>Ga0066790_10000113_pt1 | contig 24328 bp, 19 predicted proteins | sample OrgsoiDNA2013050_FD_70963 | JGI IMG/M metagenome (GOLD analysis project Ga0066790, IMG submission 70963) | Permafrost soil microbial communities from the Arctic, to analyse light accelerated degradation of dissolved organic matter (DOM) -... | ecosystem: Environmental > Terrestrial > Soil >...
CGGGCGCTGCTGTCGATCATGGAGAACTTCCAGGACGAGGGCGGCGCCGTGGCCGTCCCGGAGGTACTGCGGCCCTTCGGCGCACCGGCGGTGCTCGGTAACCAGGCAGCCGGCTGAACCTGGCCGGCCGCCTGGTCACCCTCGTCTCTCGTTACGTAATTGCGGGCGTGCCGCTGACCTGGGTCAGCAGCGCCGGGCCGTCGGGGGATCCGAGTCCCGTGCACGCGTCCCAGCCTGCGGCGGCGCTATACGCGCCGTTATTTCCGCTGGTAATATCCCGCAGCCCGGCGACCGGCTGCCCCGGCGCGACTCCGGCGTAGAGGATCTCCTGAATCAGGCCGAACGAATGGCCCGCCGCCTGCGCCAGCCGGCACGCCAGCGCGGCCCAGAGCGGAGCCACGGCGCTGGTTCCGCCGATCACCGCCGACTGGCCGTCGATCCGGATCTCGTAGCCAGTGGCCGGGTCGGCGTTGCCCGCCACGTCGGGCACACCGCGTCCGGAGTTGCCGGCCGCATTGGCCGGGACCCCGGCGCTGGCCTGCCAGGACGGCAGGGCGAAGACATCGCTCACCCCGCCGCCGCCGGCGCCGCCCTGCCCGCCGTCGTTCCACACCGTTTCCGAGCTGATCGCGCCCGTCTGCGGATCGGCCTGCAGGCTCGTCCCGCCGCAGGCCAGCGCGTGCGGGCTCGACGCCGGGAAGTCGCAGTGCGGCTGGCCGTCGCTGACGGCGTCGCCGCTGCCGTTGTCGCCGGACGCCACGCACACCGTGATGCCGATCGCGACCGCGTCGGCGATGGCCGAGTCCAGGCTCGTGCGGGCCTGCGGGGTCCAGGCGTCCTCCGACTCGCCCCAGCTGATGCTGATCGCCGTCGGAGCGGGCGCGGCGTGGACCGCCGCGGCGACCGCCCCGACGAAGCCCTGGTCGCTGTTGGGCGCGAAATACACCAGCTGGGCCGCACCCGGCGCGACCGAGCCCACTACCTCGATGTCCAGTAGGACCTCTCCGTCCGCGCCGGACGGATCCTGGCCGGGCACGTTCTTGCCGCCGGCGACGCTCACGGCGGTGACCGATGGCGGCGTGATGCCCAGGCTGGAGAAGTAGGCGTCCAGGTCGCTCTTCGCGAAGCCGCCGCCGAATTCGAGGATGGCCACGTGCTGGCCGCTGCCGTCGGTGCCCGCCGGGAACTGGTAGGCGGCCGCGACCTGCGGCGGCGTGTAGGACACCTGCCCGGTCGCGGCGGCCGCCCGCTGCCTGAAGTGCGCCCTGGCCTGCGGCCGGTCGTCCAGGCCGAGGACGGCTACGACGATGCCGTCAAGCTCGGCGGGTACCTGGAGGCCGCCCTCGCGGTACCGGTGCCGGACAGTGCCGCCGCCGGGCGCCGGGCTGCTGACCATGCTGAGCGAGGCGCCGAAGGCACCTGACAGCGCGGAGACGGTCCCGCTGATGGTCATCAGGCGCGCCGCGGGATCGCGGCTGACCACCTCGATTCCGGTGCCCAGGCCGGTGAGTACGTCCGCGACCAGCGACTGGTCGGCCGGGTCGGAGCCGTGGCTCTGCTGCAGCTGGTCACGGGAAATCCGGGCCGGCGTGCCCGCCGCGGTGCGCGGCAGGGCCGCCATCCGGCGGGTCACCAGCGTGACCCCAATGCGCTCGGTCCCGTCGATGGCGCCCGCCGGCTCGGCCGCCGGCAGCGAGCCGCGCTCGCTGCCGGGCAGTGGCACGAACGATGCATCGGTCATTGTTTCCAGCTCCTCCCGCTTCCGCGGTGATAGTCATTGTGGAGGTAACGATGTGACAAGGCAGGCAGGCATCTGCCCGCTTCAGCCAGTGAATAACAGGCGGGCCCAGAATGGCTGCCTAATGGGCAGGCTCGCAGCGTTCGATTGAGCCCTGATGTAGTTGCGCTGCTGTTGTCCGGATCGTGGTGACGACATGCTGGCCGGGTAGCCCGGTCAGGGCTCCGGGTCGGTGACGTCGGCGATCGTGAGATATATTCTAGACGTAACGTTTAGAAATTAAGGCCAGTCCCGGGGGTCAAGTCAGTCCAGCACTCACGGGCCAGCACTCATGGAGGGAGCGCTAGTGACCGCGACACCGACGACCAGCCTGCCGCCCGGCGGCCGCGACGGCGGCAACGGGCCAGCCGGCGCGCGCCGTCAGGCCGGACTGAGCGTCGTGATCTTGACCATGGCCATCGCCTGCGGGCTGACGGTAGCCAACCTCTACTACGCCCAGCCGCTGCTGGCCCTGATCGCCCAGACATTCGGTGTCAGTCAGGGCGCGGCGGCGATCGTCGTGACGGCCACCCAGCTCGGATACGCGGCGGGCCTGGCATTCTTCGTGCCGCTAGGCGACGTGCTGGCGAACCGCAAGCTCGCCTGCCGGACGCTGCTGCTCACGGCCGCCGCGCTGGCCGTGGCCGCCTTCTCGCCGGACTTCACGCTGTTCCTCGTGATGTCGGCATGTATCGGCTTGACATCCGTGGTGGTGCAGGTCCTGGTGCCGTTCGCCGCTCACCTCGCGCCCGCCGACCAGCGCGGCAAGTACGTCGGGCGGGTCATGAGCGGCCTGCTGCGCGGCGTTCTGCTGGCCCGCTCCCTGTCCAGCGTGACGGCGGCCGCCTGGGGCTGGCGCAGCATCTACCTCATCTCCGCCGGGGCGATGCTGCTCCTCTCGCTGGCTTTGTGGCGGATCCTTCCCGAGCGCCGGCCCGGAACGGCCGTTAAGTACGGGAAGCTGCTCCGCTCGGCCCTCCAGCTCGCCGCCGAGGAGCCGGTGCTGCGCCGTCGTTCCGCGTCCCAGGCGCTGATGTTCGGCGCATTCAGCTGCTTCTGGACGTCGATCGCCTACGAGCTCATCAACGCCCACCATCTGTCCCAGCTGCACATTGCGGTATTCGCCCTCGTCGGCGCGGGCGGCGCGGCCGCCGCGCTGGTCGCGGGGGTAGTCGGGGACCGCGGACTCGGTCGGCTGGGCCGCGGCGTGGCCATTGCCGTGGGCGTCGCCGCCTTCGCGCTGGCCGGGGCCGGATCGGGCAGCATCATCGCCCTGGCCGCCGCCGCCGTCCTGCTTGACCTGGCGGTACAGAGCCATCAGGTGCTTAGCCAGCGGGACATTTACGCACTGCGCGAGGACGCCCGCGCCCGCCTCAACACCGTCTACATGACCTCGGCGTTCATCGGCGGGTCGATCGCGTCCGCGGTGTCAGGCTGGCTGTATGAGACCTACGGCTGGATCGGCGTCGCCGTCTTCGGCGCAGTGTTGCCGCTGCTGGCCGGGTGCATCTTCGGGTACGACTTCACCCGCCAGCACGGTGGAAGTGAGCACGGTGGAAGTGAGCACGGGCGGGCGGGTCTGGGTGCTGCGGTGGCCCGGCAGGTGCGCGATCGCGGCGACGAGGACCAGACATGACCGGAACTGAGCCCGCCCTGCGCCGCCCGCGTGGCCGTCCGCGCAGCGAGACGGCCCGGCTGGCGATCCTTGCCGCCGCCGGCGATCTGATGCTGAGCGGTGGCCTGGCCGCGGCGACGATGGACGCAATCGCGGCCCGGGCCGGGGTCGGTAAGGCCACGATCTACAAGTGGTGGCCATCGCGCGGCGCGGTAGCGCTGGACGGGTTTCTCGACCGGGTCGCGGGCACGCTGGCCATTCCGGCGGGACTGTCCACGAGCGAGGCGCTGACCTGGCAGATTGGCGCGCTGGTCACGCTGTTCCGGGACACGACCGCTGGGCCGCTGATGCGCGCGCTCGTGGCCGCGGCGCAGTCGGATCCAGACATCGCCCGGTCCTTGCGCGAGCGATGGCTGGCCCCGCGCCGGGACGTGGCCCTGGAGGTCCTGCGTTCCGGCGTGGAGCGCGGCGAGATACGCCCGGGGATCGACTTTGAGGCCGTGATGGACGAGCTATTCGCGCCCGTCTACTACCGGCTGTTCTTCGGGCATGGGCGGCTCGATGACGAGCTGGCGGCCACTATGGTTCGCCAGCTGCTGAGCGGGATCAGCGTGGCCCAGTAGCAAGGCTCGTGCCCGCCTCGGCCAGGCCCCCCGCGAAGAACCGGCGCGCAGGTACTGCCGCTGAATCAGCGGCAACCGCACGTTCGTGACGTTCGTCGGGCCCGGGGCTGGGGCACAGCGCGGCGTTTTACCTGGTCGGCCACTGGTTGCCGGGCCATTGCTTGGTCGGCCACTGGCTGCCCGGCCACGGCGCACCTGGCCGCTGCCAGGTGACGGGCGGCCTGCCGTCTCGGTGCCAGCCGCCGACGGCCCCCGTGCGGGAGCCGGGCTCTGGGCTGGAGTTCGCGGCGGAGTTTGTCCCCGCGCTGGAGTTGGGGCCGGCATCGGTGCTGGTAGCGGTGGCGGCACTGCGGGAGCCGGGCTCGTGCTGGCGAGAATCCGTGGCTGCACCAGACTCGGGTGACCAGCCGCATGCGATCATCGCGGCCGGTGGCGCGGCCGCGGATGGCGCGCCTGCGGTCGCCGTGACATGCACTGCCCGGCCGCAGCTCGCCGACCCAGTGATCACCAGGCGGAAAAGACGGCTGGCTGCGGCACCGAGGTTCACCTCGGCCCCGTGGCTCAACGCAGCGGGGCCGAGCGCGGCGACCTGATCGGAAGGCAGCCAGGACCCAGCCGCCACCGGGGGCGGAGACGACGCGGGCACCGGGGGCGGAGACGACGCGGGCGGGGACAGCGCTGGCCCTGGCGCGGCGAGCAACGGCCTGGCGGATGTCGGCGACGTCCCTGGCGTGCTAGCCGCTGGCGGGCGGCGCGATGAGCGGCGGCCATTGCCGGACGCGGCGGGCGCTGTCGCCCGTGCGGACGACGGGGCTGCGGTCGGCGCTGGTCCGGATGACGCGGGCGCCGACGACGCGGGCGCCGACGACGCGGGCGCGGACGATGCGGGCGCCGACGACGCGGGCGCCGACGACGCGGGCGCGGACGATGCGGGCGCCGACGAACCCGGCGTCGGCGACCCGGACCGGCTAGTCACGCCGACTGGCGCCTCATGGCCAGATGCCTTACTGACCCCGCCAGGGACAGGGCTGAGGGTGAGCGCGTAGCCCCCGATGGCGACCATGGCCAGCAGGGCGCCTGCTCCCGCCGCGACCGTCCGTTGCCGGGGTGACGAATCGCGCAGCTTGTCGGACAGCCGGCCCGCTGCCGTCCCGGAACCGGCGCCGCTCGAGGCCGCCGGCCTGGTGCCGGCGGAGTTCGCCGAGCCCGCCAGTCCGGCCAGGTAGGCCGCCGCCGCTTCACCGAGGACGAGCGGCGCGAGCGTGCTGCGCAGGGCGGCGCTGGCGGCGTCAGCGCCGGCATTTGCGTCGTCGTCGGCCGCGTCGTCGGCGTGGCCGACGGCTGCCCGCCCCGGTGGCCGATAGGCGCGCGCCAGCCCGTCGCGGGCCTGGTCCGCCAGTTCGACGGCGCCCGCCTCGGGCAGCCCGAGCACCCTGGCGGCCTCCGCCGGCGTGGCCCCCTCGACCGCGGTATGCCACAGCACCGCGCGCCAGCGCTCCGGCAGCGACAAGAAGGCCGCGACGATGGGCGAGCCCGCCAGACCGGCCGTCTCCTGATCGGACGGCAACTGCCCGGGGTCGGGAATCTGCTGCTCGTCGATCGGGATCTGCGCGCCGGCGCTGGCCTCATCGTGAGCCGCCCGCCGGACGGCGGTCAGCAGATACGGCCGGAACGCATCGGTTGGCCCGCCGCCACGGCTGATCGCCTCGAGCACCTGCGCGAACGCCCGCGCCACCACGTCGGCTGCCGTCGCCTGATCGACCGCGAGATGCCCGGCGAGGCGCCGCGCCGCCACCGCGTGCCGGGCGCGGAGCAGGTCGTAGGGCCCAGGGTCACCCGATCGGATCGCATTGAGGAGTTCCGCATCGCTGCCGGGCATGCCCGCGCCGGATGACTCGTTCATCGCCTAACGCCCGCCGCTCCCGCTCCCGCCGTCCCAGGTACCCAGGAAAATCATCTCTTGTCCGGCCGGCCAGCGAGGGGCATTCGCCATTATCTCCGGTGATATATTACCAATTGTCGCACCCGGCCGCGGGCTGGGCGCGGTGTTCGCCCGTCCGGGTCGCTCCTGAAGCCCGATAACGGAGGCGGGGCGGCCGGGTCCAAGCCCCGGCCGCCCCGCCACCGCCTAGTTCGCCGGCTTACCAGGGACCTCCCGGAGGCGACGCGCTCGATGACGGAGCGGGCGCCGGCATCGTGGGCATGGTCGGCATCGCCGACTTCGTCGGCATGGCGCTCATGGTCGGCTTCGCCGACATGGGCGGGGACGCTGACATGCTCGGGGTCGCTGACATGGTCGGCGTCGCTGACATGGTCGGCATCGGAGCGAACGGTGTTTTGTGGTGCCTGGTCGCCCACAGGAAGCCGTCGGTGTTCCCGGCGGCGTCGGTGTAAAAGCCGACGATGTCACCCGCGTCATTTACGCCATTGATGGTGGTGGCGCCAACGCCTAGCGGATCGCTGAGCGACCTGAAGCCGCCCCGGCGGGTCCAGGTGAACCCGAATGTCTTGGCGTTGTTGCCGGTTCCGGTCGTGTAAGTGCCGACGACCTCGCCGAAGTCGTTGATGCCGAAGGCCTGGGTCGCGGTGGCGCCCGGGTAAATCAAGGTCGTGCGCCTGCCGAACCAGTGCCGCACAAACGACTTGATGACGCCGGCGGCATTCGTGTAGAAGCCCGCGATATCGTCGCGGTTGTTGATGGCCGAAGCCGTCACGCTGGTCGCACCCAGGATCTTGACGGAGCGGAACCGGTGGCCGGTGATGCTGTAGGTGTATCCGTGGTTGTTGCCCTTAGCATCGGTGTAGAAGCCCACCGCGATATTGGAGTCGTTCACGCCGAGGAGCTGGTTGACCGCCGGCGCCGCGTTATTCGCGGTGGGGAAGTTGACCGTGCCGAAGCGACCACCCCAGCTGTAGAAGCCGAAGTTAGCGTTCATCTGGTTCGCGGTGTTCTGGTTCGACCAGAAGCCCACCGTCACGCCGAGGTCGTTGATCCCGATGACCTGGGTCTGAAGCGCGCCAGGAACGTTCTCGTTCTGGTACCGCGTCCCATGACGCGACATGACCAGCAAGTAGCCCTTGTTCGGGTGGCCCTGCGCGCCAGATCCGAAGTATCCGGCGATCTGGCCGCGGTTGTTGATCCCCAGCAGCTGATTGAATGTGGGGTCATTCTGATTGTTGAGCGTACTGAACGTCCAGTGGCTCGCCTGGAGCTGCTGGCTCATTTGCTGCTGGTGCATCATTTGCTGCCGGTGCGCACGGCTTGAATTAGCAGAGAGGCTGATCTTAGCTGGCCCGTGCGGGACGAGTGCGCTGACAAGTACGCCACTCAGGGCGACGCCGCCGATGCCGATGGCCGCCACTACGATCTTTCGACTAATCCTGGACCCGCGCCGGGATGCGCGGTCTCCTTCATACCTCGTTCTCACGAAGATCCCTTTCCCATCTGATACCTCGCTTCTGGGTCCGCTCCCCAAGCTGGCATCACAACTGCGGCTAGGGTCATCCACATCCTCTGCGACGGCTCGCAGCCGTTCACGATGATCCACTGCTGTGTGCATTTCTGACCGCTGTCAACGACGTTAGTGGCGCAGGCAGCCATTTCAGGGCTAATTGGGGTTTGGGTTCGCGGATCGTAAGATCTGGCCAGCAGGTCGTTTCCGATCTACTCCGTCGGCCGTTCTTGCACGTCACGTGCTCGGCGTGCGACCCACTTGGCCGGGCTCATCCTCGCTCAGAACTAGTTGCGCGTGGCCGCCGTGACTCCGCACTACACATGGGGCGGGCGGTCCAGGGATATCCCTGGACCGCCCGCCCCATGAGAGTGACATCTTGTTCAGCAGGCGGTTACATCCCTGACGGGTTCATCAGGTTGTGGCGACCGTGCCCGCGCCGCTGCCCCGGTGCGGGCGGCGCCGCCGGGGTGGCGACGTTCGCCGTCTGCGGCGCGGTGTTGAAGGTCGCGGCCGTCGCGACGCCGTTGCCGTCCAGGGTGACCGTCACCGAGTTCGTCAGCCCGAAGGCCGCACAGCCGAGGTTGGTGAAGGACATGCTCAGCCGGTTCGCCAGGAAGGTGAACAGGTTGTTGCCCACCGCGGGCACCGGCGAGGCGCCGGTGGCCAGCAGGGCCTGGTTGGTGTTCAGGAACGGGGTCTGAATGTTGATCATGTTCTGGCAGAACCCGGCCGCGGTGTCAGGTCCGTTGTTCCGCCCCGAGACCGGCGGCTGGCCGATCTCCGACCGGTACAGGTTGACCTTCGTGATGCTGGGGGCGTTGTTGACCAGCACCATCTCGTCGTTCGGCGGCACCAGCGCGACCGGAGCGGCCTGGCTCTTGGCCGCGGACAACTCATTCAGGGCCTGCGACGTGCCCGGCGTGCCGCCCATCGACAGGTCCGGCGCCTCGAACGAGGTGCAGCCGAGCGTCGGGTTGAGAAACGCGGCGAGCAGTTTGTTGTCGCTGCCGTTGACGACATTCGTCGCGCCCGCCAGGGCCGCGTTGTTGGCCGCATTGGACTGCGCGGTCTGCCCGGTCGCGGTGAGCAGGTAGTCCGTGGTGACGTTGTCGCTCGGGTCCTGGTCGATCATGTTGAAGTTCCGCGTCGTCGGGCATGCCTGGCCTGTCTTCGGCGAGATGCCGGCCGACGGCACGACAAGGTTGCCCTGCGCCTCGGCCCGGAACGCCGCCTGGAAGAAGTTGATGCCATTGCAGAACGACACCTGGCCGAAGATCGACCCGTTCAGGCCGGTAACGCAGTTTCCTTGCTGCAGGGCGGTTGGCGTGGCGCCCACCTGCGTGAGGTTGGTGCCGTTGAAGCCGGCGTCAATCGTGACGACCGCCCCCGCCGGCAGGGTCGGCACCACTGGCGCGGCGGCCGGCGTCGTGCCCGCGGTGATGACCAGCGGCTCATACACCTGCAGGGCCCCGGTGGCCGGGTCGAGGATCGTCGCCTGAACGAAGGCCCCGAGGTTCGCCGCGTTCGCCATGTTGCAGCCGGACGCCGCCGGCGTCGCGCCGCCGGTGCCCGTGAGCTGCCACGGCGTGGCCAGCCCGGTCGCGCTCAGCGGGTTCGCCGGCACGATGATGTTGCAGCTCACATTCGCCACTGCGACCGGCGCGGTGGTCGCCGTCGCCGAGGGGCAGGGCGTCGACGTGGGGGTGGCTACGGGGGTGGCCGTCGCGGTGGAGGTGGCCGTAGCAGTGGGGGTCGGGGTGGCTGTCGCGATGGCGGTCACGCTCGGGGTCGGGGTGGCCGTCGCGGTAGTAACAGGTGCTGTGGTGACGGGTGCGGTGGTAGCCGGCGCCGTGGTGACGGGCGCCGTGGTGACGGGCGCCGTGGTAGCCGGTGCCGTGGTGACGGGCGCCGTGGTGACGGGCGCGGTCACGGTCGGCGTGGCCGTCGGGAAGTGCCGATGCCTTCTTCTTCTGCTCTGGGCTTGCACCGCCGTGGCCGCGGCGGACGTGGACACAGCCCCGCCCACGGAGGTAGCCGGGGCTGCCGAAGTGCTCGGAGAGGATGTGGTGCAGGCGCTCGCCAGGTTCGCGGCACTGCTAGAGGCGCTGAGGTTGGTTCCGAAGTGCGGAGCGATCAGGAACGCCATCCCCACTGCCAGTACCACCACCAGGAGCCCGGCCATAGCCGCGAGGCGTGCCCGTGGCCGCTGCTCCAATTGCCGATAGCGGCTGGCGATACTTCTTCGATAAGACTTGGCGACTCGCCGATAAGACATGGCAACATCTCTCTCTCGGGACCCGCTCCCAGATGGTCACAGTAGACCCAGAAGATAGCCGGTGATACCCAATCGAAATATTAGTAACTTTGTCTGATTTGCCCAGTTATATCCGAATCTATATCACTACATATTGTAAGCAAACAAGTGCGTACCGTAGTTTGACCAGGTGGGCGTGTACCTTTGTGCGGGTGGGAATAGCCACTGCTCGGAGCGTTGTCATTGCCGGATGCTCGCGGAAGCCGGGAATTAGTTGCGGCGAAGAGGCTTCATAGCAGACTAGGAATGCTGGACGGCGCGACTTCCCCGACTGGTCAGACTTTGGTAATAAGTTCATCTTCCGGGGCCCTGATAATGGCGGAGGCCGTCGTTATAGACTTACACGAAAGTGCCTATGGTGGTGGGCCAAGGTGGTGAGAAGGTCATAGCTGGTACCGCTGGGCCTGGCCCACCTCATGTCTCGGTCGCTGCGCACCCGCTGCGCGCGCAGTCGGCGTGGCGCGCATGACCACCTGGTTCCGTGGCCTGGCCGCGCGTCGCAAGTTCTTCGTGGCCGGGGTGGCCCTGCTGGTCGTCGCGGGCGCCTGCGCGCTGGCCGTGTCGGTCATTGGCGGCCGGGCCCGCCTGCCGGCCGGGTTTCCCGCGCAGGGCAAGCCGGGGCCCGTGCTGCTCGTTCCCGGTTACGGCGGGAGCACCAGCGCACTGTCGGTACTCGCCGGCCATATCCGGGCCACTGGCCGGGCGGCCACTGTCCTGCGCCTGCCCGGCAACGGCACGGGCAGCCTGATCCGCGACGCCGCGGTGCTCAACGCCGCGGTCGCCCGCGCGCTGCGTGGCGGGGCGCCATCGGTCGACGTGATCGGCTACTCGGCGGGCGGCGTGACCGCGCTGGTGTGGGCGCGCGCGGATGCCGGCGACCGGAAGGCCCGGCGGGTGATCACGCTCGGCTCTCCGTTCCACGGAACCGCGCTCGCGGCCGCGGCGCAGGGATTCGCCCCGGCTGCCTGCCCCGCCGCCTGCACTCAGCTCGTGCCCGGCAGCAGCCTGCTGGCCGGGCTGACCGCGGGCACGCCCGGCCAGCTCCCCTGGCTGTCGCTGTGGACGACCGACGACAAGACCGTCACCCCGCCGGACTCGGCGCGGCTGGCGGGCGCGATCGATGTGCCCATCCAGTCGGTCTGCCCGCAGCAGCGGATCAGCCATTCGCAGCTGCCCACCAGCCCGGCGGTCACCGCGATGGTGCTCCAGGCCATCGGGCCGGGCCCGATCCGGCACCCGGCGCCGGCGGACTGCCGCGGCTGACTACCGGCCGATCAGGCCCGCGGTCAGCTCGCGATGTCCTTGGTCGCGAAGTGGGCCCAGGCGGCCGCGAGGAAGACCACGACGTAGACCCCCTGCACGGCCAGGCCACGGTCAATGTTGCGCCACAGGATCGGGTCACGGAAGAAATCGAGCCACGCCAGCCAGTAGCGCGTCGGCAGGTAAGGGCTGATCGCCGACGCGGAGTTCAGCGTGACCAGCACCTGGCTGGTGATCAGGGCGGCGAGCGCGCCCAGCGCGGCTCCAAGGGAGGAGTCGGTGACGGTCGACAGGAACAGCGCGATCGCGCCAACTCCGAGCATCGACACCGAGATGAAGGCCACCGCGCCGAGTATCCGCAGCAGCAGCTCACCTGGCGTGAGCCCGGAGCCCGACAGCGACGTCGCGGCCAGGCTCGACGCCGTGACACCGCCAGGGGTGGCCGCGACCGGCTGCGAGCCGAACAGCAGGGTCCCTGCCACGTACGCGGTCAGCGCGACCAGCACCACCGCCGTCAGCACGTACACCACGACCGCGACGAGCTTGGCCGTGAGCAGCCGGGCGCGGCCGACCGGCCTGGCCAGCAGGTACCGGAGCATGCCTGACCCGGCCTCGCCGGCGATGGAGTCACCGCCGATGACAGCGACGGCGATCGGCAGGAAGACCGGCAGCACGATCGCGAGCGCCGCCGCCGGGTACAGCGACCCGCTGGACAGCACATCCGAGAGCAGAACGGGTCCCTGACCGGGCGGCGGCGCCAGGTGAGTGACCGCGACGAACACCGCCACGAGCACCGGCAGCCCGCACAGCAGGGCCAGGCTCACCCAGTTGCGTGGCCGGCGCGCCAGCTTCACGAGCTCGACCCTGATCATCTGGAACCGCCGTCCTTCTCCTCGGCCCCGGTCGCGGTCCGGGCCTTGGTCCCGGTCCCGGTCCCGGTCTGGCTCCCGCCCGCGGCCGGCCGGTCGACACGATCCGCGCCCGCGCTGGTGAGAGACAGCACGAGGTCCTCCAGCGAGCGCCGCTCTGGTCGCAGCTCGTCGACCGGGAAGCCCGCCGAGACCAGGCGGGCATTGAGCGCCGCCGCGTCCGGCGCCGCGATGATCAGCAGGTCGCCGTCGCGGTGCTGCACCTGTCCGTCCAGCGCTGCCGCCACGCCGCCAGGATCGGTACTGCGGACGACGATGCGGCCGGTCGGCGCCTGCAGCGCCGCGAGATCGTCCTGCAGGATGAGCCGTCCGCGGTCGACGATGCCGACCCGGGTGCACAACTGCTCGACCTCGCTGAGCTGATGGCTGGACAGAAAGACGGTGGTCCCGGCCTCGTTGAGGGCGGTCATCAGGTCGCGCATCTCGCGGATGCCCCGGGGGTCCAGGCCGTTGGCGGGCTCGTCGAGGATCAGCAGCCTGGGAGCCCGCAACAGCGCGGCGGCCAGTCCGAGCCGCTGCCGCATGCCAAGGGAGTACTTGGCGACCGCGCGGTTGTCGATCCCGGCCAGCCCGACCCGTTCCAGTGCTTCCCCGATCCTGGCCTGGCGGGTGCGGCGGCCGCCGGCCGGGCCCGCGGCATCGATGAGGGCGAGGTTCGCCCGGCCCGACAGGTGCCGGTACGCGGACGGGCCCTCGACCAGCGAGCCGACCTGCGCCAGCACCTCCGGCCCGCTCGCCGGCATCGGCCTGCCCAGGATCTCGATCTGGCCGCTGGTGGCGTAGATCAGGCCGAGCAGCATCCGGATGACCGTCGTCTTGCCGGAGCCGTTGGGGCCGAGGAATCCGTAGCGGTCGCCCTCGCGGACGTCCAGGCTGACCTGATCGACAGCCAGGAAGCTCCCGAAGCGTTTCGTGAGCGACCGCGTGACGATCATCGTGCCCTCTCGATCAGGGTCAGCAGGTCACCGGCGGCGTGTTCGAGCGCCGCCGCCGTTACCGGCCCGGCGAACAGGAACGTCACCCCGCCGAACCGGTCGGAGGTGGCCAGCAGGACGGTCAGCAGCGGCGTCTGGACCAGGACGGCGCTGCCGCCGGGCAGCGTGATCGTGCCGGCGCCTGCCGAGGTGGCGGCCTGGACCAGTTGTGAGCCCGTTCGGCCCCGGATCGGCAGCAAGGCCAGCCGGGCGAACCCCGTGCCGTAGAACGCCACGCCGGTGAGGTTTCCGGGCGTCGCGCCCAGCCGCAGGCCGCCGAGCTCGGGCGGCCACGGATGCCGGCGGCCGCCGTCCAGGATGCCGTTGAGCGACGACAGCCGGGCCGTGGCCCTGTCGACGCCCGGTGCCGGGTGCGGGATGACGGTCGCCAGCGCCGGGCGGCGCAGGCTGAACTGAAGGAAGTTGCTGACCAGGACCGGCTGGCTGGCGCCGCGAGGGAAGACCTTCACCTCTACCGGCAGCCCGCTGGCCGGGTCGGCCCAGACCTCGATCGTGCCCACGGTCGTCGTCGGGTTATCCGGCACGAGCCGCAGCCCGGCCGCGTCCACCCCCGCAACCCGCAGGGATGGCAGCCGGGAGAGGTGATCGGCGGGGGCGGCGAGCCCGAGCAGCCTGACGGCCAGCGCCGGGGGCAGCAGGTCGGCCGCGCGCGGCAGCCGGACGGGCTGGCTGCCGACCACCCGGGTGAGCAGGTTGCCGGCCTGGTACCACAGGAAGGTGCGCCGGCAGACCTGGTAGACATCGTTCTCCCCTGCCGTCGCGAGGGTATCTGCGCGCCAGTGGGCGGGCGACCGGTACCAGGCGTATTGCTCGGTGGTGCCATCCAGGAGCTTGCTGACGTCCGACAGGTCCGGCAGCGTCGGCAGGCCGAAGTCCGCCGTGCTCTCCGCGTATCCCTCATAGGGCACGGTTACGGAGGCCAGGATGCGGGCGCGGAGCGCCGTGGCGGTGATCGACGACCCGGGAACCGGGATCGCCGCGACGATCGCCGGGATGGCGCAGAGCACGGCGGCGCCGCAGACCACGACGGCCCAGCGCCAGCGCGCCCGAGGGCTTACGACCCGCACGGTCGGCTCTGCATCGCTGGGGTCGCCGTCACACCATCGTCACATCGCGGCGCCGCGTAAGAAACCCGCACGTCAGCGACCGCGCCCGGCCAGGACGGTCGTCTTCCGGGCCCGGGCCCGCGCTGATGCGCGGCGCAGCGCGACGGCGTAGGCGGCCGCCGAGGCGAGGAACAGCACGCCCGTGACCGCCAGCCAGCGCCCCAGGTAGGGCTCGGCGGTCAGCCCGCTCGCGCGGTGATACGTGCCTGCCGACAGGCCCAGGATCAGCGGGAACCACACCAGCAGCAGCAGCAGGGCGAACGCGGCGGGTACCCGCACGTAGTTGATGACCGGCGGCCCCGACGGCGGCGGCGCCGCGCCCGCGGTGCCAGCCGGTCCCGCGGTATCGGCCCGGCCAGCCGCGCCCGCAGCGGCCGTGAGCCGGCTGTGCTCCCCGCCGGCCCGCGCCGGCAGCAGGCGCCGCAGCGACAGGTCCGCGAGCGAGTACAGCGGGAAGAGCAGCAGGTCGTGCGCCACGATGGCGACCACGAACCAGACGGCGAAGCCCCGCCACTGTCCGGCGGCGACCACAGCGCGGAGCGCATAGCCGGCCAGGGCAAAGACCGCCAGCAGGGCCAGCAAATGCAGCGGATGCGCGCCGTACCAGTGGCGCACCCGCCCGGTCAGGCCGATCAGGCCCCTCATGCCTGCTCCGTGAAAGTGATCTTGTTAACCCACTTCGTGTTGTGTACGCCCGGCGCGGCCGGGATAACCGTCCGTGCCGGGTAGCCGTGGTCGCGCGGCAGGTCCGCGTCGTTGACCCGCAGGGCGAGCATCGACCGCGGGTCATTGACCTGGGCCGCGGACAGGTCGGCCGTCCTGAATGAGCCTTTCCGCTCGATCGACTCAACGAGCGCGCCGCCCGGATGGTTCACGCCGGCCAGCCGCGCCAGGTCGGTCAGCCGCACCCCGGACCACGTAGCGGCCACCGACCAGCCCTCCACGCAGGCGATCGGCAGTACCGCCGACTGCTGGGGCAGCGCCGCGACCTGCGCCCGGGTGAGGGACACCTGCCGGGAGCCGACGAGAACCAGCCGGTAGGCCGGCCCGACGTCGGCATCGGTCAGGCCGATGGTGGCCGCGGTCCTGTTGACAGGGAGCTCGCCCGGCTGGGCGGCCGACAGGCCGCGGGGGGCGAACAGCGCGGTTCGCCGCGTCCAGCCGCCGATCGACTGGCCGGCCACCAGCGCCGCCAGGGTGAGCGAGCCGCCGGCGACCGCGGCCAGCAGCCCGCGTCGCGAGATGGTGGGCGCCGCGGGCGCGGCCGCCCGCAGGCCGACCGGGTCGAGGGCCTCGGGGCGGGTCGCCGACAGCGGAGTGCGCAGCTCGCGCCGCAGGCTGCGGGACCGCAGCCCGGCCCGCATGTGCGGATACTTGAGGATCACATGGGTCACGAACCCGGCGATGAAGACCCAGGCGCCGTAGAGGTGCGCGGTGTAGAAGGAGAACGGGAACACATAGAAGTTCTGGATGTTCAGGATCCCGGTGGCGAACTCGAACAGCACGCCGCCGACGATCATGACCAGGCTGAGCCGCTCCAGGGCCTGGGCCGCCGACGCCGCCGGCGGCCAGGAGAAGAGCTTGGGCAGCACCGACCACAACTTGGTGAGCACCACGGGCAGCAGCGCGAGGCCGAGCGTGACGTGAATCCCCTGGTTGACCCGGTACAACCAGGCCGGGTCGGTGGGCCAGGAAAATAGATAAAACTTCAGCAGGTGGCCGCCCGGCGTTTCGTCGTTGCCGGGCAGCCGGGGGTTATAGGAGGCGTAGGACAGCAGCCCGGTCACCGCCATCACCGTCAGGCCGCCCAGCAGCACCAGGCCCAGCACTGAGGTCAGCCACAGGCCGCGCAGCGGGCTGCGCCAGGTGCTCGGGCGGAAGGGGCCCGGCGGCGGGTGACTCAGCAGGCGGGACGCGAGCGCCCCCGGACTTAGCCGCGCCGTCATCCGGCTCAGCTGCCCGGCGGCGCGTTCCAGCAGGCCCGCCGCGCGCCGCCGGAGCGCGCGGCCGCGCCGCGCCGCGCCGATGGCCGCGAGCACGGCGGTGGCCCCGGCGAGCAGTATCAGGAACGTCGCGCGGCCCGCTGCTCCTAGCGTGCCGACCGCCCGCGGACGGGCAGGCGGCAGCTCGTCATGGCCGCCCGCGTCGCGACGGCCGGGTCCCCGCTTCCCCGTCATGGTCCGAAGCTAGCCAGGATTCCGTCCTTCGCGCGGCCCGCGGGCTGACCGGTAACAATGTCGTAAGGCCTGACCAGTGCCGGGCCCTCCATAGCGACATCGGCGGAACCCGCGACGATCACGCTGTGGGTAACCCCCGCGCACCTGTGGAAATCGGCCAACACCCCGGCGAACCGGCTCTTCGGTATCTGCCCCGCGACCGCGACCGCGTCGGCCGCCGTGTCCACGTCCAGGCACCGCGGCAGGTGGCGGACCCGCAGCCCGGCCGCCAGCAGTCGGGCCAGCTGCACCGCGCCGGTGTCAGCCGCGGACATGGGCACCCCGAGCACCAGGCGCGGGTCCGGCCGGCGCAGCCCCAGCAGCCAGAAGCCGCCGTCGTCCGCGGGGCCGAACGCGGCATCCGCGGTGCCCTCGGCCAGCGGGCGGATGGCCGACTCCAGCAACTCGGGGGTGACCTGTGGCGTATCCATCCCAATCAGCACGACGGGCACGGCCAGCCGCGCGTACGCGTCGCTGAAGGCGGCGGCTATCCGCTGATCCAGCCCGTGACCCCGCTGCGCGATCACGTCACAACCGCCCGGAAGCCAGGAGCCCGGCGTGCCGTCCAGGGCGATCACGTGCCGGTCAGCAGGCACCTGGACCGCTGCCGTGAGGGTGTCGGCCAGCGCCGCCTCCGCCAGCCGCGCTGCCTGCGCCGGGCTGAACGGCGGCGTCAGCCTGGTCTTGACGCGCCCCGGCACGGGTTCCTTGGCGATAACGACGACCTGCCCGCGCACGCCGCCCGCGCCGTGCATGCCGGTCATGCCGCCGCCAGGACCTTGCGCATGTCGCGGACGGTCCGCAGCGTTCCGCCCACCGTGCCGGTGACCTTCGACTTGCCGGTACGCGGCCGGTAGGGCACCTCTAGCTCGGCGATCCGCCAGCCATCCGCGGCGGCCTTGACGACCATCTCGAGCGGATAGCCGAACCTGCGGTCCGATATGCCGAGGCCGACGAGGTCGGCGCGGCGCGCCGCGCGCATCGGGCCGAGGTCGTTCAGCTGCACTCCGCTGCGGCGGCGGACCGCGAGCGCGATGGCCCGGTTGCCGAGCCGGGCGTGCAGCGGCCAGGCCCCGCGTCCCTGCGGGCGGCGGGCCCCGAGCATCAGGTCCGCGGAGCCGTCCAGCACCGGGCCGGCGACCAGCGGGAGGTCGGCCGGGTCGAGCGATCCGTCCGCGTCCATGATGCAGACCAGGTCGCTGGCCGCGGCGAGCAGGCCGCCGTGGCAGGCGGCACCGAAGCCGCGCTGGGGGACGTGCACGACCTGCGCCCCGTGCCGCGCGGCGATCTCGGGGGAGCCGTCCTCGGAGCCGTTGTCGGCGACGATCGCCCGGTAGCCGGGCGGCATCCTGTCCAGCACCCACGGCAGGGCGCCTGCCTCGTTGAGGCAGGGGAGTATCACGTCGGTCAGCATGATCGGCACTCTAATGGCAGCGGAGCGTCATCGACCCTTACGGAAATGTGACGAATCTTGCCGGGCCGCCGCGGCCGGAGCCCGGCCGTGTTTCGGTACAGGCATGCGCATACTCATCACCGGCGCGGCCGGCTTCATCGGCTCGCACATCACCGACGCGGCACTGGCCGCCGGCCATGATGTCCGCGGGCTCGACTCGCTGACTCCCGCGGTGCACGACGGGCTGCCGGCCTACTGGCCGGCCGAAGCCGAGCTGGTGACCGGTGATGTCCGCGATCCGCGGGTAGTCGAACGGGCCCTGGACGGCGTGGACGCCGTCTGTCATCAGGCCGCGCTGGTCGGTCTGGGCGTGGACCTGTCCGACCTGCCGCCCTACTGCGACGTCAACGTCACGGGCACCGCCGTGCTGCTGGAGGCCATGGGACGGCGGGAGGTGCCGCGCCTGGTCCTGGCGTCCTCAATGGTCATCTACGGCGAGGGCCGCTACGACTGCCCGGAGCACGGGCCGGTGCGGCCGCCGGCGCGGGAGCGCGCCGACCTGGAGCAGGGCAGGTTCGAGCCCCGGTGCACGCGCTGCGGCTCGGACCTGCGCACGGCGGCCGTCATGGAGTCGGCCCCGCTGGACCCGCGCAACGTCTACGCGATCAGCAAGGCGGCCCAGGAGCAGTTGGCGGGCGTGTGGACCGGCCTGACCGGTGGCTCGGCGGTGGCGCTCCGTTATCACAATGTCTACGGACCGCGGATGCCGCGAGACACGCCCTATTCGGGGGTCGCCGCCATCTTCCGGTCCGCGCTGGAAGCGGGCCGGGCGCCGCGGGTGTTCGAGGACGGGGCGCAGCGGCGCGACTTCGTGCACGTCGCGGACGTCGCCGCGGCGAACCTGGCGGCCCTGGAGTCCGGCCAGCCGGGCAGCCTGCGCGCCTACAATGTCGCCAGCGGCGAGCCGCACACGATCGGCGAGATGGCAGCGGCGCTGGCGGCGGCGTTCGGCGGCCCGGCCCCGCAGGTCACCGGCGAGTTCCGGCTGGGTGATGTCCGGCACGTCGTCGCGTCGCCCGAGCTGGCCGCCGCGGAGCTGGGCTTCCGCGCGCAGACCACGTTCGGCGACGGAATGGCGCAGTTTGCCCACGCCGCGCTGCGGAACCCGTCCCGCGCCCCGCAGCTCAGCCTGCGCCCGAGCTAACCGGGACCCCCCAGCTAAGCGGGATAACGCCTGCCGGACCGGCAGCTCGGCTGGCCCGCTGACCGGCCGAGAAGCTCAGCGGTCCACGAGGCCGGCGGAACGGTCGAGGAGGTCGAACGCGGCCGGCTGGGCCAGCGGCGTGGTGGCCGGGCGCCCCGGCCGCGGGAACCCGGCCGCGGATACCAGCGGCAGCCGGATCATGAACTGGCAGCCGATGCCCACGTTGCGCACCGCGATCTGGCCGGAATGCGCCTCGACGATGCCCCGGGCGATGCTGAGTCCCAGTCCCGCGCCCTCGGTGGGCCCCGGCGTGCGCGCGGTCTCGCCGCGGAACGCCACGTCGAAGACCCGCGGCAGGTGCTCGACGGGGATCCCGCCGCAGGAGTCGGACACGCTGACCGTCGCCATGCCGGACTCCTCGTCACCCAGCACCTCGATCGTGCCGTCGGACGGCGTGTGCCGGATCGCGTTGGTCACGAGGTTGCGCAGCGCGCGGCCGACCTCGGCGGTATCCGCCATGACCGGCCGGCAGGCGCCCCAGGACCCGTGCAGCCGCACGCCCTTTGCCCGGGCCAGCGGCTCCGCGCTGGTGAGCGCCTCGCCGATCAGCTCGCCGAGGCCGACGGGCCGGCGCGACAGTCGCAGGGCGCCGGCATGGATGCGGGACAGCTCGAACAGGTCATCGATCATGAGCGTGAGCCGGTCGGTTTCCTTGCGGATCTGGGTGTGGTAGCTGCCGACCGTGTGGCGATCGGAGACCACGCCGTCCTCCAGCGCCTCGGCCATCGCCCGCAGGCCCGCCAGCGGCGTCCGCAGGTCGTGGCTGACCCACGCGACTAGTTCCCGGCGGCTGGCCTCCAGCGCGCGCTCCCGGTCCCGGGCTTCGGCCAGCCGGGTGTGCGCCCGGGCCAGGGCATCCGACAGCCCGGCCAGCTCGGCGGGCAGCACGGCCGACGGCCGGTGATACTCGCCGCTGCGGCCCACCTCCTGCACCGCGCCGAGCAGCAGGCGACTTGCCGCCGACACCCGCCGGCCGATCAGCAGGGAGACGGCGAAGCCCGCGATGCCCGCGATGACGACGACCGCCGTGACCAGGTCGAGGTCGCCCTGGGAGATCAGCATCTTCCTGGCGATGACCACCACGCCAGCCAGCGTCGCCGAGACCGTGACCGCCGCGATCACGGTCAGGATCGTCGCGACCGAGCGCGCCGCGACCAGCCGCAGCACGACCAGCCCGGCGGCTGATACCGCGATCGCGATCCCGCCGACGGTGTAGCAGACGGTCCAGAGGTCGGCCGCCGAGATCATGCTTCCTCCGGTTCATACCTGTAGCCCACGCCCCAGACCGTGACGATCCGTCGGGGCAGAGTCGGATCGGGCTCGAGCTTCTCGCGGAGCCGGCGCACATGCACGGTGACCGTCGAGGTGTCACCGAACGACCAGTTCCACACCTGGTCCAGCAGTTCCTCGCGGGTGAACGCCTGGCGCGGATGGCGCATGAAGAACACCAGCAGGTCGTATTCGCGCGAGGTCAGGGCGATGAGCGCCGCGCCGAGGCGGGCCTCGTGGGCCCCCAGATCGACTTCGAGGTCGCCATCGCTGAGCACGCCCAGCGGCGGTGTTCCCGGCAAGCCGCCGCCGCGGGCCCGGCGCAGCACCGACCTGACGCGCATGGTGAGCTCGCGAGGGCTGAACGGCTTGGTCACGTAGTCGTCGGCGCCCGTCTCGAAGCCGACGACCTTGTCGGTCTCCTCGCCGAGCGCCGTCAGCATCACGATCGGGATCGGCCAGTGCTCCCGCAGGCGCCGACACACCTCCAGGCCGCTGATGCCCGGCAGCATCAGGTCCAGGATCACCAGGTCGGGTGGCTCCTCCGCGACCCGGCGCAGCGCCGCGTACCCGTCATGCACGCATTCCACCAGATGGCCGTCGCGGCTCAGGTACCGCCCGACCACGTCGACCAGGGTCGCATCGTCATCCACGACCATGATCCGGCCCGGCGGATCCGGGTTACTGAGCATCGGATACCTCGCTATCGGGACAGCTACCCGTCCCCTGGCCGCGCGTCTCGCGCGGTAATCCCACGGTAACGGGCCTGGCCCGCATTGCCGACCATCTGGCGATACGTCATGGCTTCGTAAGGGTCGCCGGGCCGGCGGCGCCGCTACGCTGGCGGCCTCGTAGCAGGACGCGGCGCGACCGTACCCGGGTACTCGCGGGAGGGGCAGGAAATGGCATGATCGGCGAGCTCTACGAGCAGGCCCTGGTGGGCACGGCCGTGGCGGAGATCGAGCACGCCGACGGGACCGCGAGCCCGTTGCCCGTGCACCGCTGGCTGCGCGCGGCGCCTGGCGACGAGTCGGTGCTCGACCGCTGCGCGGGCCCGACCCTGGACGTCGGCGCCGGGCCCGGGCGGCTGACCGTCGCGCTGGCCGAGCGTGGCGTGCCCGCGCTCGCCATCGACATCACGCCGCAGGCGGTCAAGCTGGCGCGGTCATCGGGCGCGCTGGCCCTGCAGCGCGACGTCTTCGGCTACCTGCCGGGGACCGGGCGCTGGTCGACCGTCCTGCTGGCCGACGGCAACATCGGCATTGGCGGCGATCCGGCGGCGTTGCTGCGCCGGGCCAGGGCCCTGCTGCGGCCCGAGGGCTCGGTGGTGGCGGAGGCCGGCCCGCCCGGCTCCCGGTCCCGGTCCGAGCAGGTCCGGCTGCGCGCCGCGGCGGGCTCGGGGCCGTGGTTTCCGTGGGCCTGGATCGGCGCCGATCAGCTCGCCACGCTGGCGGCGGCGACGGACCTGAAGGTGACCGAGACCTGGTCCGACTCCGGTCGCTGGTTTGCCGTGCTCCGCCGTCCCGCCGACCCGGAGCCTTAACGAATGCTTACGAGCCGGCCGCTTCGCTTCCCGCGGGCCGTTCCGGCTGAGAGCGTTTGACGGGTGGGCCAATGGATGCGAGCTGCGCAGATGACGACTGGACGGCTGCGGATAGCTGGGTCGGTCGCGGCTGCGGCCGTGCTCACCGCCGTGACCGCGCACTGGGTCCGCAGGTACTCGCCGCCGCTGCCGACGTATGCCGTGCTCTGGGCGGCGTTCGCCGCGGGGGCGTGGCTCGTGCTCGGCGTCAGTCGCCGCCGCGCCGTTCCGCTGATCCTGCTCGGCGGCATCGCGATCCAGCTCGCGGCCCTGTCGGCGGCACCGCAGGGCAGTGATGACCTCTACCGGTATATCTGGGACGGCCGGGTGCAGGCGGCGGGCATCGACCCTTACAGCTATGTCCCGGCCGCGCCGCAGCTGAAGGGCTTTCGGGATTCGTTTCTGTGGCCGGCGAACGGGCCGTATTGCGTGGGCCTGAGCGGAGCTAGCGCGGCCAACGCGCAGCTGCGAGGCCTGCCGCCCGGCTGCACGCGGATCAATCGGCCCCGCGTGCACACGATCTACCCGCCGGTCGCCGAGGCTTATTTCACGGCGGTCGGCGAGGTATCGCCGCCCGGCGGCGGGACCTTCCCGATCCAGGCCGCCGGGGCGCTGTGCGCCATCGCGACCAGCATCCTGCTGGTCGTCGGGCTGCGGCGGCTGGGCCGCGATCCGCGTTTCGCGGTGTTCTGGGCGTGGTGCCCCGTCGTCGGCCTGCAGGCCGGAAACAACGCTCATGTCGATGTGCTGGCCGCTTTCCTCACCGCGGCCGCGCTGCTGACCCTGGCCCGGCCAGGCCAGGATCGCCAGCACAGCCGTCGCCGGGCCATCGGCGGCGGGGTGCTGCTGGGCCTGGCCATCGCGACCAAGATCACCCCGATCCTCGCCGGGCCGGCGGTACTGCGCAGGCGCCCGGTGACGGTCGCGGTGGCCGCCGCCGCGGCGACCGGCTCCGTGTACGTGCCGCACCTGGTGGCGGTCGGCAGCCGCGTGATCGGTTTCCTGCCCGGCTACCTGGCTCAGGATGGCTACGCCGCCGGCGACCGCTTCGCGCTGCTGAGCCTGCTCGTGCCGGGGAAATGGGGCACGCTCGCCGCCGTTGCGGTGCTCGCCGCGGTCGGCGTGGCGGTACTGTGCCGCACCGACCCCGACCGGCCGTGGCGCGGTGCCGTGGTGATGACCGGTGCCGCGCTGGCGGTGACCTCGCCGACGCTCCTGTGGTACTCCATGCTGCTCGTGGTGTTCGTCGCGATGGACGGCCGACCCGAGTGGCTGGCGCTGGCCGCCGCCCGGTACCTGACGCCCCTGCATCCGCTGCCGCACCAGACGTTGCCGCATGCGGCCCAGCTCGGCTACGGCGGCGCGCTGCTGGTCGTGGCGGCGGTCACGCTGGCGCGGCGGGTCAGGCGGCCCGCAGACCGGCCGGGCGCGCCCGTCGAGCCCGCGGCGCGCCCGGCACCCCAGCCGGTGCCAGCCGGATGAGACCGGCTCGCCCGGCGGTCGTATCCCTCCGGGCCTCCGGGCCTCCGGGCCTCCAGGCCTCCAGGCCTCCTGGCCTCCGGGCCTCCAGGTCGCTTCGAACTGCAGCCCGCAGCGGCACCTCCAGCCCCTGCAACCCCACGCGCCCCTGCCCGACCTGTACCACTTGAAGCTATGACGTCATGGTTGGGCACCTGCTGTCGTCCCAACGACAGCAGGTGCCCAACCATGACGTGCGGTCTGGCGACCACGGTGGCCCGAGCGTGACAGAAGTGATGGGCGGTGGCCGTGGGTCCTCAGGGGCACCGGCCATCACCCGCCTAGCTCGCCGGCGGTCGGGCCGATGACGATCACGGCGGGATTGCTGATGCTGGGGGCCGTCGCCGGGCTGGCCAGTTCGGCCAGCGTGCACCGGTGCACGCGCTGACCGGCCGTCCCGGCGTTCTCGACGCAGGCGGCCGGGGTCGTGCCCGGCTGACCGAGGTCCAGCAGGTGCCCGGCGATGGCCCGCAGGTTGCGGACGGCCATCAGCAGGATTAGCGTGTCAGTTCCGGCCGACAGGGCGGCCCAGTTCACCCGGCTGGCCGGGTGATCGGGCGGCAGGTGGCCGGAGACCACGGAGAACGACTGCCCCACCTCGCGGTGGGTCAGCGGGATGCCCGCCAGCGCCGGTCCCGCGGTCGCGCTGGACAGGCCGGGTATGACCGAGCAGGCGATTCCGGCCGCGGCGCAGGCCGCGGCCTCCTCGCCGCCGCGGCCCAGCACGAACGGGTCCCCGCCCTTGAGCCGGGCCACGCGCCGGCCGGCGGTCGCGTGCTCGATCAGCACCTGGTTGATCTGCTCCTGGCTGAGCTGGTGCGCCCCCGGTGACTTCCCGGCGTGAATCAGCAGGACGCCGGGCCGCAGCTCGCCGGTGAGGCCCGGATCGGCGAGCCGGTCGGTGACTACGACGTCGGCGTTGTGCAGGGCCCGCCAGCCGCGCATGGTGATCAGGTCCCAGCCGCCCGGCCCGGCGCCGATCAGGGTCACCGCCCCGGTCGCGGTGCCGGTC
>Ga0066790_10000115_pt1 | contig 24220 bp, 26 predicted proteins | sample OrgsoiDNA2013050_FD_70963 | JGI IMG/M metagenome (GOLD analysis project Ga0066790, IMG submission 70963) | Permafrost soil microbial communities from the Arctic, to analyse light accelerated degradation of dissolved organic matter (DOM) -... | ecosystem: Environmental > Terrestrial > Soil >...
AGTAACGGCGATCGCGGAAGAATCGCAGGATTTCGGGGAGTGGGCTGACACGTCGAACGTCGGAGACGCCACGCTAGAGCAGTATGCCGCCCAGGTACGGCAGCCGCAGGTGAGGGTGATCGCAGGGGTACCGATGTTGTCACCGGGTGGGCCGAACGCACCAGCATGCGAGCCGCGAAATCCTGTTCGAAGCAGGAGGACCGCCACTGGCGCGGACGACATCCGGATGATCTGCGGAGCGAAATCTACTGCGCTGCCTGTATCGGCAGCGCTTGATCTTTCACGCGGCGGCGGCCCAGCGCCTCGATCGTCGAGGGATCATCGGGCGGGAGCCACGGCGCCGCCTTGGCGGTCGCCGAGAGCTCGAGCCAACCGTTGCGGATGGCGAGGTTGCGCGCGGTGCGGAGGAGGTTGGCTGTCGCCGGCGAGGGATCTTCACTGCGCCAGGCGAGTGACCACGGGTAGTACGGCTGAACTTCCACCGGCCAGTACACCGGCAATCCCGCTGCTGCGTAGCGTTCGGCGTAGCTGAAGAACTCCAGAGACCGGGCCTGGCTGGCGGTTCGAGTGAGGTGGGCCAGGCAGTGGCCGAAGGCGCCTGGTGTGCCGAGCCAACGCATGGTGATCCCTACGTCATGTTCGAATGCAGTGAGGTAGTCACCATGTGCGTTGTAGCTGCCCGATTCTGGCGGGTCACCGAACACCTCGAGCGGGCGCTCGTGCAGGGAGGCACTGTCCTTCGTCTCATCGCCCGGGCGGCCGACGAGGACGAGCGGTTCGAGCCGCAGCAGGCAATGAGACCAGCCAGTCGAGTGGGCGGCGAGCATACGCGGAGTGATACGCAGGATCGCTACGTCGAGTCGGCTCTGCAGCAGGGCGTCAAGCTGGGCGATGCTGTCCATCGCGTGTTCGAAAACCTCGGCCATTGGATATGCGCCGAGGTAAGCGTCCGCGACGGCGCGGCTGGTCCCGAGCTCGAAGACGTGCGCGATCCGCACGATGTCCGGCCGCGCCGGCTGCTGCATGTTCTGCGCGATCGCCAGCAGCTGGCGTGCCTCGTCCAGGAATCGCTGCCCACGCGGGGTGAGGCGCACGTGACGACTGTCGCGAACGAGCAGCGCCTCCCCGAGTTGTTCCTCTAGCTTGCGGACCTGCTTGGACAGCGCCGGCTGACTGACATACAACTGCGCTGCCGCGCGCCCGAAGTGGAGTTCTTCGGCCACTGCGACGAAGTAACGCACCAGCCGAAGATCGAGGTCCACGTGGGCCTCCGCAGCGCCCCCTGTGCGGCGAGCCGCGCGCTCGTCACAGCTCACGGTACCCCGCAGCTGAGCCAGTGACAGGCTCCGCCGGTTATCGATCGAGCCGGAACAGGCCTTGGACACCGTGCGCTTCGCTGGTGTTGCCTGGGTACAGGACCGCACATCGGAGAGAGGCTGCCATGCGATTGGTCAGCGTCGATCCGGCGAATGACTCCGATCTACCTCCGGGTCAGCATGCGACGACAGAGTTTCCGGTCGAATCGACGGAGACCCCACCACGGGTGAGGCGTGGGGAATGGACGCTCACGATCGCCGTCGGCGCACGTGTCTTGCGGACCTGGGACTGGCGGGCCTTTCGAGGACTGCCACACGAGAGGTTCAGTGTCGACCTGCACTCCGTGCTCGGCTGGTCGAAGCTCGCCACGGACTGGGAGGGCGTCCCCGTGCAGGTACTGCTCGCTGACCTTGAGGCAGAGGCGGAGTTCGCGCGCATCGATACCTATGGCGACTACACCACCAACCTGCCACTTGAGGACCTACTCGAGATGCCCACCTGGATCGCAGACAGCTACCAAGGCCAGCCGATCGCTGCCGACCACGGCGGACCTGCACGTCTGTTGGTGCCGCATCTCTACCTGTGGAAGAGCGCGAAGTGGATACGTGCGATCAGCTTGACCGACCACGACCAGCCAGGCACCCGAGAGCGCGGCGGCCTGCACAACTACGGCGACCCGTGGCGCCAACAGCGATACCGCGACGACTGACTGACGCCGCCAAGCACGACAGCAAGGAGGCACATAGTGCATGCCAGAGGGAGTACCCGGCCACGGACGCGTGCCCTGCTCGGTGCGGCTGTTATCGCGCTCGTCGCGGCCATCGTGCCGAGCTCAGCCGCGAGCGCCCACGCCACCCAGCTCCCAAGCCCACATCAGCCGAAGCCCACCGTCGTGCTCGTTCACGGCGCATGGGCAGATAGCTCCAGCTGGAACGGCGTGGTGCGGCGTCTGCAGCACGACGGTTACACCGTCGACGTGCCGCCTGACCCGCTGCGCGGACTCGCCAGCGATGCTGCCTACATCGATGCCTACTTGCACAGCATCACCGGACCGATCGTACTGGTCGGCCACTCGTACGGCGGGGCAGTCATCACCAATGCGGCCACCGGCAACCCCAATGTCAAGGCGCTCGTCTACGTCGACGCCTTCGTCCCCGACCAGGGTGAAAGCGTCGTCCAGCTCGCCGCTGCCCAGCCGGGGTCAGCTCTCGCGGTTGCAGATCCCACGACCGTGTTCACCTTGGTGCCCTACCCGGGCGCGGCACCAGGAGACTTCGATCTGTACGTGCTGCCGAGCGTGTTCCGAACTGCGTTCGCCAACGACCTGCCCTCGTCCCAGGCGGCCGTCCTGGCCTCCACCCAGCGTCCAGTGGCGCTGTCGGCTCTGACCGCGCCGTCCGGACCGCCGGCGTGGAAGACGATTCCGTCCTGGTATCTCGTCGGCACCGCCGACCACGTGCTACCTGTGGCGGAACAGCGCGCAATGGCCACTCGCGCACAATCACACATTGTCGCTGTCAACGCAGGCCACCTCTCGATGATCTCTCACCCGAAGTCCGTCGAACAACTGATTCTCGCCGCCACGCGAGCAACCACCTGACCCCTCGGATCAGACCGAGAGCTCACGATCGAAGGGAAGATGTCATGACAGCACCTCGCACCCCGGTAGTCCTTATCCACGGCCTATGGCTGCACGCCAGCAGCTGGGGACCATGGCTGGACCTGCTCCGCGCCGTCGGCTACGACCCGATCGCGCCGGGCTGGCCCCACGAACCGGCCACTGTCCAGCAGGCGCGTGAGCAGCCCGACGCGGTGGCCAACATCAGTATCGACGACGCGACCGAGCACTTCGCCAAGATCATCGAAGGGCTCCCGTCGGCTCCGGTGATCATCGGGCACTCCTTCGGTGGCCTGATCGCGGAGAAACTGCTCGGTCAGGGGCACGGCGTGGCCGGCGTGGCCATCGACCCGGCCCAGATCAAGGGAGTCCTCCCCCTCCCACTCGCCCAGCTTCGTGCGGGCCTCCCCGGACTGGGCAACCCGGCCAACCGCCACAAAGCTGTCTCTCTTACCCAGAAGGAATTCCGGTTCGGATTCGGTAACGCGCTGAGCGAGGAGGAGTCCGATGCCCTGTATGAGAGGTGGACGATCCCCTCACCGGCCAGGCCCCTATTCCAGGCGGCGGCGGCCAACTTTGCCCTGCACTCACAGGCCAAAGTCAACACCGGCAACGACACCAGAGGCCCCCTCCTGCTCATCTCAGGGACCGCGGATAACACCGTGCCCGACGTCGTCACCAAATCGACCTTGAAGCAGTACCGGGACTCCAGCGCGATCACCGAGCTGAAGCAATTCGAAGGCCGCGGCCACTCACTCACGATCGACAGCGGCTGGAAAGAAGTCGCCGACTCCGTCGTGGAGTGGCTGAAGGCAAACGGGACCTGACGGCGTGGACCTCGGTCTGACCGGCAAGGTAGCGGTGGTCACCGGCGCCAGTAAGGGAATCGGCCTGGCCATCACCAGAGCACTCGTCCAAGAAGGCGTCAACGTCATCGCAGGCGCCCGCGACACAACCGACGAACTCACCACCCTCACCGACGGCGGCCAAGTTCATTACGTGAATGTGGACCTCTCCAGCGTCATCGACTACAGCGCCGCCAAAGCTTGACCAGTGGAAGCAGGAGCGGGTTCGCGGTCTCTGCCGTGCAGGTAATCCGGACCGCCCCCGACGGTGTCCCGGTCTGCGGATCGGTGACCGGCGTGCTTATGGTGGGCCCGGGGGCAATCGCGGCGCTCCCGGGCTCTTTCGGCGACCTGTCCTGGTACCCCGGCATCACCGCATACGAACTCAGGGCCGCGAGCCCGCCCACACCGGAGTCTCTCTGGGCGACTGAAGCGGCCCGCGGTACGCCGCCCGATCGGTATCCCCAGCAGACGGCGAACTAGCAGTTCAGCACGATCGAACGGGGTACCGACGTCTCGGTGGGCCGGACGCGTCAGCATGCGAACCGCGACGTGCTGGTCGATGGTAACCCGCTCCCGATCCGTTTGATCAGGTCACGGGCTAGGAGGAGGCCATGTCGCCATGCCCCGCAAGAGCCAGAACGACCGCAAAATATGCCAAGCCGTGCTCAAATCGGCCGATAGGGAGCGGGCTCGGTGGTCTTCTACCTAGGCTGTGGCGCGTGGAGAAGCTGGGCGAGGAAGAACTGGACGCCCAGACGGCAGCGGGCATCGTGGCCGACTGTGTCCGCGACGGCCACCACCAGGCGAAGAGTGAGTACCAGTACTACGAATTCCTCGCGCTCGACAAATCGCTCACCGACTAGCAGCGTTCTGAGCTGCGGAAACTGTCAAGTCGCGCGGAGATAACCGCCACCAGGTTCGTCAACGAGTACAACTACGGCGACTTCCGCGGCAACCCTGAGAAGCTGATGGAACGCTACTTCGACGCGTTCTGTTACCTAGCGAACTGGGGCACGCGTCGGCTGATGTTCCGCTTCCCGCGCGCGCTTCTCGACGCCGAAGGCGCCAGAAAGTATTGCCATACGGACGCCGCATCCGTGATCGTGACCGACGATCACGTGATCATCAGCCTGTACCTGGACCGCGACCCCGCCGGCGACTGGGTAGAAGGTAACGGGCAGCTCGGGACGATGGTGCAGGCCCGGTCTGACTTGGCCGCCGGGGACCTTCGGCTGCTGTACCTCGCCTGGCTGCTGTCGGTCCAGTGGCTCGACGAAGATAACGAAGACGAGATCGAACCGCCGGTCCCGGCGGGCCTGGGTAATCTCAGCGCGCCGCTCCAGGCCATCGCTGATTTCCTGGAGATCGACGAGGACCTGATAGCCGTAGCGGCCGGAGCCAGCCCGCCCGCCGAAGATCCGTCGGACGACGGGCTGGCCGAATGGATCGCCTCGCTCCCCGCGACGGAGAAGGACTCGTTCCTGACGATGGTCGCCGACTGCGAAGGCGCGCTGGTGCAGGCACTGTTGCTGCGGCGCTTCCGCGCGAATGCCGCAGGACCGGCCAGTCACTCCAGCCCGGGTCGGACGGTCGCGAAACTGCTGGAGGCGGCAGAGACCCGGGCGGAGGAGCGGAAGAAGGCCGAGGAACAGCGGCGCCGCGAGGCGCAGGTACGCAAAGCCGCCGCCAAGACGGCGGCGTACGCCAAGCGCCTCGACGACCTCGCGGCCACGGGAGAAGCCGCATGGAAGCAGGTCGATGACATGATCGCGACCAAGAAGACCAGCGAATACGACCGAGCCGTGGCCCTGCTGCGCGACCTGCGGGCGCTCGCCGAACGCCAAGGCGAGGTCGGGACCGTAGCGTTCAAGAAGCGCATGCTAGATCTGCGCGCCCAGTACCCCACCAGGCCCGGCCTGCAGAGCCGCCTCGATGAAGCGGGCTTCCCTCGTTGACCAGCGTGAAGTTGTCCTGGGTCACCCTCGACAGGATCGTATCGAAGGAAGCCCTCAGCGATGAGGCCATCCGCCGCCAACTGGAGCAGAACGCGAGGCCGCTGCGGTCGCACACCGCCAGCATGGGCGACGAGGACCTGCGCGTGAAGCTCCCGGTGCGGCGGATCCCGTCCAGCGTCATCAAGGGCGGTAGACGTCGGCCCGATGGTCGATCCTGAGGACGACGACCCTTGGCGTTTCGTCGTCTATCTCATAGATCACCCGGTAAGACCCACGTCGGGCGGACCAGAGTCCCGACAGCTCGCGGCGCAGTGGCTTACCTACCCGGCGTGGCGCGGCCAGCAGGTCGCCAGTCAGGAGCTCAGCGATCGCGGCGGCAACCCGTTCTGGTAGCCGGTCCATGGCGCGCTGTGCCGGAGGCGTAACTAGCAGGCCGTATTCAGGCGCCATGGCTCAGGTAGCGCCGCCGGACTGCAGCGATATCCAGGCCTTCGCCCCGCGCCGCCGCCTGCCGAGCCTCGGCTATCTCGCGGACGGCGGCGGGGTCGGACAAGATGTCCAGGGTGTCTTCCAGGGCATCGAGGTCGTCCGCGGCGATCACGACGGCCTCGCGGTGCCCGTGGCGGGTGATACTGATCCGCTCGTGCGAGGCTGTCACTCGATCAACGACCTCAGACAGGTGCGCCTTCACCTTAGCCAGCGGCATCGTCTCGCTCATGACCACAAGTATGACCACTTTGGGTCTGCCGGTCAAGCCGGACTACCGAGGGTGATAACCGCATCCTGCCTGTGGCGAGCCGACCGATCGGTACCCCCGTTAGGTCGCGTAGTGCCAGCTGCGGGCCATCAAACGGGGTACCGATGTCTCGGTGGGCCGGACGTACCAGCATGGAGACTGTCGGTGTGAGCACCTCTGCCGGCGACGGCTCACCAGGACGAGCCGGCCTGGGCACGTTGCGGACGGCGGCGGGCGGGAACCACGGGTTCAGCGGTGCCCGTTGTCCTAGACATGGGAACAAGGTCGCAGGCTCTGGAGGGCCGGTCCCGGGTGCTCGCGCCGCTGGATGCCGCCGCGCCGCCGTCCGCCGCCGCGCTGGAGTTGCTTCGCCCTGACCTGTCGCCCGTGCCGTTCCAGGGCAGGGAGCGGGACCTGGCCAGCCTGGCGGCCTGGCTGGAGCCCGGCAGCTACCCCTGCTACGTGCTGGGCGGGCCACCGGGCGCGGGCAAGACCCGGCTGGCCCTGGAGGCGGCCCGGCGCGCTCCGCGGGGGTGGGTGGCCGGGTGGCTGCGGCCCGGGGCGGGCGCCGCCGCGTGCGCCGCCGTGCGCGACTGCGGGGTGCCGGCCCTGATCCTCGTGGACGACGCGGACCTGCGGGCCGACCTGTTCACGCTGCTGGACCAGATCCACGAGCACTGGCGAAGGCGGCGGGCTCCAGGGCGGGCTCCAGCCATCCACGCCCTGGTGGTGACCCGCTCGGCGGAGGCTCTCGCTGAGCGGATTCAGGCGCACGTTCGGCTCGACCTGGCCGGCCACGTGCTGCCCTGGGCCCGGCTGGAGCCCGACGTCTGGCCGGACTCGTCCGACCAGGTGTTCTCCGACGCCGTCAGCGCGTTCGCGGCGGTCCTCGGCATGCCAGCACCCGAGACGCCGCCGGCCCGCCCCGCGCCGCCATGGGCGTACGTCAGGGCGGAGCCATTCGGGATGATCGCGGCCCGTGCTCTTCTCTTCGCGCTCGACGCGGCGCGCGGCGGGGCGTCCCCCCGGCCGGAGCGGGATCCGCGCACCATCCCGCCGGCCAGCCTCGCGGCGGGGCTGATGCGGCATGAGCAGGACCACTGGACCGCGGCGACCGAATGGGACTGGGGTGGCTGCGACCCGCCGTCGCGGGCGCTGCGGGGCCGGGTGATGGCCGCGCTGACGCTGCTGGGCGCGGACAGCGAGGCCAAGGCAGAGAACGTCCTGCAACTGGTCCCGCTGCCCCGGGAAGCTCCCGCCGGGCAGCGCCACGCGATCGCGTCGTGGACCGCGTCGCTTTATACGCCGGGGGCGCGGATCGGGATATCCCCGCACCTGGCCGCCGAGTGGTTCATCGTCAGGCAGCTGGCGGGCAGCCCGCTCCTGGCCCGCAGCCTGCGGGCCGAACTCACCGAGGAGCAGCAGACCCGGGTCCTCGGCTTCCTGGGCCGGGCGGTCGGCCGCGTCCGCGGGGCTGACCGCCTCTTCGCCGAGTTCGCGGCCGGTGACGCCGCCTCGCTGGTCATCGCCACCACGCGTGCCGTCATCGCCGATGATTATAATCGCCGGCTCGACACGCTTATAGCCGACGGGATCCGCTCGCCGCGCGGTCGTGAACCGGGCGGCTGGGATCCCGTCCAGCTCGCCGGGCTCAGCGCGGTGGCAACCGAGTCCCTGCGGCATACCCGCGCCGCCATCGCCGAGGCCAGGGTGGCCCGTTGCCGAGCCCTGGCGGCAAGGTCGGCCGTCCACTGGTTCTGTCTCGCCAGGGCGCTGCGCGAACTGGGCGACGCCCTGGCAGCGCTAGCGCTCAGCCAGCGGGGCCAGGCGCAGGACGCCTGGCGGGAGGCAGCAGCCCTGGAACAGGCGATCCGCCATGGCCCTCCCGGCTTCCCGGAGCAGCTGCGGTACCTCCGCCTCAATCCAAGGCAGGAGCAGGCGGCCGCGGGAGTCCTGCGCGCCGCCCGCCGGATCGACCTCCCCTGGCCGGGCGAGTGCCGCTGGTTCCTGGCGCGGCTTGTACCGGAGCTGCAGGCCGACGGCATGCACGACAGCGCCGTGCATGCCGCGCGGGAAGCCGTCACCGCCCAGCGGGCGTACCTGGCTGCCATTCCCCGCGATGGCGGCACGCCTGCCCTGCCCCTGGACCTGCCCCGGCTGCTGTCCCTGCTGGGCGACGCGCTGGCCAGGGCGGGCCGGTACCCGGAAGCGGTGCTGGCGACCAGGGAGGCGGTCGGCTGCTGGCAGGCCCGGGGCGGTGAGGTGCACCGGCCTGGAGATCTTGGCTACCCCGAGGCGCTGCTGGCGCTCAGCGGCGAGGCCGGCCAGGCCGGCCTGGCCGGGGAGGCGCGGGCGGCGCGCGACCAGGCGCTGCGGGTCGTCAGGGAGAGCCTGGCCAGGGGAGGGACCTACCGGGGCCGGGATCCCGGGCTCCTGCCGATGATGCGTGACGCGCCGGAGCAGGACCGCCCCGCCCGGCTGGTGGCGGAACTGGCGTACGAGGAACTGGCCGTCGATGATGCCGTGGCCAGCCGCCGGCCGGCCACCTGCCGGGGAGTCATGCTGGCGGACGGGCGGCTCGACGCGGGCGTGCTGCTGGCGGAGTTCGCCGCGTACTGGCGGCAGCACGGCGAAGTACCGGACAACGACGGGGCCTGCCGCGCGGCGTCACCAGAGCGGGTGCTCCTGGCACTGATCGAGAGGGTGATAGACGGTTCCGGCACCCTCTCCCTGCGGGAGCGGGTGGCGCAGCGGCGCGGGCTGCGATGGCACTGGTACGCGCGGATCGAGGTCCTGGCCTGCACCCGGTACCGGGATGCCGCCGGAGCGGACGCCGAGCAGCGCACGGCCATCCAGGTGATGGCGGTGCCGCCCTCGTCCCGGCGAAGGCACCAGAGAAAAGCGCTCGCCGCCGGGCTGGCGGCCCTGGACGAGGCCCTGGCGCGCAATGCCCTGGAATCGGGCACCCTGCTGATCATCCACCGCCGGCCCCAGCCGACCCACGCGTACCCGGATCCGAGGCTGTCGCAGACCCGCACGCCAGGCGGCCATGACATCACCGTGCTGACATGCTGACTACACGGGCCAGCCCCAGACCACAGGCGAGCCTGCCGCGACACGGTGAAGTCGAGGGCGCGGCGCAGCAGCCGCTCCTGCAGCATCCCGCTGCTGGTGATGTGGACGTTAGTCGTGATGCAGTCCGGCGCTCAGCCCGGCCCAGTCCTACCTGATGTGGGCGGTCACCGCGAGCGCCGGCCGGTTCGCCGGCCGCCTGGACGGGCTCAGTCCAGCGGAGCTGCACGCGGTGACCCTGAACACGATCCGCCGCTGGCATCCCGATCTCCGGCGGCTCGTCCCGCTTGCCTCGGTCCAGGAGACGTCCCTGGTCGCCATCAGGACCGCGGTCCCGGTCGCCCCAATGGCCGCCCAGCCGGGTCACGCTGCTCGGTGACGCCATTCACGCGATGAGTCCCGCTGGCGGTCCGGCGCCAGCACGGCGCTTCGCGACGCCGCGCTGCTCGCCAGCGAACTCGGCGCCGCCGCCCGGGCGAGAAGAGCCCGGTACAGGCCATCGCCGACTACGAGCTGCGGATGGTCGACTACGGATTCGCGGCCGTACGCGCTTCGCGCCGCGCCGGGCTGGCCACGACTACGCGCCGCAGCGCCCTGGTCCGCCGCCTCGTCAACCGCCCGCCGGCGCCACGCTGAACCCAGCTAGCCAGGTCACGACCGGAGTAACCATCCTCCAGGCCAACGGTTATGCAGGTAATGGCGGCGCCGTCCGCGATGAGTCCTGCGATGACTTTGCGCACCGTGGGTTGCCGGATCCCCGCGACGCAGAAGCCCTCGATCGGTACCCCCGATAGGTGGCGAAGCAACAGCCGGGTACGGTCGCAAGGGGTACCGATGTCTCGATCGGTGGGCCGGACGTACCAGCATACGAACCGCGAAATCCTGATCGAAGGTGACCTGCTCCCGGTACGTCTGCGCAGGTCAGGCATGGAAAAGGGTGCGCGATGAGCCGCGCCGGCAGCAGATCGGAAACGCTCCCGAGCGGCGTCCCGGCGGCCGGGAGCCGGGCGGACGCGTGCATCCGGGCGGCGGCCGGGGTGACCGTGGTCGGGCTGGCGGGCATCGCGGGCGCGATCAGCTACAGCCACATGCGGCGCCTGGCCGCCGGGCACGGGGAGACGGGGTGGCAGGCGCACGCGTTCCCGCTATCGGTGGACGGCATCGAGATCGTGGCCCTCGCTGGTGCTGCTGGCCGACCGGCGCACCGGGCGCCGGTCGGGCTGGCTGCCGTGGGCCGCGCTAGTCGCCGGGACAACGGCGAGCCTGGCCGCGAACGTCGCGGCGGCGGGCGCCGGGCCGGTCGGCCGGGTGATCGCGGGCTGGCCCGCGTTCGCGCTCCTGCTGGCCGTAAAAGCTACTGTCCGGGATGCTGGAGCACCGCCGCAGCGAAGATCGTCCCGCCGGCACCCGGGACGGTCCCGTCGGCATCCCGGGTCGTCCCTGGTCCCAGCCGGTGGCGGGGACGAGCACGGCCCGCCGGCCGGCCCGGTGCCCGCCCGGGAATGGCCGGGGGACGGAACCAGGGGACGGGGAAGGGCCGGTCACGGCGGCCTCAGCCGGGGCGGGGACGGCGGCCGGGACGGGGACGGGAACCGAGCCTGATATCGCCGCGCTGCTGCCTGCCGCCCGCGCCGCCCGGGACCGCGTCCTGGACAGGGGCAGCGTGCTGACTCGCGACACCCTCGCCGCCCAGCTCCGCCGGGACGGGCATCCAGTGCGCAACGCCCGGGTCTCGCAACTGCTCACCACCCTGAAGCGCGAATCCCCCGAGGCCCCGGCACGGGACGCCGGCCAGGAGCCGGCCGGGGCGGGCGCCGGCCGGCTCGTCCTGGATGCCGTGCAGTAGCGGGTCAGGCTGCCCGGGTTCCCGGGCCAGCCCCGGGCAGGTCCCTCGGCAATGACGCCGCCTGCCAGGTCCATGTCAGGTCGGCGCCAGGTCCATGTCAGGTCCATGTACAGGGTCACTGCCAGGTCGCTCCCAGGACCGTGAAAGGGCTCGATGGCAGGTCAGCCGGGAGTCCGACCGTAGAGTTCGCCGCTACTGGCGGTCTGCCGCGTGTCAGCCGTCAGAACAGGGCTGCCTGCTCTTGCTGGTGCGGCTGGCTGTAGACGGGCTCGCCGGGCAGCTGATCGTTGATGCCCCATTTCGGGGGGAAGAACAGCTGGACTGGCTCGGGGGTGGCGGTGAACCGGGCCTTGATGCGCTTGCGGGCGCTGGCCAGTTCCGGTGCGGCCTCACGGCAGTACTTGTCGGTCTCGCAGAACAGGCCCTGGCAGTCGATGGCGTGCAGGGGCCGTCCCCACAGGCCGCCGAAGGGCAGGCCGAGACGGGTGAACTCGTCTTCCTGGTGGTCGGCCATCCACAGGACGATCTCGGCCGGGGTGTAGTCACCGGGACTGTCGAATACCTTCCTGATCCCGCGCAGGGCCCCTGGCCCGGCCTGGGTGAACTCGTTCTCGCTGAAGCTGATGACGCCGGAGTAGTTCAGGTCGATGGTGGTCTGGTAGGACATGAAGTCGCCCATCAGCGGGAAGCCGTGCAGCAGCCCGTAGACCTCGCGCAGCGACCCGGCGTCCAGGAGCTTCGCACCGAGCTGGTCGTGCAGGAACATGTGCCGGAACAGCTCGACATGAGTGCGGTGCTTGGCTGACTGGCCATAGGCGTCGGTGGCGCACAGGATGAACGCCCCGGTGTACAGGCCGCCGTTGCGGCTGCGCGCGTGGTCGAGCGCCCTGGTGAACGAGCCGTCCGCGAGGTCGTCCAGGGTCGGGTAACGGCCGAGGAAGCCGCGGACGGCCTGCCAGGTCGCGGTCTTGCTGAAGGTGCGGAACGCGGCGATCTGGAACAGCCGGTCCTCGGGACTGCACGGCTCGTCGTGATAGCAGACATCGCGGATCATGTACTGCGACACCCGGTCTGCGGCGCGGAACACGTTGCAGAACTTGAACTCCCGCAGGATCGGGTCATCAGTCCACGGGCCGGGCTCGCCGGCCACGCGCCGCTCGAAAACCCGCTGGCGCTCGGAGGCGAAGTACCAGTACAGGTCATAGATCCGCGTGCGTGGGACGGGCGGGCGCTTCATCCGCTGCCCGACTGGTCCGCCTGTGCTGGTGCCTGCCGCCAGAAGACGCCGGTGCCGTGCAGGTGAAAGTACCGGGGGTCATCCAGGAGCACCTGTCCGGCCATGCGCTCGCCGAGGGTGTAGCGGAACCGGTCGGTCCCGGTGAAGTGGTCGAAGACGATGGCGCCGCCCGGCACGGTGCGGTCTGCCGCGATCTCTAACGCCGCCATCGCTGATGTGTAGTTGTCGGTGTCGATGAAGCTCAGCACCAGGTCATCTCCCTCCAGCCGCCGGCAGGTCGCCGTGATGTCCCCGGCGACGATCTCGACGTTCTGCCCGTCAAGATAGCGCTGGACGGCTGTCAGGTCGGTGAAGACGCAGCCGGGGTGGTCGTACATGTCCAGCGGCGAGCGGCGCGGCGGGAACCCGCCGAAGGTGTCGAACCCGATCACCGGCCAGTCTGCGCCGAGCCGCTCGATCACGCGGGACAGGAACATGGTGGTGCCGCCCTTGAACATGCCGAACTCGGCTACCGCGCCGCGCAGGCCCAGCCGGGCCGCGCTGGCCAGGCACTGGTACAGGTGGACCAGCGTGTTCGGGTAGCCGTTGGCCAGCGACGGCACCAGGAGCTGCGCCAGCTCGTCGTGGAAGACCCGGTCACGGAAGGCGAGGTGCCCGTAGCCGGCGACGATCACCTTCGGGGCGCCCTGGATGAACGGCAGTGCCTCGCGCAGCAGGACTTCCTTGTCCTCGTCGGCCGCGACCACGAGCACGCCGTGACGGACCTCGCTGAGCGCCTGAACCGGCCGCACGGGCACCGCGAGCGGCAGGCTGACATCCTGCGCCGGCGCGTAGACGCCCTCCACGGACGCGACCAGGCCGCTTGGCCCGAGCGAGGCCAGGAGCCGCAGCGTCACCCGGGTGAGCCCGAGCACGCCGGCCGGGCCGACGCCGGACAGCAGCTCGTGTTCCAGATCCTCAAGCAGTCTCCCGTAGTCGTCGTCACGCATCAGTCATGCCTTCCTTGCAGGAGGTGAGGAAGCTGGCGTACAGGTCCGGGTGCTCGCGCCTGAGCACGGCGATGAGGCACAGGGCGGCAACGGTGAGCGCCTGCGCGCGGCGCAGCCGCGCACCCGGCGGCTGGGTACCGGACAGGCCCTGGAAGCAGCCTTCCAGCTCACCGAACCGGGAAAATACCTGCGCGGCGGCCCCGGAAACCGTCAGGTCGCCCGCCTCCAGGGTTCCGGGAACTGCCCGCGAGAGCAGCAGGTCGAACCCGGCCGTGCCGTCGCTGTAGGGCTGGCAGGCGGTGCTTCCGCCGAACAGCAGCCCAGCCACGCCCGTGTCCAGGTCCGCCAGGTAGGTCTGGTATTTCAGGCAGTAGACCAGGAGGTCAACCGCGGTGTCCAGCCACGATTCGTCCCGGGTCGGCGGTGCGCCGTCCAGGCCGTATTCGAGCCGGTCGGCCTTGCGCGCGATGTTGGCCAGGATGGAGATGACCTCGCCCCGCCTTTTCCACGCATCGCGGTAGGCGGCGTCCTTCGCCCGGTGCAGGCGCCTGACCGCCGCCGCGAGATCAGTGTCAGCTGATGTCATGAGGACAGCACCTTCTGATATAAGAGGCCCCGCTTATCAAGGTCCGCCACGAGATAACCGCCGCGGTTCTCGCCCAGGACGTACATGGCGCGGAATCCCTGGTGAATCGCGCTGCGCCACGCCCACGCGGGCGTGGACTCGACTTCCAGGTCCGCCGCCGCTGCCTTCGCGACCTCGATGACGTCGCCGTCGATGCTCGTCTCGCTCAGGAAACCGGTGCGGCTCCCGGCCAGCCGTGACAGCACGGCGGCCAGCCCTTCCTCCGCGAAGATGGCCCGCGCGCCGTCTTCGCACTCGTCAGTGTCAGGGCTGGACTTGCGCTTGATCCGCAGCAGCGCCCGCGTCGTGGGCGACCACCCGAGCACCGCCATGAAGCCCAGGTGGATGGCGTCATGGAAGCGGTAGATGTCAGCGCGCCGCGAGTTGTCGGTGAGCGGGTCGCCCAGCTCGCCGCCGACGCCGAACCCGGCCGTCTTGCCGCCGATGATCACCGGGCCATCGGGGAAGGCGTTCGGCTCGGCGCTTACCAGGGTCAGACTGGCGGCACGGCGGCCGGACGGCAGCACCCGCTCGGCGAAGGCCACCACCAGGCGGCGCGGGAACCGCTCACGCGCCGGGTAGCCGGCATCCAGAACCGGCAGGTCACCCCAACTGGGCTCGGAGCGCTGGCGGGGGTAGCGGTCGCGGGCGCGGCGCAGGTTCGCCTCAGCGACCTCCTCCAGGTCAAGACCGCACGCGGTCGCCACGGCCGCCGTGTACCACAGCAGATCGCCCAGCTCCTCGCGCAGGAAATCCCGGTTCGCGGCCAGGTCAATGCCATCGCGCAGGTACTTCTTGTACACGCCGAGAATCGAGCCGGTCTCGCTCGCCAGGCCCAGCATCGGCGCGATCACGCCCTGCGGTCCGCCGAGCCGTAACTGGCTCGTCTCGCCGGCGGCTTGCTGATAGGCAGACAATTCCACGGTTACCTCCCCGTGGGACGGGCTTGCGGCAGCCGTGTCAGCCTGGCCTGCGGCAGCAGACCTGTTGTGGTGGCTGACATCCGTGGTTCCTCCGGTTTCTGGCTTGGTCTTGCTCTATTCAGAGGCCGTCATTATTCGTCAGGGAGGTGAGCGGAATTCCGATGTCCTGCGGGAATACCAGTCCCGTCGGTCGCTCATGGTTTCTGCGGAACTTGGTGGCTGCTGGATCAGGGTGGTGAGGACCGCGACCCGGCTGCCGCAGTGCGGGCATGGCTGGGCCGCGGTGACCCCGGCGGAGGTGGCGTCGGCGCGGTGCCGGGCTGCGGTGAGTGCAGCGAGCGCGCGGGTCTCGCGGGCCTCCTGCGCCGCGCAGGCCGCGGCGCGCTGACGGCCGATCTCGGCTAGTGACACCGTGGACCGGGAGAACCCGGCCAGACCGCCGAGGTTTTCCTGGGTCAGCCAGGTCTCCCGCCGCAGGGCGGCCAGCTGCTGACCCAGCTCCCGCAGCAGGACAGCGACTGTACCGGAGTGCCTCACGTGCGCTCACCGCCCTGACCGCTGGCCGTCCCCGGCGTGGTGAGGATCACCCGCCAGCAGCGCCCGGCGCGCGGGCCTGGTGTCCTTGCGCCGCTCATGCCCGGATCACCGTGGTGTGCTGCTCGCGGAGGGTCGCGTCGGCTCGCGGCCACCAGGCGCCGCTGACCGGCAGCGGCCCGGGTGCCTGCGGCTCGTGGCCGAGCAGCGCGGCCACCGCCTCCGCCAGCTCGCCATGGGTGAACGTGGTGATCTGCCCGGCGCGGCGGACCTCGATGCTGCGCAGCGACCAGTTCCTCTTGCGGCAGCCGAAGACAGCCTTGAGAACCCCGCCGCCGGTACTCAGATGGATTTTCGCCTGGTGTCCGTTCATGCTGATCTCGGGCGTGGCATGCGCCCTGGCCTGCAGGTAGGCAGCGCAGTGGCTGATCATCGCGGGAATGCGAGCGGGGGTATCAGGCATTCGGGGTCTCCTCGCCGGGAATGGGGGTTAGCCGGCCGGGTTCATGCCGCAGAGCGCCCAGACCACCTTGCCGCCGGTCTGCGGTGTGGGGTAGGTGCCCCATCGGTCGCTGAGCATGGCGACCAGGAGCAGGCCTCGGCCGCTCTCGGCGTACTCGTCGGCCTGGGTTAAGGCGGGTGGCTGCGGGCTGGCATCCCAGACCAGGATCAGGACCCGCGTCTTGTCGGTGAGCAGCCACAGCCGTACCGGGGGGACCTGCGGCATGGCCCTGGCGGCGGTGACCGCGTTGGTGGTCAGTTCGGAGACCACCTGCTCGGCCTGGGCGCTGAGCGGGGTCAGCGCCCATTCCCACAGGAGCTGGCGGGTGTGCAGGCGCGCGGAGGGCACCGCGCCCGGCAGCGCGCCCAGCTCCAGGAAGTCCTGCACCGGCCATCCGGCTGCCAGGTTCGTTCCCCGGTCCTGGCCGGGCGGGACCGGCACCGGAGCACCGCTGCGCCGGGGACTGCGTACGGGGGCCGCAGTCCCCGCGACAGTGCCGGTCCCGCCCTGGGCAGGACGGGCCCAGCCGTCATGCGACGGCGTTCTCGTGCTCGCCCTGCCAGTCATGAAGGCTTCCTTCCGTTATCGCTCGGTCCTGGCCTGGCGCTGCCGGATGATCTTGGTGCTGCGCCCGGGGACGCGCCCTCGTGCGCGGCTCGTCGACGTCTTCGGCGCCCAGCACGCGCAGGACCAGCGCGGTCATCTCTGCCGGCCCGGTGCCGCGGCCGCTGCGGGGCCGGTAATCCCATCGCGCGGACCCGCCGTCCTCGACGGTCAGCTCACAACGCGCACGTTCTGCGCAGGTGATCGTCAGGCGGGGGCTCTCCTGCCGCTCCGGGCGGAGGACGCCGAATCCGCGGGCGACCAGCTTCTCCGCGACGGTGCGCACGGCCCTTCCCGGGTCGTCGCAGACGGCGAGACTCCCGTAGTCGTCGAGCGCCTTGGGCATCGGGCTTCTCCGTATTGCGTGCTGGTGTTCCCGTGTGGCTGGTCACGCCGTGATCGTGTGACAACATTGCGCTATGCAAATAGCAAAATCTACGGATGGACGACCTACGAAGCGGGACGTGATGTGACACCCGGAAATTTCGGCATTGCGTTGCTGTCACGCCCATGACACGCTGGTGCCCGGAAACGGGCTGCGGGAGGGGAATGTGGCGGAAACCCGGCCGGGTGCCGGCCCGACCGTGCTGCGGATGATCCTGGGCCGGCAGCTGCAGGCGCTGCGGGAAAAGGCCGGGCTGTCGTACGAGCAGGCCGCCGAGGCGATCTACTCCTCGCCGTGGACTATCCGCCGCATGGAGCGCGCGGAGGGCGGCCTGAAGCCGCTGACCGTCAAGAGCCTGCTGATGGCCTACGGCATCACCGACGTCCGCGAGATCGACGCTTTCCTGTCCCTGTCCCGCGAGGCCAGCAGCCCCGGCTGGTGGCACAGCTACGACGACGTCCTGCCGTCCTGGTTCCGCATCGCGGTCGGGCTGGAGGAATCGGCAAGCCTGATCCGCGCCTACGAGCCCCAGGTCGTCCCCGGGCTGCTGCAGACCGAGGACTACATCAGGGCCATCACCGCCGCGAGCTTCCCCGGCGCCACCGGGCAGGAGACGCAGCGGCGCGTGGCGCTGCGCCTCGCCCGCCAGGAACTGCTGACCCGCCCGGCCGCCCCGGATTACTGGGTGGTCCTGGACGAGACCGTGCTGCGCCGCCCGATCGGCGGCCCGCAGGTCATGCGCGCCCAGGTCGCCCGCCTGATCGAGGCCGCCGCGCTGCCGAACGTCACGGTCCAGGTCATCCCGTTCGCCGTCGGCTGGCATCCCGCGCTGTACGGGATGTTCTGGGTCTACCGGTTCCCCGACCAGGAACTGCCCGACATCGTCTACAGCGAGGGCCTCACCAGCTCCTACTACCTGAACAAGCCCGAGGAAACCGCCAGGTACACCGAGGCCCTCGACCACATGTGCGCGCAGGCTGCACCACCCGAGCAGACTGCCGGCATCCTCCGCGACATCATGAAGGAGATATAAGAAATGGACACCGCGCACATCCGCAACGGCATGCCCGCCGCCGACCTCGGACCGGGCGGCTGGGTCAAGCCGTGGAGCGACAACGGCGGCGCCTGCCTGGAGGCCAGGAAGCTCCCCGGCGGCGGGGTCGCCCTGCGCCAGTCCACCGACCCCGCCAGCCCCGCGCTCATCCTGGAGCCCGCCGAGATCCGGGCCTTCATCCAGGGCGCCAAGGCCGGCCTCGCCGACGACCTCCTCCCCTGACCGCCAGCCGTCCATGCGTGTCCCCCGGTGACGGCAGCGGCCCGGAGGGACACGCACGGACATCCCGTGACACCCGCCATGCCCCCGCCAACGCTCCATGCCGCGAAAGAAGACGCGATGTCCAGTGAACTCGGCGCGTGGCTGCGCCAGCAGCGAGAGGCCCGCGGCTGGACCCGGCCCGAGATGGCCCGCCAGCTCATCCGCGCCGGCGAGGCCAAGGGCGACAAGTCGCTGCCCGGCATGAGCAGCATGTGCCACAACATCTACCGCTGGGAACGCGGCGCCGATGGCCTGTCCGAGCGCTACAAGCTCTGCTACTGCCAGGCCTTAGCCATCCCGCCCAGCCACTTCGGCCCCGGACAGCCAGCCGGTGAACAATCAACCGCCCCGGCACCCGGAACCAGCATGCCAACCGCACCTGGCTCACCCCTGACCCCACCGCTCGCACAGGTCCCGCCCCCACCTGGCCTGTTGAGCGACCCTCGCCTGCCGGTACTCGTCGCCATCGCTTACCGTGGATTGCAAGAGCTCGCCGAGCGCGAGGTCACGGTCGGGCGAGAGGTGCTGATGGCCGCACACGAGGGCAGCGAGAACGCCGAGCGCGCGGAAGAGCGCGGCATCGGCGAGGCCACCCTGGAGCAGCTCCGCTCCGACGTGACCCGGCTCTCGCGGGACTACATGACCGGCGAGCCATTCCCCCTGTTCCTGGAAATGCGCCGGGTGCGAGCCCGGATGCACGACGCACTCGACCGGCGCATGTGGCCCCGCGACGCCACAGACCTCTACCTGCTGCTCGGCTGCCTGAATGACCTCATGGCTATCGCCGCCTACGACCTCGGCTACCCGGAGGCGGCCGAGGAACTGCTCCGCGCCGGCTGGGCGTATGCCGTCGCGATCGACCACCGTCCGCTGATGGCGCAGCTACGCATGCAGCTCGCCGGGACTCTCGCATGGCAGCAGCCGCAACGTAGCCGCGAGTACGCGGCTAGCGGCCTTCAGTACCTATCCGAAGGCCCGAACGCCGCACAGCTTTATCTCGTTCTGGGGCGCGCCGCGGCGCGCCTGGGCGATGCCGACGCCGCTCGTGAGGCGATCTCGGCCGCCGACGAGGCTCACGAGCGCGATTACCACGACGATCTGACAGGGATGGGCGGCGAGTTCGCGTTTTCCTGGGCCACCCATAGCAGCTATACCGGGGCGACCCTGATAGAGATCCCCAGCGCAGCCCCCGAGGCAGTCACCGCGCTGGAGCGGGCTGCCGAGCTATATGCGGCCGGGCCCGGCCCCGGCGATGTTCACAGTGCGCACTGCGAGATGCTCGCCCGCGCCGACCTTGCGGCTGCGCGGCTGCGCGCTGGCGCGCTCGACGCCGCAATCGATGCCCTGCAACCGGTGCTGTCCTTGCCTCCTGGCCAGCGCATCAGTGGCCTGCCCCGGCGCCTTGGCCGGGTACGCGCCGACCTCGCCGCGCCGATCTTCCGGGGCGCCACTCGTGCGCGCGAACTTGAGGGGCAGATCGAGGAGTTCAGCCGCGACACCATCACCGCCGGGCTGCACAGCCTTCCAGGCGGTCCAGGCTGACGCTTCCATCAGTTCCGGCTGCGACGGCAGCGCCGGGCACATCCGGCAGCATGATTATGCCGTGCGGGTGGCCTCGCGGGTCTGTCCCGGCTGGACGTATGCGCCGGAGGTAGTCGGCGTGGTCCTCATGCGCTGCGGCGGCCGACGCCGCCATAGATCCACGCCTTGCTGAGTTCCTTCGGGCTGGGTCGCCTGCCGTCCGGCCGCCACAAGGGCGCCTGGACCAGGCCCGGCTCCACCAGGTCCCAGCCCTCGAACAGCGCGGCAACCTCCGCGTGGCTGCGCAGCGTCACGGCAGACGTGGCCTGGTCGTACACGGCTGCCGCCGTCTCCGCGGCCCCGGCGCGGAAATCACCGGTCCCGTGCGACAGCACGAGGTAACTGCCCGGCGGCAGCGCATCCCTGAACGTGGCGATGATGCCGGCGGGCTGCTCATCGTCAGTGACGAAATGCAAGATCGCGACCAGCAGGAGGGCCACCGGCTGGCCGAAATCGATCAGCTCAGCAACCTTGGGATGTCCCAGGATCGCGCCGGGCTCCCGCAGGTCCGCTAGCACGATACTGGTGGTGCCGCTGCCCGTGAGCAGCGCATTGGCGTGCACGTGCACGATCGGGTCGTTGTCCACGTACGCCACGCGGGTTCCGGGCGCGATCTCCCCGGCTACCTGGTGGACATTGCCGGCCGCCGGGATGCCGGTGCCGACATCGATGATCTGCCGGATCCCCGCCTCGCCGACCAGGAACCGCACGGCCCGCTGCAGGAACGCCCGGTTGGCCCGCGCGGTGTCCCGTACCTCCGGCGCGGCGCGCAGCACCTGGCGGACGGCTTCCCGGTCCACGGCATAGTTGTCCTTGCCGCCGAGGTACGCGTCGTACATGCGCGCGGGATGCGGCCTGCTCGTGTCGATCTCGGGGGCGGCAAAACCGGGCTCCATCGCATCCTTCCCGCGCGTCGTGAACTGGGTTCCCCCCACGATGCACCCGATGCGGACAGTCCGGGCAGACTACGATTACGGACACTTCGTGACAGGCGGCGACCATTGCTGCCAGCGCCCCGACTCCACAGCGGCCTGCCGTGTCGCCGCCGCGGAGGCGGTCCTGGCCCTGCCTCCCGCAAGCGGATCCCCCCTGTCCCAGCGCCTCGGCCACGCTCCTGGGAACGCCCGGGCCCGGCCGCCACGGGCTGCTGCCGGGGGCTGGTAATGACCGCAAAAGCCGCCCTAGAATAGTGAGCGCGGCGGTACATGTAATCCCTGCGGCAAACCGGCCCAGGTGTGGCGGGTGGTCACGTACGGAGGCAGGATGGCCCGTTCCGGGGAAACCCGCGAACCTGTAGGGATCACACGAACTTGAACACTCTGAGCTGTAATGTTCGGGGTAATTGAACTGCCGTGGATGACGCTGGTTGGCGGTAAGTGAACAATTCTGGCTGGCGTCAGGGTGACGTTCCGTGGTTGCCGTGCGTGGCCTTTCCGTGCATCGCGAACGGTCCAAGCCTGGGGCGGGTATGGCTGGTCACCTTTGCTCCGGGCTGGCAGGTGGCGGTGTCGCGGGGCAGCGGCCGGGTTCGGCTGCCTGGGTTCAGGTGGCGGTGCGGCCTCCGTCGACGGGGATGGTGGCGCCGTGGATGAAGCTGGCCCCGTCGCTGGCGAGGTAGGCGATGGCGGCGGCGATCTCCTCGGGCTCGGCGACGCGGCCAGCGGGTGCCAGTGCCGCGAACCGCTCCGGCATGTCGCCGTACGCGTCGTTCATCGGGGTCCGGGTCGGCCCGGGGGCGACCGCGTTGACCCGGACGCCGCGCGGGCCGTATTCGGCGGCCCAGGCCTTGGTCAGCAGTTCGAGGGCGGCGCGGCTTGCCCCGTAGGCGGCCATGCCTGGCTGGCCGAAGCTGGCGACCATGGTGCTGATGTTGACGATGGCACCCTGACCGCGTGCGGCCATGGCGGGTGCCAGGGCCGCGACGAGGAAGAACGGGACCTTGACGTTGATAGTGAAGGCCTGGTCGAACTCGGCTTCGGTGGCAGACTCCGTGGGTCCCGCCGGGGCGGCGCCGACGTTGTTGACGAGGATGTCGACATGGCCGTCGCCGGCCTCAACAGCCCACGCGGCCAGGTCACGGGCCTGTTGCACACCGTCCAGTGCCGTCAGGCGGTAGGCGGCGGTGCCGCCGCCGGACTCGATCTCGGCGACCACGCTGGCGGCTCGCAGCTCGTTGCGGCCGGTCACCAGCACGCGGGCGCCCCGGGCGGCGAGCGCCAGGGCCGTGGCCCTGCCGATCCCGCTTGTCGAGCCCGTGACCAGGGCGGTCTTGTCCCTGAGGTCGTTCATGGCTTGTCTGCTCCTGTCTTTGTCTTGTGCGTGGCTGCGGCCGGCGTCGCGCTGCCGGGGTTAGGAGAACGCGGCGGCGTGGTCGGCGGCGAACTGCCCGAAAGATCGGGCGGGGCGGCCGAGGATGGCCGGGATGTCGTCGGTGACCCATGCGGCGTCGCCGTCGGCGGTGAGGCCGAATGCCTGGGCGTTCATCTGGGCGATCTGCTCGGGGATGCCGGCGCGGATCATCGCGTCCTTGTTCTCCTCGACGGTGAGTTCCCGGTAGGTGATGGTCCTGCCGAGGAGCTTCGACAGCACGGCGGCCACGTCGTAGTTGGAGACCAGTTCCGGGCCGGTGAGCCAGTAGGTCTTCCCGGCGTGCGGGGCGGGGGCGGCGGCGATGGCCGCGGCTACGGCGGCGACGTCGCGGGCGTCGACCATCCCGGCGCGGCCCTTGCCTGCCGCGGAGCCGAAGCCGCTGGTCGCGGCGATGGCCGGGGCCAGGGCGAGGACGTTCTGCATGTAGGCGTTGGAGCGCAGCAGCGTGTGGGGTATCCCGGCGGCGGCCAGTCCCTCCTCGATCTGGGTCTGCCCGCGCCGCCGGGCGATCGGCGAGTCGGCCGACGCCTTGCTGGTCGCCTTGACGACGTGCGCTGCGCCGGCCCGGGCGGCGCTGGCGACGACGTTCAGTTCCTGAGCCGGGACGGCCGGGCTGACCAGCACCACCGCGCTGACGCCCGTCATCGCGGCGTCGATGCTCGCGGGCACGCCCAGGTCCCCGGCGGCGATCTCCGCCCCGGCCGCGGCCAGCGCCCTGGCCGTCGCCTTGCCCGGGTCCCTCACCAGCACCCGCACAGGCACGCCCTGATCGCGCAGCAGCCGGGCCGCCTCGGCGCCGACCTTCCCCGCAGTCGTCACAAGAATCACAGCAGATCTCCCAGGCACCGGATAATGAGTTACGCAACCCACTGTGGCAGGCCTAGACTGGGTTGTCAAACTCAGAAATCTGCTATGGTGGGGACCATGGGAAGCGAGGAGCAGGGTCGGCCGAGGCTCACCGCCAAGGGGGAGCGGACCCGGGCGCGGATCGTGGAGGCGGCTGCGCGGCTCATCTACGAGCGGGGCGTGGCGGACACCACTCTCGATGACGTCAAGGCGGCGGCGGGGGTGAGCGGGTCGCAGATGTACCACTACTTCCCCGACAAGGACGAGCTCGTGCAGGCGGTCATCAGCTACCAGGCCCACGTCATCGCCGGGAGTCAGCGGCAGGCGGACCTCGGCAGCGCCGAGGGGCTGCGAGCCTGGCGCGACATGGTGATCGCCCAGGTCAGGAGCGGAGAGGCCAAGGGCGGCTGCCCCCTCGGCTCCCTCGCCGGCCAGCTCGCGGAGACCGACCCGCACGCCCGGACCCTGCTGGCCGACGGCTTCGGGCAGTGGCAGGCCGCCATCGGCGAAGGCCTGCGCCGCCTGCACCAGGCCGGGCAGCTCCCGGACGGCACCGACCCGGACGCCCTCGCCGTCACCCTCCTCGCCACGCTCCAGGGCGGCCTTCTCCTCGCCCAGGTCCAGCGGGACACCCGCCCCCTGGAAACGGCGGTCGACACCCTCCTCCAACTCGCCCGAAGCAGCCGCCCGGATGTTCCGGCAGGCAGCGAAATCCCCGCACCCTAGATCTCACCGGACTGCCAAGAAGCCGGGCGGGCGGTCGGTCGGCATGACCGCTCCCACCGGCCCGTCCGTGCCCGTGCTCGCCCCTGTCCGTGCGCCAAACGGCCCCCGAAATCCGGAGCGCACGGACATATAGATGACATGCATCGGGTCGGGCTGAGCTGAGGCCGGTGCCTTCCGCGGGTGAGACCTCCT
>Ga0066790_10000118_pt1 | contig 24086 bp, 16 predicted proteins | sample OrgsoiDNA2013050_FD_70963 | JGI IMG/M metagenome (GOLD analysis project Ga0066790, IMG submission 70963) | Permafrost soil microbial communities from the Arctic, to analyse light accelerated degradation of dissolved organic matter (DOM) -... | ecosystem: Environmental > Terrestrial > Soil >...
CCTCAACGCTTCGGGCGCCACGGGCCTGGCGGCACAAACGGCCGCCGGCCTTCGACAGGATGGCTTCGGGGTGAGCGGCATAGGAAACGCGTCAAGCAATATCGCCTCGGGAGCTCCGTCACAGATCTACTACGGGCCGGATGGACTACCCGCTGCCCACACGTTGGCCACCTCGCTCAATGGCCCGGTGAGCTATATCGCGAATTCGGCGCTGGGCGATAACAATCTGATCCTGTGGGTTGCCAACGCGCAGCTCACAGTGACCGCCACGACGAGCTAGCACCCGGCGAACCTCGCCACACACGCGCTCGGGCAGCACTGCGGACTCGTCCAGGTTCGGTCGCTTCGCCCTCTACCGCGAGCCCTTCAGCAGCAATGCAGCGCTGGCGAGCAGGCGATTGTCCTTGCCTGCCAATGGCCAATCACCCACACCGGCGGAGCGACAACCCGACCCTCACACTTGAAGAACAGCCGGGCAATACACACTCGGGCCAATCCAAACTCGCCACCACTCATTCGACGCCCGACCAAAGGGTCGGAACCACGCGTTGAGATAGTGACTACCCGGCGCGGAAGGTCGCCACCACCGCGTACCAATCGGTCGGCGCCCCGAAGGTCGCTCGCGCGGCCTGGGATCCCGCCGCACTGACCGGCACATCCTCGAGAACCTCCGAACCCGAGCTGCTCTGGCTGCGGATGGTGAAGGTCTGGCCCTGGGAGATTCCCGGCGTGACGCCGGACGGTGATCCGCCGGTGATGATGCCGCCGACCACAAGCTCCCCAGCTGCGACGGTGCCGGAAGGTCCGGAGTCGGGTGAAGTGCTGTTCCCACTGCCCACCAATGTCTGATCGAGTGCACCGGTTTTTGCCACGCCGGAGTAGTCGGCCAACGCGGCCTCGAGGTACGTGGCGTTGGTGGCGCTGACCGTGATGGTCAGGCCGGTTGGCGCCGCTGCCGCATTCTGGACGTAGTAGAGCGCGATGTCGCCAACTCCGTTGGAGAACTTCGTCGATGCCGTGGCGCGGGTCCACACTCCGTTGACGTTGTCCGACACCTGGACCTGACCGGCCGAGTCGTATTGGCCGGCCCAGCCGACGAGCAGGTCTCCCGCACCGACCGGCTTGGCCAGCTGGAACGTGGTGCTGGCCACCTTCGAACCCGTGCCCAGGGTCCCACCCTGGACCCATTTCGCGCTCGGGGGTGGTCCCGCCGGCGTCGTCACCGGTAGCGGCGACGATTGGGCGGAGTGGTTGCCGGCGGCATCGAAGGCGTCGACCGTGTAGGAGTAACTGGTCGACGGGGCTTCTGAAGTATCGGAGTAGGTGGTGACGCTGCTGCCGGTCGTGCCGAGCGGCGAGCCGTTGCGATAGACGGTGTAGCCGGCCACCCCTACGTTGTCCGTCGAGGCGCCCCAACTGAGGCCGACCGAGGCGGGTGTCACCGATGTCGCGGTGAGACCTGTCGGTGTGGTCGGGGGCTGGGTATCGCCAGTTCCGAAGACATGGAACACGCCCACACCGGCGTACCAGTCCGTGGCCGTGCTGAAGGTGGCTCGGGCGTCCTGAGCTCCGGACGCACTCGCCGATATGTCCTCGATGTCGGCTGAGCCCGAGCTGGTCTGGGCCCGCAGGGTGAACTGCTGGGCCTGCGAGGTGCCGGGCGTCACGGTCCCGGGCGATCCGCCGGTGATGATGCCGCCGACCACCAGTTCCCCTGCCCCGACTGGAGCGGTCGGCCCCGAATCGACGGCCGTACCGGTTCCCTTGGCCGCCGCCGCCTGGTCCAGGGCGCCGGCCGTCGCGACGCCGCTGTACTCCGACACCGCACCTTGGAGGTACGTCGGACTGGTGGCGGTGATGGTGATCGTCAGACCCCACGGGGCCGCGGCCGAGTTCTGCACGTAGAAGAGGGCGAGATCCCCTCCCCCACCCGAGAAGGTCGTCGAGGCGCTGCTACGGGTCCACGCCCCGTTCACGTTGTCGGAGACCTGCACCTGCCCGGCGGCGTCGTATTGGCCCAGCCAGCCGGCCAGCAGATCGCCGGCACGGACCGGGTTGGAGAGCACGATGGTGGTACTGGCGACCCGGGTTGCCGTGGCGGCGGCGCCGGCCTGGACGGCCTGGACTCCCGTCGGGGCCGGCGTGGTGACCGAGACCGGTGCGGAGCGGGCCGAGTGGTTGCCGCTGCCGTCGAAAGCGTCGACCGTGTACTGATAGCTGGCCGAGGGCGAGACGGTCGAATCAGTGAAGGTGGTGGCCGTGGCTCCGGCCGTGGAGCCGACCTGTGCTCCGTTCCGGTAGATGGTGTAGCCGGTGACGCCGACGTTGTCGCTCGAGGCGTTCCACTTGAGGGAGACCGAACTCGAAGTGACCGAGTTGGCGGCCAACCCGCTCGGGACGCTCGGGGGCGTGGTGTCACCGCTGGTGGCGACCACCTCGTAGGCCCCGATGTCGCAGCCCTTGCCCTGGGGGCGGGCGATGCCGCGCTGGTCGGTGCTGCCGGAGCAGCCGGCTGTGGCGGTGGGGATGGCGTCAATGGCCGGGCTCCCGGCGGGCAATCCCATGGTCTGGGTCGACCCACCGTTGGAGGCCAGGACGTCGAGCTCGGGCTGGGTGTTGGGGAGCGAGTGATTCGTGCCGGTGAAGTGACACGAGGACCCGGTGTCGATGTTGTAGCCCAAGTCGGTGATCGGGGCCTGACCGCCACAGTTGCTCCCGACCAGGCCGCCGGCCACGATGTCCATGCTCATCGAGAGTTTGAACCCGGTGTAGTTGAAGATGTTGGCCCCGTAGGGCGAGGTGTTGCCCGAGAAGGTCGACTGCTTGAGCGTGGTGGTGCCGAAGTTCTCGACCGCCCCGCCGCCGTTGGTGCCCCCTGTGTTGTTGTAAAAGGTGCTGTTGGTGATGTTGAGGGTGGTGTCGTTGTCGATGGCCCCGCCCCCCGGGCCGGTGTTGCCGACGAAGGTGTCCCCGGCCAGGGTCTCGGTGCCCGCGGCGTTGAGCAGGGCCCCGCCGCCGTAGATGGTGGCGTTGTTGCTGGTGAAGGTGCTGTTGGTGATGGTGGCGGACGCCTGGTTGAAGACACCCCCGCCTTCCTGGGCCGAGTTGCCGGTGAAGGTGCTGGTGTCCACCGTGAGCGTCCCGCTGCTGTCGATCGCCCCACCTGAGGTGCCGGTGGTGGCGGGTGACGAGTTGTTGGTGAACGTGCCCGCGGTGACAGACAAGGTGCCGTGGCTGTAGATAGCCCCTCCGCCCTGAATGCCGTTGGTGGCCAGGCCGTTACTCAGCGTCAGAGAGTTCAGGTTCAGGTTGCCCTTGGTGGCGACGTCGAAGACTCGGAAGGCCGGCGTACCCGATGCGGTCGATCGCGTGATGGTGGCCCCGGCGCCCTGGATGGTGACCTTCCCGGTGATGACCGGGAGGCCGGTGCCCCCATCGGTCGCGTTGTTGGCGGTCGCCAGCGTGTAGACGCAGCCCTTCGTCAACGTCACGGTGCCACCGCCGGGCGTCGTGTTCGCAGTCGAAATGCCCATGATCAGGCTTGAGTTCGTACAGGCCACCGTCGCTGCGCCTGCCGACTGCGCCCCTCCGATGCTGCCAATCGCACCCAGAGCGAGCATTGCAGTCGCCGCCATGAGTCGTCGGACCATCGGAGCAAAAAGAGTGCGTCTCGCCCTCAAATAGCGACTCCGGGCGCGAGTCAATGCGGGCATGGGCTCACTGTAATGAAGCGGCCTGGACATTCGGGCGAATTCATGCCGAAACGAGGCCAATTCGCCTAAAACGAGAGCCCCCTCTACCAATCCTCAGGGTCACGTCCCGCAAAAGCGAGGGTATTTTCCCGCTCGGGTGAGGGGGGCGTGACCAAACCATAAGGGCTTGTGAAAGCGTATTTTCGGGGTGTTTCTCGTCCCGAGCATCTCTTACCCTTTGGGTGACCTTCTCAATCGTTAGCACCGAGATTCAGGCCCTCTCACAAGAGGGTCAGGACGTCGGCAGGTGCACGCAACGCGATCTCTTGGGTTGATTCACTCGGCCGGTGAGGCCGACATTCGGTGTTTGGACAATCGAGAGGAAACGAAGATCGTGGAAGCAAATGACGTGATGCTCCGAATCTTTTGGAGGCATCGGAGGCTCTTAATCCTCCTGGTGTTGGTGCCGATGGTCGTGGTCATCCCTCTCCGACTCATGCAGCCGGTGAAGTACAGCGCGACAGCCAACATTGAGGCCACGTCCACTGCGCCTTCGGCCGACACCCAGGTCCTCTCGATCCTGAGTCAGGTCACCGCAGTCGCCACGAGTCCCCAAGTCGTGCAGAAGGCGATCAACGGGGCAAAGGTCGACCGCAATGCCCTCGAAGTTGCAAAACACGAGATCACGGCCACATCGCTCAATAGTTCAGCCGTCGTGGCGGTCACCGTCACTGACCCCAATCGACAAGTTGCTGTCCGCCTCGGTCAGTCGCTGGCCAATGCCGTTGTCGTCGCCCTCAACGCCATTGGGACCGAGTCGAACCAACAGCTGGCCACCCTCACCCGACAGCAGAATCAGCTGAACGCCACCCGCACCAGTCTTCTGAATCAGTTGGATCAAGCCCACGCCAGCAATCTGGCCACCACGGACCCTCATGTCGAGGCACTCATCACTGAACTGGCCGGCGTCGAAACGCAGTTGTCGGCCAACGAGGCCTCTGTGCAGCAGGTGCTCGCCACGACCAAGCAAGATGCCGGGATCATCAGTTCTCCGACCTCTGCCACCACCGCGTCCAAGGGAGTGGCAGTCGACGCCGCCCTCGCCGGGCTTCTCGGACTGGTGCTGGGACTCCTCATTGCGACGATTCACGAGCTGGTACGGCCGACGCTGGCGGAGCCGGCCGCGGGTGCCCGGGAGCTCGGTGTGGCCCTTCTCGGCGACGCCGAACTCACCGAAGACGAGCTGATCGACTTCGACGCCAACCTGACCACTCGTTTGGACCTGGCCGCCAGCCGCCTCGGCGCACGCACCCTCGTCCTTACCGGCCCCGTCCCGTCGGCTCGGCTCACGCAGCTGGCTACGGAACTCGACGAACGGCTGTCGGCGGCGGCTGACTCGCGATGGCCACAAACGTGGCTGCAACCGGGTGGCGGGGCCGAATCGACCCGGTTCGTGCCGGGCGAAAGCAAAAAATCCAATGGATCCACCACCACCGTCAAGGTCCATGCGCTGGCCGTCGGCTCCGCCCTGTCCCGGCTGAGAGTTCACGCCCTGTCCGACTTGACGCTCCGGGGCCGCCCGCAAGCCCCCGCGGTCATTGTGGTCTTGCCTCGGTTCGCGCCGAGGTCGTCGCTCGATGAAGTTGCAGACCTGGGCGAGGCCACGGGGTGGCCCATTCTCGGTGTCGTGGGAATGCGACAGAAGCGGAAGCGCCGTCGCCTCAGGTCCAAGCCCAAAGCCTCCACTGCGGTGATTGACAATGAGACGACCGCGGACAGCGTGTCGTCCCCGACCACGGACAGCGGGTCGTCCCCGACCATGAAGGTGTCCGTCACCAAGAGGGTGGCCGAGGCCCACAAGGCCGCTGCCGAGACGACGTCCGCATCCAAGAACGGGGCCAAGCCCGAGAAAACCGACCAGCAGGGATACGCGCGATGAGCATTCTCAGAATTGACAACGCCACGGGACACGACCGGTGGCGACCCACCGCACCCTGGGACAGGAACCGGCCCCAACGAGGGGGACTGGCGACCCTCCTGGTGGGCGGTGGAGCAGCGTCCCGGACGGTGGCCCGAGACCTACGGCGATCGCCGGACTACGGGCTCAGGCCGATCGGCTTCCTCGACGATGACCCCCGCGTCCGCTCCGTGTCTGGCATTCCCATGCTCGGCCGGCTCAACGACCTGAGCCGCATCGTCCAAGAACACAACGTCGAAGCGATCGTCATCGCCATCCCGTCGCTACCACCGGCGAAGCTGAGCGCCCTCGTCCGAGAGGCCGCTGACACCGGAGCCCACGTGCGATTCCTGCCTTCGTTCCTGTCGGCGTTAGAGCGCGCCGCCAGAGCTGTGGACATGCGCGTCGTCAATTTCAACAACCTGCTGGGCCGCCAGGAGCGCCGCAACCTGCGGCCGACCGCCCGTAGTGCCCTCACCGGTGCTCGGGTTCTCGTCACCGGTGCCGGCGGTTCGATCGGCCAGGAGCTGTGCCGCCAGATCCGGAGCTGCAATCCGGCTTCGCTGCACATGCTTGACCACGACGAATCGAACCTGCACACCCTCCAGCTCGAACTCGACGGCGAGGCGCTCCTCGACAGTCCCGATGTGATCATCGCGGACATCCGCGACCGGGCTCGGATCAGGCAGGTCTTCCAGGCGACGCGTCCCGACATCGTCATTCACGCCGCGGCGCACAAGCACCTGCCCCTGCTTGAACGGCACCCGTGTGAGGGCGTCAAATCCAACGTGCAGGGGACGGAGAACCTCGTCAAGGCAGCTCTCGAGGTGAACGCATCTCGCTTCGTGCTTATCTCCACCGATAAGGCCGCGGACCCCAAATCGATACTCGGTGCCACGAAACGCCTGGCGGAGATGATCGTTCAGGCGCACGCGGCCGGACAGACCCAGGTCTGTTCGGTCCGCTTCGGTAACGTGCTCGGCAGCCGTGGCTCGTTCCTGACGGTGATCGCCAATCAGGTCGAACGGGGAGAAGCGGTCACGGTCACCGATCCCGAGGTCACCCGGTTCTTCATGACGGTGGAGGAAGCCGTGGGCTTGGTGCTCTCCGCTGCGCCGATGGCCGAGTACGGAGAGACCTTCGTGCTCGATATGGGGGATCCGGTGCGCATCGTTGATCTCGTTCGACGGTACGCCGAGCAGCTCCACGTTCCGGACGTCCAGATTCGATACACCGGCCTGCGTCCAGGGGAGAAACTGCATGAGGCCCTCTTCAGCGACTACGAGGAGCGGTTGCCGACCGTCGAACCAGCAATCTGGGCCGCCCGTCCGGCCCGGATTCCCGACGACTTCACCGGTCGTCTGGAAAAGCTGTACAACGCCGCCGCCAAAGGGGAGGACGAGGTTGTCCGCGCCCTGATGGAGGATCTCATGCCTGACTACTCGCCCGTGCCGGCCAATGCCGCTGAGCTGGCTTCGGCCCTGTCAACGCCCTACCCAGACGAGTTCTGATGCGTTCCGTGTTGATGACGGCTGGTGAGCGGACCGAGGTGACCTGCAGGCACGGGTGGCTGGCGGGCGTGCTGAAGGAAGGGGCGGTGGGGGGACTGACTCAGTCCGATGCCTCCTCCCGTCCCGACATTCGAGTGACGGTCGAGGACACCAGCGCAGCCTTCGATACCAGCGGATGGGACGTGCTCACCAGAGATGCGTGGCGGCGTCCCGGACAGGTGATGGTGCGAGACGCGTGTTCTTCTGGTCTCGACCTGCTGGTCACGACCGGTGAGCCGACGCTGGACGTCGTCGCCCGCTGGCGCCCCCCACTAACGGGTCGAGCCGCATCGGCCATCCTGCGATCGAGGTCACGACTCCTCATCCGGGCCGTCCTGCTGCAGTACCCGGCACTGTGGTGGAGCCAACAGCGAGGTCGTGTGCCGCTGCACGCCTCCGTGTGCACGGTCGGCTCGGATCAAGGGCGGACGGTACTCATCGCCGGTCCCGGCGGTGTTGGTAAGTCAACGCTGGTCAATGCGGAGTTGGCGCGCGGTGCCATCGCCACCAGCGACAACCTGTGCGTCAGCGACGGCCGAACCGCCTGGGGACTGCTCGAGCCGAGGCGGGTGTCCGCAGGTGAAGGCGGGAGCAAGCAGGGCCGGCGCATGCCGCACGATCGTCGGGAGGTGCCGTGGACGAGCCGGGTCGACGAGCTCGTGCCCGATCTCCTTCTCGTGCTCCGCCGCGGCAGCGCCAAGTCGACGACATCCGCGCCGTGCGATCCAGATGAGGCGGCCAAGTCCCTCGTGGCCGGGACGTACATGGCCGGCGAGCTCCGCCGGTATTGGGCTTTCGCCTCGACCCTTGCGCTCGGCACCGGGGTTGGTGACATCCACCCGAAGGTCGACCACGTCGCGCGGACCTTGAGCGCCGGACTCCCCTGTCGAGAAGTCACTCTTGGCGAATTTCCCGGCACGCCGCTGGGCAGCCTCGTATCCACTGGGACGGGCAGCGAGGTGTGCACATGACACGGCGCATTCGCGTCGCCCAGATCGTGACCCGCTTCATGGCCGGCGCGGGGGGCGTCGCCCTGCGAGGTGCTCTGGCTCTCGACTCCGACCGCTACGAGGTCGTGTTCGTCATTGGCAGTGGGAACCGACTCGTCCAGGAGGCGGAATCCGCAGGCTTTGAGGTCGTCGTCCAAGAGCATTTGCAAAGCGATATCTCCTTCACCCACGACCGCAAGGCTCTCACCGACCTGAAGGCGTTCCTCGGTGCCGGGCAATTCGACGTGGTCCACACGCACAGTGCCAAGGCAGGCGCGCTCGGGCGCCTCGCCGCACGTGACAGCGATGTTGGGCGCATCGTCCACACGTACCATGGCTTTCCTTTTCACGAATTCCAGTCCCGGCTCCGCCGTAGCACCTACATTCGCATTGAGAGGTCGCTCGGGAAGTTCACCGATGCCTTTCTGGCCGTCGGGCCCGCCGTGGCGGCCGAGGCCATCGTCAGGCGTCTTGCCGCCCCCGAACGTGTGCGCACCATTGGTGTCGCCGTTACGAGCGGTCTGGCACCAGAGTTGTCCGATCAAGCAGAAGCTCGCCGGCTTTTGGGAATTCCCCCGGGCATGCATGTCGTGGGTACCGTCGGCCGGCTGGACTTCCAGAAAGCTCCAGAGGACTTCGTCAACGCATTGGCGGGGCTGGACCGTCAGGACGTGTACGGCGTCTGGATCGGCGATGGACCGCTCCGTGCCAAGACGGAGAAGCTGGCGGCACGGCGCGGCCTGGCGGGACGGATGTCATTTGTCGGTGAGCGGAGCGACGTGTCGGCCCTCCTTCCCGGACTGGACATCTTCGCCATGGCCAGCCGCTACGAGGGACTGCCGTGCGCCATCGTCGAGGCAATGTCAGCGGCACGACCCATCGTTGCCACCGCGGTCAACGCGGTACCGAACGTCGTCATTCCCGGTGAGACCGGCCTGCTGGTGCCTCCCGGCCGGCCTGATCTCCTCTGCCGGGCCCTTGGCCATCTGATCGACAACCCCGCCGTGGCGGCCCGCCTCGGTGCGGCGGGTCGGGCTCGCATCGGCGAGGAGTTGTCCCCAGCTGCTCTTGGTGCGGTCCTCGACGAGACCTATGGGCAACAGTCGGGCGCCGGGCACGACGCGCCGCTGGTCACGCTGGAGGTAGTCGCATCATGACGGTGCGTTACGTGCAGACCGCTCGCCCCAACGTCGAGATCCCCTTCTGCCGTACCGAAATTACGGACGAAGCGCAGCTCGGTGCGCTCCGGGTCCTGGCCAGTGGTTGGGTCACCATGGGCGCCGAATCGGTGGCCTTTGAGGAAGAATTCGCCACCTGGGTAGGGGCTCGGCACGCGGTGGCGGTCAGTTCATGCACGGCCGCGATCCAGATGGCTCTCACCGCGCTCGATCTGCCCCCGGGTTCCCCCGTGCTCACGCCGACCCTTACGTTCTGCGGTGCCGTCCAGGCCATCGTCCATGCTCGGTTGCGACCGGTACTCATCGACACTGACGAGCGCACCCTGGCTGTCTCACCGGAAGGCGTGGCCGCCGCGGCAAAGGGCGGCGCGGCCGCCATGGTTGTCCAACACATGGCCGGGTATCCGCTGGACAGCATGGAGCTCGCGGCCGCGGCCGGCATTCCCGTCGACAACGTCGTCGAGGACGCAGCGCACGGTTTGGGCGCCACTACCCGAGGCGGCGCGATAGGCAGCCAGGCGCGTGCTGCCTGCTTCAGCTTCTACGCCACCAAGAATCTCCCTATCGGAGAAGGCGGCGCCATCACGACCAATGATGGCGCCCTGGCCGACCGCTTTCGGCGCATGCGGTTGCACGGGATGAGCGGCGACGCCTGGAGGCGGTACCAGCGACCGGCGAGTTGGCGATACACCGTGGAAGAGAGCGGCATGAAGGCCAACTTCACCGATCTTCAGGCCGCCATCGGCCGCGCCCAGCTGCACTCCCTCGACAGCTGGCAGAAACGTCGAGCTGAAATCGCCGCGGTCTACGATGCGCAACTCGCGCAACTTCCTGGCATCGAGCTACCGCCCAGGCCGCTCGGGGACCTGCACGCCTGGCACCTCTACATCGTGCGCGTTCACAGCGAGTTCGGAACCCACCGCGATGACGTGGTCGACGCGCTGGCAGACGCCGGCATTGGCACGTCGGTCCATTTCACCCCGGTGCACCACCTGCCTTATTTTCGCGATTTACTCGGACCGGATGAGTGCTCAAGGCTGCCGGTGGCGGATGCGGTCTTCCCGCAACTGCTCTCCCTGCCAATGCATCCCGGTCTCTCAGATACCGACATCGGACAGGTCTGCGAGGCGCTCGTCGACCTTGCCGGCCGGTAACCAGGGCACCACACCCGAAAGGACAATCATGGAAGCGACAAATACGGAGATACAAATTCTCGCCCGGCCAACGGAACGCGAGGTGGGCGACGGAAAATTTACGGTGTTCGATAGTGATGCCGCCCCGGCCGACGAGGGGTTGATCGGGCGCCTCGGCGTGGGAACCGAGGGCACAGACCTGGCGGCTCCGCCAGTGGTGCTTCCGGACTTCTGCCACAAAGAGAAGTCCGAGATGCCCTCGAGCATTGCAGTGGCCACCCAGGGAGCGATCCGCCCGACGCTCACGGATGCCGCGCTCAATTGCGGAATGGCGCTCATCACTCTCGACGTCGATCGGCCGTCCGGGGCCGCCGTGAGTGAGTTCTATCGCCAAGTGGCCGAGAGGTTCCCGAGTCCGCCCAACTGGCGCCGGGACCTGACTTCAGCTGAAGTTCTCCGAGCCGCGGCTGAAGGCGCAGATTTTGCTGCCGAACGGTATGACCTCGGCGACGCCGAGCTGGATCACATTGAAGAGCGGGGCCGGATGGAAATCGACTCGCTCGGAGGGGCGCGGCAAGCCAAAAAGGAACTGCCCTGGCTCGTGCGCCAAATGGGACGCCTGCGCTTTGGGACGATCGGGCCGAGCACGCACTTTCTCGAGCTCCAAGAGGTTGAGGAGATCCTCGATCCCGTGATGGCCGATCACCTGGGCATCCACGCCGGACAGGTAACCCTCCAGTTCCACAACGGGGGTGGTGTGCTCACCGGTCAGATTGGAGCCATGTACGCCAAGCGGAAGAGCGCCTCACGGATGCTCCGAGCCGAAATGTCGGTGCAGAAGCCCTTGACCCATCTGGCAACCGCGCACTCGCGCGAGCAGATGGCCAGCCGGCTGGCGAATTACTTCTCTGACGACTGCCCCTCCATTCCGATGTCCGGTGATGATGGGCGCCGAGCCCTGCTCGCCACTCGTCTCTCGATGAACTATGGCTTCGCCTATCGGATGGCGACGTACTCCGCCTTGCGGAGCATCGCCAAGTCAACGCTCGGCGCCACGACCAATTTGGTGGTCGACTCGCCTCACAACTCGGTCTACGAGGAGGAGGTCAACGGAGCGCCCGCGTTTGTGCACCGACACAACGCCTGCCGCGCCTTCACGGCGGACATGATGACAGGCCACCCGGCGTTCTCCGAGACCGGTCAACCGCTGTTGCTGCCTGGTACCAACCGGACATCGTCCTATCTGTGTGTGCCCGCAGCCAGCGCTCACCGCAGCCTGTACTCGGCCTGCCATGGCTCCGGGAGCATCATCTCGGAGTTCGCGCGATCCGGCCAGTCGGGAACCGACCCTCTCGGTCGGACGACCGCCAAATACCGCTATGACGGTGCCGCACCGGCCGATGTGCCCCATCTCGATGACAACGGAGTCAATGAGGCACTCGGCATCCTGACTGGTCATGGCCTCGTTCAGCCGGTTGCCCGGATGAGACCGTTTGCCGTTCTGACATGAGGAACGATCTCGGCGTCTCAGCTGCCTGGGTCGCCCTGCTACCTGACGACACGGTCTGGCTGTCCGGTCAAGACCACCTCGGCGCCCGGGGGCTCCGTCGCGCCATGACCGCGGTACCGCCGAGTCGTTGCCGGGCGGTGGTCACCTCACCCTGGAGCTTCGGAGGAGCCACCCGCGCGGGCGACCCTGTCGATGCCGAGAGCTCGCAGACCTACGTGGCGTTCCCTTCGTGTGAGGGACCGATATTGGTCGCTAGCAGGGATGCCGCGGTGCTCCGCTATGTCGCTGACTCGGTGCTTTCCGTTCCACCCGGAGCGGGACGTGTGCCGAGCATGGTTCTGACCGCTGGACTGCGATTGCTTCGCCTACCGATCATGTGGACCTTCGCGGCGATCGTGCGCGCTGCTGGTGTGGTGCTCGTGAGGCGGGCGGGATGACCGCAACCATGACCGGGCTCCGGACTCTGTCCAACCTGGTCGATGACGCCCACGGGCGAGTTGTCTGTCTCGCCATGTCCAAGGACCCGAACGCCAAGGTCACCGTTCTGCTCTTTCCACCCGGCCAGGACCAACCCGGGTTCGTGGCAAAGGTACCCACCACCGATGCTTCCGCTCGCAGTGTCCATCTCGAAGCCAGCATGCTGGCGTCCCTCAACCGCAGGAGGCTCGGGCCACTCAACGACACCATCCCGCGGATCGCCGCCGTCGTCGAGCACATGGGCTGGCCCGTGCTCGTCACGACGGCCCTGCCGGGACGGGTCATGCTCGCGGCGTACCACACCTGGCGGCATACGGCGCGTCCGGATTCAGTGCAAGCGGACTTCGACGCCGCTGGAGGCTGGTTGGCCGAGCTGTCGCGCCGCACCGCCAGCGGGCAGGGCGACCTGGGAATGATGCTTGACGGTGTCGCCCCGACCATCATGCGCCGATTCGGCGAGGACCCGGACACGGCCGCGGACCTTGAACATCTGTCGGCCCTCCGTGCTCGATTGGACGGTCACCAAGTGGCGCGCGGTGTCATGCACGGAGACTTCTGGCCTGGCAACCTCCTGATAAGCGACGGACGGGTCCGGGGCGTCATCGACTGGGAGAACTCCCGCCCGGATGGGTTGATGACCCGGGATCTGGCCCGCTTCATGATCGCGTACTCGCTCTACCTTGACCGCCATACGCGGGCGGGACGGCAGGTATCCGGGCACCCGGGACTGCGCGCCGGTCAATGGGGAGCCGGACTCGAGTATGCGATCAACGGCACCGGCTGGTACCCCGAGGTGGCGCAGCGATTCATGGCCGACGGCCTGCAGCGGCTCGGGGTCACTGCCGACTGCGTCCGCGACGTCATCCTGGCCGAGCTCGCGTGCATGGCCGCTGAAGCGGATCTCCCCGATTTCGCCCAGAGCCATCTGCAGCTTTTCCGCCGCCTGCGCTCGGAGGACGGCCGATGACCATGACTTTGGGGCATGGCTCTCCACGGGAGCAGCTGCCCGAACTCACTCGAGAGTCCCTCGACGAACGGGGGGCGCCCCGCGGGAGCGCCGAGCGGGTGGCCATACTCACCCTGACGGCGGCCTTCATTTTCCAGCCCATCCTGCACCCTTCGGGTCCGTCCAACAGCTCGCCGGTTGACCTCTTGGTGGTGCTCTCGATCATCGCCGCCGCCATCTGGGCCCGGAGCGGTCACCACAAGCTCCGAGCTCCTTATTTCATCCCGGTGGCCTTGTTCGTGGCCGCCGGCGCAGCATCTGGCCTTGTCGGGCCGCTTCCCGGCCTCGCGCTCACCTCGCTGGCAACGGACATCCTCCTCTTCGCCTGGTGCACCGTCGTCGTGAACGTGCTCAGCAACCCCCGAGCGATGCGCTACGCGTTGGCCGCCTGGAGCTGGTCCGGGATCATCTGGGCCGCGGTGGTCGTCTGTGCCTGGCTCGGCCACATCACCCCTCTTGAGGGCTTGACGGCGGCCGAGGGGAACCGGGTGATGTTCACCTTTGGCGACCCGAACTATGCCGCCACGTATTGGACGGTGACCATCTTCGTGGTCTATTCCACCCGCACACCATCGGCCCGGTGGATGAGGTGCATCGGCTACATCCTGCTGGCCTGGGCCCTGGTCTTGACCGAGTCAAATGGCGGCGTCCTTGCCGTTGGCGCTGCCATCTTCTTCTTGCTCTTGCTCCGAAGCTACAGAAAGCGCGGCTTGGTCGGGTCGTTGGCTACGGCGCTGGTCATCGTACTGGCCGTTGGCGGGCTCCTCGCGGCCTTCCCCATTAGCAAGGTCAGGCAGGATGCACTCAACAGCGGCCAACCGCTGCTGGTCAACTCCATCGGCCGCAGCGGACAGAGCACGTCCGAGCGCGGTCAGCTGGACAAGGAGCTGATGCAGCTCTACAACCGCAGTGACGGCTTCCTTGGCCTGGGACCGATGAGCACTAAACCCGTGCTCCAAGCCGGGCTCTACCCCTATCCGAACGAGGCCCACAACGATTTTCTTGCCGCCCTCACCGAGCGCGGTGCTGTCGGTCTGCTCGGACTGCTGCTGTTGGCCGGGACGGTGATCTGGTGGGCGGCCCCTCTGGTCCGTCGTCCCCTCTCGGCGGGCTACGCCGCAGCGGTGCCGCGTCCGGCCGGTCTGGTGGCAGCGCTGCTGGCCCTCGCAGCTATCTCCTACTACGAGGAGGTTCTGCATTTCCGCTTTTTGTGGGCCCTCTTTGGCATCGTGGCGATCCTGGGCAAGGACGCTAGGCGCTGATCGTGTTGGATCTCGGGCGGATCGTCGGAAGTGATCGCAGGCTCAACACCGGCGGGCTCGTCAACCGCGCCACCATCTCGAACCTTGGTGCGCAGGCCGGTGCGCTCGCCGCCGTATCGGTGGCCAGCCTGCTCGTCGCCAGGGTGGGCGGGCCGACCGTACTGGGCGAGTACTCCCTCTTGCGCGTGCTGCCGTGGCTGTTCGGAGTCGTGTTCTCCTGCGGACTGCCGACCGCTTCGGCATTCTTCTTGGCGGCCGACCACGGCCGAGATAGGCGCCTCCGGCCGACGCTGAGCATGATGGCCATTGGCGGATCGGTCCTCGGCTCGCTGGCGTGGGTGGCGTGTGCCGTTCCATTCCAGGCGATCTTCTTCAAGCAGATCTCACTTCATCTGGTCGTGCTCATGGCGGTGGTCGTCATCACTCAGCTGTGCACGGTGACAGCCAAAGGTTGCTGTCAAGGTAGCGGCGACATCAGCGGCGCCAATCTGGTGATCGTCGCCGAGGAACTGTGGTTCGTCTTCACATTCCCGGTCGTCCTGTTCGCGTTTGGAAACCGGGGCGTTGCCTCGGTGGTACTTGCCCTGATCATCTCGGGCGCACTGGCGACCCTGACGGGGCTGATGCGTCTGACCAAACGCGGATTCTTTACCGACTTCGCGATGCCGTCATCCGCGTTGGCGAGGCGGATTGCCGCGTTCGGTGGGCGGGGCCAGCTCGGGAACATGCTGTGGCTGACGAACCTGCGCTTCGATTTCGTGCTCCTCGGCGCCCTGGCCGGGCCGGCGGTGCTTGGGGTCTACGCGGTGGCGTCGAAGTTCGCGGAGCTCATGAGGCTCGCCCCGACGGCCATCAACTACGTGCTCTACCCGCGGTTCGCCAAGCTCGGACCAAAGGAGGCCACTCTCGAAGCTCGCCGACTTCTGCCTCGCGCCGCCATGCTGACATTGGTGATGACCCCCTTTGTTGCCCTCGGCACCCTGGTGGGACCGGTGCTCTTGTACGGGCCGGCCTTCCGCGGCGCGGTTGTGCCCGCCGAGATCATCATCCTTGGCCTGTCCATTGAAGGAGCGGCGGCGGTCTCGTCTGCCTACCTGCTCGGCGTCGGTCGCCCTGGGCTCAACTCCGTGGGGATGGGCGTGGGGGCGTTCATCACCGTGACGCTCGACCTCATCTTGATCCCCAAGTACGGAGCGGTAGGTGGCGCCATCACTTCGGCCGTGACGTACTTGGCGACCACCATCACGCTCACGTACATCGGCTACCGGGTAGCCCGCACCACTCAGCCCTCTCTCTTCGATTCAACCGGGCTGGATCGAGATGGCAGTGCTCGGCTCCAGATTGACCGAGAGCCGGCGGCGCCGCTGCGCCCCGACACCACCATGCGCCGATTGGTCGATGCGGTCACGGCGTTCGTCGCCCTCGTCATCGTCTCTCCCCTGCTGGTTGCGGCGGCCGTGGCCGTCAAGGCCACCAGTAGGGGGCCAGCACTGTACAAGCAGGTCAGGGCGGGGAAGTCGGGTCAGATGTTCACCATGCTCAAGTTCCGCTCCATGGTGTACAACGACGAGCAGACGGGCCCACTGGTGACCGAGCGAGCCGACCCGAGGATCACCAGGCTAGGCGCCCTGTTGCGGGCGACCAAGATCGACGAGTTACCGCAGCTCTTCAACGTCCTGAAAGGGGACATGACGTTGATCGGCCCGCGCCCCGAGGTGCCGCGCTTTCTAGGGTGGTATGACCCGGAAGAGCTGGGAATCCTGCGCGTCCGGCCTGGGCTGACCGGTCCCGGCCAGATCTTCTACACCGAATCGCAGTCATCCGAGGAAGCGGCTTCGGTTGATCCCGAGCAGCACTATGTGACCAGCCAGCTGCACCCGAAGTTGGGGGTCGACCTCGACTACCTGCGCCGCCGCGGCCTGTGGTTCGACCTGACCATCCTGCTTCGCACCGTCGCTGTGATGTGCCACACATCCCACCGAACGCCCATGCCGTCAGTCGCCCACACTCATGCCGAGTAGGGCGAGTAGCCCGAGGGCCCGAGTAGCCCGAGACGTTGCGTCACAATTCACTCCACCTCTCTGAGGATCCGAAACGGTTCAACGGCGAGTCGCCCGACCTGGCTGCCCCAGTAGGCCGCCCGTTCGCGGAGCGCCCGGCTCGAGCGGGGATGCGGATAGTCACGCAGTTCCGTTTTGTAGCACTCCATGGCTGCAATTTTGATCTCGAGTGTCTCGGAGACGTCGACGAAATGGTTCGGTTGCAGACTGGAGTCGTTCAACGGCCAGGCCCATTCGGTGGATGAGGGAGTTTCGAAGACGGCAAACCTGCGCACCTGGGGCCGGGAGTACGGCCGACAGGCGGTCCAAGCCGCCCGGGCGACCAGCCCGTGGTCAGCATTGACATCTCCAGGAAAATGCGTGTACACCACGTGCGGCCGGATGTCAGTCAGCTCCGACTCAAGCAGCTGCGTAAGGTCGATGAACGGGACCGTGTCCAGCCGCTGATCGGGTAATGACTGCAGACGAATTGAGGCGAATCCGATTGTCTTGGCGGCGCGCGTTGCGTCCGTCTCCAGCGTCGCCATCATATCGTCGGGAGCGCGGCTACTTGCTCCATCCGCGACAACGATGGCGTGCACCTCGTCCCCGGCCTGGACGTGCCGGGCCAGGGTTCCGCCCGCACCAAGGATCTCGTCATCCGGATGCGCACCAATAACCACTACCCGAGTGTCCGGCACGGCGCCTTAGCTCGACCCTTTGAGAACGGCGACCGGTGCATCCCCGAGACCGAGCACCCACCGGGAGGTCTCCTCGTCGACGTCATCAAAATGCTCATGAAGACCCATGTTGTGTTCCCGTGCCCATGCGAACGCCGATTGAGGCGGCGAACCTTCGCTCGACATGGCGGTGACAAGCAGGCTCCCATCAGCGGTCCCTACTCGGACCCCGTTCTCGTCCGTGCCGATCACCTCGCCGGGCCGACCTTCGGGCTCGGCATCTCCGGGTACGGCCGATGTCCAGAGCATGACCTTATGGCCAGACCAGAAGGCGAAGGCCCCGGGGTACGGTTCGGTCAGGGCGCGGATCCAGTCGTGGACGGCACGAGCTGGGCGATTCCAGTCAGTGACGCCCATTTGTGGAGTGCGCTTGCGGAGGAGTTCAGCATCAGCCGGACCTTGGCTCCGGCGCGGTGCGGTTCCGGCCAAAATGGCCGGGAGGTGATCCCGAAGCATGGAAGCCCCGGCATCAGCCACCCGGGCGTAGACGGAGGCGCAGGTATCAGCCGGATCGATCACCACTCGACGCTGGTCAATGACGTCACCGGTGTCTGTCCCGGCATTGAGGTACATCATCGTGTTTCCGGTTTCGGCCTCGCCTTGGAGAATGGCCCAGTTCACCGGGGCGCGGCCGCGGAAACGGGGCAGGAGGGACGCGTGGAATCCAATGCAGCCACGAGGCGGAATGTCGAGCACCTCTGAGCCGAGCAGCCGAGTCCATCCAACGACAACGAGCACATCCGGCGCAAGCTGCCTGATGTGCTCAACTTCCTCAGGCGCGTTGATGTTGGCCCTTCGACGCACTGGGATTCCGTGGGCCGAGGCCAGTGGCTCCAGATCCACATAGCCCGAAGACTGCGCGGCCCGATCAACCGGCATGGTGAGGACCTCGACGATGTCGACTGGACTCTCTATGAGGGCGCTGAGCGCCGGTTCAGCCTCGTGCACCGTGCCGACGAACATCAATCGGCCGAGCGATGCGTTTCCCACCGATGTCATGACACTCTCCGTCAATTGCAGCTGGTCACGGCCACTTTACTCTAGCCCCGCAGTCCCAGGGTGGGGGCGAGATCTGGCGCACCCGCTGCTTTGCGGAGCGGCGGCACGCCGACGACCTCATCCACCAATCTCGTCAGCGCATAGTGATTCATCGCACGGCCGATGACCTTGTGCGACACGCCCGGTGCCAGAATCACGAACGGTACCTGTTCCGTCGTCTCCCCCTCGTCGAACACCACGACGATAGCCAGCCGTCCAGCGCGCCAGTCGGCTCCCGAAAGGAGCACCGGAACCCACGAGCGCAGCCAAGCATCAGACTGCGCCAGCGTCCCGTCGTGAGCATCGTGGATGAGGTTGGGCGTGATCAGACCCACGTTCGGCAGGGTGCCCTGGGCAACGTCCGAGGCCAGCGCACCTCGGGTGACCGTTCCCGCGGGAACATCATTGCTCCGACACAGGCTGGTCTCAGCTGGAAAATACGCCCAAGGATTGTGGTTCACGTCGTAGTTGCCGCTCTCACCGAGGTCACATGCCTTGGGCATGGATTCCTCGTACGCACGAGCGCTGGCGCCCTTGGCGAGGGCTTGACCGAACACCGAGGGGCCCGGATAGGTGCAGCCCGGCCCAGGAAGACAGTCTTGCGGCTCGTTGAAGGCGGACCCGCCAAAGATGGCCAGGTAGTTCGGGAGACTCGGGTGTCCAACGTCACTCCATGACGTTGCCCGCCCGTATTGGCGAGCCAGACTCCACAGATAGGGCATGTGAGTCGGAAAGGCCTGTCCGAGGCTGTGATTCTCCTCCATGATCACCAAGATCTTGGTAATCCCCTGTCCCGTCTGGGGCGTGCCGGCGGGGTTCGCCGCTGCCGTCGTGGGCGACGTGGTCGCCGCCGCGGTGCGCGTGGCGGCGGCCGTTCCGGTCGAGCCATAGCCGACGGCGAGGAGGCCGAGGACCGGCACGATCCACACGACCCTGAGTGGCCGCACGCGAGCGGATGGGCGTTGGCGATGTCTCATTGAGATCGGGGATTCCAGGTGACGACCCGGCCAGATGAGTCGGGGGTGGAAGAGGATGGGAGCCAGCTTCTCAATATATCTCGATCTCTATATTTCGAGCTCTGGCGCCATCTCGAGCTCTGGCGCCATCTCGATCCCTGGCGCCACTCCGCTGAAAAGGCAGCGTTGCGTCCGGCTTGGTGCTCTCGTCGGACGATGGTTGGAGCGAGATGTGGGGCCCGTCCCCACCGGGCGATCGAGGTCAGACGGCGCGAAGCTCCGTGCTCGCACTCGTGCTGGCGATCTCAGGCAACGGCTTGAAGACCTCCCTGAGATTGGTCCGTGACCGCCTTCCGAGCTTTTGATAGACGCGGGTCAAGTGCCCTTCCACCGTCTTCTCACTCACGAACAACGCCTCGGCGATCCGCGCGTTGATCATTCCCCCGGCCGCTAGCTCCGCCACTCGCCGCTCGGCCGGAGTGAGGGCATCCGAACCCATAAGAGCCAGACGGCGCGGTCTCGCCCCGGCGGCGCGGAGCTCCCGTGCGGCTCGGTCGGCGAGGGGCTGGGCTCGGCAGCGGAAGGCCAGATCGGCTCCCCGGCGGAGAGTACTGAGCGCCTCGTCCTGCCGGCCCTGGCTGATGAGGACTGACCCGAGGTCGATCGTCGCCTTGGCGCACTCGAGTGAGGCCCCCGCTGGTTCGAGCACCCCAACCGCCTCGGTCAGCAACCCAAGCCGGTCGACCGGGTCTCCCACTTCGGCAGCCGTTCGGAGTGCCATTCCCAAGGCCCAGGGCGCACCGAAAGCCCGAGCGAGTTCGAGATTCTCACGGGCCAGATCACGTGCTTCAGTCGTGCGCTCCGCCGCACACAGCGCGGTTGCCGCGACGCAGCGCCACGAGGTAACAGCCGGATTGCGCACCCCAAGCGCCTCGGCCCCCTGCTCAGCGAGCAGAAGGTCCTTCAATGCCTCGTCGATACGCCCCTCGAGCATCTTCAGCTTGGCCCGCTGTTCGAGCGCAAACAGCTCGGCGATTGTTCTCGGAATCGAGTCCGAAACGGCGTCCATGAGCACGCTCGCCGCCTCCCTCGATCTCCCTTCTTCGATGAAGGTGGCGGCGAGAACCCCGAGAGACATCGGGCGCGAGGCCCATGAGCGGCCCTCCATGGCGGCCAGCGCGCGGCGACACTCAACCTCTGCCTCGTCGAGATTTCCCTGCAGGAAATGGGAGTAGGCCAGCACGGTCGAGAACTCGGCCACCGCCGTTTGCTGGTCGTCCCTCACGGCGGCGGTCTGAGCCAGTAATCCGAGACGATCGGCAACCTCGAACCGCCCGGCCCGAACCAGCGAGGCGACGGCCCGAGCCGCAACGACGATTGACGTGCAGTCGTCCAGCTGGAGATCGACCGCGCCAACGGCTTGCTCCGCAAGGTCCGCCACGTATTCGGCGGTGGCTTGGTCCGAGGCGAAGGTCTTGACATACGCCAGGTGAGCCAGAGCCAAGCGATCAAGGCGGGTCCGCTCGGTGTGCTTGCGCAACAGGACCGATTCAATCGCCGGCGTGGACGCCGGAAGGGCCGGTGGCTGCTGGTCCCACGTCGAGAGGACGATTTCGATCCAGATGCGGAGATCGACGTGACCCTCCCCGAGCTGTGCCTCCAGGTGACGGAGCGTGGCCACCGTCTCGGGTGGGTACGACTCCTGGGCGAACGCCCTGAGGCAACGGTAGGTTGCATCGGCCAATTCGATCGGATCCACGCCGAGTTCAGCCGCCTCTCGCAAGTGGTCGAGGGCGGTGGGTCGACCCATGGCCGCCTCCGCTGAGGACAGTTCAAGGAGTCGGCGTGACCGAGTCGAGGCGTCCGGAGATTCGTCCAGGGACCTGGCGAGGCACCGCACTGCAAATTCGTACTGGCCCTCCTTGGCGTGCACGAGCGCCGCTCGTTCGAGCAGTTCGGCCGACCATTCGTCGGCGGTCGGTTCAGCGAGCAGGAGATGATGGGCAACCTGATCGAGGGCTGCTCCTTGGTCATCGAGCAGACGAGCAGCCTCCGCGTGCGCTCGAGCGCGACGGACGGGATCGATCTCGCCATACACGGTCGAGCGCTCGAGGGGATGCACAAAGCTGAGCGGTCGGTCGCGGCGGAAGAGGTAGACCTCGGCGAGAGCATTGGCCATATCGCCGCCCAGGCTGGCGTCTACTCCGGCGAGCGCTGCCACAACCCGGTGATCAGAATGGTCACCGAGGATGGCAGCAGCCTGCATCAGTGCGTGAGCCTCTTCGGGGAGCCCGCCGAGGCGCCTGAGAATGGCCCGGGCGACCGGAGGCGGAGAGAGGGTCGCCAACGACTCTTCGGATACGTCGGGGCCGAACCCCTCCCGCTCCAGGGCCGAAAGCAATGAGTGCAGGAGGAACGGATTGCCCCCAGTAATGGTATGGCATGCCCGTGCGAATGAGTCTTCTGAATCAACGTTCAATTGACGGCTCACCAGCTTCGTCACCGAGTCGACCGACAGGGGTCGAAGCGAGAAAACCCGAGTCGACGGTTCGGCGATGATGTTGTCGACCGCCGCCAGTGCCGTGCCGGCCACTCGGCAGGTCGAGGTTCCGATGAACGAAATGCGGCCGGACTCGAGTCGTCGGGCAATGTACTGGACCCACACCAAGGACTCGTAGTCCGACCACTGGAGGTCGTCGATGGCGATCACTATCGGTCGGCTGGATGCGAAGTGCGCCAGATTCAAGTACAAATCGTGGATCACCTCGAAAGGAATCGGCCGTCGGACGTCGGACAGCGACGCCGTCACGTTCGCGCACATCTCACGCTCGCTCGGAGACAACGTGGCTTCGACCGGTTGGAACAACTGCCGGACGATCCCAAACGGGGATTCGGCTTCGAGTGCACCGCCCCTTGCATAGAGCACGTCGTGGCCGGCTTCCCTGGCCACATGGCACGCCGCGTTGAGGAACGCTGTTTTCCCCAGACCCGGTTCACCTTCGATAATCACTGCCGACGGCGGTAGGAGGCCAGCGAAGGACGCAGCCAATTCGTCCTGCCACTCATCGCGTTCCATCAGCCGCCGGGTCAACTGGTTGGTCTGTTGTCGGCGGTCAAACGTCACGGGTTGATCCGCGCCCAACGGTGCCATCCCCCAGTGACCTCCTTGGGAGGTCATTGCCCTTCCCTCCTAACTTTCCCCCCCGCATCGGTTGCCGTCCGACCACGACACTCTGCCCCGACTTCCGAGTGGAAAACATCCCCAAAATTGGGGAAGTGTTCGTGCGCCACGCCGCGCCGGCAACTCTCGCTCCCGGGGCTCGGGACCCTTGCCGGTGCCGGGGGGTGTCCCGTCGGTCCCGTCATTGATGGAGGTCGGCGGTCCAGCCAACCTGCCGAGCGAGCGAAACCGCTCGCAGCTGCGAATTCACACCCAGCTTCTGGAAGATCGAGCGGATCTGCGACCGGACGGTCGATTCTGACACCGAGGACACCCGGGCGATGGTGCGGACCGACTGGCCTTCCAGAAGGTGACTGAGTACGCCTTGCTCTCGCGCGGTCAGGGCCAGAAACGGAGCACGCCGGCGATGGACCTCACTGGCGTGAAGTCGGCTCAATTCGAGGAGCCTTTCCTTCTCTCCCGGTCCAATGAGGGTCTCACCGCCGATGACGCGGCGGACAATCTCGAGGAGGTTGCCGAACGGCCGCTCTTTGTCCGCCAGGGCGACCGCTCCGGCCTCGATACACCAGGCTTGAGCCAGCCGATCGGTTCCGGCGGTCAGCACCACGACGGGACCCACGTCTGACAACAAAGGAAGGAATCGAGAGACATCGTCCCGCGTCTCCAAGTCGATGCTCAGGAGCACCACGTGCCATTTCGAAGCAAGAACGTCATCCAGATCGAGCTTGGTGGCCGGCACCGCGATCTTCACCTGAAAACCCTCGATGTCCAGGGAATATGCGAGGCTCTCGGCGATCATCAGGTAGCGCTCGACGATGAGAACCTTCGGACGAGCCGCGCCCGAAGTCTCCGCCACTCGCGGGCTTTGCAAGATGTAGTCCGTCACGACGTCACCCACATCGTGGGCGGCGGCCTCCGCCAGCTAAGAGCGGAGCCCACCCGTTGCTCGCGGCACACTCTTCCGCCTGCGTTCGCTTCCCGCTGTCCCCCTGTAGGCCCGAAGTGTACGCGCTCATTCATGGCTCAGTCCGACTCCAGGACCTCGTGTCCCCACCGATTGGTGACTGGCCTCTACGGTACCGACAGGCCGTCCCAGATCGGTTTGCTCCGCGTCCATTCCCATGGAGAACTCAGGTGCGAACGCCTCGGACGTAGCCAGAATCCACTGGTCAAAAGCGTGGCCAGGCACCGAAAGAGGTGCCGACCTCGCCTGACGCCACTCCGGGGCCTCAGGTCGCTCATCGACTGGCCTCAACTTCAAATCCCTTGGGAGCCCCGGCACCCTGCCCTTACCGCGGGTTGAGTCCGAGGCCGAGCTTGGACACATTGGCCGCCTGTGCGCCACCCCGAACCCGTTCTCGATCACTCGACCATCCGC
>Ga0066790_10000119_pt1 | contig 23867 bp, 21 predicted proteins | sample OrgsoiDNA2013050_FD_70963 | JGI IMG/M metagenome (GOLD analysis project Ga0066790, IMG submission 70963) | Permafrost soil microbial communities from the Arctic, to analyse light accelerated degradation of dissolved organic matter (DOM) -... | ecosystem: Environmental > Terrestrial > Soil >...
AGACGGCGCAACGCTTCGTGGAGCACCTCGTCCCGCTTGCAGAAGGCCCAACGGACCAGCGTCCGGCCGGCATTCTCCGAGCCGGCCACCGCCGGCTGGCCGGCTCGGTAGAACACAGAGCTGGGAATGGCCACCACGCCGCAGCGTTCGGGCAGGGCACGGCAGAAGTCGTATGCGCTCAGGCCCGAGGCGACCGCGGCGATGTCGGTGGTGGCGAAGTAGGTGGCCGCTGGTCGGTACACGGTGAATCCGAGGGTAGCCAACCCCTCGCAGAACAGGTCGCGCTTGGCCTGCAGCTCGGCGCCGAGCGCATTGATCCGCTCCGGCTCCGCCGACAAGCCGCGGGCGATGGCCAGCTGGAAGGGGGCTCCCGACGTGTAGGTCAGGAATTGCTTGACGGCCCGCACCGCGGCCAGCAGCGGTGCCGGGGCCGTGACCCACCCCACCTTCCACCCGGTGAAGGAGAACGTCTTGCCGCCCGAGGAGATAGACACGGTTCGTTCCGCCATGCCGGGGAGGGTGGCCAACGGGATGTGGGTGCCCTCGAAGATCAGGTGCTCGTAGACCTCGTCGGTCACGGCCAGGATGTCATGGTCGCAGCAGAGTCGGGCGATCAGCCCCAGTTCGTCGGGACCGAAGACCTTGCCCGTCGGATTGTGCGGGGTGTTGAGGAGGATCATCCGCGTCCGCGGACCGATGGCGGCGGCCAGCTCCGCCGGGTCGAATGACCAGTCCGGGGGATGGAGGCGGACCAAACGCACACCGGCGCCGGCCATGGCGGCGCAGGCGGCGTAGGAGTCATAGGACGGCTCGAACATCACCACCTCGTCGCCCGGCTCGCAGAGCGCCAGCAGGGTGGCGGCAATGCCTTCGGTGGCCCCGGTGGTGACCATCACCTCGTCCTCGGGCGAGAAGGTCAGCCCGTACCACGACTTCTGATGGGCGGCGATGGCCGCCCGGAGCTCGGGCACACCCTGGCTGGGCGGGTACTGGTTGCGCCCGGCCACGATGGCCTCGGCCGCGACCTGCGCCAGTTCGGGCGGTCCATCGGTGTCGGGAAAGCCCTGTCCCAGGTTGAGGGATCCGGTGGCCAGCGCCAGGTCGGACATGGCGGCGAAGATCGTCGTCGTAAAGGGCCGGAGCCGTTCGACGAGCTCGTTCTGCCCCTGGTGCGTCACCCGCACGATGGTACCGGTGCCCTATGGTCGGGCCGGATCGTGCTGACCGTCGCCAATTTCAACCTGCATGCCGGAGTCGACGGATGGGGCCGCCCGTTCGACACCATTGCCGTGTGCCGGGAACTGGGTGCCGATGTGATCGCGCTGGAGGAGAGTTGGACCAGCGCCGAGGCCGGCGCACCGGACGAAATCGGCCAAGCCGAAAAGATCGCGGCCGCCCTGGGGTACGAGGCCTTCACGTGCACATTGGCCGAAGGCCGGCGGTCCCGACCCGACCCCGCCGCCACCGACAAGTGGATGTCACCCCAGGGTCTACGGGCCGGCAGGAACGCGCTCTTCTTCGACAGCGAGCGGCCCTATTCCGCCCATGTGTCGGACTCCCCACGTTTCACCGAGGCGGAGCCGGGCAGCTGGGGCATTGCCGTGCTAGTCCGCTGGGGCATCACGGTCGATGACAGTCGCGTACTCCACCTACCCCAGCTCGGGCGGGACCGGGTCCGGCGGGCGGCCATGGTGGTCGACCTCACGGTGGACGACCACCAGATCTCGGTGATAGGCACCCACATGTCCCACCTCCAATTCGGCTCGCACCGTCACTACGCCGCCCTGAAGAAGCGCCTGCGCACCGGGGAGGCCCGACCCGATGCGGTCCTGCTGGGGGACATGAATCTGTGGGGGCCACCGGTGCGAGTCTTCCTGCCCAAGTGGCACCGAGCCGTCAAGGGGCCGACCTGGCCGGCGGGGAATCCGCACAGCCAGATCGACCACATTCTGGTCCGGGGCGCCATCGAGATCGTGCGGGGCGAGGTGCGGCCCAACGGCGGCTCTGACCATCGGCCGGTGCGGGCCGAGCTGGCCCTGCGATAATCACCGTGTGTTCCACACCGACCTGCACCTCTTCGCCCGGGTCGCCATCGGATGCGCGGTGGCTTTCGTCTTCGGGTTCGAGCGCCAGCTGCGAGGTTCTCCGGCCGGGGATCGCACCTTCGTCCTGATCGGCGGTGCGGCAACCGCGGTGACGGCGGTGGCCGGCCTGGCGTCGCCCCAAGCGGTGGCCGGGATCCTCACCGGCCTCGGCTTCATCGGGGCCGGGCTGGTCTTCACGGCCGGGAACAAGGTACGCGGGCTGACCTCGGCCGCCACCGTCTTCGCCGTCGCCGGGATCGGCATCGTCATCGGCTACAACCACGTCTATCTCGGTCTCTTCCTGGCGGCCCTGTTGCTGTTCGTCCTCGAGATCGAGCACATTCCCGGCGTCCGCTTCCTCGATGCCCGCACCTACGCCGACCGCTTCGCCAACGACAGTGACCCGATATTCGCCCCCGGGCCCGAGAGCCATGACCGACCCCCGCCGGCCGTGGCCGGAGACCAGCCGAACGCCTGAACGACGATCAACGCCTGAACCAACAACGAACGAGGAGCAGCACCATGAGCCCGAGCACCTACCCTTACGCCGACCGGTTTGAGATCCACCGCCGCCTGCCCGAGGTCGGCCTGAGCCGCGACGAGGTGCTCTCCCAACTGCACACCATGGCGAAGGAGGAGGACGTCTTCTGGGAGGGCGGCAAGGTCTCCGGCACCATGTACTGCGGCGACCACGAGCACTACGCCTTCATGAACGAGGCCTTCGGTCTGTTCGCCCATGTGAACGTGCTGCAGCGTGACATTTGCCCGAGTGCCACCAAGTTCGAGGCGGAGATCATCTCGATGGTCCTCCACCTGCACCACGGCGAGGCGGCGGCAGGCACCGGGGGTGACCCGTGCGGGCTGGTCACCAGCGGCGGGACCGGGAGCATCGCCCACGCCATCTTGGCCTATCGGGAGCATGCGGCCCAGACCCGAGGCATCACGCGTCCCAACATCATCAAGCCCGAGACGGCCCACCCCGCCTTCGACAAGGCCTGCCATCTCTTCGGGGTGGAGCTGCGCAAAGCCCCGGTCGACCCGACCACCACCCAAGTGGACCTGGACTGGGTGCGCGACCACATCGACGACCAGACCGTCGCCCTGATCGGGTCGGCCTGTAACTACGGCTACGGCACGGTGGATCCCATCACTGAGCTCAGCGACCTGGCCCTCGAGCGCGGGACCGGGCTCCACGTCGACGGGTGCCTCGGCGGCCTCATCCTCCCCTTCGGCCAGGAGCTCGGCTACGACATTCCCGTCTTCGACTACCGGCTACCCGGCGTGACCTCCATATCGGCGGACACGCACAAGTACGGCTACGCCTTCAAGGGGTCGTCGGTGGTCAGCTTCCGGACCAAGGAGCTGCGCAACTCCCAGTACTTCTACCTGACCGATTGGAGCGGCGGGAAGTACACCTCGCCCGGCATGGACGGCTCGCGTTCGGGTGGCATCATCGCCGCCACCTGGGCGGCCATGGTGCAGATCGGGCACGCCGGGTACCTGAACTACGCCAGGCAGATCTTCGAGACCTCTTTCGCCATGCAGGACGCTGTGCGCCAACACCCAGAACTCAAGATGATGGGCCATCCCACCTTCCTCTTCTCATTCACCTCAGACGTGTTCGACGTGTACCACATCAACGACTTCATGCGGACCAGGGGCTGGCGCTTCAACGGTCAGCAGTACCCCAACGCGTTGCATATGGCGGTGACCCGGCCGCAGACCCAGTCGGGCGTGGCCGACACCTTCGCCGCCGACCTGAACGACGCCGTGGCTTACGCCACCGAGCACGCTGCCGAGGCAGCCAAGTCCGGGGCGATCTACGGCGGCGTGGCCGGCGGCATGACCGATGAGGCGGACGAGTTCATCCGCGCCGTCATGGCCGACATGCTGGACTCGCAATCGGTGATCCCCGCTTCATGAGCGGGGGCGCGCCGACCGAGTCGATAGCCGGCTGCGTCTCTTCCCATGCCGCCCTCCTGGCCGACATCGACGGCCTGACCGACGACGAGGCCCGCGGTCCGTGCGCCCTACCCGGCTGGAGCGTGGGCCATCTCCTCACCCACCTGGCCCGCAACGCCGACAGCGTGGTTCGGCGCCTCGAGGGCGCGGCGCGGGGCGAGGTGCTGGACCAGTACGCCGGCGGGCTGACCGTCCGCGCCGCCGACATTGAAGCCGGGGCCCACCGTCCCGCGGCCGAGTTGGTGGCCGACGTCGCCTCCAGCGCGGCGGCCGTGGAGCGGGTCATGGCCGGCCTCCCCCTTTCGGCCTGGGACGGCCGTTCCCGCACCGCGCGCGGGGTGGAGGAGTCGTCTCGGGACGCCGTCTTCTCGCGCTGGCGCGAGGTGGCGGTCCACCGGGGTGATCTCTGGCTCCACCCCGGGCCGGGCTCTCTGCCGCCCGATCTGGTCGAGGCCTGGTTGCCACAGGAGCTGGCCCGGTTGTCCACCCGCACCGATCCGGCCGCGCTGCTGACCTGGATCCTCGGTCGTGGGCCCGCCCCCGAACTGGCGCCCTGGTAGGGCTTCGGTGAGCTACCACGTCGAACTGTTCCTCAACGCGGCCGAGACCTTGCGCCACGCCGCCGCACACCTGGAGGCCCGCCCGGCCGAGCACAACCTGATCCTCACCCTGCTGCAACAACGCGCCGATTCGGGCGACGCCGGGCGGTACTGGATTGTGCGCCAGGAATCCGAGGTGGTGGGGGTGGTCGTCCAGTCCCCCCTGACCTTCATCGCTGCCCTGTCCCCCATGGGCCCCGACGCCGCCCGCCGGGCGGCCGGGGTGATCGCGCGCAGCGGTGTGTCGTTGCCCGGAGTCCAGGGTGATGCCGCCACGGCGGCCGCGTTCGCCGGCCACTGGGCCGAAGTGAGTCATGCCGTCGCCCGACCGGCCCTGGGCGCTCGTCTCTACCGTCTCGAGCACCTCGACGATCTCACCGAGCCCGAAGAGGCAACCGACGGGCGACCCCGGCGCGCCGACAAGAAGGATCTGACCCTTGTGACCGAGTGGTTCGACGCGTTCGCCCGAGAGGTGGGCGAGACGCGCGCCGACCCGGCGGCCGTGGCTCGCCGAGTGGCCGGCCAGCAGATCAGCTTGTGGGAAGCGGCGGGCCGACCCGTCTGTCTGGTGGCGCGGTCGGTGCCCAATGCCGGAATGGCGCGCATCGGCCCCGTCTACACCCCCGAAGCGGAACGGCGTCGAGGGTATGCCGCCGCGTGCGTGGGTTGGGTATCGAGGGAACTGCTCGAGGCGGGGCACGGCTGCGTGCTCTTCACCGACCTGGCCAATCCGACCTCGAACTCGGTCTACCGCGCGCTCGGGTACCGGGCCATCTCCGAGCTGGTGCGCTACGAGTTCGCCGCCCCGGCGGCCGCGGCCGACACGAAGGCATTGCCACTCCGGTCCACGGCGACGCAGTAGGACACCGAAGGACACGAGACACTGCTGAGCGCGTGCCCGTTGTCGATGAGCGTGCCCTTGGACCAGGTGGTGCCGTTGAAGCCGAAGACGCGGCCGATGGAGTCGACGGCCCGGCAGAAGGTGGGAGTGGGACACGAGACACCGGTGAGACCCGACGCATCGGTGCCGGCCAGGGCCGGCTCGGCCGCCACGGGAGCCGGCGCACTGAAGGCCGTCCCGTTCCACGTCAGCGCGTCGCCCGCGCTGTCGACGGCCATACAGAAGGAGACGCTGGCGCAGGACACGGAATTGAGCTGCCCCTGGTTGTCGTTGTTGCCGGGTTGGGTCCATGAACTGCCGTCCCAGACCGACGTCCCGCCCTCGACGGCCACGCAGAAGGACGGACTGACGCATGAGATCTGGTTGGCCGCGCCCCATGCCCCGACATTGCCCGACCAGCTCCCGCCGTCGTAGACGAACGAATTCCCCTCGCCGTCAATGGCGACGCACCAGGTCGTGCCGACGCAGGCCACAGACTCGAACCCCATGGCCGCGTCGATGGTGACCGGGGCCGTCCAGGCGGTGCCGTCGTACTGGACGACCTGGTTCAGATTGGGCACGGCCACACAAAAGGCCGCGGCCGTACAGGTGAGGTAGGACGCCCCCTGGGGCGATGGCGCGCTCCCGACCGGGCCGATGGAGCTGACCGAGCCGTTGGACATCCGGTAGGACTGGCCGGTGGTCGATGCGGCCAGGCAGAGGCCGACCGCCGCACACGACACCACGGAAAGGTTGGCGCGGGGCGCCAACGGCACCGCCTTGGACCACAACCCGGCGCCGGTGTCGGGAACGCCCGTGCTCGAGGTGGTGGTGGGCGCCTTCGGGGCGGGCTTGGGGGCCGCCTTCGGGGCGGGCCCGTTCGAACATCCCGCCACGAGCGCTACGCCGGCCACCAGGACCAGGGCCAGCCGCACCGGCCGGAACCAGTGGCCCGAGTGGCCCGAGGGGCCCGAAGAACCGGAGTGGCCCACTAGCGGCGCCGAGTGGGTGGGTCGGCCCCCTCGGCCGGACGATGGCGTGACCAGGTATCGAGCACGATCAGGGTCTTGGTGCCGGTGACGCGGCCCCGCCGGCGCAGTTGCTCGATGACCTGTCCCAGGCGGACGACGTCGGGCACCTGCAGCCAGACCAGGGCATCGGGATCGCCGGCCGTCGTGAACACGGCCTGCACCTCGGGCAACTGAATGGCCGTGTCCTTGATCTCCTTGAGATCAGCCGTCCCGGCGAACCGCACCTCGGTGAAGGCCTGAATGGGTCGTCCCGCCTTTCGGTGGTCGACCACCACCGTGTAACCGGCGATCACCCCGGACCGCTCCAGCCGTTCAATCCTCCGGGTCACCGCCGAGGCGGACAGGGACACCTTCTCGCCGATGTCGGCCATGGTCCGCCGGGCATTCTGGGACAGCAGCTCGATGATCTTGTGGTCGGTCGGGTCGAGCTCGGCGTCGCTCATGAGCGCTCAGCCTAATGAACTGGGATGCGTGAGCGCATTCAGTGCGTCAGATCGCCCAACCCCTGACCTCCGTTGCGTGACGGCCCGTTCAATCTGCCTTGCGGTGCACCGAAACGGCGTAGGTACTGTCCGGTCCGAACGGTTCGCCGTCCCAGGTGGACCAGCGGTCCTCGAGCTCGAGACCACTGGCCCGGGCCAGGGCATCGTGGGCGGTCACATCGAATCCGCCGCGATCCAGCGAATAGCCGGCAATGGCCCGCCCCCCGCTGACCAGCAGGCGGGACACATTGGCCAGCACCGGGCCCTCGGTGCCGGGCGTGAGGAAGATGAGGACGTTGCCCGCCAGGACCACGACCTCGAACCGCCGCCCGCCCAAGAGGTCGGGATCGGCCAGGTCGCCCTCCACCCAGGTCAGCTCGGGCGCCTTGGCCCGAGCCACTTCGAGCATGCTCGGGTCGAGGTCCACCCCGGCCACCTCGCGGCCACGGCGATGGAGCTCGAGGGCGACGCGGCCGGTGCCGCAACCGGCGTCAAGCACCGACTTCGGTCCGTACGAGTCGACCAAGTCGGCCTCGCCGTGCATGTCGCGACCCTCGGCCGCCAGTTCCTCGAAGCGGCGGTCGTAGTCCGTGCCCCGCTTTCCGGCCCCGGCCAGCCATCGGTTGGTGCCCATCAGCTGGTGCCCATCAGCCCAGCGACGCCAGCAACTGCGACTCGCGCATCGAGGGACGGCGGTCCAGACGCTCGGCCAGCAGGCCCCGAGCCCGTTCGGCCCGATTGCCCCGGATGAGCCCGTAGAGGAGAGCATCCTCGAACACCTCGCGTTGGGCCCGGCTGCCGCCGATCTGCCCGAATTGACCCCGCACCGGGAGGAGGGCGTCGGCCACCTCCGTCCACGCACCCGCGAACGACGCCCGGGCCCCCTCGGCCACGGCATGGAGCACCCGGGCGGGCGGGGGCACGCCGCCGCCGGCCAACCGGTCTGCGTTCGAGAGCAGCGTGGTCAGACCGTCATCATCGCCCAGGGCGGCCAGGGCCACCACGGCGCAGGCGGCGGGAAGTGGCGTGGCCGGCATCTGGGCGACCTCATGGGCCACGTCCCGCAGTTCGGACCATGGGAGCTCCCACCCACCGAGGTCGTAGAGGTGCCACCGCCAGAGCAGGCTGGCGCCGTCGTCGACCGCGCCCAGGTTGACGGGCACGGCGTCGGGCGCCACGGCGCTGCGCCAGAGGGCGTGCGCGCCGTCGGCATCGCCCGTCGCCAACAGGTGCAGCGCCATGTGCCAGCCGAGGTGGCGCTGCTGAAAGGCAATGGGCCGGGTGGCACCGAGGAACGACGTGAGCAGGTCCACGCCGTCGCTATGGCGCCCGGATTCATACGCCACGTGGGTCAGGCTGTGCACGGCGAAGGTGTCATCGGGATGCTGCGCCAGTACCTGGAGCCCCAACTGGCGCGCCTCGTCGAGACGGCCGGTTTCATGACAGGCGAAGCTCCACGACGCGGCGAAGCTCCAGTCGGATCCCTGCTGCGGAGCCAGCCAGTCATAGAGATCAATGATGTCGCGGCTCCGCCCGAGCAGGAAGAGCAGGAGGCCCACCGCCTCACGGGCGATGTCGTCGCGGGGGTACCGGGCCAGATGGGCCCGACCGTGGCCGAGGGCGACATCGAGGTCCAGCTCGCTCAGCGCGCGCACCACCACCACCTGCCCGCGAGCCCGATCGGTGGAAGCACTCGCTTCGGCCGCCGCCAAGGCGCGCCGGGCCGGGCCTATCTCACCCTCGAAGAGCGCAGCGAACGCCAGACCGGTGTGGGCTTCGGCGCACGACGGATCGATGGCGGCAGCGGCGGCAAAGGCGTCCCTCGCTCCGGGCCGACCCAGCAGGAACAACTCGGTTGCTCGCCGGTAGCGATCGGCCGCGTCCTCTGACGCCGTCGACAACGACAGGCCGCGACGGTCGCGTGGCACCGAGCTAGGTGCTGCCCGCTCGCACCGTGCCGTCCCAGGCCGGGACGCCCAGGCTGATCAGCTCGAGTTGGCGCCTCGTCCTCTCCACGATGGCCAGCTCCTCTTCGGCTCCGTACTCGAGCAGCTCGGCCACCATCCGGATCATCGTCTCGGTGATGACACCGGCCAGCATGCGCCGATCCTCGGTGGTCCATTGGTCCACGCCGGGCATGGCGACCAGGTCGATGGCCAACTCGTCGGCAAAGAGCTGCAGCTCTCGGTTGATAGCACGCCGGAGCCGGCGGACCCCCCCGTAGCGTTCCCGGGCGATGAACCTGAAGTGGGACGTGTGACTGTGCAGGTGGAGCACGACCACGGCCAGCGACCGCTCGATGGTGGCCCCGTCGAACGAAGTCTGCGAGCGGGCGTCCTTGAGCATCTCGCCCAGCGACTGGAAGGATTCCTCCACCAGGACGAGGCCGAGCTCCTCCATGTCGTCGAAGTGGCGGTAGAACGCCGTCGGGGTGATGCCGGCCTGGCGGGTGACCTCGCGCAGGCTCAGCGAGTCGAACGAGTGCTGGGAAAGGAGCTTGAGCGCCGCCCGAATGAGCCCCTGACGCGTAAGCTGCTTGTTCTGCAGGCGTGTCGACGAATCTCTGTTGGTCATCGTTCTCTCGCTCTCTGTGAACAAGTGTATAACCAGATTGGCGAGGGGGAACCACAATCCCGATTCATCCCAGGCACAATGGTGGGAGCCCTGCGTCCGGTCTGATGGGCCCTGAGTTGACAAGTGTATACTCGAACGCCTACAATCCAGACATGGCCACCAGCCTCATCTCTTCGGGGTCGTTGACCAAGCGCGTCCTACGACGGGCAGTCCGTGTTTTCGACGTGGCCGCCACCCCCTACGGGGTCGACCGCTACGTGGAGCTCGTGCGTCCCTCCTGGTCCTCCACCGAGGTGAGGGCCAAGGTGGAGCGGGTCACCCGCACCACCCCACGCAGCGTGACCCTGACGCTGCGCCCCAACGGGAACTGGCATGGCTTCCGATCCGGGCAGTACACCCAGCTCAGCGTCGAGATTGACGGGGTCCGGCACACCCGCTGTTACTCCATGACCAATGCGGCCACCGAGGGCGGCGGCCGGATCGAGCTCTGCGTCACGGCCCAGCCCGAGGGGCGGGTCAGCCAGCACCTTCTCCGGACGGCCAGGCGGGGCCAAACCGTGGCCCTGACCAGGGCACAGGGGGTTTTCACCCTGCCCGAGGTCGAGCCCGAGCACCTTCTCCTGATCAGCGGTGGGAGTGGCATCACCCCGGTCTTGTCGATGCTGCGCACCCGATGCGCCCTGGGCTGGACCAAGCCCGTGACCTTCCTCCACTACGCCCTGACGGCGTCCGACATGCTCTACCGCGACGAACTCCAGGTGATGGCCGACACCTCCCCCAACGTGCGCCTGGTCCGGGTGTTCACCGACCAACCGGGCACCGGCGACCTCGACGGCTTCCTGTCGGCGGCCCAACTCGACGGCGCCGGCGTCGACTGGGCGGCGGCGGAAGCCTTCGTCTGTGGTCCGACCCCGCTCATGGACTCGGCCCGGTCACTCTTCGACCAGGCCGACCGCGCCGACCACCTGCACACCGAGGTGTTCACCCTCACCCAATTCGCGGCCGAGGCGGGCTCCGTCGATGGTGCGGTGCGCTTTGCCGAGAGCGAGATCGGGCGGGAGAGCGACGGCACACCGTTGCTCCAGCAGGCCGAAGCCGAAGGACTCAAGCCCCTGCACGGATGCCGCATGGGCATCTGCCACACCTGTACCCGTCAACTCCACGCGGGCGTGGTGCGCGACATCGTGACGGGCGAACTCACGAATGGGCCCGATGTGCACATCCGGATCTGTGTGAGCGTTCCGGTGGGCGACGTCGAAATCGATCTGTGATCCCCTCTATGAAAAAGGTACTTCCATGACCACCGTTGCCGAGGCCCACGGTCTCACTCCCGTGCAACTCGATGCGCTCGAGGTCGAACTCGAGGCCCTGCGAGCCCGGGTGGTGTCCCAGCTCGGTACCGAAGACGTCCGCTACATTCGGCGCGTCATACGGGTACAGCGCTGGTCCGAGATCATCGGACGGGCCTCGCTGTTCCTGGGCTTCCTGCCGCCCTTCTGGCTGACCGGCGTCGGCGCGCTCTCGCTCTCGAAGATTCTGGACAACATGGAGATCGGGCACAACATCCTCCACGGCCAGTACGACTGGACCAACGATCCGGCGCTTTCCTCCACCGACTTCGAGTGGGATTCGTCCTGCCCGGCCAAGGGATGGCAGCGCTACCACAACTACCAGCACCACACCTTCACCAACATCACCGGCAAGGATCGCGATCTCGGCTACAGCGTCATCCGCATCAGTGACGAGACTCCCTGGTCGCCGGCGAACCTGGGCAATCCCCTCTACGCGCTCGGGCTCGCGGCGATCTTCGACCACGGCATCATGCTGCACGACGTCGATGTGGCCCAGGTCCGCGAGGGCAAGAGGCCGTGGGAGGAGGCCAAGCCGGCGTTGCGGGCCGGCCTGAAAAAGTCGGCCCGGCTGGCCTTCCGGGACTACATCATGTGGCCGGCGTTCACCGGACCGCTCTTCCTCCTGACCCTGGCCGCCAACGCCCTGGCCAACCTGATCCGCAACCTGTGGGCCTTCATCATCATTTTCTGCGGGCATTTTCCGAGCGGCGTGCTCGAGTTCACCGAAGCCGAGTGTGAGGGCGAGTCCAAGGGTCACTGGTACTTCCGCCAGATGCTCGGGTCGGGCAACATCACCGGGGGGCGCCTGTTCCACATCATGAGCGGGAACCTGAGCTTCCAGATCGAGCACCATCTGTTCCCCGACATTCCCGCCCGTCGCTACCAGCAGATCGCCCCCGAGGTGCGTGAGATCTGCCAGCGCTACGGCATCCCCTACAACACCGGTCGACTGTCACGGCAGTTCGGCTCGGTGATCTTCAAGATCTTCCGCTTCGCCCTCCCCTCGCGCCGGAAACGGACCGGCAGTGTGCCCCCGGCACCACGGAAAGAGCCGGTCGAGCTGCTGGCGGCCTAACGGCGTTCTGCGACCAGGGCCACCCACGGCCCGAGACGCAGCGGGCCCTCGATGGCTTCGCCGTCGCGCCGACGATCGGTGCAGAGCGAGATCGTCCCGTCCACGTCACCCCAGGTGACCTCGTCGTCGGACATGTTCACGACGACCACCGTCCGTTCACCGCGGCTCCACGCCCACACGTCGACGGGGGCTTCCAGGGACCGATAGCTGCCGCCCCGCAGGTCTGGGCGGAGGCGGCGCAGCTCGATCAGATCCCGCACCAACGTCAGGATCGAGTCCGGATCCGACCGCTGGCTCTCGACATTGTGCCGGGCCAGGTCGCCCAACTGGAGCCACGGCACGACATCGGGATCGGTAAATCCTCCGCCCGGGGCGTCGCGCCACTGCATGGGCGTCCGCCCGGCGTCGCGCCCGGCGTAGTGGGGCCAGTAGAGCACCCCGAGCGGATCACGCAGGTCCTCCTGGGTCAGCATGGCGTCGAGCTGCCCGATCTCGTCACCCTGGTACAACACCGGCGTGCCCCTGAGGCCCAACAGCACGAGGAGGACGGCCCGGGCCTTGTCCGGATCACCGCCCGCCCACCGGGTGGGGAAGCGGAACATGTCGTGGTTGGAACCCGTCCAGGCCGGCCAGGCCCCGGGGGGCAGGGCCGCTTCGGTCTCCTCGACGACGGCGCGCATGGCCGCGGCCTCGAGGGGCGCGTTGATGAAGTTGAAATTGAAGGCCAGGTGCAACTCGTCGTTACCCTGTCCGTAGTACTTGGCCAGATCATCGACCGGCACCGGTGTCTCGCCGATGAGCAGGCGCGGCTCGTCGTAGGTGTCGGCCAGGGCGCGGAATCGGCGCAGCACCTCGTGCACCTCGGGGCGATTGGCGTTGTACACCGAGCGCTGCCCGAACATCTGGGCCTCGAAGTCGTCGTCCTCGGTGGCCGCAGGGTTGTCGCGCAGCAGCGCGTCCTTGATGATGACGTTGGCCACGTCAATGCGGAAGCCGGCCACGCCGCGGTCGAACCAGAACCGCATGATGTCATCGAAGGTCGATCGCACCTCCTCGTTCCACCAATTGAGATCGGGTTGTTCCACCAGGTGATTGTGGAGGTAGTACTGGCCCGTTTCGGGACCGAGCGTCCAACCCGGCCCCCCGAAACTGCTGACCCAGTTGTTCGGGAGGGAGCCGTCGGGTTTGGCATCGGCCCACACGTACCAGTCGCGCTTGGCCGCCGTCAGCGATGACCGGGAGTCGAGGAACCAGGGGTGTTGCTCGCTGGTGTGATTCGGCACCAGGTCCATCAGGACGCGGATGCCGCGACGGCCGGCCTCGTCGATCAGACGGTCGACGTCATCCATCGTGCCGAAGTCGGGCTGCACGTCGCAGAAGTCCGAGACGTCGTAGCTCCAGTCGGCGTTGGGCGACACCGTGATGGGTGACAGCCAGATGCCGTCGACGCCCAACCATTCCAAGTGGTCCAGGTGCGCGATGAGGCCGGGGAGATCACCCACGCCGTCGCCGTTGGAGTCAGCGAAGGAGCGGGGGTAGATCTGGTAGAGCACCGCACCGCGCCACCAGGGGTCGGTCACGCCTCCCGCCAGGGGGTCAGGTCGAGCGACGGGTACCGTCGGGCCACCCCGCGCAGCGTGTCCTCGTTCCAGTACGGATGGCCCGGGGGCGGAAAGCCCAACATGGAGAGCTGCCGCACGCTGGGACCCTGCATGAACCGGTGCCAGGCCATCCCTTCGGCGGCGCCGGGCCACGCCTGCGAACCGAGCCAATCCGTCTGGGCCGGCTTAAACGAGACGTGCAGCATGAAGCGAGCCGTGTCGGGTGCCGTCATGCGGACACCGCGGTGGTACACGTCGGGTCGGTAGGCCAGCACCGAACCCGAGCCACCGACGGCCGGCACCTCGGCCTCGTAGAGGTGGGGGTAGTCGGTCACGCTGAGGTACGTCCGCTCGGTCGGGATCTCCCCCGTCAGTTGCCATGACACGATGCGCGTCGCCGCCGTCTCGGCCGTCACGTCGCTCAGGTAGACGAACAGCTCCAGGTGCTGGTAGCCCGCATCGGTGCGGGGTACCACCAGCGTGTGGTTGCCGTAGTCGACGTGGAGGAGCTGCTCGTCGGACTCGGCGCCCAGCGAGTACTTGGCGCTCAGCATGCCCTGGTAGAGCCGAAGGTCGCTCTGGCCGAGGAACTCCTCGGCCAGGTCCATCAGGCTGTTGTGCAGGACCAGGTCGTTGAGCGCGCCGGCCTCGAAGGGAAAGCCGGGCATGACGGTGTGGGAGTCGGTGCGGAAGGGCCGGTTGCGCTCCGGGTCGCGGTCGGCCGCGAACTCCTCGGCCGTGGGGAACAGGGCCGGCAGTTCAGCCTGGGCCGCCCGCACGACATCGTCGGGCAGCAAGGCATCCAGGAGGCACCAGCCGTCGGATTCCCAGCGCTCCTTCTCACTGGCATGCGTGGCCGCCATCAACCCGCCTTCGGCAGGGGCTTCCACGTCTCGACCGTGGTCCAACAGCGCCCCTGCGGGGGGAGCTTGCCGAGGGGGAGGCGGCACTGGGCGCTCGGGGGCACGTTGTTGTGCAGGCGGACGACCTGGTACTGCGTCGGCCCGGCGAACTTGGTCGGCCCGTAGGTCAAGATGGGCGAGTAGCCCCCGGGGAAATTCGTGACCTGCGACATGGCGGTGACGAAGGTGCGACGGTTCAGGTTCTTCCCGGCCGCGGTGGCCGCCTGGTCGAACAGACGGATCTCCTGGCACCAGCCCTGAACCGGCCCCTGCTCCTCGATGTCATCGTTCATGTTGCCCTTGGGGATCTCGGGGTAGGCGTTGTGCCAGATCGTCCAGCAACTCCTCACGCCCGGGTCGTACCCGCCGGCCGCCTGCGGCCGCGGGTCATCGACCCCCCCGAGCGTCTCGGTCGTCACACCTTCCTGGCCGTCGAGCGCGTTCTCGTAGGGCACGGGCAGCAAGCCCAGCGACGACTCGATCGATGAGTCGTAGTCGGACAGCAGCAGGGTGGGGAAGTACTTCTGCGCCGTCTCGGCCGCCAGCACCGGGGTGAAGGCATTGAAGGTCACGAGGGGGATGACCGACTTCACTCCGGCGGCCTGCAACTTCTCAATGATGAGCGGCGCCTGGCTGTCGGTAGTCGACGTCTCGGAGATGTTCTCGGCCAGGGTCTCGACCACCGGCGTCACGCCGATAGCCCTCAGGTCCGGCAGCAGATACTTGGTCAGCGCCGTCTGATCCGGGGCCTGGTCCCCGGCGATCACACCCACCTTGACCTTGGGGCTCAGCGTGCCCTTGCTCTTGCCCCAGTTGACCAGGGCCTGCAGGAGGGCCGAGTCGTCGGGTCCGGTCCACCACAGGTAGGGCGACCCGGCCTGGGTGTAGGTGGAGACGCCCGTCCACTGACCAATGAAGGGTGTCTTGCCTTCCTGGGCCACGCAGAGCTGGTCGGCCCCGGTCCAGGCCCCGAGCCCGTCGAGCACGGCAAAGGCGGCCGGGCTGCCCTGGGTCCAGTCCTTACAGAGCGAGCGCATGGACTGCTCGTCGGTGGGGTCGAACATGGAGATGATGGCGTTGATCTTGCGGCCGTTGATGCCGCCAGTGGTGTTGATGTGGCTGACGAAGAGATTGATGGCCTTGACCTGCTCGCCGTATTCGGCATCCTCGGCGAAACCCAACCGGCCCTGCAGCGAATTCAGGTTGACCACCGGGAAGACCACATTGATGCTGGTCTTGGTGACACCGCGGGTGCTGGTGCTGGCCTGGCTCACGGGAGTGGGCGCCGCCCCGGCTACCGCGACCCCGGCCCCGCTGGAGGCGGCTGTGATGCCGCCGACGATGAGCGTGGCGACCATGAGCAGGGACACGCGCCGATGGGCCCAGGCACCGCCAGGACCCACGGGTGCTGTCGTCACGTTCTGCGGTTTCCCCTTACGCACGAATCCCCCCATCTCCGAACGCCGGGACTGGTCGCTCCGGTGCACGAACCTCCCACGAAGACTGCCATATTCGTCCGAAGAGAAGCCGACCCGCAAAGTCATGTCCCCGCCGGCGTCAGGAAAGGGGGCACGCACCGCGCCCCTTGTCTTGCCCGGGATCCGGGCTGGGCGTCGGCGTCAGCCCCGCAGCAACGGCTTGTAACGAAGGCGGTGGGGCTGGTCGGCCTCGACGCCCAGACGTTTCTTGCGATCCGCCTCGTAGTCGCTGAAGTTCCCCTCCCACCAACGCACCTCGGAGTCACCCTCAAAGGCCAGGACGTGGGTGGCGATGCGGTCGAGGAACCAGCGGTCGTGGCTGATGACCAGGACGCAGCCGGGAAAGCCCAGCAAGGCCTCTTCGAGGGCCCGCAGGGTATCGACATCGAGATCGTTGGTCGGCTCATCGAGCAGCAGCACATTGCCCCCGGACTTGAGGACCTTGGCCAACTGGACCCGATTCCGCTCGCCGCCCGAGAGCTGCCCCACCACCTTCTGTTGGTCGCTCCCCTTGAAGCCAAAACTGGCCACATACGCTCTCCCGTGCAGTTCACGGTTCCCGACCACGATCCGGTCGACGCCGCCGGTGATCTCGTCGAACACGCTGGCTCCCGCGGCCAGGCTGTCCCGGGACTGGTCGACATAGGCCAGCGCCACCGTGGCGCCCACCTTGAGCTCGCCCTCATCGGCCGTGTCCTCGCCGACGATCATCCTGAACAGCGTCGTCTTGCCCGCACCGTTCGGGCCGATGACGCCGACGATGCCCCCGGGCGGGAGGAGAAACGACAAGCCGTCGATGAGCAATCGGTCCCCGAAGCCCTTGACCACCCGATCGGCATCGACCACCCGATCGCCCAGTCGAGGGCCGGGGGGGATGGATATCTCCACCTTGTCGGCCCGCCGTTCGGCCGCCTCGGCCTCGGCGACCAGGTCGTTGTAGGCGTTGAACCGAGCCTTGCCCTTGCTCTGGCGGGCCCGGGGCGACATGCGGATCCAGTCCAGTTCCCGCAGCAGGGCGGCTTGACGCGAACGATCCGCCTTGTCCTCCCCGGCCAGGCGGGCCTGCTTCTGCTCCAGCCACGACGAGTAGTTCCCCTCCCAGGGGATGCCGGCGCCGCGGTCGAGTTCGAGGATCCAGCCGGCCACGTTGTCCAGGAAATACCGGTCGTGGGTCACGGCGACCACCGTGCCCGGATAGTCCTGCAGCGTGCGCTCGAGCCACGCCACCGACTCGGCGTCGAGGTGGTTGGTGGGCTCGTCGAGCAGCAAGAGGTCGGGCGCCGAGAGCAAGAGCCGGCAGAGGGCCACCCGGCGGCGCTCACCCCCGGACAGCGTCGTGACGTCGGCCTCACCCGGGGGGAGGCGCAGGGCGTCCATGGCGATCTCGAAGGTACGTTCCAGATCCCAGGCCCCGGCGGCATCGATTTTGGACTGGAGGTCGGACTGCTCGGCCAGCAGCTTGTCGAAGTCGGCATCGGGCTCGGCGAATCCGGCACAGACTTCGTTGTAGCGGTCGAGCAGGCCCTTGACCTCGCCCACCCCGTCGGCCACGTTGCCGGCCACGTCCTTGGTGGGGTCGAGTTGGGGCTCTTGGGCCAGGAACCCGACCGTGAAGCCCGGGGTCAGACGGGCCTCACCACTGAAGCCATCATCCTCGCCCGCCATGATCTGGAGCAACGACGACTTCCCCGAACCGTTCGAGCCGATGACGCCAATTTTGGCTCCGGGATAGAAGGAGAGATTGATGCCCTTGAGCACTTCGCGATCGGGCGGGTAGAAGCGCTTCAGATCGCGCATGGTGTAGATGTACTGAGCAACCACGCCGAACAGTGTGCCCCAGCCCGCAGGAACGCACCGCACCCCCAGGTCAGGGGGCCACTGCCGGTCAGCCGAGGGCCAGATCGGCCCCGGTCCACAGGTCCACGAAGATGGCCGGCGGCTCAGGTGAGGTCATCGAACGCTGGGTGAACAGAATGGTGGTCAGGTCCCGGTCGATGTCGGATCGCCAGTCGTGCCGGTGCCCCGGTCCCAGCGTGGTTCTCTGGCCGCTGGGGCATGACCTCAGCCTCAGGAGCAGGGCCGGCGCGGTGTGGCGTTCCATCCGGCGACACTCCCTTACTGGCATACCACCTCAATGCCCTGTCCGACGAGGAACTCCGTGAGCTCAGCACCACACCGGAGTTCGGTCTGCTCATGCACCGCGTGTACCGGTTGCGTCCGGGGGACGAGTTGACGCTCGAACGCATCGAGATGGACGCCGAGGTCTGCCGACAGTGGCCCGCGAGCACTGAGTACTACGAAGCTCAGGTCGAGCTCAACCGACAGCGGATGACCCGGCACTCTCGGGTCTAATGCGCATCGTCCGCGCCGACTAGCGGCACCGGCAACTGCACGGCCAACTACCTGAAGGTTCAGCCGCTCTGAAAAATTACACCCACACGTAACGCCATCCTCACTCTGCGTTCAACTGGGAATTCTAGGATTGGAAACCAATGGCGCAGGGATTGCCGACACCTGCGTCATCACCCCGCTTTGGATCCGTGGGTCTCCCAGCAGAACTACCCCCCCTGCATTTCCCACGGACCCGTAGCGGGGCTAAATCGAACGGTACCCAATCGCAAGGGCGTCACCGAAGTGATGCCGACTGTTCACCCGGACGCCGCGGTTCGTTTACCTTCGCCCTCTAGTTTCGAACTTGGGAGGCGAAAATCACCGGGCGGAACACTTAGCGACGGAGGAGTCTGAATGAAGGATGGGTATCCGTACCAGTCAGCCCCCGACACTTCACAGCGCGACTTCCAAGACCTGCCCGCGTCATTTATGCACGTTACGGAAGAACTAAATGCTCTCCGGAGTGACGTTGAACGACTACGCGAGGCGCTCGACAGTCTTCCGGAGGCTTGGTTACATCGGTCCCAATTTCGCGCGCTCTGAGTAGATCGGGCTGTATTGACGCGAAACGAGAGGGCCGAAGCCCTCCCGATTCCGTCACCGGCACGGACTTGAGGCGCGTCCCGCAGCCCCCAAGTCAGCCCGCTGATACCCGGCGCCCAGCAGCTTGGGAACTTCACATATCGGCAAGCGTGGGGATGAGCGGTCCGTCACTGATCCTAGAGATCATCTCCGCGTCACCTCCTGTTCGACGGCAGTTCAGCTCAGTGAAGTACCGTTCGTTGCCTAGGCCGAGCGGAGGCGCGACTTATGCCCACAGACGCTCGGATGACCGTCACGAGTCCGATTGTTCGCGTCCCGAACGTGTCGGCGTCTCGGTCAATTGATCCGGCGCTGAAAGCCTTAGACCCCGGCCGCGAGCGGCCTGCCAGCGTCATCGTCTCCGAAGATCTGACGTTGAGCTTTGGGCCTAAGACGATTCTCTCGGATGTCAACATGGCCTTCACCCGCGGCACGATCACGGCGTTGATCGGCCCGACTGGTTCGGGAAAGTCCACCTTCTTACGCACTATCAATCGCTTGAATGACCGCGTGCCTGGGTTCAAACGCGAAGGCGATGTGAAGCTCGATGGCCAAAGCATCTGGGCGCTCCATGGAGGTCTGTTCACCCTACGCCGACAGGTTGGGATGATGTTCCAACGAGCGAACCCTTTTCCGATGTCTATAGCGGACAACGTTGTTGCCGGAGCAAAAGTCAATCGGATCGCCAAGGGTAAGCAGCTCGATGTCGTGGCCGAAACACGCCTACGCGAAGTCGGATTGTGGGATGCCGTGAAGGACCGGCTCAACGATTCGCCGTTCCGCCTCTCAGGTGGTCAACAACAACTGCTGTGCCTGGCCCGAGCGCTTGCTGTTGGTCCCGAAGTCCTTTTGCTGGACGAACCAACCTCCTCGCTCGACCCGATGGCCACCGAATGGGTGGAGGAGCTCATGCGGCAGATGACGCCAGCGCTCACACTGATCATCGTGACCCACAATCTGGGCCAGGCCCGTCGAGTATCGGACAACACAATGCTCCTCTATGACGGTCAATTGATCGAACACGGCAGCACTGAGCAGGTATTTGAACACCCACACGAAACTGACACGGAGCGCTTTGTCAATGGACACTTCGGCTGAGCCGGACCAATGCCTCCTCAGTAGTCCACCATCGCCAGGATGGCAGTGGTGACGGGGTTGATTGTTGCGGCACGGCTAGCGACGGCGTAGTCATAGAAGACCGAGAGCGTGCCGAGACGCCGCTCCATGGTCGCTGAGTCTGCCCACTCCACTTCGGTCTGGTGCCGCACAAACCCAGCAACGTGGCGTTCCTGGGCGCTCAACACGTTGATGGTGAAGTCACTGCAGAAGGCGAACCACGGGTCCAGATCCGCCCGATACTCAGCTCGCGTGTCACGGTCGCAACCAGTGAGGAATCGACTTTCCAGGTCGACGACGGCCAGGGGGTGTCCGAAGGCCAGTGGCAGGGATCGCTCCGGTGGTAGGAGCCTAGAACTCATGCGGCTGACATTACGCAGCAGGCACAGGCCCCACTATGGCCGTCACGCATTGTTCACTGAATGGTTGACTTCGCGCCATCGAGACCGCGATGTGTCCACAGACGATGCGAGGCTCGTTCGGTTCGCGTCGAGGATCGTCAGCCACTTGTCGCTTTAATCGACCCGTAACCCAATCCTCACGGTGCGTTCAACTCCAGCCCTTAGGTTGGTCATTGGCGTCAGGACGCCCCAATCCTGCGTCATCGCCCCCTTCGGGTCCGTGGGCTCCCAGCAGATCGCCCTCTGTATACCCACGGACCCGGAGCGGGACTATCGACTGATCTCACGCCGGAAGGTGAGCCGCGTCTTCCCAGTTTCCAGTTTCAGAGCAGTGTGCAGCTTCCAACCGTCGAGTCGCCTCCTAGAGATTGCCGATTTGAGCTCGGGATCGCCCGCGCAATCCACGGTGAACTCCTCAAATTCGTCTGCTCCGTCGATGGGGGCACGGGTCTGTTCTTTGGTGTCTGTCGGCGGGAGTCCGCGTCGAGGCGGTGTCATAGGAGTAGTGAAGGTTACAGCAAGGTGTCCTCTAGATGAACGCGGGAGGCACTTGCGTTGATCAGCCGTCCAACGAGATGGCCGAAGCCTTCCCGAACCGCCCACTACAAGCCAGTTGACGCGACGCGGGCTGACCCGGTGAATCGAGGGAGTATCGCGTCATTTGCGTGACAACTCTGGACTGCGTGAACACCTCGAAACGGCGAGAAGAAATGATCCTTTTCGCAGGGTGACATCCATAGATATTCACCGATCGCAATGTGATACTGCGCGAAGCGAGGTGTCGGCTCCGCTGGTGCAAGAAATCAGAGCCACCAAGGACTTCGAGAAGAAGTTAAAGATCACGATCACCTCGGAGACCTGAACGACAAGTCAGGACGAGCCCAAGCGGTCAATCCATTGACGGGCCACAAGCGCCTGGCCACGGCAATCAATTGGAAGCTGGAAAACAACTGAGGACAATACACAATGATCGACACTACTTTTGTTTCGACGAGGCTGAGTGTGCCTCCTTCCCGCATCCACACTGCAATCGGGAAGTGGCATCAGAGCCTCCCGTCAATCACGATGGCCCGCGGATACGTGCGTTTTGGGCGTCGGCTGTGGCTGGCAACCGAATCCCAACAGGCGAGCTCCGATCCAATCCAGTTGTACGCAGTGCGGGGCATTCTTTGGATGAACGGTCAGCCGATTCGAGTGGATCTTGAGTTCTCGATGTGGTCGGCCACCGTCTCTGAGTTAGCTCTCAGGCCCGCGCACCTCGCATGGCCGGTCCGGACCGAACGGTACGCGTGTCGGGCCGCGCAGATCCTCGAGGATGTCGTCGAATCGATCGCGGGGCGAGTCGCACTTCACGCTGCACCTGGTCCGAAGTCTCGAAGGGCCATTGCACGGACTGCTCCGGTTAGACCGGCGGCCTGACGAATTGCAACTTCGAGGAGGCACCGAGTCTGGGTACTGCCACCTTGCCCACCGTGTCTTTTACGACGCAGGGATGCGGCACCTGGAGCCATTGATGCCGCCCGGCCAAGCAAGAATGGTTGACACCTGGGCCGACTACACCGTGCTGACTTACTCCAAGCGTTCGTGACCGAGGCCGTCAACAAGGTTGAAGGCAAGCCAACTACGACGCCGGCTGGGATCTGACGCGCCTAGCCCACGGCAGCTCGTCAGCGTGCCGCTCGCACGACCACACCTTCGTCCAGCCCTTTCGGAACTTCCACCGTCCGGACCCACTCGACCGGCTCCATGCAGTGCCCGCTCTGCCCGACAAGGTTCTCATAGATCATTTCGCCAGCACCGGCCCTCCTGGGCGAATAGGCCGGGGGCCACCGTGCCGACGATCCCGTTCTCGTCGGTGCCGTCGTAGATCTGGTACGTGTCCACCGCAAGACCGTAGCCACACGCTATTCAGCTTCAACATCCACTGCTCCGGACCCGGGGTGTTGCGAACCCGGCATTAGAGGGCATGCCCGAACATCTCAGAGTGGTGAGGCGAACCGGCCCTGCTTCGACGTGCACTTTTGGAAAGCCTCTCATCCCACGCCAACTACCATGAGCCGATTCGTGGGAATCGTGATCTGACGCGAACTGAGGACTAGATGGTGCTTGTCAATAACGTCGTATATGCGGACGGCAAGCGGAGTGCTGATCCGCGCAACTTGGACGAGACCTATGAGGCACTTCGCGAATGTCAGGGCATGGCCTGGATCGGGCTCTACCGGCCAGATGCCGAAGAGATCCAATCCGTAGCTCGGGAGTTCACACTTCACGAACTCGCCATCGAAGATGCCGTTTCAGCGCATCAGCGACCAAAGCTTGAGCGCTACGGAACCACACTCTTCACCGTCTTGCGTCCAGCACGCTATCTCGATGATACCGAGGAAGTGGAGTTTGGAGAGCTGCACGTCTTTACGGGCAAGGACTTTGTGGTGACTATTCGCCATGCCGAAACTCCTGACCTGAGCCAAGTCCGCAAACGACTTGAGCAGGCGCCCGAGTTGTTGCGTTTGGGTCCTGAAGCTGTGCTCTACGCCGTTCTCGACCAGGTTGTCGATGAATATGGTCCCGTTGTCGCCGGTCTTGAGAACGACATTGACGAAATCGAAGACCAGTTGTTCAAGGGTGATCCCACGGTATCCCGGAGGATTTACGATCTATCTCGCGAGGTGATTGATTTCCAGCGCGCCACACATCCGCTTCTCGAAATACTTGCGGCGCTAGAAGAGGGCTTCGACAAGTACGAGGTGGACCTTGAACTTCGACGGAATTTGCGTGATGTCAAGGATCACGCCATCCGCGTCGTCGAACGTGCCGATGCTTTTCGTGCTTTGCTGCAGAACGCGTTGACGGTGCAGACCACACTTGTGAGTCAGCAGCAGAATGACGAAATGCGGAGTCTTACAGAAGCGAGCCTGGCTCAGAACGAGGAGGTCAAGAAGATCTCTGCATGGGCCGCGATTCTGTTCGCCCCAACTCTTGTCGGAACAGTCTACGGAATGAACTTCAAGCACATGCCCGAACTGGGCTGGTTCTATGGTTATCCTGCAGCCGTCGCACTGATGGTCGTAACTTCGATGAGTCTCTATTACATCTTCAAGCGGCGCCGTTGGCTCTAGTCGATTCGTGGCGCTACCCCACGCGAACCCTTTGCGGGCGGCACAACACCTTCGTCCAGCTCTACAGGAACTTCTACCGCCCGACCCACGCCACCGGCTGCATGCAATGTGTCGGGTGGCCGACCGGGTTCTCATAGATCATCCGCCAGCACCGACCCTCCTGGGCGAATAGGCCCGGGGCCACCGTGCCGACGATCCCGTTCTCGTCGGTGCCGTCGTAGATCCGGTACGCGTCCACGGT
>Ga0066790_10000121_pt1 | contig 23709 bp, 23 predicted proteins | sample OrgsoiDNA2013050_FD_70963 | JGI IMG/M metagenome (GOLD analysis project Ga0066790, IMG submission 70963) | Permafrost soil microbial communities from the Arctic, to analyse light accelerated degradation of dissolved organic matter (DOM) -... | ecosystem: Environmental > Terrestrial > Soil >...
GTCAAGCTCGGGCACTTCCCCACCGGCGGCGCGCTCACGCCCGACGGGCGCTACTACTGGACCGTGTCGACGGGCCGCGCGCTCAACGACATCCGCATCGTCTCGGTGCTGCATCCAAAGGTCGTCCAGGTCCTCCCACTGCCGGGAGCCTCCGGCGGCATCGCGATCGACCGCAGCCAACCCGTGGTGTACGTCTCGGGCATCAAGGACTCGAGCGACACCGATCAGGAGCGTCCTGGCCTTCCCGGCGGCGCCGGCGATGTGATTCACGTCTTCCGCTACGACCGCCATACCGGCCGCGCGGCCGAGACGGGCACGATCGCGGTCCCGCCACCGTCGTCGGCCCCGTTCCCGCAGGCCTTCCCGCCGAGCCCCGGGCACCGCGTCTCGTGGCCCGATCGGCTGGCCGTCTCTCCCGATGGGCACACGCTGCTGGTCCCGCTCAACCTCGCCGACGCGGCGGCCGTGATCGACACCGCCAGCCACGCGGTCAGGTACGTGAACACCGGCCCCTATCCGTACGGAGCCGCGATCCTGTCCGGCGGTCGCACCGGCCTGATCTCCAACGAGGGCTCCGGGACGGTCTCGGTGGTCAATCTCGCCACCGCGTCCAAGATCAAGGACATCCAGGTCGCGCCCAACCTGTCCCATCCCGAGGGCATCGCGCTCAACCCGCGCACCGCGCGTGCCTATGTGGCGATCGCCAACGAGGACCAGGTGGCGGTTCTCGACACTTCGGCCATGACCGTCGAGAAGGTGCTGTCGGTGCAACGCGTGCAGGGCGGGGGAGAGTCGCCGGTGGCCGTCTCGGTGACCCCCGACGGCCGCCAGCTCGCCGTCGCCGAGGCCGCGGCCGACGAGCTGTCGATCTTCTCGCTGCCGTCCGGGACGCTGATCGGGCGCGTCCCGACCGCGGCCTACCCGGCTGACGTCCAGACCACGAGCCGCCGCCTGCTGTGGATCGCGGGCAAGGGCTTCGGATCCGGGGCCAACCCCAACGGGCCCAATCCGTTCGCCACCAGCGACAACAACCTGCTCCAGCACCCGGGTACCGCAGTGCTCAGTTCCGGCCGGGCGGGCATCCTGCCGTTCCCCAGCGGCCGCGTTCTGAGCGGCGACACGCTGGCCGCCAACCACCAGGTGATCCCGATCAATTTCCGCACGGCACCGCCGAACACACCGCTGCGGCCGGGCGGCCCGATCAAGCACGTGTTCTACATCGTGCGCGAGAACCGGACCTACGACCAGGTGCTGGGCGACGACCCGCGCGGGGACGGCGATCCCGAGCTGACGCTGTTCGGCAACCGGATCACGCCGAACATGCACGCCCTGGTGCGGCGCTTCCCGCTGCTCGACCACGTGTACGCCGACTCCGAGGCCTCGATCGACGGCCACTTCTGGACCAGCGCCGCAGCCGTCTCGGACTACGTGCAGAAGAACTGGGAGCAGAACTACGCGGGTCGCAACCGCCCCTATGACTTCGGCGCGTACACGGTCTCATGGCCCGGAACCGGTTTCCTGTTCGACCGTGCCCAGCGTCAGGGCATCTCCTATTTCAACTACGGCGAGGTGGTCGCCGGCACGGTGCCGCCGAACGTGCTGAAGATCGTCGGCGCCACCGACAAGGACGCCGGCCCCGCGCAGGACCAGCTCGCGGCGGCGAAGTTCGCCCATTCAAACCTCGGCTATCCGTTCGGCTGCTATCCCAACGATCTCTCGATTGGCACCGATTCGATTGCCCAGTCGCTGGCGCACCAACGGAGGGAGACGTTCGATTCCTCCGTGCCTCCTGGCGCCGCACGCAACTCGGAGTCGCGCCTCTCATGCTTCAAGCAGGCCTTCGACCAGCAGGTCGCGTCAGGCACCGTGCCCGCGTTCAACTACCTGATCATGCCGAGTGACCACACCAACGGCCTCACGCCGGGCGCCCGCAGCCCCCGCTCGATGGTGGCCGAGAACGACTACGGGCTGGGACAGGTCGTCGACCTCATCTCGCACTCGAAGATCTGGGGCTCGTCGGCGATCTTCGTGCTCGAGGACGACTCCCAGGACGGCGCGGACCATGTCGACGCGCACCGGATGCCCGGAGCGGTGTTCAGCCCCTACGTCAAACGGGCGGCGGTGATCCCCACGCGCTACGACATGCTGTCCTTCATCCACTCGATGGAGCTGATCCTGGGGATGCGGCCGCTGGGGCTGCCCGACGCGGCCGCGACGCCGATGTATGACGTGTTCCAGCCCACGCCTTCGAACTCCGAGCCCTACAACGTGATCCCACCCTCCTATCCGCTGGTCGAGCGCAACCCCAACACGGCCGCCAACCGCGACCTGACCCGCGGATACAACTGGATGGCTCGCGACCAGGTACCCCAGAACGTGTTCGACGCGGCCCTCTGGAAGGCGGTGCACGGCGCTCACTCGCAGCCGCCACCACCGGGTCCGAACGCCGTCAGAGGTCAATAGTGAGCGCGCACCGCGAACGGTCTCGCGAGGCCGGAGGCCGAGCTCATCGTCAGACCGCGGGCCAGGATGGCCCGCGGAGGACTTCATCAATGGGGCGCGCTCCGCGCGCCTTGGTTGTGTTGCTGGCGCTGCTGGCCCTCGCGCCGGCCCGGGCGAGCGCCGCGAGCCCGCTTCCACCGATCAAGCATGTGTTCGTGATCGTGCTCGAGAACAAGGGGTTCGACGAGACGTTCGGGTACCAGTCCGCCGCTCCGTATCTGTCGCTGACCCTGCCCGGCAAGGGTGCGCTGGTGCCCAACTTCTACGGGGTCACGCACGAGAGCCTCGGCAACTACCTCGCCCTCGTCAGCGGTCAGGGGTCCAACGTGCTGACCCAGGCTGACTGCCAGCTGTACGTGAACGTGGTCCCGGGGACGATCAGAGCCGACGGGCAGGCGATCGGTGACGGCTGCGTCTACCCGAGCGGCGTGCGCACGATCGCCGACCAGCTGACCCGGGCGGGGCTCACGTGGAAGGGCTACATGGAGGACATGGGCAACGCGCCGGGCCAGCCCCAGACCTGCCGGCACCCAGCCTTCCTGTCGCCCGACTCGACCCAGAGGGCTCGTGTCGGCGACCAGTATGCCGCTCGGCACAACCCGTTCGTCTACTTCCATTCGCTGCTCGACAGCGGGGCGTGCGCGCGCTACGACGTTCCGCTCGACCGCCTGCCCGCGGATCTCGCCTCGGCGGCGAGCACGCCGAATTACTCGTTCATCACTCCCAACCTGTGCAACGACGGCCACGACGCGACCTGCGTGGGCGGTCATGTCGGCGGCCTGACGGGCGACAACCGCTTCCTCAGCACCTGGGTACCGCGGATCCTGCGCTCACCCGCGTACCGGGCCGGCGGGCTGCTGGCGGTCGTGTTCGACGAGAGCGACGGCACCGATTCGAGCGCCTGCTGCGGCGAGAGGCAGTTCCCGAACGTGGTCAGCAACGGCTTCCTGTTCCCCGGGCTCGGGGGCGGCCGCACCGGGGCCGTGCTGCTGTCCCCGTACATCGATCCGGGCACGGTCGACAACACCGCCTACAACCACTTCAGCCTGCTGCGCAGCACCGAGGATCTGTTCGGCCTCGGCCATCTCGGCTATGCGGCCCAGGCGGGACTTCGGTCCCTCGGCGTCGATGCGTTCACCTGCTACCGTGCCGCCGTGCCCCGGCCGCGTCATGGCCGCCTGCCCGCCGGCTCACTGATCAAGCTCGCGGTGATCGGGCAGGGGACCGCGCCGCGACCACAGCTCGAGCTCAAGCTGTGGCACCTGGGGCGGGTGTCGATCAAGGTCGGGCGCCGGGGCGGGCCCGCGCGCACACTGGCGCCCTGCCAGCTGCAGCGCACGCGTCTGCCCACGCTGCACGGCGCCGCCGTGATCACCGTTCGCGCGTACGGAGGAATCGAGCGGCGTACCATCACCTTCTGATGAACTCGAACGTGCGCAACGTCGGGATCGTGCTGGCGCTGGCCGCGCTCGTGGTGCTGCTCCCCGGCGGTGGGACGGGCGCGCAGGTGGCCATCCAGACGGTGTCGCTGGCCTTCCTGGCCTCGATAGCCTGGTTCGCCTCGCTGATGTACCGCCAGCATCGGATGACGCTCTACTCGCTTGGCGACCGGCGCCGGGCGATCCTGTATGTCGCCGTCGGTGTGGCGACGCTGACGATCACCGCAACGTCCCGCCTGTGGCGGTCGGGCGGCGGCATCATCGTGTGGTTCGTGCTCGTCGGCGGCGCGGCCTATGCCGCCTTCACGATCATCTGGTCGGCGCGCCAGTACTGACGGCGTCACCGGCGACGGCTAGCCCGGCACGGTCTCCGCAGCCCGGACCGGCGCCAGCTCCACCGGTATGCCATTGAGCACCGCGTTCCCGTCGATGAGCAGCTCGTCGGCCAGCAGGTTGCTGTTGGTGCCGGGCCGCTCCGCAGCGACGCTCAGCGCCGCGCCGCGGCTGACGGCCTCCGCGCCGCGCCCGGCGCAGCACCGCCCGTACACTGCCGCGCCTGTGAGCACGGAGCATCGAGAGGTCGTCTCCGACTGGCTGATCGTTGCCGGAGCGGTGGCGCTGTTCGGGTCGTTGTTCCTGACCTGGAGCCACCAGCTCTCGCCGGGACTCGTGGCTCTGTTCGGCGCCTACGGCCCGCTCCGGGGCGTGCCCCGGGACCCGACCGCGTGGCAGGTCTACTCCGCCGCCGACGTCGTTCTGGCGCTGCTGGCGGCGGGTCTGTTCGGCGTGGCGCTGGTCGGATCCCGGGTCGCCCGGCTGATCGCCGTGTTCGCGTCGGCGCTCGGGCTCGCGTTCGTGCTGCACGCGCTCGGCTCGCCGCCGACCAACGGCGCCGCGAACATCTTCAACCCGGCCAACAGCGTGCCCAGCGATCTGTCGCTGACTCCGGGCGCCGGGCTGGGCGAGACGCTCGCGATCATCGCCCTGATGATGGCGATCACGGGGCTGGTGCTGTCGCTGAGCGCAGACTGACGGTTCCCGCGGCAGTGATCTGCCCCGGGGCCGGCCGGTGGAGCGCTCCGATGGCCAGTTCGTATCCTCGAAGGTCGTGTCGATCACCCCAGCCGAGAAGCGCCGCGACCTCCCGGACGAGCCCGGGGTGTACCTGTTCCGCGATGCGCGCGGGCGCGTGATTTACGTGGGCAAGGCGAAATCGATTCGCAAGCGGGTCGCCTCGCACTTCTCCAATCCCAGCACCCGGGCGGGCAGCGATCTGGTGCCGATGATCGACCGCATCGAGGCGCTGGTGGTCCACACCGAGGCCGAGGCGCTGCTGGTCGAACAGAACTTCATCAAGCAGTACAAGCCGCGCTTCAACATCCGGCTGCGCGACGACAAGTCCTATCCCTACATCGCGATCTCCCTCGACGAGCACTTCCCCCGCGTCTACTTCACGCGCGAGCGACATCGGCGCGATCGCGCCTACTTCGGCCCCTACAGCAACGCCAAGCGGGTCCGGTCGACGCTCGAGGTGCTGGGCAAGGTGTTCATGTTCCGCTCCTGCGACGGGCCGGAGCCCGGCCGCCGCAGCGGCTCTCCCTGCCTCGACTACTACATCAAGCGCTGCGAGGCTCCGTGCGTCGGCTACGTCAGCCGTGAGGACTATCGCGCCGGGATCGACGGGGTGATCGATTTCCTGTCCGGCCGCTATCGGGAGATCGAGCGCCAGCTCGAGGGCGCGATGCGAGCGGCCGCCGCCGAGCAGCGGTTCGAGGATGCGGCGCGGGAGCGCAACCGGCTGCGCGCGGTGCGCTCGCTGCTCGAGCGCCAGCGCGTGGCCAACGACGCCGTCGGCACCCTCGACACGATCGCGATCGCGCTGGAGGGGACAGAAGCCAACGCGCAGGTGTTCCAGATCCGCGACGGCGTCCTCTCCGATCGCCAGAGCTTCTACCTGGACAACGAGGTGGGCGGAGGGATTGCCGAGGTCGCTGAAGCGTTCATCCTGCAGTACTACGCGAGCGCGATGATGGTCCCGCCGCTGCTCGTCGTGCAGCGCGAGCTCGGCGAGCATGCGGCGCTGTCGCAGGCGCTCAGCGACCGTCGCGGTGGCCCGGTCGAAATCCGCCCGGCCGAGCGGGGCGACAAGCGCAGGATCCTGGAGCTGGCCGAGCGCAACGCGCGTCTGGCGCTGGATCAGGAGAAGCTGCGCTCCGAGCGGCGGCGCCAGCAGCGGGTCGAGGCGCTCGACGGTCTCCAGCTCGCGCTCGGACTCGACACGATCCCGCTCCGGATCGAATGCTTTGACATCTCGACCCTGATGGGGACCAATACGGTGGCCTCGATGGTCGTCTTCGAGGGCGCGGCCCCCAAGAAGTCTGACTACCGCCGGTTCAAGATCGCCTCCGGCGCCGAGGGGGCTCCGGACGACTTCGCGGCCATGGAGGAGGTGCTGTCGAGGCGGCTGGCCCGTTGGGAGGCTCAGCGCGATATCTCACCGCATGACAAGGACTACGACCCGAGCTTCGCCGCCCTGCCCAATCTGGTCGTGATCGACGGTGGCCGCGGGCAGCTCTCGGCCGGGCTGCGCGCGCTGTCGGGGTTCCGGGAGCGGGGCGTCGTGGTCGTGTCGCTGGCGAAGCGGATCGAGGAGGTGTTCATCCCCGGCCGCCCGGTGCCGTTGCAGCTGGCCCACGAGACGCCGGAGCTGCAGCTGCTCCAGCGCGTGCGGGACGAGGCCCACCGGTTTGCCGTCACCCATCATCGCGTGCGCCGCGACAAGGCCATGAAGGCCTCGATCCTCGACGAGCTGCCGGGGGTCGGACCGGCGCGCAAGCGCGCGCTGCTTCAGCACTTCGGCTCACCCGACGCGATCCTGGCCGCGAGTCGTGAGGAGCTCGAGGCGGTACCCGGCCTGTCGGGCAAGCTGGCCCGCGATCTGCACCGAGAGCTGCACAAGACGGGCGTGTAGCCCGGCGTCGCCCGGTGCCGGCCGGCGTGAGAGTGGCTTCAGAGCATGGTGGCGTCGATGCGCGCTCCGAGCAGCACGCGTCCCGCCAGCTCCCACGTTGCGGGACCGACGATCATGTGCTGGCGCAGCGTGTGGACGTCGCGGAACCGGCGCTCGAGCGGCGAGGTGGTGTAGATCGAGCTGCCGCCGGCGGCGTGGTAGACCGCCGCCACCGCAGCCGCCGAGGCCGCCGCGGCGTGCGTCGCCGCCAGGCGGAGCCGGGCGCGCCGCTCCAGCGTCACCGCTCGTGCCTGCACCGCCTCCGCCCAGGCCTCCTCGACGGCTTCGTACAGGAACGCGCGCGCAGCGCTCACCTGAGCGCAGGCGCCCGCCGCGGTCGCCTGGGCAGACGGATGATCGGCGAGCGGGCGGGTGCTCATCGAAGGTGTCTTGGCACCCGCGAGCGCGGTCAGGTCATCGAGCGCCGCGCGGGCGATCCCGAGCCCCACCGCGGCCACACCGACCGCCAGCAGCCCGAAGATCGGGAACGCGTACAGCGGACCGTCCTCGACCGGGGCGCCGGTGAACAGCGACACGGCGAGGGCGCTCGGCACCAGCATGCCGTCAAGCTGCATGTCGTGGCTCCCCGTCCCGCGCAGGCCGGTCACTGACCAGGTCTCGACGATCTCAAGCTCCGCCCGGGGCCACACCAGCAGATGCACGTCCGGGGCGCCGGAGGGGAGCAGGCGCGGGCCGCTTCGCTCATGGACCACGCAGCCACCGAGCATCCAGGCCGAGTGCCGCACGCCGCTGGAGAACGGCCACCGTCCCGTGACCCGGTAGCCGCTCGAGTCCGGCTCGGCCCGTCCACGGGGGGCGAACACGCCCCCGCAGGGGGCGTCGGGTCGGCCGAACACCTCCGCGGCGGAGGCTCGCTCGAGCCATCCCGAGACGAGGCCGGCGGTGGCCGCGATCATCAGGCACCAACCTGCCGCGCCGTCGCCTTGCGACAGTGCCTCGATCGCCCCCACGATCTCGCCTGCCCCCGCCTCGTGGCCCCCGACCGAGCGTGGAACGCAGAGGCGGAACAGGTCGGCCTCGGCGATTCCCGCCACCACCTCGGCGGCGAGGCTCGACTCACGCTCGCTCGCCGGGGCCGACGCGGCCGCGAGCGGGATCAGGTCGTGGGCGGTCTGGACGACGTCCGGCGCGTTCACCCGGTCAGGATCGCAGCGGACGCGGCGGATCAGCTGGTGAGCATCGCGGCGCTGCCCGGGACTAGGTGAGCCCTCATCCGTCGCACGTCCGGCGCGATCGTAAGCTTCAGGCATGCAAGCGTCGCGACCGGGCAGCTTCGACGAGCCCTCTCCAGCCGTGCCGGAGCCCGCCTCGGCGCTCATCGACCTGGTGATCATCACCGGGTTCTCGGGAGCGGGGAAGTCGACCGCGATGGCCGCGTTCGAGGATGAGGGCTACTTTTGCGTCGACAACCTGCCCTCGGAGATGATCCGCTCGCTGGTCGAGCTGTTCATGCACGAGGGGTCGAAGGTGGCCCGGGCGGCCGTCGTCTCCGACGTCCGCCTGGGCAGCTACTTCGAGGGTCTGGCGCAGATCCTCGACGGTCTCCGGGCGGCCGGGCTCAAGCACCGGGTGCTGTTCCTGGAGGCGGACGAGCAGACCTTGCTCACGCGCTACAAGGAGACCCGCCGCAGGCACCCGCTGGCGCCGACCGGCAGCGTGGCCGACGGCATCGCGCGCGAGCGCGCGCTGCTCGCGCCGCTGCGGTCGCGCGCTGACGTCGTGATCGACACCAGCGGCATGACTGCCGCGATGCTGCGGCGGAAGCTCGCCGACGAGCTGCTGCCGAGCCGGACGCCAGGACGGCTCGCTGTCACCTTCCAGAGCTTCGGGTTCAAGTACGGGCCGGCACGCGACCCGGACCTGCTGCTCGACGTGCGCTTTCTGCCCAACCCGCACTACGAGCCGGATCTGCGGCCGCTCACCGGGCGCGACCAGCGGGTCGTCGATTTCGTCAACCGGGACGGCGAGCTTGACGCGTTCTACGAGCGCCTGCACCCGCTGCTCGACTATCTGCTCCCGCAGTACCTCGCCGAGGGCAAGGCTCACCTCGTGGTGGCCATCGGCTGCACGGGCGGTCACCACCGCTCGGTGGCCATCGCCGAGCACCTGGCCGGCCGCTACGGCGCCGCCAAGGACTACCTGGTCGAGGTCACCCATCGGGACATCGAGCGGCCGAGCTAGGCTCGGCGGGGCGCGGCCGGATGATCGATCACGTCGGCTTCGAGGTGTCCGACCTCAGTCGCTCGGGCAGATTCTACGACGCCCTGTTCTTCCCGCTGGGGGGACGCCGGATGCTCGAATCCGAGCATGCGGTGGCGTACGGGATCAATGGACCGGAGCTGTGGATCGTCGCCCGCGGCCGGGCGCCGGGCCCTGGATATGGACACGTCGCCCTGCGGGCGAGCGGCAAGGCGGCCGTCGATGCGGCCCACGCGGCCGGCATGACCGCCGGCGGGAGCGACGACGGGCCTCCGGGCATGCGTCCGCAATATGGTCGCCGCTACTACGCCGCCTATCTGCGTGACCCCGATGGCCTCCGGGTGGAGGTCGTCAGCCGGCGGTGAAAGGGGCGTGATTCCGGGCGCGTGATTTAGCTAGGCTTGAGAAGCCGACCGGGGCACTGGCCGGCATTTCCGCTTCTAGCCGCCGCAACGAAATTGAGGGACGCGCAAATGTCCGTACGTGTCGGGATCAATGGCTTTGGCCGCATCGGCCGAAATGTCTTCCGCGCCGCCTACCAGCGGGGCGCTGATGTCGACTGGCTGGCCGTCAACGACCTCGTCGATACGAAGACGATCGCCCACCTGCTGAAGTACGACTCGACCTACGGCCCGTTCCCGGGGACGATCGAGGCGACCGACACCGGCTTCCGCGTCGACGGCAAGGAGATCCGGGTCCTGGCCGAGCGTGATCCCGCCGCGCTTCCCTGGGGCGACATCGGCGCAGACGTCGTGATCGAGTCGACCGGCTTCTTCACCGATCGAGAGAGCGCGGCCAAGCACCTGGAGGCAGGGGCCAAGAAGGTCGTGATCTCGGCCCCGGCCACGGACCCCGACGTGACCGTGGCCCTCGGCGTGAACTTCGATCAGACCTACGACAAGGATCAGCATCACATCATCTCCAACGCCTCGTGCACGACGAACTGCCTCGCCCCGGTGGCCAAGATCGTCAACGACCTCGTCGGGATCAAGCACGGCCTGATGACCACGATCCATGCCTACACCGCCGATCAGCGCCTGCAGGACATGCCGCACAAGGACCTGCGCCGCGCCCGTGCCGCGGCAATCAACCTGATCCCCGCCTCGACCGGAGCGGCCAAGGCGATCGGCGTGGTGATCCCCGATCTCAAGGGCAAGCTGCACGGCTTCGCCGTGCGGGCGCCGGTCCCGACCGGCAGCGTCGTCGACCTCACCGTCGAGGCCAACCGCGAGACGACGGTCGAGGAGCTCAACGCCGCCTTCAGGGCCGGAGCCGAGGGCCCGATGAAGGGAATCCTGTCCTACACCGAGGATCCGATCGTCTCCTCGGACATCGTCAAGGATGCGCACTCATCGATCCTCGACTCGCAGCTGACCGCCGTCATGGACGGGACGATGGTCAAGGTCGTCGCATGGTACGACAACGAGTGGGGCTACTCGAACCGCCTCGTCGATCTGATCCAGAAGATCCTGTGAGGACGCTGGAGGACCTCAGCGACGTCAGCGGGAAGCGCGTGCTCGTGCGGGTCGACTTCAACGTTCCGCTCGATCACGGCAAGGTCGCGGACGACACACGGATCCGGGCCGCGCTGCCCACGATCGAGGAGCTCCGTCGCCGCGGCGCCAGACTCGTGCTGGCGTCCCATCTCGGGCGTCCCAAGAACCGTGAGCCCGAGCTGTCACTGCGGCCCGCGGTGGACCGCCTGGCCGAGCTGACCGGCGCGAAAGTGACGCTGGCCCCCGATGTGGTCGGCCCCGAGGTACGCGCGCTCACCGAGAAGCTCGGCGAGGGAGACATCCTCGTGCTCGAGAACGTTCGCTACGAGCCGGGCGAGACGAAGAACGATCCCGCTCTGGCGGCGGAGTTCGCGCAGCTGGCTGACGTGTACGTGAACGATGCGTTCGGCTCGGCCCATCGCGCGCACGCCTCCACCGAGGGGGTCGCGCACCTGGTCTCAGACCGTGCCGCGGGACACCTTCTGGAGCGCGAGGTGAAGACGCTGAGCTCGATCCTGGAGGACCCCCGCCGGCCGCTGGTGGCGGTGCTCGGAGGCGCGAAGGTGAGCGACAAGATCGCGGTCATCGACCGCTTCCTCGCGGTTGCCGACACGCTCCTGATCGGAGGCGCGATGTGCTTCCCGTTCCTCGCCGCGCAGGGACATGCGATCGGGTCCTCGTTGTGCGCGCAGGAGGATGTCGAGCTCGCCAAGCGGACGCTGCAGCCATCGGGCGAGTCGCGGGCCACGATCGAGCTGCCCCGCGATCTCGTCGTCGGTGACCGGTTCGACGCCGAGGCCGAGATTCAGACCCTGGACGGAGTCGAGGTCCCCGACGGATGGATGGGCCTCGACATCGGGCCGCGCACAGCGGCTGACTACGGGGCCCTGATCGACCGGGCCGGGACCGTGTTCTGGAACGGGCCGATGGGGGCGTTCGAGATGGAGCCGTTCGCCGCCGGTACGAGGGCGGTGGCCGAAGCGGTCGCCGCCGCGGGCGGCACCACGGTCGTCGGCGGAGGCGATTCGGCCGCGGCGCTGCAGCGCTTCGGGCTCGCCGACCGTGTTACTCACCTCTCGACCGGCGGGGGCGCCGCGCTCGAGCTGATCGAAGGCCGGGAGTTGCCCGGCGTGGAGGCGCTGGCATGAGCCCAGGCACAAGGACACCGCTGATCGCGGGCAACTGGAAGATGTACAAGACGGTCGCCGAAGCCGAGGAGTTCATTCAGGCGCTGCTTCCGCGCGTCTCGACCGCCGACGGGGTCGACGTGGCCATCTGCCCGCCCTATCTCTGCCTGCCGGCGATGCTCGACTCCACCCGCGGATCGCGGGTCGAGGTGTACGCGCAAAACATGCACTACGCCGAAGCGGGCGCGTTCACCGGCGAGGTCTCCGCGCAGATGCTGCTCGAGGTCGGGGTCCACGGGGTGCTCCTGGGCCATTCGGAGCGGCGCGAGTACTTCGGCGAGTCCGACCGTGCGCTCCAGCTCAAGGTTCCCGTGGCGCTGGACGCGGGCCTGCGGCCCATTCTGTGCGTGGGTGAGACCGAGGAGGAGCGCGAGCGGGGCGACACCGAGCGCAAGCTCCGCCACCAGGTTCAGGAGGATCTCGCCAAGGTCCCGGTCGACCGGCTCGGAGACGTCGTGATCGCCTACGAGCCGATCTGGGCCATCGGCACCGGCCAGGTCGCCACCCCGGATCAGGCGCAGGAGGCGATCGCCTTCGTCAGAGCGCTGGTCGCGGACCGCTCACGCGAGGAGGCCGAGCGCACTCGCGTCCTGTACGGCGGCAGCGTTAAGCCCGAGAACGCTTCCGAGCTGATGGCGCTCCCCGACGTCGACGGCGCTCTGGTCGGCGGGGCAAGTCTCGACGCCGAGTCGTTCGCCGCCATCGTCGCCGCGGCACGCTGATGGCCGCGCTCCTCCGGGACCGGCGTCGACCGTGCCCGGCCTGGAGCCCACCGAACGGGGGCGGCCGACAGAGCCACATTGGTATTGTGACTGACGATGTGTGGGCGGGAGGCCCCTCGTGTCTGCCAATCGTGGTGACGGGAATTCTATGGACGGGACCGAACTCGTCGCGTGGCGCGGGTTTCTGAAGGCTCATGCACGGCTTCTGAAGGAGATCGATTCCGTGCTCGAAGCCGATCATCGGCTTCCGCTCAGCTCGTTCGGCGTTCTGCACGAGCTTGCCGAAACCCCGGGGCGGCGGATGCGGATGCGTGACCTCGCCGAGTCCGTGGCCCTGAGCAGAAGCGGTCTGAGCCGGCTCGTGGACCGGCTCGAGCGGGAGGGCCTGATCGAGCGGGAACCGTGCGCCGACGACGCACGCGGCGCCTATGCCGTCCTCACCCGCCGGGGCCTCCGGCGTCTCGAGCAAGCGCGCCCGGCCCATCTGGAAGCAGTGCGCAAGCGCTTCCTGGGGCACTTCAGCCGCGACGAGCTGAAGGCGTTGGCAGGTTACTGGGACCGGCTGCTCGCGTCAAAGTAGGGCCGGGCCGCTGGAGCTGGCGTGGCCACCGGGGGTCGACGGGTAGGGTCCCGGCAATGTTCAGGGTCATCTCCCGTGACGACCGCTCGCTTGCTCGTGCCGGCGAGCTGGATCTGGCCCACGGCCGCGTGCGCAGCCCGGCCTTCGTGCCGCTGGCCACCAAGGCCGCGGTCAAGGGCCTCGAGCCGCGTGAGGTGGAGGCGCTGGGCTACGAGCTGATCTTGGCCAACACCTTCCACCTGTTCCTCGCTCCCGGGTCCGAGCTGGTGGAGGAGGCGGGCGGGGTGAACCGCTTCATGCGCTGGAAGCGGCCCGTGATCACCGATTCAGGCGGCTTTCAGGTGTTCTCGATGGGCCACGGGACCGTCGCTGACGAGATCAAGGGCCGGGGGCGCCCGGATGAGAGGACCGGTTCGGTTCTGGCGATCGAGGAGGAGGGGGTCCGGTTTCGCTCCTACATCGACGGCCGGGAGCGGTTCATGGGCCCCGAGACCTCGATGGCGGTTCAGGCCGCGCTCGGCTCCGACATCGCGCTCGTGTTCGACGAGTGCACGCCGCTTCACGTCACCCGGGAGTACACGGCTCGCTCGACCGAGCGCACGCACCGCTGGCTGGAGCGCTGCCTGCGGTGGCACGATGGCCACGGCCCCGTCGGGCAGGTCGTCTATGGCATCGTCCAGGGCGGCGTCGAGCACGACCTGCGACGCGAGTCGGCCCACACGGTCGCCGCCAGCGCGTGCGACGGAATCGCCATCGGCGGCTCGCTCGGTCAGGACAAGGCGCAGATGCACGAGGTCGTGTCGTGGACGACGGCCGAGCTCGATCGCCACGCCCCCGAGCGCCCGCGGCATCTGCTTGGGATCGGCGACGTCGACGATCTCATCGCCGGCGTGGAGCGCGGCATCGACACGTTCGACTGCGCGATGCCCACCCGCCTGGGACGTCACGGCGTGGCGATCGTCTCCGACCCCTCCGCGCGCTGGAGAGTCGACCTCGCCAAGGCGGCCCACCGCCACGCCCACGAGCCGATCGATCCCGACTGCCCCTGCCCAGCCTGCTCCGAGGGCTTCACCCGGGCCTATCTGCACTACGCGATCAGAGCCCACGAGCTCACCGCCATGCGCCTCGTGACCCTCCACAACCTCAGCTATATCGCCAGGCTGATGCGCGACCTCCGCCAAGCGATCACCGAGGACCGCTTCCCCGAAGCGGCCGCCGCCTTCCGAGCCGGCGCCACGCCCGGGCGATCGGCCGGCTGACGGCCACACCGCCGCCCCGGGCAACCCGCCCGCCGCGAGCTCACCACGCGGTCCACGCACCCGGCACCCCACGAAGGACCTACTTCGTGTACTGCGAGATGATGCTCTTGACCTGATTGATGGCGTTTTGCGTGTCGTTCGCCACGACGGTCCGGAAGTGCACCACCGTATTGGAGGTGCTGGTGGCGATCAGCGAGGCGACGATCACCGCGACCAGGAAGACCGCGAGGGTGGCGATCAGTGCCCCCAGTCGACGGCCGGCCTTGCCGGCGCCGGATCGACGCGCCGGAGCGGGGGGAGCCTGCTGGCGCCGGCGTGGGGCGGGGGCGCTGGCCGCCCGTGCCGGGGCGGCACGCTGGGAGTTGCCGGTTCTCGGCGGGCCGCCCGGAGCGCGGGTGGCGACTCGGGTCGAGGCCGTCGGCTCCTCGCCGGCGGCCATCACGTGGGTGGACGCCGCCGTGCCGAGATGCGCCGTGGGCGCGCTCGAGCTCACGGGGCCGATTCCCTGGGCTCCCTTGCGCAGCGCCTCGGCCAGCACCAGCGCGTCGGCCGGCCGGCCCTCCTGGTCGATCGCCAGCGCCATCGCCACCGCGTGGGCGAGCTCCGGCGGCACCCGAGGGTTGAGGACCTGCAGCGGAATCGGTGCCTCGCGCTGCTGCTTGAGCGCCAGCTCGGAGAGCGATCCGGCCTCGTAGGGGAGGCGTCCCGAGAGCAGCTGGTAGGTGACTACCCCGAGTGAGTAGAGGTCCGCTCGCGGTCCGGCCTCGTCACCGCGGGCCTGCTCCGGGGACAGGTACGCGGCTGTCCCCAGCACCGATCCGACCTGCGTGATGCTGGACTGATCGGCCGCCCGGGCGATGCCGAAATCGGCCAGCTTGACCACGTCGGCGTCGGAGACGAGCAGGTTCCCGGGCTTGACGTCGCGGTGCACGACGCCGTTGCGATGCGCGTACTCGAGCCCGCGGCAGGCCTGGCAGACGATGTCGACGCCCTGCTCGACGTTGAGGTGGCCGCGGTCGCGCAGGATCTCAGCGCACGATTGGCCGTTGACGTGCTCCATCACGATGAAATGCTGGTGCGAGCCCTGATCGAAGCCGAAATCGAACACCTGCACGATGTTCGGATGCACGAGCCGGGCCGCCGCCAGCGCCTCGCGCCGGAAGCGCGACACGAACGCGGGGTCGTCGGCGAGATGCTCGGCCAGCAGCTTGATCGCGACGCTGCGCTCCAAGCGCTGGTCGAAGGCGAGGTGGACGGTTGACATGCCGCCCACGCCCAGGCGTCCTTCAAGTCGATAGCGACCGGCGATCGTGGTTGTGCTTGTCATCTCTGGTTACCCGCTGCCGTTGCCGTTTCCGGTACCAGCGCCCCCGCTGCCGCCGGAGCCGCCCCCAATCCCCGCGCCGCCGCTGTTGCCCGTGCTTGTACTACCCGAGGGAGTGCTCGTAGTTGCAGGCGGTGTGGTCACCGGCGGCGGCGTGGGCGTGCTCGTGGACGTCGAACTGCTGCTCGTCGACTGCGTGTTCGCAGCCGTGGTGGTGGTCGGCGTGGTGTTGGTTGGCGTTGTGTTAGTCGTCGTGTTCGTGGCGGTGCTGGTGACGTTCAGGCAGTCCTTGGCGGCCAGCTGGCCGACTGTGTTGGCGCCCTGGTTGAGGTTGCTGCGCAGCGTCGCGTTGATCGATCCGGGCAGGGCGGCGAGCTGGTTGTTGAAGCTGTTGACGGCGCCCTGGGCCTGTCCGCATTGCCCGGCGCTGACGGCCGCCGAGGCCTGATCCAGAGCGCTCGAGAGGTTGTTCGCCTGTCCGGCGGAGAGCAGGCCACCGCTGCCGCCGCAGGCGACAAGAAGTGAAGCCGCCAGGCCGAGCCCGCCGGCGAGCAGTGCACGTATTGAGTGACGCATCGGCCGTCTGACTTTACTGGCCATACCTGAGTCGCTCGGCGAGGGAATCGGGGAGACGAGCGGCGCGGATCGCCGTGGCCGCACCTTCGATGTCGTATGCGCTACGCCTGTACACAACAGTCCAGTTTTCGGTCTCAAGCACGAGCCACGCCGCTCGCGGGTCGCCGTCACGTGGTTGGCCGACGCTTCCCGGGTTGATCAGCCACTCGCCGGCGCTCGCGTCCAGCTGCTCGCCGGCGGAGTGCGTCTCACCGGTCGCCGGCTCCCCCTCGGCGCGCGAGAACGACAGCGCCACGTGCGAGTGGCCGATCAGGCAGATCCGGTGCCGCTGGACATCGAGGCACAGCTCGGCCTGCAAAGGGGAGAGCACGTACTCCCAGACCGGATCACGCGGGCTGGCGTGAAACAGGCCGACCTCCTCGTCGAGGTTGACCGGCTCGAGCCCTGTCAGGTACTCCCGCGTCTCCGGGGCGATCGTCTCGTCGGTCCATTTGGCCGCCAGCGCCGCCCCGCGTGAGAACTCACTCAGCGAGAGGGTGCCCACGACGCCCAGGTCGTGGTTCCCGGCCAGGCAGATCGCCGCATGCCGGCGAGCCAGCTCCACACACGCATCGGGCTCGGCCCCGTAGCCTACGAGGTCACCCAGGCACCACAGCTCCTGGCAGTCGGACGCCTCGATCTCGTCGAGCACGGCCTCGAAGGCGTGCCGGTTGCCGTGTATGTCAGATACGACAGCGACCCTCATGCGACCACGTATTTCAGTCCCCTCGGTGAGAAACCCTCCACGCTCACGCGCGCTTCCGTCGATGCTCATGGCGTTTGCCGCTGCGGAAGCGGGTGCGCGATGGCTGGCGCCTCGCGAAACGGGCATCGACCCTGCGCGGATCGATGCCCGATCCTACTTCACCGAGGAGGAGATCGAGCGCGGAAAGAAGTTCGCCCGTCCGCAGTTCATGCTCGGTATGGCCCGCGCAGCGGTCGAGACGGGGGCGCTGGCGCTGCTGGTGCGCCGCCCCCCGCGCGCTCTGCGCCGCCTCTCCGAGCGTCCCGTGGTGGCCGGAGCGGCAGCGGGCGCCGGGCTGAGCCTCGCGCTCTCGCTTCCCCCGCTGCCGCTGGCGGCGATCGGGCGGGCTCGGGCCAAGCGCGTTGGCCTCGTCACGCAGTCCTGGGGCGGTTGGGGCGTGGATCTCGTGAAGGCGAGCGCGATCCAGTCCGGGCTCGCGGCCGGCGCGGGCGTGGCGGCCGTGGCCGCCACGAGGCGCTATCCGCGTAGCTGGTGGGCTCCCGCCGGTGCCGGTTCGGTGCTCGTCGGCGCTCTGTTCGCCGTGCTGGCGCCGGTCGTGCTCGACCCGGTCTTCAACCGTTTCACCGCGCTGCCGGAGGGCGAGACGCGCTCGGACGTGCTCGAGCTGGCCCGGCGCGCCGGCGTCACGGTCGGCGAGGTGTACTCGGTCGATGCGAGCCGCCGGACCACGGCCGCGAACGCCTACGTGACGGGCCTCGGGCCGACCAAGCGCGTGGTCCTGTTCGACACGCTGCTCGACCGCTACACCCGGGATGAGATCCGCCTGGTGGTGGCTCACGAGCTCGCGCACGTGCGTCATCGCGATGTTCCCCGCGGGGTGCTCTATGTGGCGATCGTGGCGCCGTTCGCGGCCTTCGCCGTCCAGCGGGTCAGCTGGGCGCTCTCGCCGGAACGCGGTAGCGCCGCCGCCCTCCCGGCGCTGGCGCTGGCCGCCGGCCTCGTCTCGGCCCCGATCGGGCTGGTCGGAAACCGGCTGTCCCGGGCGATCGAGCGCCGGGCCGATGCGTTCTCGCTCGAGCTGGCGGGCGCGCCGGAGGCGTTCGTGTCCTTCGAGCGCCGGATCGCCGTGCAGAACGTGGCCGACCTGGAGCCGCCCCGCTGGCTCACCGCGTTGCTGGCGACGCATCCCCCCACGACCGAGCGCATCGGCGCCGCGGTGGCGTTCGCGGAGCGCAGCGGCAGCTGATCGCCGCCGAACCGGCGGCGGCGCGGGCCCCCGCTCTACTCCTCGGGCTCCTTGGGGCCGGAGCCACCGAACTCGGGCAGGTTCTTGATTCCCTCGCGGGTCTGCCACTTGGAGTAGTTGTCCTGCATCGCCTCGATCAGCTCGCGCATGAACTTCGGCGACAGATTCACGCGTGACACGACCACTCCCGGGATCTCGTCGTCCTCGACCTCGTGGTCGACGCGGGCGAAGGTGATCGTGAACTCGTAGTCGGAGTGACTCACGTTCGCGAAGTTCGCGTATACGCCGGCCATGATCTCCGGGGAGAAGTGGATGTTGATGTGGCGCTCGGGCGTGTTGGGATCGTCCATCCTCCTAGTATCCCACCGTGCGGATCGTCGTCGTCGCCGTGGGTCGCCTGCGCCCTCCGTTCGCGGACGACGTGCAGCACTACCAGAAGCTGCTGGCCCGCCACGCGAGGCTGGAGCTGGTCGAGGTCCGCCAGCAGGACCAGGTGGCCCGGCGGCTGCCCGAGCGGGCGTACGTCTCGCTGCTGCACCGCGACGGTGAGTGCACCGACTCGATCGGTTTCGGTCGCTTCCTGGAGGAGCGGCGCCAGAGCGGCCGCGATCTGTGCTTCGTGATCGGCGGTCCCTACGGGCTCGACCTCTCCGACGTCGACCACCGGCTCTCACTGGGCGCGATCACGCTGCCCCACCAGCTGGCTCGCGTCGTCCTGCTGGAGCAGCTCTATCGCGGACACAAGATCCTCGCCGGAGAGCCGTATCACTACTGAGGCTGCGGGCGATTAGGCTGCGAGCGTGGCCGAGAGACACGAGCACCAGCCGATCGGGCGCTCGCGGGCCGACGAGCGTCGCGAGCTGACGCAGTTCAACCGCCGGCTGGTGGTGCTGATGTCGGCCCTGGCCGGGCTGACCCTGGTCGGGATGGTCGGGTTCGCGGCGCTGGAGGGAACGTCGCTCGCCTACGGCTTCTCGTGGACGCTCGACACGATCACGACGCTGGGCACGGTCCCCGACCCGCAGGACTTCGGCGGCCGCGCGCTCAAGGCGGTCATCCTCGTCTTCGGGGTAGGTACGCTCTTCTACGGCCTCGCGACGGTGGCGGAGTTCTTCGTATCAGGCCAGCTCAGCGGCCTGCTTTCGAGGCGCGGAATGCAGAACAGGATCGATTCGCTCAACGACCACTTCATCATCTGCGGTTTCGGCCGCGTCGGACGCCAGGTCGCGCGCGACCTCCGCTCGGAGCGGGCCGCCTACGTGGTCGTGGACGAGAATCCCGACAATCGCGAGCCGGCGGCCGACGTGGGCGTGAAGTTCATCGACGCCTCGCCCTCCGATGACGAGGTGTTGCTTCAGGCCGGGATCGAGCGGGCCAAAGGGGTGATCGCGTGCGTCGACTCGGACGCCGAGAACATCTTCATCACCCTGACCGCCCGCGAGCTGCGTGCGGACATCTTCATCATCGCCCGGGCGTCGGCCGAGGACTCGGAGAAGAAGCTGCTGCGCGCGGGCGCAGACCGGGTGATCTCGCCCTACAAGACGTCGGGCACGGAGATGGCTCGCGTGGCGCTGCACCCCCAGGTCGGGGGGGCGGTGGCCGTGGCCGACTACCGCATGGAGGAGATCGAGGTGACACCCGCATGTGAGGGCGCGGGGAAGACGATCGCCGACATCCGGGGCCAGTCGACGATCGTGGCCCTGCGCCATCCCGACGGCCGGCTCGAGCCGCAGCCCGCTCCTCACTCCGTGATCAGCGCCGGCGACAAGCTCGTCGCGCTCGGCACGCCGACGGCGCTCGAGCACCTCGAGCGGGTCTTTCAGCCGGCCAGCACTCCGGCGGCGTGATGCACACCGAGGACCGAGCCATCGCTCCGCTGGAAGAGCTGCGCGCAGCGGTGCTCGCCGCGGCCACCGCGGTCCGCGGGAGCGAGGGTGAGCTCGCCGCGGCCCCGAGGCTCGAGCGACCCAAGCACGAGGGCCAGGGCGACTACTCCACCAACGCCGCGATGCTGCTGGCGCCGGTGCTCGGCTCCTCGCCGCGCCAGATCGCCGAGCTGCTAGGCGCCAAGCTGGCCGAGCGCCTCGGCAGCAGCCTGGAGCGCACCGAGATCGCCGGCCCCGGGTTCCTGAACCTGTTCCTGTCCGATGAGTGGCACCGCCGGGCGCTCTCGGGCGTGCTCGCGGCCGGGGATCGGTTCGGCCGCGGAGGGGCTGCCCCGGCCGAGCGGATCCTGGTCGAGTTCGTCTCCGCCAATCCCACCGGCCCGCTGGTGGCGGCCAGCGGCCGCCACGCCGCCTACGGGGACGCGCTGGCCCGGATCCTGGACCAGCACGGCCACGCGGTCTCCCGCGAGTACTACTTCAACGACGCGGGCTCGCAGATCCGGCTGCTCGGCGAGTCCGTCCGGGCCCGGGCCCGCGGGGACGAGGTCCCCGACGGCGGATATCAGGGCGATTACGTCAGGGAGCTCGCCGACCAGATCCCGCGCGCGGCCGAGACCGACCCCGACTGGCTGGCGGCGCTGGCGGTCGATGCCCTGCTGGCCCGGATCAGGGCCACGCTCGAGCGCTACGGTGTGGAGTTCGACTCGTTCTTCAGCGAGGCGACCCTGCACGAGGGCTCGCCGAACCAGCTCGAGCGCGCGCTGGCCGAACTCGATCAGGCGGGCCACCTGTACCGCTCAGACGGCGCGCTGTGGCTGCGGACCAGCACCTTCGGCGACGACAAGGACCGCGTGCTCGAGCGCCAGAACGGCGAGCCGACGTACTTCGCCGCCGACGTGGCCTACATGCAGAACAAGCGCGAGCGCGGCTTCGAGCGCCAGCTCAACCCGATGGGCGCCGACCATCACGGCTACGTGGCCCGGCTGAAGGCGGCGTTCGCTGCGCTTGGCGGCGATCCCGAGCTGCTCGAGGTGCCGATCCTGCAGTTCGTCCACCTGGTGGAAGGCCAGGAGCGGGCCGCGATGTCCAAGCGGCGGGGTGATTTCGTGACCCTCGACGAGCTGTTGGACGAGATCGGCGTCGACGCGGCGCGCTTCTTCATGCTCCAGCGCTCGCACGACCGCACGCTCGACCTCGACCTCAACCTGGCCCGCTCGCAATCGCGCGAGAACCCGGTCTACTACGTCCAGTACGCCCACGCCAGGATCGCATCGATGCTGGCCCGCGCCGGCGACCCGCGGGTGCAGGCGGCGGTGGACGGAAACGCCGATTGGGGCGACGGCGAGCTGCACTCGGCCGAGCGTGGCCTGGTCAAGAAGCTCGCGGCCTTCCCCGAGGAGGTCGTCGAGGCTGCGGACCGCCGCGCCCCGCACCGGATCGCCGTCTACTCGCTCGAGCTGGCCCAGGACTTCACCGCCTTCTACACCGACTGCCACGTCGTGGGCGCCGAACCCAAGGCGGTTGAGTCGTTCCGCATGGCGCTGTCGGTGGCCGCCCGGACTGTGATCGCCAGATCGCTGCAGCTGCTCGGGGTGAGCGCGCCGGACTCGATGTGAACGCCGCGCCCTGGGGCGGTATGGTCTGTTCAAATCGGACCTGGACGATCCTATGCGCCTATAACAGCATCAGGATCGTCCACGTCTCGTGCACGCCGCACTCCGACCTCTAGTCGAACCGGGCGATGTCCTCGTCGAGACGACGGGAGTCGGCGGGGTTGATCGAGGGGCCGGCGGCAGCCGTGCGGGTCGCCGCGGCGCGGGCGCGGGCGCGCCACTTCGGGAGCGTGAACACGAGCAGCGCGACCCCCGCCAGCAGCAGCGCCGGGGGCAGGATGTAGACGGTCAGGTTGAAGCCATGCGGGTTCGGCAGCGCGAGCACGGACTGACCGTACTGAGCCACCAGCTGCGCCTTGATCTGGTCCTTGGTCTCGCCCCTGGCGATCAGGAGGCGGATGTAGTCGCGCTCGGAGTTGGCCTGAGGGGATTCCGAGACCGCGAGCGGGGTGTGGCAGACCACGCACATGACCTCGTCCTCGATGTCGGTCAGGGATGCGCGCGGTGCGGGGTTCGCGCCCGCGACCGCGCCCGTCGCGAGCATCCCGGCCAGCGCCAGTGTCAGCGCGGTCCAGACAGCGGTGAGCCTCGGCGGTCTCACGAGCCTTCGGCCAGCAGGTGCGGGAGCGTCTGGTTGAGCCATCGGGTGTCAAGCTCGTAGCGGCGCAGAGCGGCGATCCGTCCGTGCCGGTCGATGACGAAGGTCTCGGGCACGCCGGTGGTGCCGAAGGAACGCACGAAGGTGCCGCTCACGTCGCGCACCACCGGGTAGGTGATGTGCTCGGAATGCACGAACTGCGAGGAATCGCTCGAGTTGTCCAGATAGGTGACGCCCAGCACGGTGGCGTCGTGGCCGGCGAGCTGGCGCTGGGCCTGCTCCAGGACCGGCGCCTCGGCCTTGCAGGGATCGCACCAGGACGCGAACACGTTCACCACCACGACCTTGCCGCGCAGGTCAGCGAGGCTGGTCGCGCCGGCGGCGCCGAGATATGGGAGCGCCTCGGTCGCGTGCGGGGGCGGCGGCCGCTTGCCGTGGGCGATCGCCGCGTCGATCGAGGTGTCGGTGCCCTGCCCGGCCACGCCGAACACCAGCAGGGCGACGAGCGCGACTGCCGCCGCGGCGACGAGTGCGGGTAGCAGATAGCGGCGCACGGGCCGGTCTAGGGTAGCGAGCAGACCGACTCGGGCGCCGAGGGTCACGTCGCGAGGCGGCATACAATGGCGCCAGCGCGGGCGCACACGAGTCACCGTCCGCCAGCGCGCCGGTAGCTCAGCTGGTAGAGCGGTGGCTTCCCAAGCCACAGGTCGCGGGTTCGAGCCCCGTCCGGCGCTTGCAGCGCCAGCCCCACGCTCCCGGGCCTGCGCCCAGCACCGGTTCGTCTCACCCATTTGGGGCGATGCCGGCGGCTGCGGGGTTCGGCAGGCTCGTGACTGCCCGTGGGTGAGGTAATCCTTCTGTCGCTGACCGCCTCGTTGAACCCGACGCTGGTCGCTGCGACGACCGTGATGCTGCTGCTCGACAGCCCGTCCAAGCTGATGCTGGGGTATCTGCTCGGCGCGTACATCACGAGCATCACGCTCGGACTGATCATCGTGTTCTCGTTCTCGAGCTCGAGCGCGGCGAGCACGACCCAGAACACGCTGAGCCCTGCGGTCGACATCGGGTTGGGCGCGATCGCGCTGGCCGCCGCATTCGTCCTCCACACCGGACGCGACGAACGCCTCCGGGAGCGCCGGCGCGCTCGCAAGGAGGCGAAGGGAAAGGGAACGGCCGACAAGGAGCCGCCGCGGTGGCAGCGGGAGCTGAGCAAGGGGTCTGCGCGAACGACGTTCGTGGTGGGAGCGCTGCTCACGCTCCCGGGCGCCTCGTACCTGGCCGGGTTGCACCAGATCCACGAGCTGAA
>Ga0066790_10000122_pt1 | contig 23696 bp, 20 predicted proteins | sample OrgsoiDNA2013050_FD_70963 | JGI IMG/M metagenome (GOLD analysis project Ga0066790, IMG submission 70963) | Permafrost soil microbial communities from the Arctic, to analyse light accelerated degradation of dissolved organic matter (DOM) -... | ecosystem: Environmental > Terrestrial > Soil >...
GACCGTCGAGCAGATTGCAGCCAAGGGGCGCATTCCGACGATTGCCGAAGAAGTCACGGTGGAGTTGATGCTGGCGGCGGCTGTAGTTGCCGCCAAGGAGTCAGCCGATGCGGCGGAAATTCCGGACGGGGAAATTTTGCCGGAAGTGGAAGCGAACGTGTTGCCGCCGCAGCCCATGGCCACGCCGATCATCGAAACGGGCGCTCATGCGACGGAGAACATTCTGCGTGTCGAAGCCGGACGCATCGACAACGTGCTCAACCTCGTTGGCGAACTGATTATCGGGAAGTCGATGTTGCAGCAGGCGCTGATTGAATTCTCCAAACGCTATCCGAAAGAGTTGCTGCGCGGCAAGTTTGCCGACGCCATGGCCTTTCAGGCGCGCGTGCTGAACGATCTGCAGCGCTCCGTGATGAAGATTCGCATGGTTCCGGTCGAACAATTGTTCCGGCGCTTTCCGCGGATGGTGCGCGATGTAGCCCGGCAGTGCGGGCGCGAAGTGGAACTGGTGCTCAGCGGGCAGGACACGGATCTGGATAAGGGAATCCTCGATGCGATCGCCGAGCCGCTTACGCATCTCGTACGAAACGCGGTGAGCCATGGCATTGAATCGCCCGAAGAACGCCGCAAGCAGGGCAAGAAGCCGCAAGGCATGGTACGGCTGAACGCGTATCACCACGGCAATCAGGTGGTCGTTGAAATCACCGACGACGGGCGCGGCATCGACGCGCAGAAGATTCGCACCAAGGCCATCGAACTTGGCCTGACCACGCCGGAAGAAGCGGCGCGACTGACGGAAGCGGAAACGCTGGACTTCATCTTCCGTCCCGGCTTCAGCACGGCGGAACAGGTCACAGAGGTTTCCGGGCGTGGCGTGGGTATGGATGTTGTGCAGAGCGTATTGCACCGACTCAAGGCTTCGATCAGTGTGGAGACGCGTCCGGGACATGGAACGACCTTCCGTCTAAAGCTGCCGTTGACGCTGGCCATTATCAAGGCGCTGATGTTCTGGGTGGAGCAGAGGCTGTATGCGATTCCGCTGAACGCGGTGGTCGAGATTTCGCGCACGTTCGAATCGGAAGTGCATCAGGTCGATAACTACGAGGTGCTGCAGTTGAGGAATCAGGTGTTGCCGCTGTTGCGGCTGGGGCGTCCTCGAATCGACAGCGACGAGCGCAAGAACAAGCTCTTCGTCCTGGTAATCATGGTGGGGGAACGCAAGTATGGATTGATTGTCGACGCGCTCGAAGGCGAAGAAGAACTCGTAATCAAGGCGCTGGACGATCACACCTTCTCGACCGATCTGGTTTCCGGAGCATCAATCCTTGGAGACGGGCGCGTAGTGCTGATTCTTAACTTGCCAGCCGTGGTGGAGCACGTGGCGCGCTGGCGACCGCAGGAAAGCGGGCAGTCGAATTCGGGGCTGCTGCTGACGCACATGGACCGGTTGAAGTTCGCCACAAGTCCGGGCGCGGGAGGTCAGCAATGAAGAAAACCGTCCGCGTGCTCGTAGTAGACGATTCGGCGCTGATGCGGAAGCTGATCCCGCAGATGCTGGCGGGAGACGAATCTATCGAAGTGGTGGGCACGGCGATGGACGGCACGTTCTGCCTGAAGAAGATTGAAGAGCTGAAGCCGAATGTGGTCACGCTCGATCTGGAAATGCCGGGCATGAACGGCATCGACACGCTGAAGGAGATCATGCGGCGGCAGCCGGTGCCGGTGATTGTGTTCAGTTCGCACAGCACCGAAGGCGCGTCGGTCACGATGAAAGCGCTGGGACTGGGCGCGTTCGACTTCGTCACCAAGCCCAAGGACGCCTCCGCCCACATGCGGGAGACGGCCAGGGAACTGATCGCGAAGGTGAAGGCTGCTGCCGAGTGCAAGCTGAAGCCGCGGATGCTGCCGGGATCGACGCCGAAGCCGGAGAAAATCAAGGCCGCGGCGGGCGCACCTACGAGGATCGTTGCGATCGGCGTTTCCACGGGCGGGCCGCAGGCTATGGAGTACTTGCTGTCGCAGTTGCCTGGAGATTTTCCCGGCACAATTGCGGTGGTGCAGCATATGCCGGAAGGCTTCACCGAAATGTTCGCGCGGCGGCTGGATGAGATCTCGCCGATGCGAGTGAAAGAAGCGCAGTCCGGGGACATGCTGCTGCCCGGGCGCGTGCTGATCTGCCCTGGAAGCCGGCATATGAAAGTGAAGCGGCTGCCGATGGGGGACATCGTGGTTTTGAGCGACGATCCGCACGTGAACGGGCACCGTCCCAGCGCGGATGTGCTGCTGAAGAGCGTCGCCGAAGAATTCAAGAACCTGGGCGTCGGGGTGCTGATGACCGGCATGGGCGACGACGGCGCCGAAGGGTTGGGCGCGATCAAGAAAGAGGGCGGCATGACGCTCGCGCAGAACGAAGAGTCCTGCGTGGTGTTCGGCATGCCGAAGGCGGCGATCGAACGCGGCTATGCCGTCCGCGTGGTCGCTCTGGATGTGATGGGCGCGACGCTGCAGGCGCTGTGTGGCCGGGGCGGCGAAACGGCCGCAGGGCGGGCCGTGCGCGCCGGAAATTAGGATCGGGCACCGGCACAGTAACCCGTGACCAGCGTGATCTGGTTCGGGGTAACCCGGCGTGATATTTAGTTGATAGGGGAGGACGGTATGGAGCAGTTTGCAGCAGTAAAACGCAGCAAGGACGGGCAGGCGGTCCGCTATTTGATCGTCGACGATTCCGTATTTGCCCGCAAGAATCTAGCCCGCATGATCGAAACGTTCGGCGGGCAGGTGGCGGCTGAGGCTGGCGACGGCTTGACCGCCATCAGCGAGTTCGACCGCACGCATCCTGACATCGTGCTCATGGACATCACCATGCCGCAGATGGAGGGGATCGAGGCGGCTGAACGGATTGTGCAGGCGCACCCGGAAGCCCGCATCGTGATGGTGTCGTCGGTGGGCTACCAGGAAAACATTGTGGCGGCGCTGCAACGGGGCGCGCGTCATTTCGTGCAGAAGCCGGTCAAGCCGGAAGTTCTGTACGAAGTCATCAAGTACGTGCTGGGCGAAGACGGCGCCGTGGCCAATGCCGCAGGAGCGGGAGTCTAAGTCAATGAAGATGGAACTGATCCAGCCTTTCATCAATGCGGCGGACGCCGTGTTGTCGCAGGGCCTGTCGGGCAAAACCAAGGTGGAGGGTCTCACCATGGAGGTGCATGCCTATCGCCGAAAAGGCGTAGCGGGCATGATTGCGCTCACAGGCGACATCGAGGGCCGGATCGTTCTCGACATGGAGCCGCAGACCGCAGTGAAAGTGGCGAGTCACTACGCCGGCGCCGAACTCCCCGAGTCCGACTCGCTGATCAAGGAAACCATCTTCGAACTGGCGAACCAAGTCGTGGGCAACGCCATCTCGGCGCTGAACGACCAGGGCTTCCATTTCCGCGTCCATCCCCCGCTCCTCCTTACTGCTCAGGAGGGCGACAAGACGAGCGAAGATACGGAAGCGTTGGAGATCTGCTTTGAGACCGCCATGGGCAACGTCTACATGAACGTGGCGCTGCGGTATAACAAGCGGAGAATGGCGGACCATGCGGCCATGGGAGCGTAGGAGCAGTCGCTAGTGGTTGGTCACAGTTACAAACTTCACGAATATCCTGGCTATTCGAGTCGTTGTCCCCAGCAGGCTTGGCCCTGACTTAGAAACGTCGCTAGATCGAGGCCTTTGCCTACCGCCTTGAATGTTCCGAAATCCTTGCACCATTCTCCGTCCGGATACTCGCGTGTTGCCTGCGCCCATTCGTGAAACAGCATGATATCGTCCACGCTGATTTCTCTTGTACGTATCCGATCCAGCAATTTCTCGACTTTTCTTCTGGAGGCCTTGAGGTTGAGCTTGCCAACGGGCATCTACGCCCCGCAGATGGAATCGCCGATGGCTTTCTTCAACTCTTGAGCGCGAGTTTCGCTCTTGGTGTCACGGAGTTCTTCCAGTGCGCGACGCAGATCACGGCCCTGCAGTCGGGCTTGGCGCTCCTTGCGGGCAGGGACTGCCGTGGCCGATGCTTGCTTCTGACGACTTCGCTTCGCTACGGCCATACTCGGTCATTATACCAAGGGTGTAAAGAAACTCGGCTCAAAGACCCTCCGCGACCTTCCCTGCTTCAACGTTACCCATCTCTGAGTCAAGTATAGGAATTCGCCCCCTCTAGTCTGACAGGGTAGCCTAAGAGTTGGTGAACGTCCCGCCTCTCCTTGGCTTGCCTGAAGGTCGTCAGGGCGATAAATCCCGTTGGAAAATCAAGCCTGAATGCGGTACCCTCAGCCACAGGGGTTCGCTTTCGGGAGTTTTTCTGTGGGATTTGTTGTTGATTTCGACGCGACGAACAATATCCTGCGCGTCACAATGGACGGCCACGTCACCGATTCGGTTGCCCTGCGTTGCGCCGAGACGGTCGGGAGATATGCAGCCTCGCATCGAGAGTATCGCGGCATCGTTGACCTTTCGAACGTAACAAAGTACGACGTTTCTCCTGAGGTCATCCGTCAATTTGCAAGAACGCCTCCAAGCATCTCAGCGGAGGCATATACGCTGGTGATTGTCGCTCCCAGGGAGCATCCATACGGAATGTCCCGCATGTTTCAACTGCTTTCCGAAACGACCCGCCCGAATCAGCACGTTGTTCGCACCATGGACGAGGCTTTCGAGTTGCTCCAGGTCAAGTCTCCCACCTTCGTCCCGGTAGATTTGTCCAAGATGAGTTAGAAGAGACCGCTGAAGAAAAGTGAGAGAAAGTTTTTGATTTAAACACCGCGTGATTTTCTGGTAATGTCCGAGCGAAAGCACTGAGGCGTCAAAATGACTCAACTTTCCTCCCTGGATCCCTCCACCTGGCTCGAAGATTTGTGGCGCGACCTTCGGTTCGGACTGCGATCCCTCGCCAAGACTCCGGGCTTCACCGTCACGGCCATCGTCATCCTCGCCGTCGGTATTGGCGCGAATACCGCCATTTTTTCGGTGGTCAATACGATCCTGCTCAAGCCCCTCAGTTATCCCGAGCCAAAGTCGCTGGTGCAAGTGATGAATACCGGGCCCCAGGGGACCGACGCCGCAATGAGCGTGCCTAAGCTCAACATCTGGCGCCAGCAGACCATCATCTTTCAGTATGTCGCGGGCTACGACGAGGGCGGCGCGGGACTCAACCTCACTGGTGGTGACAACCCCGAGCAGGTGCAGGGCGTCCATGTCACCGCCGACTACTTCGCTCTGTTCGGTGCGCCCATGCTCGCGGGCCGCAGCTTCACTGTCGCGGAGGATAGTCCCAACGGCGGACATGTTGTAGTGCTCAGCTATGGACTTTGGCAGCGCCGTTTCGGCGGCCGCTCCAACATGGTGGGCACAAATATCCAACTGGACGGTGAGCCCTACCTCGTAGTCGGCATCCTCGGACGCGGGTTCGCCACCGAGCAGACAAGCGATCTCTGGCTGCCGTACCAGTTCGATTACAACTCACAGGACTTGGCCAACTATTTTGCCGTTGCCGCGCGCCTCAAGCCGGGAATCACGCCGCAAATGGCCAACGCCCAGATGAAGCTCGCGGCGGAACAGTACCGCCGCACCTATCCCGAGTTTCTCGGCCCGCAGGACAGCTTTGGCGTGATCCCGCTGCAGGAATCGATCATCGGCGACACGCGCTCATCACTACTTGTTCTCCTCGGAGCAGTTAGTTTCGTTCTGCTGATCGCTTGCGCGAACGTCGGCGATCTTCTGCTCATCCGCGCCTCTGCTAGAAAGCGTGAACTGGCCACACGCTCCGCGCTGGGAGCCGGACGTGGCCAACTCATTCGGCAGTTGCTGACGGAAAGCCTGGTCCTCTCGCTGAGCGCAGGACTGCTCGGCCTCATCCTCGGCGTTGTCGGAGTTCGCCTGCTTCTCGCCATCAGTCCTGACGGCATCCCGCGCATCGGCGAAAACGGTTCTGCAGTCACACTCGACCTCAACGTGCTGCTCTTCACCATCGGCGTGTCCGTGGTCACCGGGGTACTATTCGGCTTGGTCCCGGCCATCAGCGCGTCGCGCCCCAACCTTGCGGCTACGTTGAATGAAAGCAGCAATCGCTCCGGCGTAGGCTTCCGCAGCGGCAAGATGCGCTCTTTGCTCGTGGTCAGTGAAATGGCGATGGCGCTCATCCTGGTGATTGGAGCGGGGCTGCTGGTGCGCACTTTCATGAATTTGCAGGCGGTCGATCCGGGCTTCGACACGCACAACGTGCTTACGATGGCCATGTCGATCAATGCGGATCGGTTTCACAAGACTGCGGGGGTCGCGCAGATCGTCCGCGACGGCACCGAGCGACTCACAGCGCTACCCGGCGTCACCAGCGCTGCCGCCGCCTGTTGCCTTCCCTTGCAGGGCGGCTTCGGCGTGCCTTTTGACATCGTTGGCCGCCCCAAGGGGAACGACGATTCCACCGGCGGAGCCGGTATCTTCATGGCGTCATGGAGTTACCTCAATACATTCAGAGTCCCGATCGTGCGCGGACGGAATTTTACCGAGCACGACGACGGATCGGCTCCCGGCGTAGTCATCATCAACGAGGCTATGGCAAAGCAATACTGGCCCAAGGGCGATCCGCTGTCGGACCGGTTGCTGGTCGGAGTCGGTATGGGTCCGGCGTTCGCGGAACCGCCACGCCAAATCATCGGCGTCGCCGGCGACACGCGGAATGGCGGCCTCGATCAGGATCCCGGCCCCACCATGTACATCCCTATTCCGCAGATGCTCGACACCGTCACCGCGCTCAACTCCCGCATTGCGCCGTTGTGGTGGATCGTGCGCAGCCGCGTGGAACCGCACACGCTCGTTAAACCCATCTCTGCCGCACTACGCGACGCGACCGCGGGCCTGCCGGTCGGACATATTCGCACCATGGATGAAATTGCCGGGTCGACGATCTCGCGGCAGCGCTTCAGCATGATGCTGCTGACCATCTTCGGTTCATCCGCGCTACTGATGGCTGCCATCGGCATCTACGGCTTCATGACCTACTCGGTGCAGCAACGGACGCAGGAACTCGGCATCCGCATGGCCCTGGGCGCGCAGGCTCCGAATATTCGCAACATGGTCATCCGCCAGGGAATGGTGCTGGCAATTATTGGTGTGGTCATTGGGATCGGCGGGGCGTTCTGGCTGACGCGGTTCCTGGCCAGCTTTCTCTTCGGGGTGAAAGCCTGGGATCCTCTGGCCTTTATCGTGACGCCGCTGTTGCTGAGCGCGATCGCGCTGATTGCCATCTGGATTCCGGCTTACCGCGCTACACGGGTTGATCCGATGACCGCGCTGAGGTTCGAATAAATATGTACTGCAGATGTTCAGGAGCGATAGGTGCAGCGGCGGCCTCTTTATCTTCTCGGCATTGTGCCTTTGCGGAAAGGTTCAGCTACGAGCTGCCATTCGTCCTCGTAGATAACGTATCCGGGCCTATCTGTTCTGATTTTCTTCACATAGATGCCGTTGCGTTCTAGAATCTCTACCATTTCCCATATGCGGGAGATGTGATCCGTGGAAGCGGTCTTGAACCAACAGATGCCAAGACGAAGCTTGTCGCGTCCGAAGGAAGTTGGCCTTTCCAGGTTGTCGCTGAACCACGCCCGTAACTCGTTCAGTTCGTCAGCGTCAGAATCTGAGATGTGCTGCCGCTCCAGGGCCCGCGCTGCCGCCTGAAAGATTCCCTGCTCAACATGACTGTCCTTGTCCTTGTGACCAACGACAAACCGGACGTATTCGCGTTTTTCCAGCGCATCATGACGCTCTAGGATGAAGCGTTCGTCCTCTGTCTCCACGAAAGCGAGGCGTCCGGGAATGCAAGAGAGGACGGTGCCCATGCCGCTCCCAACAACCTGTTTGAGAGCCTCGACGAGGGTCAGTTCCTTCAGATCGAGTGACGGATCTTCGGAAGTTGCCAAGACGATATTTGGAGAGTGCCGCTTCTGCAACTCGATCGTAATATTCTCGACGAAGAGTTTGTTGCTCGGAATGGGCAGGCGGTACTTCGGATCGAAGTCTGTAAAGTGCGGGAGCAGGTTGATAAACTTATGGCGCAGGCGTGGATCGGAGAGGATTTCTCGGTAACGATCGCGCTTGCTGCGCTTCACGAACGCTGCGACGAGTTGAAGTTCGCTATGCACCGGAGAAGTGTAGCGCAGGTCCCCAAATGGTCGGTACTACCTGACGTGGACGAACAATGTCTATGAACCTAATTCGAGCGATCATCTGTGGCATCTTGCTGTGCCTCGTCCAGCGTGCTCAGGCTCAGTCCATTGCATGGGCTGGGCATACCTGGAAAGTCACCAGCAGCGGCATGGCCGGCGTCGCGCACGGAGATCCCGCGAACATCACCATCGATGCCAACAAGCATCTGCATCTCCAGATCGTCCAGCGTGAAGGAAAGTGGACGTCCGCCGAAGTGTTCACCACCGACCGCATGGGCTTCGGAACTTATCAGTGGGTGATCGAGGGCAACGTCTACGAGATGGATCCGACTACGGTGCTCGGGCTGTTCACCTATGGGCCGACACATCACATTGGAGTGGACGCGGAGAACGAGGTCGACATCGAATTTTCCCAGTGGAATCACACTTGTAAAGATTGCAACGCAGACTTCACCGTGTATCCCTCGACGGGGAATCGCAAGCCGAATGGGGTCTCCGCCTGGGAGGACAACTTCCATGTCAGCGGCGAAAACCTCACCACGGCGCGCATGGAGTGGAGTTCGGATCACATCGTATTCACTCTGATGAAGGGCGTGCAGCCGATCGGAACCGCGGCTGATGTAATCAAGACGGAGACTTACTCGTCGACTGTGACGAATATCCCGCAAGTAGCTGCGCCGGTCGGGATCAATCTCTGGTGTTTTAAGAGCACGCCTGCGAAGGATCAGTCGGTGGTGATCCGCGACTTTCAGTTCGTGGCGCAGAGTGGGGCGCTAAGCAAGTGACGCTAAGCTAATAAGGAGAGTTGGCCGCCCGGCGCGGTCTCTCCCTCCTCGGACGGATCGGCGAACTTTCTCAGCTCCGGATATTTTTCGATGAGCGTCGGCGGGGCCGCGACTTTCTTTCCGGCGAGCATTGATTTCAGTTCAATTGCGTTCACGCCAGCTTTGCTTTCGAAATGATTATTGGTGATGACGTAGGTCGTCGCCGCGCGGGCCGCAACGTTTTCGATCCGCTCCTTCCAGCCCGCCAGTTCCCTCGCATTGTAGAGATAGTTGTAGCGGTCGTTGCGATCGTCGGAATCGAACCATTCCGCGTAGTTGCGCCCGTGCAGGCGCACATAGGCGATGGGCGCAGTGACATGCTCAGTCGGCGCCAGAGACTTTCCCAGCACCGGCTGATCGATATTGCAGAACGACACGTTGTTCCGTGCAAAGTCCGCGAGCGTTTCGGGATTGTTCCAGCTTGAGTGGCGAACTTCGACGACCCGCGGATATTCGATGAACTGCCGCAGCAGCCGGTCGAGATACTCTCGATTCAAGGAAGTATTCTTGAACGACACGGGAAACTGGATGAGCAGCGCGCCCAGGCGGCCTTCGTTGGCGAGAACGTCGAGGCCTTCGCGAGTGCGGGCTTCGTCTTCGTCGGTGGGGCGAATCGTCGCGGCGGAAGTGGGTTCCATCACTGCGATGGGCGAGTGCGTGAAGGCACGATAGAGTTTCGCCGTGAAAAGAAATTCGGGATTCACGGCGTCGACCTTGCGGCACCAGAGCTTGGCTAGTTCCGCTTTGAGCGGTCCGTAGAACGAGGTGTTGATTTCGGTGGTATCGAAAAAGCGCGCCAGATATTCCAGCGGATGCATCTTGCGGTGATTCATGCCCGTGGGATAGAAAATTCCGTCCCAGTCTTTGTAAGACCAGCCAGCCGTACCGACGCGGATGTTCCTCGCGTCGAGCCGATTGGGACGAGATTGGGCTGAGGATTCCATGACAGGAACCGCAGACGGAGGGCACGGTCAGAGTAGCACAGTAGGGATTCTGAAGATGCGTCCGTCCCTTGATGCTAGGATTTCTCCATGGCGGACAATCTGGCGAGTGAAAAGAGTCGGGCAACAGGGGGCTTCGCGGGACGCACCGTGCTGTCGTTCGAAAGCCGGCGTTCCACCGAAATCGCAACGCTGATTGAAAACTCCGGCGGACGCGCCCGCGTGGCTCCGGCCACTCGAGAAGTCGCCTCGACCGGCGGAGCCGATGTCTCGCGCTTCGTCACTACCCTACTACAGGGCAAAATCGATCTCACAATTTTCCTGACCGGAGTAGGAACGCGCGCGTTGGCCCGTGCGGTCGAACCGTTCTGTTCGCGCGAAGACTTTCTTTCGGCCCTGCGCAAAGTGCCGGTTCTGGCTCGCGGGCCGAAGCCGGTCGCCGCTTTGAAGGAGATGAATGTGCCGATCGCGTGGAATGTGCCCGAGCCCAACACCTGGCGCGAAATTCTGCAGGTGCTCGACAACAATAAAGTTCCGCTCGACGGCAGGCTCGTAGCCGTGCAGGAATACGGCGTCCCCAGCGAGGATCTCACGCAAGGCCTGCAGCAGCGAAGTGCTGAGATTCTGGCGGTTCATGTCTATGACTGGGCGCTGCCCGAAGATATCGCGCCGCTGAAAAATGCGATTCAAGCGCTGCTCGACGGCAGCGTCGATGTCGTACTCTTCACGGCTGCCATCCAGGTTCATCACGTGCTGCAAGTGTCGGAAGAAATGGGCGTGCGGGAGTCTCTTGTCGCCGCAATGAAAAAGGCGACGATCGCATCGATCGGGCCGGTAACGTCGGAAGCGCTCGGGGAGTACGGCATCCCAGTAAGCCTGGAGCCGTCGCATCCGAAGATGGGATTCTTGGTGAAAGAGGCGTCGGAGTTTACGTGCAAGACGACCAATCGGAAATAGATAACTGTAAAGCGCTGCGAGTTACTGGCAGGTGCTAGGCTAAGTTGGAACTGAGGGCGGGACATCACCAGTGTCTATGGAACAACTGATCGGCGGTGTCATCGGTTTATTGCTTGGTGCACTGCTAACGTGGCTGGCGTTGCGCTCTCGCACCGCTGCGCTGCAGGCTCGCTTGTCGTCGATGGAAAAGGACATGGCTGGCACCAAGGCCGATCTTGCACGCCTTTTGCTGGATCAGCGGCAACTGGTCGAGAGCCGGGCGCGGCTGGAATCCACGATCGAATCGGAACGAAAGTCCAGCAACGAAAAGATCGAACTGCTCAACGAAGCGGGAGAAAAACTGCAAAATGCCTTCAAGGCAATGGCTTCCGATGCCTTGAAAGATAACAATGTTTCCTTTCTTCAATTGGCTAAGTCGAGCCTGGAGCGCTTTCAAAGCGAAGCCAAAGGCGATCTCGACAACCGGCAAAAAGCTGTCTCGGATCTAGTCGCCCCAGTGCACGAGTCGTTGAACCGAGTTGACGCACAGATCCAGCAGATTGAAAAAGACCGTGGCAACGCCTACAGTGCGTTGCGCGAACAGGTGCAAATGCTGATCGCCGGCAACGACAAACTTCAGTCGGAGACCGGAAATCTGGTGCGCGCCCTCCGCACCCCGAACGTGCGCGGACGTTGGGGCGAAATTCAACTGAGGCGCGTAGTCGAGATTGCGGGCATGCTTCCCTACTGCGATTTTGCCGAGCAGGAAACCATCAACACCGACGCCGGCCGCTTTCGCCCCGACCTCGTTGTGAAATTGCCGGGAGGCAAGAACGTAGTCGTCGATGCCAAGACACCGCTGGATGCGTTTCTCGGGGCCTTCGAGAGCACCGACGAAGAAGTGCGCCGCAAGTCTCTGCTCAACCACGCGCGGCAAGTCCGCGATCACATGGAGACGCTGAGCAGCAAAAAATATTGGGAGCAGTTCGAGGCCACGCCGGAATTCGTGGTCATGTTTCTCCCCGGCGAGACATTTTTCAGCGCCGCCCTCGAGCAGGATCCCGGCCTGATCGAACAAGGCGTGCTGCAGCGCGTAATTCCAGCCTCGCCGACGACTCTGATCGCACTCTTAAAGGCTGTCGCCTACGGCTGGAACCAGGAAAAGCTCGCCCGCAATGCGCAGCAGATCAGCGCCCTCGGCAAAGAACTCCACGACCGCCTGCGCAAGCTCGCGGGACACGTCACTGCTGTCGGTGCCAACCTCGACCGTGCCGTCGAAGCCTATAACCAGGCCGTTGGCTCGCTGGAGAACCGTGTGCTGGTCTCCGCCCGCAAGTTCGCCGAACTGGGAGCGTCGGTCGCCGAAGATATTCCCGAGCTCGCACCCATTGAGACGACGGCGCGCGCGCTGTCGTTTGAGTGGGACGACGAACCGCTCCTGGGCACGCCCAAGAAAGATGAGCGCAAGGCAGGCTAGCCACTACGGCAGGCTGAATTCTTTCATGAACTTCCACGCATCCGCGTTGATCTCGTCGGCCCGCGCGTAGTAGTTGTGGTCGTGGTGGTCGAGTTCCACATAGTGAACGGGAAATCTCGCCTTGCGCAGCAGGTCTCGCGTCTTGCGCACCGCATCCTGCGAAAAGAACTGATCGTGGTCGCCGATATAGATGGCAATCGGCGTCTTGCGCTGGGCGCGAGCCACGATCCATTCGTAGTCTGGAGCAATGCGATTGGCATGCACCGCGACCGCCGCAAAATATTGCGATTCGAACATGGCTCCATCGAAGGCGAGATAACCGCCCATGGAGTTTCCGAACAGATAGACGCGCTGCGCGTCGATGGCGACGACCTCCTTCGCGTCCTCGACCACGCAGCGAAAAACCTGCGGAGCCGCGTCTTCGAATTTGAGATTGCGTGGCAATTCCGGCGCCAGCAGCACAATCTTCTGCTCCTCGGCAAAGCGCTTCCAGGCATCGACCATGTTCTGTGCCCGATCCCCCGCCCCGTGAAGCAATACGACCGTCGGCAGCGGTTGCTCTTTATCTTTCTCAGGCGAGAAGTAGAGATAAGTCTGATCCCACCCAGCGCAGCGCACCGTCCTCGAGTTCACAGGAGAAGCCGCCGCCGACATCAGCATGGGAACGCACAAAACAAACGCAACCAGTATCCTCCGGCGATTCGACCCCGTCATAGTCGCCTCCTACATCTCATATACTGCGATGCATCATCCTACTTGCTTGCAGAGGGCCGAATCCATCAGACCAAACGGATGCTTGTAAGCCTAAGATTTTCAAGGGAAAGCAAATACGGAATCCCACAGAAACATCCTAAAAGGCATAGTTCGCGTTTGAAAATCCATCTATAATTATGGAAGTGGCCTGATCTGCGGGACTTAGTCTTCCCAAAATGGGGCTCGACATGGCAGCGAAGTTGCTTATTACGGATCAGCGGGATCTATCTCCCGCGCCTGTCCTGCCCCCTGCGGGGTCGGGGCAGACGCCGAAGCCCATGAATCGGGAAAGCCAAGCTCGCTTTGTCGCGGTCCTGCTATTCGTAGCAACGGTCGCGGCCGTGGTTTTTGCCGGCCTCAACTTCCAGAAAGAACGCCAATCCACGGCCCCCGACGACGGAGTGGTGTGGGTGGAGCGCGGCGGGCGCCTGGTCGCCGACCAACTTGAGCCCGACGGTTCCGGTGCCAAGAGCGGCATTAAAGCCAACGACGAACTCATCTCGGTCAATGGCCAGGAGATCAAGAACACTTCCGGCCTGGAACGTCAGCTCTACCGCAGCGGCATTTACTCAAAGGCAGCCTACACGATCGCCCGGCAAGGAGTCACGCTGGATTCCAGCGTCATTCTGGTTCCCGCCAATCGGTCCCTGAACAACTGGCTGCGGCTGATCGCGCTTATCTATCTGGGGATTGGCGTATACGTTCTTCTGAGGCGCTGGACGGCCCCCGGCTCAACGCACTTCTACGTTTTCTGCCTGGTCTCGTTCATCGCGTACTCGTTCAAGTACGTATATAAGCTGAACGATTTTGACACCATCATCCTCTGGAGCAACATTGTCGCATGGCTGTTGCAGCCGGCGCTGTTCGTGCACTTTGTTCTGACCTTCCCCGAGAAGCGGCAGTTTGTACGCAAGTATGCGTGGCTGCTGACTCTGGCGTATGTGCCAGGAACATTGCTGCTGGCTCTACGCCTTTCGGCGATGCGATGGCTGGAAGCCAGCGGACGGCTTAGCCGCAACATGGACCGGCTGGATTTCTCCTACGGCGCTGTCTTCTTTTTGATCGCTGCCGCCGTGCTCTGGGACAGCTACCGGCGGGCTGGTACGACGATCCTCCGGCAGCAACTGAAGTGGGTAACGCGGGGCACGATCCTGGCGACCGTTCCCTACACACTTTTCTATGTAGTGCCCTACCTGCTGGGTTCGCGGCCGGGAACGATCGGGAGCCTGTCCGTGCTGTCGCTGGGCCTGCTGCCGCTGACCTTCGGCTTCGTCATCTTCCGCTATCGACTGATGGACGTGGACGTCATCTCGAAGCGCGTCGTCGTCTACACCTTGGCCGTCACTGCAGTGGTGGGAATGTACTTCGCGCTGGTGGCTGGGGTCGCCACACTCGTCCACATGCGGCAACCGAGCACCGGACCAATCGGGCTCATTTTGGCCGTGGTGGTGACCGCGCTGTTGTTTGATCCGGTGCGCAAATGGATTCAGGATCGAGTCGACCAGCTTTTTTATCGCGCGGTTTATGACTACCGGCGAACGCTGCTTGAATTTGGCCGCGAACTCGGCTCGGAGACGGATCTGAACGCGCTGCTGGCATCGGTGATGGACCGCCTCTCTCGCACGCTCGCCGTCGACCGCATGGCGATTTTTCTGAACGCAGGCGAGGAACCGGAGCGCTTCGTCCTGTCAAAGTTTTCTGGGATGATTCCGCCCAGCCAGCTTGACCTGACTTTCCTGAGTGCGGCGCGGCCGGAGCCTGCCGGGCACATGTTCTTCGAGAACACCCATCAGGTACCGCGCGAGACTGCCGGTTCGCAGGAATCCATCGCCCGGCTCGATCTGAACTACTACATCCCCTGCCGCGCGCAACAGAAGACGGTCGCGGTGCTCGGTCTGGGCAAGACAACGAACGGCAATTTCTTGTCCAGCGAGGATATTGAACTTCTGGAAACTCTGGGCGGATATCTTGGTATTGCGATTCAGAACGGCCGTCTCTACGCGTCGCTGCAGCAGAAGGTCGCCGAGTACGAGCGCCTGAAGGATTTCAACGAAAACATCGTCGAATCCATCAACGTGGGCGTGATGGCACTCGACATGGAAGACCGCATCGAGAGCTGGAACGCACAGATGGAAGTGATGTACGCCATGCCGCGCTGGCAGACCCTGACCCAGCCCGTGCCCACTATCTTCCCGCAGGAATTTGTCGAAGAGTTCTACCGCATACGGCAGAACGCCGGCATCAATAACCTGTACAAATTCCGGCTGAAGACTCCAGCGGGCGAAACGCGCACCGTCAACGTGGCGATTGCCCCGCTGGTCACGCGCAAGTTTCAAGTAATCGGCCGTCTCGTAATCATGGACGACATCACCGAGCGCGTCGAACTCGAGGGCCAGCTTTCTCAGGCGGACAAGCTCTCTTCAATCGGATTGTTGGCTGCCGGCGTGGCCCACGAAGTGAATACGCCTCTGGCGGTGATCTCTTCCTACACGCAGATGCTGGCCAAGCAACTGCAAGGCGACCCGCAGAAATCCGGATTGCTCGACAAGATTACACGGCAGACGTTCCGCGCCTCCGAGATCGTCAACAACTTGTTGAACTTCTCGCGCACCAGCGGCACCGAGTTCGCCGACGTCGATGTGAACAAAGTGATCCTCGACACGCTGGCGCTGCTGGAACATCAATTCAAGACCGCGAAGATTCAGGTGCGATCGGAGCTGATTCCGTCGATCTCGCCGATTCAGGGAAATCCTGGCCGGCTGCAACAGGTGTTCCTGAACTTGTTCTTGAACGCGAAAGACGCCATGCCCGGCGGCGGCACTCTGAGCATAGCCACCAGCAATGGCGATCAGATCAGCGTGCGCGTCTCCGACACCGGCTCCGGCATTTCTCCCGAGCATGTTCATCGCATCTACGACCCGTTCTTCACGACGAAGACTGCGCCGAAAGAAGGGCAGAATCGCGGAACAGGACTTGGCCTCTCCGTAACCTACGGCATTATTCAAGAGCACGCCGGCAAAATTCGAGTCGAAACAAATCCAGGTTCGGGGACGACCTTCGCCCTCGACTTCCCCCTGAGCAGGAAGGCGATGCATGTCTGAAGCGGCCGTCATCTCCCGCAGTGCGATCCACGGCGCAACCCCAGCCGGATCTGTGCTCATCATCGACGACGAGGCCGAGATTCGCGAATCCCTGCAAACCCTTCTGGAGATGGAAGGTTACGAAGTCGAAACCGCTGTAACCGGCGAAGACGGCTTGGTGCAAGTCGGCGAACGCGCCTTCGATCTGGTGCTGCTCGACCTCGCTCTGCCCGGCCGCGACGGCATGGACATCCTGAGCGAGATTCGCTCCCACGACCCGCGCCTCCCGGTGATCATGATCACCGCCTACGGGACTGTAGAGAACGCGGTACGGGCGATGCAGTCGGGAGCCACCAACTTCGTCCAGAAGCCGTGGGACAACGAGAAACTTCTCGCCGACGTTCGCGCTGCGGTCGGCTGGCGACGAGCGGAAGAAGAGAACGTTCAACTCAAGCGCGCCCTCAAGCAGCGTTACAACTTTGAAAACATTGTGGGCAAGAGCGAGCCCATGCTAAAAATTTTTGACCTGGTAGCGCAGGTCGCCAACAGCCGCTCCACCGTGCTGTTGCAGGGCGAGAGCGGCACCGGCAAGGAAGTCATAGCCAAAGCCGTTCACCTCAACTCGCCGCGCCGCGACAAGCCGTTCGTTCCGGTGAACACCGGCTCCATGCCCAACGATCTGCTGGAGTCGACGCTCTTCGGCCATGTCAAAGGCGCCTTCACCAGCGCCATCGCGTCGAAAAAGGGTCTGTTCGAAGTCGCCGACAAAGGTACGCTATTCCTGGACGAAATCGCCACCATGGGGCTGGAGACCCAAGCCAAGATTCTCCGCGTCTTGCAGGATCGCCGATTCATGCACCTCGGCGGCATTTCGGAAGTGCAGGTGGACGTGCGCATCATCGCCGCCACCAACATCGACCTGCGCCAGATGGTTCGCGAAGGCCGTTTCCGCGAAGATCTCTTCTACCGCCTCAACGTCATCACCATCGAACTGCCGCCCCTACGCCAGCGCAAGGAAGATATCCCGCTTCTGGTGGAATTTTTCTTGAAGAAGTACGCCGAAGAAAATTCTCGCGCCACGCCGCGCATCACTCCTGAAGCGTTGCGCCCGCTGATGGGCTACTCCTGGCCTGGCAATGTGCGCGAACTGGAAAACGTGATCGAACGCGCCGTCGTCCTCTCCTCCGGCATGGAGATCAGCATGGACCTTCTGCCCGACTCCATGATGGGGCGCGGTTCCTCCCTCACGCTGCACGAACCGGCTTCCGACGCGTCGTTATTCGAGATTGTGGAAGACGTTGAGCGCCGCGTGATCACCGACATGCTCGAACGCTGCAACTGGAACCAGACCGAAGCCGCCGAACGCTTCCACGTCCCTCTCTCCACCCTGAACCAGAAAATCCGCCGGCTGAATATTGAGATTAAGAAGAAGGGGCGGGGGTAGAGGGGCCACTGAAGTGCGCCCACTAAAACCGGGGCAGCACCCTTCTCCTCTCTCACATTTCCTGAAACTTAATTCAGCCTGGGTTGCCGACTAAGGCTCGTCCGAAGGTTGCAGGATTGAACCGGCCTGGAGGCAGAACCTCCTTTACGCTGCTGCACCGCTAGGCTGGCACGGCCCGTTTGATCGTGGTGCGCGGTTGTGCGCTCGTTCGATGGTAGGTATCAGGCGTTCGTGGAGTTCGCTCTTCATCACGTATTCGTCCACCAACCACAGGATCCGCTCTGGCATCTCTGAGTACGCCGAAAGCAGGATGATTGGAACGTTGGGAAACCGCTGCTTGATATGCCAGGCTACGGCCTCCGCGTCCATGCCTTCCTCTTTGTACTCGAGCAGAACCGCGGCCACGGGTACATTCTCCAACAGCTTCATCGCAGTGTGGCAACTCGATGCGATCTCGACGCAATAACCATGAGACTCCAGGACTTCTTACGCAACTCCAGGACTTGCAGAAGGTCGTCGATGCACAACACGAGGGGGGAATCCATGGCGAATCTCCTCTGGATGGTCCTGAGCTGGCTTTGGCTCGACGTGGAGCGGCGTTGATGATGTGCGCGGCATTACAAGACCGTCGCCTACGGAATGACCGGTCGGAATTAAATCGCCCGCTGACGAGGCCCGGTCATGATCCAGCAATTTAATAGGTCGAGGTACGCCTGTCTGTTCAAAATTGACCACTTTTCGTTAAATGCGCCGGCGCCAATCGCCAACGAGAGTCCCGCCCACCACATGCAAACGCGCTCGGCACGCGATCGTAAAAGTCTTCGATCTTCTTCTGAGGGCCTAACCAGCCATCTCGCCCGTAGGAACGAAGCGCGGGATATTGGCCACGTCAGCCGCACCCTGATGCCTGAAACCCCGCACCCTTCTCTGTTATAGTTCGGTCAAGACGCTCGGCCACGGAGCGTCCCCCGAATAGCATGGAACTGACTTCGCCCACGGAGTTCGCCAAGCAGAAGGTTCTGTCGGTTCAGGAATACACCTTTTTCTCTTTGCGGTCTCTTGCCAACCTCTTCCAGCGGCCCAGTTACATGGGCGATATGCTCCAGCAAGCCGACCTGGTCGGCGTTGGCTCGATTTCCATCGTGTTGTCCGCCTGTTTCTTCATTGGAGTCGCGCTGGCCCTCAATAGCGCCACCACTCTGGGCCAGTTCGGAGCCCGCTCGCTAATCGGAGAGTTGGTTTCCATCGGTGTTATACGGGAATTGGGGCCATTGCTGGCCGGGCTCGTCGTGGCCGGGCGGAATGCCTCCGGCATGGCCAGCGAACTCGGCTCCATGATGGTCACCGAACAGATTGACGCGATGCGGGCCCTCGGCACCGACCCTATGAAAAAGCTGGTCACGCCGCGGGTCGTCTCCACCATGGTGATGCTTTTCTTCCTAACGATTCTCGGCGACCTGCTGGGCCTGATCGGCGGAAACTTTGTCGCCAGTGTTCTACTCTCTTTGGATTCGCGCGAGTATTGGAACACCGCCTGGCAGCACCTGGTTTTTGCCGATGTGTTCATCGGGCTCGTCAAGCCGGTGATCTTTGGCTTCATTGTCGCCACGATCGGTTGCTATTACGGACTAACGACAAGAGGAGGCACGCAGGGCGTCGGCCGCGCTACCACGGAGGCCGTGGTGGCAGCCATGATTCTGATCATCGTCACTGACGTTTTCGTGACGCGGCTGCTGCAAGTCCTTCTTGGAGCAAGCTAACCAACGCCATCGCCTACAACTGACCCTATGTCTGCCCCAGCCTTGCCCATCAACCCGCTCGCTAGCCCTCCGCGGAGCTCCGGCGCTGTGATCGTATTTGAAGATGTATATCTCTCGTTTGAAGACAATGCGGTTCTGCGCGGGGTTTCATTCCAACTACCCTTCGGCGAGACCAAGGCTCTCTTCGGCGTGGCCGGAGCGGGCAAGAGCGCGATTCTGAAGCTCGCGCTCGGATTGTTGCGACCGGACTCCGGGCGCATCACGGTGCTGGGCAATGAAGTTACTCAGATGCACGAGCAGGATCTGTTCCCCATGCGCGGCCATCTGGGAATGGTTTTTCAGGAAAGCGCGCTATTCGACTCGCTCATGGTGCGCGAAAACGTCGCCTACCGGCTGATGGAAGAGCACGGCATCTACGACGAGGAGATTGACCGGCGGGTGCGCGAGGCACTACGCTTCGTTGAACTCGAACACACGGTCGATCTTTTTCCGTCGGAATTGTCGGGAGGCATGCGCCGTCGCGTGGCCATCGCACGCGCCATCATCACTCAACCGGAATTGCTGCTCTACGATTCGCCGACCGGCGGCCTCGATCCCGTGACTTCCAACACGATCGTGGAACTGATCATGAAGCAGCGCGATGTCTACAAGACCAGTTCCCTGCTGGTGACGCACCGCCTGCAAGACGCCTTCACCATGGCCACGCATCAGTTCGATCCGAAAACGAATCAAATGCGCCACCTACCCCGGGGCCAGTACTGCGACGTTCCCATGAGCTTCCTGATTCTGCGCGACGGTAAAGTGATTTTTGACGGCGACGTGCGCCAGTTGGCCGGCTCGCGCGACGAGTACATCCGCGAATATATCTCGTAAAAATTGGGATTTATCGTGGAGGGGCGGACACCTACGTCCGCCCAGGCCGAGGCGCGGCTGAGGGTTGGAGTTGTCACGATCGCTCCCCGGACGAGGGCGTCCGGGGCTCCGCTAACTCTTACTTCGCTGCCGTCAAGCTCTTCCCCGCCTGCTGGAACGCATCCACATTGCTCTTGTCAATCAACGCCGAGCCCGTGTCCACGAAGCTCGGAATCGGCGCGAAGCTGTCTTTCGCCCAATCTTTATCGAGCGACGATGGCTTGTGATGATACAGATTGTCGAGCATCTGCATCCCGACAAAGGCCATGCTGTAGGGCTTCTGCGCAATCGTCGCCGCGATCACGCCCTTCTGAATCAAGTCCAGCGTTTCCTGGTCGGTGTCCATTGCAATGACAACTTTGCCAGTGATGTGATAGCTGTTGAGCACGCCGGCGACTTCCTTGCCCGACTGCGCTTCCAGGCATACGAACGCGTCAACCTTGTCGCGCTCTTTGCCGACGATCTGCGTGGCCGTATCGAACGCGATGCGCGGATCGCCTTGAATATCGACCACGCGCGTGATCTTGATGTCGGGCGTCTTGGCGAGTGCTTCTTTGTAGCCCCGCAGGCGATCCTGCAGGTTGGGCTGATCGGGCATGGAGAAAACAACCACGTTGCCTTTGCCCTTGAGTTCCTGCGCCAGGCGTTGCCCGCCTGTGAACCCAGCCTGATAGCTGTTGGTGCCGACAAAAAAAAGGCGCTTGCTGGTGGGAGCATCTGAATCGATCGTGATTACCGGAATGCCTGCGGTCACGGCCCTGTCGATGCTGTCCTTGAGCAATGCTGGGTCAGTCACCGCCAGCAGAATGCCGCTCGCCTTTTTCTGCACGGCCTGGTCCAGCGCATCGCGCTCGGCCTTGGGATCATAATTCTGCGGCCCGGAAAAATCGGATCGCACTTTGTACTGCGACGCTGCATTAGCGAACCCCGCCCCCGCTGCCTTCCAATACGAGACCTGCAGATTCGCGGAAACGAGCACGTAGTACTCGTCAGAATCGTGGGCGGCGCCGCAACTGAGTACAAACGCAAGAGGGACAGCTAAAGCCGCAGAGCGAAGAATCCCGCGCGAGAGGAACATTGCATCCTCCTTCGAACCACTCGCGTCCGGATGATACGGCTCCGTGCCGGACGCCAGCCTTTCAGCGACAGGATTGTAAACCCGCGGTCAAGTGAAGGCCAGCCAGTCAGTGCAAAATACGCGACTCTGGCATTTGTCATTCCTTATGCCCCGATGTACATTATCTGCGCTTTCATTCTGACGGATTTCATTGATCACAGCCTGAGAACGGCATCTTCGCATGGAGTAACCCGACATGTTATCAAGCCGAAGTTTCGCGCTACTCTTAACCCTAGCTGCCAGTATTTCGCTGTTCGTCGCAACCGCTCAGGCGGGCGCCTTGCTGGCCGCCGACGATGGCCCCCGTTGCCATGTTGTTCCGCCACATGAACCTACTCCAGCCGAAAATGCCTATCTGGCGGGCAATGCCAGCCAGGCGGAAACTCTCTATCGCGAGGCGCTGGCCAAATCTCCGCACGATGCGACTCTCACCGCTGGGTTGGTGCGCTCCCTCCTGCGGGAGCAGAAGGTTGACGATGCAGCATCCGCCGTCAATGCGGAACTCTCGGGGGCGCCTAACTCCGTGCCTCTGCTCACGGTGTTCGCCGAAGTCGAGTACCGCCAAGGCAAAGTAGCGGAGGCCGCCGGCACTGCCGATCAAGCGTTCCATCTCGACCCTTGTAATCCACGGGTGTACCTCATCCGCGCCCGCATTCTTCGTCTTAATTCCATGTACGCCTCGGAGCGCAGAGCCATCGGCAATGCTCACGCGCTCGATCCCTCTGACCCCGACATTACACGGACATGGCTAGGGACATTGCCGCTTGAAAAGCGGATCGATGAGCAGAAGCATTTTCTCGCGACGGCCAATGGCCTGGACGCGGGAGAGCGCACCCGCATCGAGCACGGTATCGGTAATCTCGAGAGCCACGCCGCCAATCCTGATAAAACCTGTCCACCTGGCTTCTGCGGCGACTACTTCAACAGGACTTCCCCTGGTTCCGCTTATGTCGGATGGCAGCGGCAGGCATATTCGAGGATGGGGACTTCATGTATTCCTCAACAACAAGGAAGCCGGCCTTGAGGTGGACACCGGAGCTTCAGGGCTTGTGATCGGTCGGAGTGTTGCTGAGCGAGCGAGATTGAAATCAGATACCAAGATCCAACTCGGCGGTATCGGAGACAAGGGCCCTCAGGGAGGCTACATCGCCCACGCTGATTCCATACGCGTCGGGTCACTTGAGTTTCGCGATTGCATCGTCGAGGTGAGTGATCGTCAGGACATTGTCGGCGTCGATGGCTTGATCGGTGCCGACGTTTTCAGCAGCTTCCTGGTTACGCTCGACTACCCGATGCGCAAGTTCTTGCTCGGGCCGCTCCCGCCTCGGCCAACCGACGCGGGGGGCGCTTCGGCAACTCTCAACACCCAAGGTGGCGAACAACCCTCAGGCGGCAACACGTCGTCTGCGGAACCCACGGAGCCACAGGACCGGTTCATGAGTCCTACGATGAAAGACTACGCGCCCGTGTTTCGCTCCGGTCATATGTTAATCATTCCGACGCTACTCAATGGCACAACCCAGAGGTTGTTCCTGGTGGACAGCGGTGCATTCAGTTCCAGCATCTCGCCAGAGGCGGCCCGGGCCGTCACCAGAGTTCATGGGGGCTCGCCAGTTGGAGTACAAGGCATCAGTGGCGAAGTCAAGAAGGTATCGACCAGCGACAAGATCGTTCTAACCTTCGCCGGGATTCAGCAAAGGAACAACGATCTCATCTCGTTTGACACTTCCGGACTCAGCAGATCGGCCGGAATGGAGGTGTCCGGCATTCTCGGCCACAGCGTCCTTCGCGAACTCACGATCTCTATCGACTACCGGGATGGGCTCGTCAAGTTCGACTACGATCCACATCACGGCAACCACATCTTCGAGTAATCTCGTGACTGTGATCTATGCACGAAGCCTACACTCCCACCGGGAAGGGTTTGGTGTGGTTACTCGTGCTAAGCCCTCCCCCGCCAAATCTTCCCTGCAGCAGTGACATCAAGCCCGTGTACCAGTATCCCACCACGAATAGCAGCAGGAATGGCACTGTGATGTAGTTCTCATTGTCGATGGCGTAATAGATCGTCGCCGCGAAGTAAGCTCCGATCAGCAGTTCGACCCAAGGCACCCACCCAAGACGCTTGCGATATTTGTTGGCTCCGACTTTATCCAGCTTCGACACCACGCGGTATTTGGGCGTGCGCGCGAATGCGCTTTTCTTGCCTACCAGCGCTTCAAGCACCGCACGAGTGTTGGTGATCGTCAGTCC
>Ga0066790_10000123_pt1 | contig 23693 bp, 36 predicted proteins | sample OrgsoiDNA2013050_FD_70963 | JGI IMG/M metagenome (GOLD analysis project Ga0066790, IMG submission 70963) | Permafrost soil microbial communities from the Arctic, to analyse light accelerated degradation of dissolved organic matter (DOM) -... | ecosystem: Environmental > Terrestrial > Soil >...
TGCGCCGGCTGACGTGCCTGAAGAGCGAGGTTTGTCCCAGTGTGCACGCTAGAAAATGGCGTGTTGGCGCCGGGCGCACGCCAACGGGCGCGGCGCCCTACCCCGCCCCGACCCGCCCGACCTCGTCGCGGACCGCGGGCAGGAACGCGCTCTGGGGACCGTTGCGGCCGGAGCGGGTCGCGGCCGCGGCGCCGGCGCCCGACGCGCCCGCACTCGCGGCCCTCGCGGTGGCGGCAGCCGGGCGGTAGGTGGCGTTCCAGTTGTGGGTCGTGACCGCGAGCGCGAGCAGCGCCGGCCAGGTGACGGCGCCGATGATCCCGGTCGGCTGGATCGCCTTCGCACTCTGGAACGCCTTCACGGCTGAGGCGGTGGCGTTCCCGAAGCTGCCATCGACGGGGATGTTGGCGCCGGCCGCGACCAGGTGCTCCTGCGCCCAGACGACCAGGTCGCCCTGGGAGCCGTTGCTGAGGGTCGGGTAGCCCGGTGCGGGGCTGGGCGGTGCGAGCGGCTGGATCGGTGAGCCGACCGCGTTGAAGCCGCCGCTGGTTGCCTCCTGCCAGTCCCACCAGCTGACGCCGGTGGCTCCGTAGGCGGCGGCGTCCTGGCGGAAGCGCAGCACCGCCGAGGCGGGCGGGTTGTTGTAGATCTGCCCGAGTGGGTAGGTCGGCGCTCCGTAGACCCGGTTCAGCGGCCAGGTGTGCGCGTACACGGCGTCCGGCGACACGCCGATGTCCTGCCAGTACATCTGCGGGAGGTTGTACTGGGCGCCGCCCGGGCCCAGGAACACCGAGTAGGGGAAGGCCGGGTGGTAGTCGACGTAGGGGAAGCCGGCCAGGCCCACCGGATAGGCGGGACCGAGTCCCTGGCGCAGTGCCTGCACGTACTGCTGGGCCTGGGCGTACTTGCCCTCGTACTCGCTCTCGGCGTCGATCACCAGGCAGTCGGCGCCGTTGCGGGCGGACTGGATTCCGACCTGCGCCTCGGCCAGCGGGCTGTTGCCGTACACGTACTGCCAGGCACACACGTGCAGGCCCTGGGCCTTGAGCGCGGCCACCGTGGCGGGGGAGAACTGGGCCCAGGTGTTGCCGCCGTCGCCGCTCTTGACGAACGCGGTCTTGATCCCGTATGCGGCCGCCTGACGGCCGATCGCGACCGGGTCCCCGCCCTGGGATGCGCTCAGGTACCAGATCCACATGCCGGTCCCGTTGAGAACGCTCGAGCCCGCCACGACCGGAGGTGGTGTGACGGGCGGCTTCACCGGCGCCGGCGGGCGCCTGACCGTGATCGTGATCCCGTTCGACTTCGCGCTCCCGGGCGAGACGAGCCTGAGCGTGCCGCTGATCGCATCGGACGGGACGTTGACCCGCATCCTGGTCGAGCGCACGAGCTTGCCGATCACCGATCGGGTCCAGTGGCGGCTCCCGTCCCGGGCCGGGAACAGGATCCGGGTCCGGGCGAGCAGGCCGTGGGCCCCGACCTCGAGCTCGCCGGTGCGCACGACCACGACCGGCGAGCCGGCGTGGCAGGGGAGTGCGGTGCGGATGCAGCGCACCCACACCAGCGTCGGGCGCACGACCCTCGCGCTCGCCGCGGGAACCACGAGCGCGCAGAGCGCGCCGGTGCAGGCCACGGCCGCGAGCAATGCGGCGATCCTTCTCGGGTGTCGAGCGGGCCTCATGTGACCTGGTAACCCAGACTGTCAAGCCGGTCAAGGGTCGCTGCCAGCGCCTGCGTCGCGCCGGCCACCTCGGCGCCGGCGACGGTGTAATCGATCAGGTCGCCACCGCTCCCGATCAGCTCCTTCATGCTCGGGCCGTCCACCAGGCGCATGGCGATGAACAGGCCGTAGCCGGACTCACCGGCCTCGTCCACGGGAACGATGTGCGGGTCCGCGGGCGTCGCCCGCAGCACCGCCTCGCGCCGGAAGCGCTTGTTGAACGCCTCATCCTGGCTGAGGTTCGCCGACAGCACCTTCAATGCAACCACTCGGCCGCGCGATAGTTGCGTAGCCAGGTAGACGGTGCCCATCCGCCGAAGGCCAGGTGGCCGTCGATCCGGAAGCCGGCGATCCGAGTGCCCGGCTCGAGCATCACGGACCTCCGCAGGAGCGCCCCACGTCGCACAGCGGGCGGCCGGGTCACAGAGCGCCCGCGACCGGTGGGTAAAGAACGCGAGGGCGCCCCGCCGCACGGGACCGGGGGCTGCGACGGGGCGACCCTCGCGTCTGTTGGAATGTATCGGCCCCAGCCTGAGATTGGTAACGCCCCTGACGTCAGATGGGCAAATAGACGAGCGACTGGTTGGCCGGCATGTCAGGAGCTCGGTGGCACGGAGGGCACGCCCGCCTGGGCTGTGCGTCGCTTGGCCGGGGGCGGCCCGCCGAGCAGCAGCCCGAGCCCGGTGCTCATCACGAGCAGGGCCGCTCCCAGCGTCTCGAGGTAGAGACCCGCCTGCGGGGTCGAGCTCGCGTTCGCGAAGCGCGCCGACCCGAGGCCGATCAGACCGGACGCATGCGCGTCGGGCAGATCGCCGGCCAGCGCGATCACGAGCGTCAGCAGCCCGAGCGCGCCGATCGCGACGAGCGCCGGGCGGCTGCCGTGGCGCCAGGCTCCATACGTGAGCAGGGCGGCCAGGATCGCGATCGGGATCAGCGCGTAGGCATGATGCGAGCCGGCCGACACGGACTGGATGGGATGGCCGCTCGTCGCGGTGCGGACGCTGAACAGGGTGCTGAGCTCGGCCACGACGAGCAGCAGCGACCCGATCAGGCCACCGGCGAGCACCACCGTGGGGACCGAATTTCCGATCTTGGCCAGACCCCCGGAGGCCCCGGGGGCTCTGCTATATTCGGGCTTCGCCTCGGGCGGCGTCGCGTTCACCTGTGCTCGCTGCCGCGCGCGGAAGATCCAAGCGATGGAGACGTCGACCTACTAGACAAACGCCCGCCCTCGACAGCCGCGTCGTGAACGGGCCCCGTGGGCCCTTTTTCATGTCCGCGGCGAACACCGGCAACCACCTCAGAAGAAACCACTTTCATGCCTCGCACGATTTCGCTCGAAAAGACTCGCAACATCGGGATCATGGCTCACATCGACGCCGGTAAGACGACGACGACCGAGCGCATCCTCTATTACACGGGGCGGACCTACAAGATGGGGGAGGTTCACGAGGGCGCCGCCGTGATGGACTGGATGGAGCAGGAGCAGGAGCGCGGCATCACGATCACCTCGGCGGCCACCACGGCGGAGTGGAAGGGCCACCGGATCAACATCATCGACACGCCAGGGCACGTCGACTTCACGGTCGAGGTCGAGCGCTCGCTGCGCGTGCTCGACGGCGCGATCGCCCTGTTCGACTCGGTCGCCGGCGTCGAGCCCCAGTCCGAGACCGTCTGGCGCCAGGCCGACAAGTACCACGTGCCGCGCATCGCGTACATCAACAAGATGGACCGGATCGGAGCCGACTTCGACCGCGGCGTGCAGACGATGATCGACCGCCTCGGGGCTCATCCGGTCCCGATTCAGCTCCCGATCGGCGCCGAGGGCGACTTCGCCGGTCTGATCGATCTGGTCGAGAACCACGCGATCATCTACAACGACGAGCTGGGCAAGGAGCAGGAGATCATCGAGATCCCGGCCGAGCTCGCCGATCAGGCGGCGGACGCGCGCGAGCATCTGCTCGAGGAGGTCTCCCATTACGACGACGGACTCGTCGAGATGATCCTCGAGGAGCACGAGATCTCTCCCCAGCGGCTCAAGCAGGCGATCCGCACGGCCACGCTGAGCAACGAGATGACCCCGGTCCTGTGCGGCTCGAGCTTCAAGAACAAAGGTGTGCAGCCGCTGCTCGACGCCGTCATCGACTACCTGCCGAGCCCGCTCGACGTCCCTCCGGTGGAGGGCATCGAGCCCGACAGGTCCTCGGGGAACGGCGGGCGCCCCGCGCACCGGGAGGCCTCCGATGACGCTCCGTTCGCGGCGCTCGCGTTCAAGATCATGGCCGACCCCTACGTCGGCAAGCTGACCTATTTCCGCGTCTACTCGGGCAAGCTCGCCGCCGGCTCTCGCGTGCTGAACGTGAGCACCGGGCGCACGGAGCGCGTCGGCCGGATCCTGATGATGCACGCCAACGAGCGGGCGGAGCTGCACGAGGTCTACGCCGGCGATATCGCCGCCGGTGTCGGCATCAAGCAGGTCGCCACCGGCGACACGCTCGCCGCCCCCGACAAGCCGATCAAGCTCGAGACGATCGTGTTCCCCGAACCGGTGATCAAGGTGGCGATTGAGCCCAAGACGAAGGCCGACCAGGAGAAGATGTCGATCGCTCTGGCGCGCCTCGCCGAGGAGGACCCGACGTTCCAGGTCCGCACCAACGAGGAGACCGGGCAGACCGAGATCTCCGGCATGGGCGAGCTGCACCTCGAGGTGCTGGTCGACCGCATGCTGCGCGAGTTCAAGGTCGACGCCAACGTCGGCCGCCCCCAGGTCTCCTACCGCGAGACGATCCGCGGGACGGCCGACAAGGTCGAGGGCCGGTTCGTCCGCCAGACGGGCGGCTCGGGCCAGTACGGAATCGTCTACATCAACGTCGAGCCGGCGCCGGGCGAGGGATTCGACTTCGTCAACAAGGTTCGTGGCGGCTCGATTCCGACCGAGTTCATCCCGGCGGTCGAGAAGGGCATCGAGGGGGCCATGGACAACGGCCCCCGCGCCGGCTATCCGATGGTCGACGTGCGGGTCACGCTCACCGACGGTAAGTACCACGACACGGACTCGTCCGAGATCGCGTTCCGGGTCGCGGGCTCCCTGGCCCTCAAGGCCGCCGTGCAGCGGGCCAAGCCGGTCCTGCTCGAGCCCGTGTTCGCAGTCGAGGTGGTCACGCCCGAGGAGTTCATGGGCGAGGTGATCGGCGATCTGAACCGGCGCCGCGGCCACGTCCATGGGATGGAGCAGCGCGGCAACGCGCAGGTCGTCTCGGCCGACGTCCCGCTGGCGGAGATGTTCGGGTACGCGACCGACGTGCGGTCCAACACCCAGGGCCGCGCCACCTACACGATGCAATTCGACCGCTACCAAGAAGTGCCCCCGAGCATCGCCGAGAAGATCGTCGGCGACCAGACGGGCACGTAGCAGCAGGACCAGACGGAACTGAGATAGATTGATTGGGTTCGCCCGCGGGGCGGACCACAACCACTGAGCAGAAGGAGCACACCAAAGTGGCGAAGGCCAAGTTCGAGCGCGATAAGCCCCATGTCAACGTCGGCACCATCGGTCACATCGACCATGGCAAGACGACGCTGACGGCCGCCATCACAAAGGTGCTCGCCCAAAAGTTCGGTGGCACCGAGGTGCGGTCGTTCGATTCGATTGACAATGCTCCCGAGGAGAAGGCCCGCGGGATCACGATCGCGACGTCTCACGTCGAGTACCAGACGGAGAACCGTCATTACGCCCACGTGGACTGCCCGGGCCACGCGGACTACGTCAAGAACATGATCACCGGCGCTGCCCAGATGGACGGCGCGATCCTGGTCGTGTCCGCGGCGGACGGCGCGATGCCGCAGACCCGCGAGCACATCCTGCTCGCGCGTCAGGTCGGCGTGCCCTACATCGTCGTGTTCCTCAACAAGGCGGACATGGTCGACGACCCCGAGCTGCTCGAGCTCGTGGAGGTCGAGATCCGCGACCTGCTCTCCGAGTACGAGTTCCCCGGGGACGACATCCCGTTCGTGATCGGGTCGGCGCTGAAGGCGCTCGAGGGCGACGCCGAGTACGAGGCCAAGATCCTCGAGCTCGCCGACGCGCTCGACACGTACATCCCCGAGCCCGTACGCGACCTGGACAAGCCGTTCCTGATGCCGGTCGAGGACGTGTTCTCGATCACCGGTCGCGGCACCGTCGCCACCGGGCGCGTCGAGCAGGGCATCATCAAGACCGGCGAGACGGTCGAGATCGTCGGGATCAAGAACACCACCACCACCGTCGTGACGGGCGTGGAGATGTTCCGCAAGATCCTCGACGAGGGCCGGGCCGGCGACAACGTCGGCTGCCTGCTGCGCGGGACCAAGCGTGAGGACATCGAGCGCGGGCAGGTGCTCTGCAAGCCGGGCTCGATCACGCCGCACACGAAGTTCAAGGCCGAGGTCTACGTGCTCAAGAAGGAGGAGGGCGGCCGTCACACGCCGTTCTTCACGGGCTACCGCCCGCAGTTCTACTTCCGCACCACGGACGTCACCGGCGTGGCGAACCTCCCCGAAGGCACAGAGATGGTCATGCCCGGCGACAACGTCCAGATGGAGATCGAGCTGATCCAGCCGATCGCCATGGACCATGGCCTGCGCTTCGCGATCCGCGAGGGTGGCCGTACGGTCGGCTCGGGCGTGGTGACCGAAGTCATCAAGTAGTAGGAGGAGGCGGCGTGGGCCTACGGCCCCGCCGCCGTTTTTTTCCAGCAGATACGACAAGCAGGGGCGGGTCCCGAACCCGGGGACTCGCCCTCAACACTGAAAAGACCCAGCCTTAATGGCAACCATCGCCCAAAACAAGATCCGCATTCGCCTGAAGTCCTACGACCATACGGCGATCGAGACAGCGGCCAAGGAGATCGTCGAGACGGCGACGCGCACCGGCGCGACCGTGTCCGGCCCCGTGCCGCTGCCCACGGAGAAGAACGTCTACTGCGTGATCCGCTCGCCGTTCAAGGACAAGGACTCGCGCGAGCACTTCGAGATTCGCACGCACAAGCGACTCATCGACATCCACCAGCCAACGCCGAAGACGGTCGACTCGCTCCAGCGACTCGATCACCTGCCGGCCGGGGTGGACATCGAGATCCGCTTGGCCTCCTAGGAGCCGAGATGCCAGCGATTCTCGCCAAGAAGCTCGGTATGACCCAGCGGTTCCTCGATGACGGACGGGTCGAGCGCGTCACCGTCCTCGAGGCCGGCCCGTGCCCCGTGACCGCGATCCGGACCAAGGAGCGCGACGGCTACGAGGCCGTGCAGCTGGCCTTCGGCCAGTGCAAACAGAAGGTGCTGACCCGGGCCGAGCTCGGGCACCTCAAGAAGGCCGATGCTTCCGCCCACCGTCACCTGGTCGAGTTCCGCGACGAGGCCGGTGAGCTGCTCGTCGGCGAGACCGTGACCGTGGAGGCATTCGAGCCCGGTCACAAGGTCAAGATCTCCGGCAAGTCCAAGGGCAAGGGCTTCCAGGGCACGATCAAGCGCCACAACTTCGCCAGCGGTCCCAAGTCCCACGGCTCGCACAACGTGCGCGCGCCCGGATCGATCGGCGCGTCGGCGACTCCCTCGCGCGTGTTCAAGGGCATCCGCGGGCCCGGGCGCATGGGCGGCGGGCGCATCACGCAGCGCGGGCTGACCGTCGTCGAGGTGATCCCGAGGCAGAACCTGCTGCTCGTCCGCGGCGCGGTCCCCGGCCCCAAGGGCGGAACCGTGGAGGTGCGGACCGATGGCTAGATCCGCTCCCAAGCTCGGCGGCGGCACCGTCGCCCTCGACGTGGCCGCGTTCGAGGCCAGGTTCAACATGCCCCTCGTGCACGAGTCGGTGCGCGCCGAGCTGAACGCTCGCCGGCGCGGGACCGCCTCGACCCTGACGCGCGGGAAGGTCTCGGGCGGCGGCGCAAAGCCGTGGCGCCAGAAGGGCACGGGGCGCGCTCGTGCGGGATCGTCGCGCTCGCCCGTGTGGACCGGAGGCGGCGTCGTGTTCGGCCCCACCCCGCGCGACTACGTCGTCAAGGTCAACCGCAAGGCGCGCCGCGCCGCGCTGCGCAGCGCGCTCTCCGTCCACGCCGAGCGCGAGTCGCTGGCCGTGTTCGACGCCGGGGCGTTCTCCGAGCCCTCGACCAAGCAGGCCGCCACGCTGCTGCGCGATTGGGGAGCCGCCGGTCCGACGCTGGTGGTGCTCGCCGACGCCGAGGCTGCCGCCGGCAAGTCGTTCCGCAACATCGACCGCCTGACCGTGCTGCCGGCCTCCGACGCGGGCGTCGCCGACGTGCTCGGCGCCGCGTGGCTGCTGATCTCCGAGGCGGCTCTCGACGAGCTGACCGCACGAGCGACGGCCCATGGGCCCGCCGCGGAGGAGACCAGCTGATGGATCCGAGTCAGGTCATCATCCGCCCGGTCGTCTCCGAGAAGACGTTCGTGCTGGCCGAGACGGGGAAGTACACCTTTCGCGTTCACGACCGCGCCCACAAGACCCAGATCCGCCAGGCGGTCGAGGAGCTGTTCGACGTCAAGGTGGTCGAGGTCCGGACCGCTTCGGTGAAGTCGAAGCCCAAGCGCCGCGGCAACATCGCCGGCCGCACGCGGCGCTGGAAGAAGGCCATCGTCCAGGTCCGTGAGGGCGACACGATCCCCATCTTCCAAGGCCTGGAGGGCTCAGAGTAATGCCGATCCGGAAGCCGAAGCCCACCAGCCCCGGGCGCCGATTCGTCACCTATCCCGATTTCGCCGAGATCACCCGGTCACAGCCGGAGAAGTCGCTGACCGAGGGATTGAAGAAGTCCGGCGGGCGCAACTCCAACGGGCGCAAGACCGCTCGGCACCGCGGCGGCGGAGCCAAGCGCCTGTACCGCACGATCGACTTCAAGCGGCTCAAGGACGGGGTGCCGGCCAAGGTGGCGCAGATCGAGTACGACCCCAACCGCACCGCCTACATCGCGCTGCTGCACTACGCCGACGGCGAGAAGCGCTACATCCTGGCTCCGCAGCGGCTGCGTGTGGGCGCCACCGTGGAGTCTGGTCCCGGCGCCGACATCCGCGTCGGAAACAGCCTGCCGCTGGCGAACATGCCGGCCGGTACCGTGGTCCACAACGTCGAGCTGAATCCGGGGCGCGGCGGCCAGCTCGGCCGCTCCGCCGGGACCAGCATCCAGCTGCTGGCCAAGGAGGGCGACTACGTGACGCTCCGCCTGCCCTCCGGCGAGATGCGCATGGTCCGCGCCGAGTGCCGCGCGACCGTCGGCACGATCGGCAACGCGGAGCACCAGAACGTGAAGATCGGGAAGGCGGGACGCAAGCGCCACATGGGCGTGCGTCCCCAGACGCGAGGCACCGCGATGAACCCGGTCGACCATCCCCACGGCGGCGGCGAGGGCTCGACGACTGCCGGACGCCACCCGGTCACCCCGTGGGGCGTCCCGACGCTCGGCTACCGCACCCGAAAGAAGGGCAAGCAGTCTGACCAATACATCGTGCGCGGGCGAAGAAGAGGTAAGAAGCGATGAGCCGATCGAGCAAGAAGGGACCGTGGGTGCAGGAGCGACTGATGTCGCGGATCGAGTCGATGAACTCCTCAGGCGAGAAGCGCATGATCAAGACCTGGTCGCGCACCTCCACGATCTTCCCCGAGATGGTCGGGCACACGATCGCCGTGCACGACGGCCGCAAGCACGTGCCCGTGTTCATCTCCGAATCGATGGTCGGTCACAAGCTCGGCGAATTTGCGCCGACGCGGCTGTATCGCGGACATGCAGGCACCGGTAAGAGACGATGATGCCCGATCTCGAGAATTCAGAAGAAGAGCCCAAGAGGCGCCTGACTCGGCGGCGCTCGAAGGCGGCTGCGTCCGAGGACGTGACCGCGTCGGAAGCCACCCGAACGGCTTCCGACGCGGCCTCGATCTCGGATGATCAGTCGTCTGAGCCCGACGAGGCTGCGGAGCCCGTCGCCGCATCTGAAGACGTCGACACCCAGGCTGAGGAGAAGCTCGCGCCCGAGCCTGCCACTGCTCCTGCGCCGGCCGCTGAGAAGCCGAAGCGGGCTCGGCGGGGTGGGAAGGCGGCGGCGAAGCCTGCTCCGGCGCCGTCGCGGCGTCGCGCCGCGCGCGAGACCGGTGCCCCGATCCCGGTGGTCAGGGCCCAGGCCAAGTACGTGCGCTCATCGCCGCGCAAGGCCCGGCTGGTATGCGACCACATCCGCGGAAAGACGGTTGAGGAAGCGCGAGCTATCCTGGCACTCACGCCGCGCGCCGTTGCGCGTGATTGGAGCAAGTTGCTCGAGTCCGCGGTAGCGAACGCGGAGCACAATCATGAGCTCGTCGGCGAGGACCTGTACGTGAAGTCGGTCCATGCCGATGACGGACCGACGATCAAGCGCTTCCGGCCGCGCGCGATGGGACGCGCGACCAAGATCCGCAAGCGCACAAGCCATTTGACGATTTTGCTCACGCCGAAGGAATAACCATGGGTCAGAAAGTTCATCCCGAAGGTCTGCGCGTGGGCTACATCCACGACTGGAAGTCGAACTGGTTCAACGAGAAGAACTTCTCCGACTACCTGCACGAGGACACGCAGATCCGCAACCACATCATCGGGCGGCTCTCGCACGCCGGTCTGTCGGACATCACGATCCGCAAGAACGCGACCGAGGTCGAGGTCAACATCCACACGGCTCGGCCGGGGATCGTAATCGGCAAGTCCGGATCCGAGGTTGACCAGCTTCGCCGTGATCTGCACCGGATCACGAGCAAGCAGGTCAAGGTCAACATCCTCGAGATCAAGCGCCCGGAGCTCGACGCGCGACTGGTCGCACAGTCGATCGCCGAGCAGCTTCAGAACCGTGTCGCCTTCCGCCGCGCGATGAAGCGTGCGCTCACCAGCGCGATCCGCTCGGGGGCCAAGGGCGTCAAGGTCCAGGTCTCCGGTCGCCTCGGCGGGGCGGAGATGGCGCGCACCGAGGGCTATTCGGACGGCCGCGTGCCGCTGCAGACCCTGCGGGCCGACATCGACTATGGGTTTCACGAGGCGCGCACCACATTCGGCCGGATCGGCGTCAAGTGCTGGATCAACAAGGGCGAGATCATGCCCGAGGGCTACACCGGCGGCGACCTGACGATCATGGACGAGCCCCCTCCTCAGGCGCCCGAGCGCGGCGGCCGTGACGGACGCAACCGCGACGGCCGCGGCCGTGGCGGTCCCGGCGGTCAGGGCGGCCGTGGCGGCGGTCCGGGTGGTCGTGGCGGCGGTCCGGGTGGTCGTGGCGGCGGTCCGGGTGGTCGTGGCGGCGGTCCGGGTGGTCGTGGCGGCGGCGGCGGCGGGCGCGGCAGCGGCGGCGGCGGCGGCGGCGGGCGTGGTGGCGGTCCGGGTGGTCGCGGTGGCGGCCCCGGCGGTCGTGGCGGCTCCGCAGGCGGAGGGATCACCCGCTGATGCTCGCCCCCAAACGTGTCAAGCACCGCAAGCAGCATCGCGGACGCCGCGCGGGCCTGTCCCGTGGACAGGTCAAGGTCCAGTTCGGCGAATACGGGCTGAAGGCGCTCGATGCCGGCTGGCTCACCAACCGTCAGATCGAGGCGGCTCGTATCGCCATGACCCGCAAGATCAAGCGCGGCGGCAAGGTGTGGATCAACGTGTACCCGGACAAGCCGTTCACGAAGAAGCCGGCCGAGACCCGCATGGGCTCCGGCAAGGGCTCGCCTGAGGGCTGGGTCGCGGTCGTCAAGCCGGGGCGCGTCATGTTCGAGCTCGCCGGAGTGCCCGAGCCGCTCGCTCGTGAAGCGATGCGCCTGGCCGGCCACAAGCTGCCCGTCAGGACCAAGTTCGTCATGCGGGAAGAGGGCTAGTCGATGAAGGCCGCCGAGTTGCGTGACCTGAGCGACGCCGAGCTGCTCGACCGCATCCGCACCGCGCGCCGCGAGCTGTTCGGCCTGCGCTTCCAGCACGCCACCGGCGAGTTGGACAACACCGCCGGCCTGGCGCGGGCCAAGCGCGAGATTGCCCGCGCCCTCACCGTCGCCAATCAGCGCGGCATCGACATCAAGCACCGACACACATCCGAGATCAATGGCTGAAACTGAGAACCCGCAGGAGACCGAAGAGCAGACACCCGCCGAGGACGCGGCCACTGCCGCCCCGGAGCCCCAGGCCCCCGCAGAGCCGGTGCAGGTGCTGGCTCCGAAGGAGCGCCGTCAGCGTGCTCGCGCGGCGAAGGCGGCCAGGGCCCCAGGGGGTAAGGCCCGCACGGCCGAGGAGCGACACGCGGAGCGCGTGGCGGAGCGCCGTGTCAAGGCGGCCGCGCGGCGTACCGGCCGCGAGCGTGCCCGGGCCAAAGCGCGCGCCGCCGAGCACTCCTTGGAGGCGACGCCCCCGCGCGAGCACGCCCCCGGCAAGCAGAAGTCGCGTCAGGGCGTGGTCGTGTCCGACCGGGCCGACAAGACGATCACCGTTCGCATCGACATCGCGCGGCGCCATCGCCGGTACGAGAAGATCGTGCGGACCTCGACGAAGCTGCACGTCCACGACGAGGCCAATGACGCCCACATCGGCGACACCGTCGTCGTGCGCGAGTGCCGTCCGCTGTCGCGGACCAAGCGCTGGCGCCTGGTCGAGGTACTGGAGCGCGCCAAGTGATTCAGAACGAGACACGCCTGCGCGTGGCCGACAACTCTGGCGCGCGCGTGATTCTCGTGATCCGCGTCCGCGGCGGCTCGCGCCGTCGCTACGCGGGCGTCGGCGACGTGATCGTGGCCACCGTCAAGCAGGCCAGCCCGCAGGGCTCGGTCAAGAAGGGCGAGGTCGTGACCGCCGTGGTGGTGCGCACGAAGAAGTCCTACGGCCGGGACGACGGGACCTACATCGCCTTCGACGAGAACGCCGCGGTGCTGATCGACGCGGCCAACAACCCGCGCGGCACTCGCATCTTCGGGCCCGTGGCCCGCGAGCTGCGCGAGCGGAACTTCATGAAGATCGTCTCCCTCGCCCCCGAGGTGCTGTAGCCATGCCCGCACGAATCAAGAGCGACGACGAGGTGATCGTGATCGGCGGCAAGGACCGCGGCAAGCGCGGCAAGGTGCTGCGCGTGGATCCGAAAAAGGACCGCGTCTACGTCGAGGGGCTGAACATCGTCAAGCGCCACCAGCGGCCCAAGCAGGGCATGACCGGCGAGCAGGGCGGCGGCGTGATCGAGAAGGAGGGCCCGATTCACGTCTCCAACGTGATGCTGGCCGATCCCAAGGACGGCAAGCCGACGCGGATCGGGATCGAGGTCCATGCGGGCAGGCGCTACCGCGTGGCCAAGCGAAGCGGCACGAGGATCGACTGATGCCCGCCCGTCTGAAGCTCCGCTACAACGACGAGATCCGCCCGGCGCTGATCGAGCGCTTCGGCTACTCGACGCCGATGCAGGCGCCCCGGATCCTGAAGATCACCGTCAACATGGGCGTCGGCGACGCCAAGCAGGACTCCAAGGTGCTCGAGGCCGCGACCGAGCAGGTGGCCACGATCACTGGCCAGAGGCCGAACATCCGCCGCGCCCGCAAGTCGATTGCCCAGTTCAAGGTGCGCGAGGGGATGCCGGTGGGCGTCTCCGTGACCCTGCGCGGTGAGCGTCAGTACGAGTTCCTCGATCGCCTGCTATCGATCGCGATCCCGCGGATCCGCGACTTCCGCGGGCTCAACGCGCGCTCGTTCGACGGCCGCGGCAACTACTCGATGGGCGTGCGCGAGCAGATCATCTTCCCCGAGGTCGACTACGACGAGATCGACCAGGTCCGCGGCCTGGACATCACGATCACCACCACGGCAGCCGGCGACGAGGAGTCGTTCGCGCTGCTCGAGGCGCTCGGCATGCCGTTCGCGAAGGAAGGCCGCCCGCAGGCGGCCACGACACCAGCTTAGGAACCAAGGAGCACATGGCCAAGACCTCACAGCGCGTCCGCCAGATGCGGACGCCCAAGTACAAGACCAGGGGCTACACCCGCTGCCGCCGTTGCGGTCGCGCCAGAGCCGTGTACCGCAAATTCGGCGTGTGCCGGATCTGCCTGCGCGAGCTCGCGCACAACGGATACGTCCCCGGAATGACCAAGTCGAGCTGGTAGCCCCCTCATGTCGATGACCGACCCCATCGCCGATTTCCTGACGCGCCTGCGCAACGCAGCCAAGGCGCAGCACCAGGACGTCACGATCCCTTCCTCGAAGCTCAAGCGCGAGCTGGCCCGGATCCTCAAGGAGCAGGGCTACATCGAGGGCTACGAGCTGCAGCCGCCCACGGTCGAGCAGCCCGGAGAGCGGATCACAGTGACGCTCAAGTACACCGAGGACCGCAAGCCGGTGATCTCCGGGATGCAGCGCGTATCGCGCCCGGGCCAGCGCACGTATGTCGACCACGCTCACATCCCCCGGATCCAGGGCGGGATGGGCACCGCGATCATCTCGACCTCCAAGGGAGTCATGACCGGCCACGAGGCCCGCATCGTGGGCGTCGGCGGCGAGGTCGTGGCGAAGGTCTGGTAGACAGTCTCCGAGCTCATGTCCCGAATCGGAAGACAGCCAATTCCCCTGCCGGCCGGCGTCACGGTCGCGATCGAGCCTGAGCGCGTGATCGTCAACGGGCCCAAGGGCGAGCTCTCGGAGCGCATCCACCGCGACATCACGGTCGAGCATGTCGGCGACGAGTTGAAGGTGGCCCGCCCGACCGATCGCGGTGAGCATCGTGCCCTGCACGGGCTGACCCGCACGCTGGTGGCGAACATGGTCACGGGCGTCACGGCCGGATTCGAGAAGCGCCTCGAGATTCAGGGCGTGGGCTACCGCGCCCAGCTCCGCGGCCGCGATCTGGAGCTGGCGCTCGGCTACTCGCATCCCGTGCCGGTCAAGGCACCCGAGGGGATCGAGTTCGAAGTCCCGATGCCGACCCGAATCGTGGTCAAGGGTGCCTCCAAGCAGCAGGTCGGAGAGATCGCCGCCTTCATCCGCAAGCAGCGCAAGCCGGAGCCCTACAAGGGCAAGGGCATCCGCTACGAGGGCGAGTACGTGGCTCGCAAGGTTGGTAAGCGGGCATGAGCGCAGCCAAGCGGAGCGTGGGGCGGGGGCTGGACGGCGCCGGACATGGTCCTCAGCGCCGATTGGAAGGAGGCAAGGGGTGACCGTGTCTACGGCGCCACAACGTCGTCTCAAGCGCCGTCGGCGCGTGCGTGCCAAGGTCCAGGGAACCGCCGAGCGGCCCCGGATCTCGGTCTTCCGCTCCAACCGCGGCATCTTCGCGCAGCTCATCGACGACGACTCGGGCCGCACGCTCGCGGCGGTCAACTGGACCGAGCCGGGCCTGCGCGATCTCGACCCGATGGCCCAGGCCAAGCGCGCCGGCGAGCTGCTGGCCGAGCGGGCTCAGGCCGCCGGCGTGCAGAGCGCCGTCTTCGACCGCGGCGGATATCGCTACCACGGGCGCGTGAAGGCGCTCGCCGAGGGCGCCCGTGAGGGCGGCTTGGGCTTTTGACAACTCGCTACCCTGGATTCACCCATGCCCCGTGATCGCACAGTCTCCTCCAGCGGACTCGACCTGCAAGAGCGCGTCGTCGAGATCAACCGCGTCGCCAAGGTCGTCAAGGGCGGTCGCCGGTTCTCGTTCACCGCGCTGGTGGTCGTGGGCGACGAGCGCGACATCGTCGGCGTCGGCTACGGCAAGGCCAACGAGGTTCCGGTGGCGATCCAGAAGGGAGTCGAGCGCGCGAAGAAGAACCTCTACCGCGTGCCCAAGCACGGCTCCACGATCACCCACCAGACGACCGGCATCTTCGGCTCCGGCCGCGTCTTCCTGAAGCCGGCCGCGCCCGGAACCGGCGTGATCGCCGGCGGCGGCGTGCGCGCGGTGCTGGAGCTGGCCGGGATCACCGACATCCTCTCCAAGAGCCTGGGCTCGCAGAATCCGATCAACCTCGTCAAGGCCACGATGGCCGGGCTCGAGTCGCTGCGCACCCCCGACGAGGTGGCCGAGCTGCGCGGGCTGTCGATCAACCAGGTTCTCGGCCTGACGACACAGAACGGTGACGGCGCCGCGTCGCCACCGGTTCCCGAAGCGGCCGCTCTCCTCGCCGAGTCCGGCGCGGAGGTCGCGGACGCGGCCCCAGCTGCGACGACTGACCCCGAGGAGCCGACGGCGTGAGCACGTTCCGCGTCACGCAGCGAAAGTCCCGCAACGGCTGCGACAAGCGCCAGCTCGACACGCTGCGCTCGCTCGGCCTGCGCCGGATCGGCCATTCGGTGGAGGTGCAGGACTCGCCTCAGATTCGCGGCATGATCCACAAGGTTCGTCACCTCGTCGAGGTGGAGAAGCCGTGACGCCCAAACGCGACGACGCCCCGGAGGAGACGCAAGCGCCGCGGATCGGTCTGCACAACCTGCAGCCGGCGCCCGGGTCCCGCCGTCCCCGCAAGCGCGTGGGCCGGGGCGAGGGCTCCGGAACCGGCAAGACCTCAGGCCGCGGCCAGAAGGGCTACGGCTCGCGATCGGGCGCCAAGCAGCGTGCCCGCTTCGAGGGCGGACAGAACCCGATTCACATGCGGCTGCGCAAGCTCCGTGGGCCGCACATGAAGAAGTCGATGGCCTTCGAGCCGTTCCGCACGCACACCCAGCCGGTCAACCTGCTCGACCTCGAGGCCCGCTTCGAGGCGGGCGACTCGGTCACGCTCGAGACGCTGCACGCCAAGGGCCTGGCCACCCGGAAGGGCGTCCCCGTGAAGGTGCTCGCCAAGGGCGAGCTGAGCAAGGCGCTGACCGTTCACGCACACGGGTTCAGCCAGGCCGCACGCGAGCAGATCGAGGCCGCGGGCGGCACCTGCCAGCTGATCGAGGCCTAGCCGATGATCGCCACGATCCTTGGTGCGTTCAGGGTCAAGGAGATCCGCACCAAGATCATCTTCACGGCCGTCGTGCTGGCGCTGTACCGGCTCGGCACCCACATTCCGGCGCCGGGCATCAACTCCGCCGCGGTTAACGCGATCCAGAAGAACTTCGGCGGCAACAGCGTCCTCGGGCTACTGAACCTGTTCTCCGGCGGAGGGCTGGGCCGGATCGCCATCTTCGCACTGGGGATCATGCCCTACATCACGGCTTCGATCATCCTGCAGCTGCTGACGGTCGTGGTGCCGTCGCTGGAGAAGCTGCAGAAGGAGGGCGAGGTCGGCCAGGCGCGGATCACGCAGTACACGCGCTACCTGACGGTCGGGCTCGCCTTCGCCCAGTCGATCGGATACGTGTTCCTGTTCCGCAGCTTCGAGAAGTCGGCGGGCGTGGACGTGGTGGCCAACTTCACGTTGGCCAAGGTGTTCCTGATCGTGATCTCGCTCACCGCCGGGACGGTCCTGCTGATGTGGATGGGCGAGCTGATCACCCAGCGCGGGATCGGCAACGGGATCTCGCTGCTGATCTTCGCCAGCATCGTCTCCCGCATCCCCAGCGGGATCCAGTCGTGGTGGACCAACCCCGATCAGGTGTTCCGGGTGATCATGCCGTTCATCGTGGTCGGGGTCGTCGCCGCGATCGTGTTCGTCCAGGAGGGTCAGCGCCGAATCCCGATCCAGTACGCCAAGCGCGTGATCGGCCGCCGGATGACCCAGGGCGGCCAGACCTACCTGCCCCTGCGGGTCAACATGGCCGGCGTGATCCCGGTCATCTTCGCCGCCAGCGTGATGGCCATCCCGCCGACGGTCGGACAGCTCCTGGGCCAGAACCGCAAGAACTTCGCCACCGACGTGGCGAGCTTCTTCGCCCCGCAGAGCTGGCACTACGTGCTCGGCGAGACCATCTTCATCATCCTGTTCACCTACTTCTACACCGCGGTGACGTTCAACCCCGTCGATCAGGCCGAGAACCTGAAGAAGTACGGCGGCTTCATCCCCGGGGTGCGACCAGGGAGGCCCACGGCCGAGTTCCTCGACCGCATCCTGGCTCGCCTCACCTTCCCGGGAGCTCTGTTCCTGGCCGCCGTGGCTGCGCTCCCAACCGTGCTGATCAACCAGACGAGCGCCAACTTCTTCTTCGGAGGGACGTCGATCCTGATCGTGATCGGGGTCGCGCTGGACACGATGAAACAGCTCGAGGCGCAGCTGATGATGCGCAACTACGAGGGCTTCCTGAAGTAGCTCGGCCCCCGCCGGACCGCCGTCATGCGGTCCAGCGGCAGAGTGTCTAAGCTCCGCCTTCGTGTCAGAGCTGAACCTCATCCTGTTCGGCCCCCCTGGGGCCGGGAAGGGAACCCAGGCCGACCGCCTGCGTAACGACTTCCGGCTGCCCTTCATCTCCACCGGCGACATGCTGCGGGGCAACGTCAAGGAGGGAACCGAGCTCGGCCAGGAGGCGCAGAAGTACATGGACGCCGGGGAGCTGGTCCCCGACGAGCTGATCGTGAAGATGGCGGCCGAGCGGCTGAACGAGAGCGACGCGCTCGACGGTTTCATCCTCGACGGCTTCCCGCGCACGATCGAGCAGGCCAAGGCACTCGACAAGCAGCTCACCGAGATGGGCCGCCGGGTGACGGCCGCGATCCTGGTCGACGTCCCCGATCAGGAGGTCGTGCGCCGGATCTCGGGCCGCCGGCTGTGCGTCAAGTCCGGGCACAACTATCACGTCGACTTCGACCCGCCCAAGCGCGAAGGGGTGTGCGACCAGGACGGATCGCGCCTGATCCAGCGTGACGACGACAAGGACGAGGTCGTGCGCAACCGGCTGAAGGTGTACCACGACCAGACCGAGCCGCTGATCGACTACTTCGATGATCAGGGCCTGATGCGCCGCATCGACGGAACGCGGAGCCCGGCCGAGGTCCACGATCACATCAGGGCAGTGATCGCGACCCTGCGCATGGAAGACGACGTCTGAGCGGGGCGGGGCGCCGTGATCATCAAGAAGAGCCCTGAGGAGATCGAGCGGATGGCGGCCGCCGGTGCGATTCTGGTCAAGACGATGAACCTGCTGGCGGGCAAGGTCCGGCCGGGGGTCAGCACGAAGGAGCTCGACGAAGCGGCCGAGAAGTTCATCCGCTCGCAGGGCGGCGAGCCGGCCTTCAAGGGCTATCGCGGCTTCCCGGGCTCGATCTGCGCATCGCCGAACTCGATGATCGTGCACGGGATCCCGGGTCCCTACCTGCTGGGCCGGGGCGACGTCCTGTCCGTCGACATCGGGGTGATCCTCGACGGATGGGTGGCCGACGCCGCGCGCACGCTCCCCGTGGGGCCGATCTCGCCCGTGGCACGCAAGCTGCTGGCGACCACCAAGGAGTCGCTGCTGCTCGCGGTCGAGCAATGCCGGCCGGGCAATCGTCTCGGAGATGTCTCGCATGCGGTCCAGCAGCACGTCGAGGCGGCGGGATTCTCGATCGTGCGAACGCTCGTCGGCCACGGAATCGGGCGCAGCATGCATGAGGATCCGCAGATCCCCAACTACGGCAATCCCGGCACCGGCGTGCCGCTGGAGGAGGGGATGGTGCTCGCGGTCGAGCCGATGGTCAACGCGGGACGCCACGGAGTCCGCATGGGCGACGACCATTGGGCGATCTACTCTCAGGACGGCTCTCTGGCGGCGCATTTCGAGTTCACGATTGCGATTACGGCCGACGGTCCCCGTATCCTGACCCCCTGGCACGAGGCCGGAAACGGCCGTGCGGCCGCCTGAGCGCACGTGCACATCTGCCCCTGCTAGTATCAGCCGTTGCGCTTGTAGCGCGTCCTTCCGCGCTGCGCGGCGCTCCTCGGCGCGGTAGCGGCGACCGTACCGGTCGCCAGAGCCGATGCCGCAAGGAACATTTTGAAATCACCTGATGAGAGCGAACGAGCGTGAAGGTACGACCGTCGGTCAAGCCGATGTGCGAAAAGTGCAAGATCATCCGCCGGCACGGCCGCGTGCTGGTCATCTGCTCGAACCCGCGTCACAAGCAGAGGCAAGGATGAGCGCTGCGAGAACGAAGCCGGTCAGCGGAGGTGGCGAGTAATGGCGCGAATCGCCGGGGTGAACATCCCCCTCAACAAGCGTGTCGAGATCGGCCTCACGTATGTGTACGGGATCGGGCGCTCGACCTCCAACGAGCTGCTGGCCAAGGTCGGCGTGTCGTCGGACACCTACGTTCGCGACCTGACCGAGGAAGAGGTTGTGAAGCTCCGCGATCTGATCGACTCCGAGCTCACGGTCGAGGGCGATCTGCGCCGCGAGCGCTCGCAGAACATCAAACGCCTGCAGGAGATCGGCTGCTACCGCGGGCTGCGGCACCGCCGCGGCCTCCCCGTGCACGGGCAGAACACGAAGACCAACGCCCGCACGCGCAAGGGCCCCAAGCGCATGCAGGTGGCCGGCAAGAAGAAGGCGGGCAAGAAGTGAGCGCGAAGCGCGAGCGTGTCGAGGCGATGCCGGAGGCTGAGCTCCGTGATCAGAACGCGGGGCCGGAAGTCCCGCGGAGGACTGTGCTCGGAGGCCGAGCGACAATTTCAGACGGCCGGGCCGGAGGCCCCGGCAAGCTATGAGCCCAGCGCCCAAGAGGCCAGCGCGTGGTCGCCGTCGGGTTCGCAAGAACATCCCGATCGGCCAGGCCCACATCAAGACGTCGTTCAACAACACGATCGTGTCGCTGACCGATCGCGAGGGCAACGTGATCGCGTGGGAGTCCGCCGGCGGCGCCGGCTTCAAGGGCTCGCGCAAGTCGACGCCGTTCGCCGCCCAGGTGACCGCCGACGCGGCCGCCCGCAAGGGCATCGAGCACGGCCTTCAGAAGGTCGAGGTGTTCGTGAAGGGCCCGGGGTCGGGCCGCGAGACCGCGATCCGCTCCCTGCAGGCCGCCGGGCTCGAAGTGAGCGGCGTCAAGGACGTCACACCGCAGGCCCACAATGGCTGTCGCCCTCGCAAGCGGCGCCGCGTCTAGCCGAGGGATTTGGATGGCCAGAGACACATCGCCACAGTGCAAGCAGTGCCGACGCGAGGGCCAGAAGCTCTTCCTCAAGGGTGAGCGGTGCCTGACCGACAAGTGCGGGGTCGAGCGTCGCTCGTATCCGCCCGGTGAGCACGGCCGCGGACGCCAGAAGCAGAGCGAGTACCGGGTTCAGCTGCGCGAGAAGCAGAAGGCCCGCCGCTACTACGGCGTGCTCGAGAAGCAGTTCCGCCTCTACTACGAGAAGGCGAGCCGCCAGCCCGGCATCACCGGCGAGAACCTGCTGCGCATGCTCGAGTGCCGCTTCGACAACGTGCTCGTGCGTCTCGGCTTCGCCGCCTCCCGCCGTCAGGCCCGGCAGCTGATCCTGCATGGCCATTGGACGGTGAACGGTCGCCGGGTGAACATCCCCAGCTACCAGCTGCGGGACAGCGACGTGATCGCCATTCACATCAAGTCGACGGCCACCCCGGTGATCCGCGAGGCGACCGAGCTGACCGGCCAGGTGCCGGCGTGGCTCCAGGCGGATCACGATTCGCTCACGGCGAAGGTGCTCCGCAAGCCGGAACGGCGCGAGATCGCCGCCCCGGTCGAAGAGCAGCTGATCGTCGAGCTGTACTCCAAGTAGGACGCAAGCTTCCGTCGCGCGGTCGAATGGGACCGGCGCGGCGCTGATAGTCGCCCCAGGCGGCGGCAGGAACCCACGACGTTAGGACCCTGATGCTCGACTTCCAAGTCCCCCGAATCTCCAGCGAATCAGTCGACGATAACCGCGGCTCGTTCACGATCGAGCCACTCGATCGTGGGTTCGGCTATACGTTCGGCAACTCGCTCAGGCGCGTGCTGCTGTCGTCACTCGCGGGGGCGGCTGTGACCAGCGTCCGCATCGAGGGGGTGGCGCACGAGTTCTCGACCATCAGGGGCGTCAAGGAGGACGTAACCGACATCGTCCTCAACCTGAAGGGGATCGTGTGCCGGATGCACAGCGACGCGACCGAGATCGAGGCGCCGCTGGTGGTCACCGGCCCCGGTGAGATCACGGCCAAGGACATCGATCTGCCCTCCGGCGTCGAGATCCTCAACCCCGACGCCCACGTCGCCACGCTGGACAAGAAGACGAAGCTCGAGGTCTACCTGACCATCGGTCGCGGCCGTGGCTATCGCCCGGCGGAGGAGAACAAGTCGCCCGATCAGCCCATCGGCGTGATCCCGATCGACTCGATCTTCTCGCCCGTGCGCCGCGTCGCCTACAACGTCGAGCAGGCTCGCGTCGGTCAGAAGACCGACTTCGACAAGCTCACCCTGGACATCGAGACCGACGGCTCGATCGATCCGCACGCCGCGCTGCGCGAGGCGGCGGAGATCCTGATCTCGCAGCTGGCGATCTTCACCGACGCCGACCGCGTGATCGAGCTGCGTGAGGTCGGCACCCCGGGCGCGCTCGACGCCGGCCTCGGCGGCGGCGGTGCCGGTCTGGCTGCGGCGGCGCGCCCCGCGAACGCGATGGACGACATCCTGATCGAGGAGCTCGAGCTCGGCGTGCGCTCCTACAACTGCCTCAAACGCGCGGGTATCCAGACCGTCGGCGACCTGATCGCGAAGACGGAGTCGGAGCTCAACGCGATCCCCAACTTCGGCAAGAAGTCGATCGACGAAGTGATCGAGACGTTGCACGCGCGGGGCCTTGGGCTCCGGAATGAGTAACCTGGCCGGGTCATGCGCCACCAGCGAAAGCGATATCAGCTCAGCCGCAGCGCCTCGCACCGCAAGGCGCTGCTGATGAACCTCTGCAAGGAGATCATCGAGCACGAGCGGATCAAGACCACCGAGACGAAGGCCAAGGCCGTCAAGCCCGAGGTCGAGAAGCTGATCACGCTGGCCAAGCGTGGCGACCTCCACGCGCGCCGGCAGGCGCTGTCGGCGCTCGGCCAGGACAAGTTCGCGGTCTACAAGCTGTTCGACGAGATCGCCCCGCGCTACAGCGAGCGTCCCGGCGGCTACACGCGGATCCTGAAGCTGGGCCCGCGGCGCAGCGACTCGACCGAGATGGTGTTCATGGAGCTGGTGTAGGAGCCTCTCAGGGCTCCTGGTGTTGGCTCAGACACGGTCCGGGGCGGGATGCGCGAGCGGCACAGGGCCGGTGGCCCGGCTGCTGCTGGAATACGACGGGACCCGGTTCGCCGGCTGGGCGCGCCAGCCGGAACAGCGGACCGTGCAGGACGAGCTCGAGCGGGCGCTCGGGGTGGTGCTGCGGCGGCCGTCTGGCGACGGGGCTCCCGGCGGGCCTGGGGCTGCGGGCGGGCTTGGGGCTGCGGGCGGGCTTGGGGGCGTCAGGCCCGGGGGCGTCAGGCTGACGGTGGCGGGTCGGACCGACCGGGGCGTTCACGCCTGGGGCCAGGTGGCCAGCTACGAGGGTGAGCCCGCTTCGGTGACGGGGCTGAACGCGCTGCTGCCCGGCGATGTCGCGGTGCGGTTGTGTGAGGCGGCGCCCGAGGGATGGAGCGCCCGCCACGACGCCACCAGCCGCGCCTACTGCTACCGGGTGCTGGCACGCCCGGCGCGGAGCGCGCTCGAGGCCGGCCGAGCGCTGTGGTGGCCGCACCCGATCGACCTCGATCTGCTGGAGGAGTGCGCGGCTGCCCTGGTCGGGACGCACGACTTCACCGCGTTCACGCCGACCGAGACCGACCACGTGCGCTTCGAGCGCGAGGTGTTTGCGGCGGAGTGGAGGGTTGGGTGGGCTTCAGACGTGCTGGAGTTGTGGATCGAGGCCGACGCGTTCATGCGCCAGATGAACCGGGTGCTGGTCGGGACGATGCTGGAGGTGGCCGGCCGCCGGCGCCTGCTGGATGACTTCACCCGGCTGCTCAGCGGCCGTCCCCGCTCGGAGGCCGGGAAGACGGCGCCGGCCCACGGCCTGTACCTGGCGGGAGTGGGATACGGCGGGGAGCGGGTGCTGGAGGGATAGGGGGCGGCTTTCGGGCGCGAGGCTGGTCGACTTCTTCTGGCCGCAGCATGACCTGATCGTCGAGGTCGACGGCTATCGCTTCCA
>Ga0066790_10000125_pt1 | contig 23659 bp, 23 predicted proteins | sample OrgsoiDNA2013050_FD_70963 | JGI IMG/M metagenome (GOLD analysis project Ga0066790, IMG submission 70963) | Permafrost soil microbial communities from the Arctic, to analyse light accelerated degradation of dissolved organic matter (DOM) -... | ecosystem: Environmental > Terrestrial > Soil >...
CTGTTGCCAGGGCTACTACTTCGCCCGACCGATGCTCGCCTCCAGCCTCGACACTCTGATCCGCCGCCCAGCCGACGGAAGCAACCCGCGCCTGCCGGCACTGATGACCGCCTACAATTGATGATTGGTTGGCCTGGGTCGCCGGGTGGAGGTTGGAATCCTCGATCGGGATCACCTGCGCCAAGCCCCGCCCGCGGCGCCCCTTTTCAGACTGAACACCGGATCACTCAGCCTCCTCGCCGACGACGAGCACGGGCGTGACCGCGGCGGTGACCAGGTCGTCGGCGACGCCGTGCAGCAGCAGCCGGCCAGCTCGGCGGCTGTGGTGCTGCCCGCACACGATCAGGTCGAAGCCGTGCTCGTGAGCATGGTTCAGCAAGGCTCGGGACGGTTGGTCCCCCTCGATGATCTGGTGCTCCACTGTCACACCCGCGCGGTCAGCTCGGTCTCGAACCTCCGCAAAGCTCTGTTCGAGATAACGCCGGGCGGCCGCAACAGACTCTTCTCGGTCGGAGGTCGTCTCGGCGTGCCCGGGGCTATAGGCGATCGAGACGGCGACCAGCTCACCCTCGTATCGCCGGGTCATGTCGATCGCGACGTCGAACGCCCGCAACGCGACTTGCGAGCCATCCCAGGCGAGCAGGAACCGTTGGAACATCAGCGCAGGACCGGGATCAGAGCCAGGGCGACGGTCAAGGAAACGAGCATGTAGAGCAGATAGGACGACAGACGCCCTGATTGAAGCGGTCTAACTCGCGCTGCGGCGCCCAGGGCCAACTCGGCCAGGGGTCGGTAGATGAAGCGGTCGATCGCCAGCACCACGGTCCTTATCAGAACGAGGCCGCCGTCCGGATCATCGCCGTTGGATGGCACCAGGCGCGTCCGGTACCCGAGCGGTCCACGCAGGATGACCCGCATCGGATTGGAGTAAGCCGACGGTCGGTACTGGACGGCGGCGAGCTCGGCCCCGCTGCCGGTAACCCACACGGGGGCCCGTCGCGCGGGGCGCGTGCGGCTCGCGCCAACAAGCAGGATCGCCAGCGTCGCGTACGCCGGCAAGACGATCGTCAGCCACGTGGGCGCGAGTACCGAGAAGTTCGCAAAAACAGGTCCGAGGACGAGCGGATGGCTGAGCACGGCGGTGGCTGCGTTGAAGCCCAGCAGCGATTGCAGCCCGGACGCCACCGCATGAATCTCCCATGGGGCGGCGGTGCCGAGGAACAGGATGAGCACACCGAGCGTGGCGATGCTCAGCGGCCACCGACCCGGCTCGCCCAACCGCGGGATTGTGCTCCGCGCTCGCCCGAGGAAGCTGAAGCCGTAGAACTTGGCGAACGCGAGCAGCCCGACACCGGCGGTGAACGCCAGGGCCGCCGCCGCGAGCGCGCACAGCAGCTGCGAGAGCAGGGTCGGCATGCGGAAGCCCTGGAGCAACGCCTCGAACGTGAACCATTCGCTGACGAATCCCCCGAGCGGCGGGATTGCGGCAAGCGTCAGCGAAGCGACGCCGACCGCTGCGGCGCTCAGCGGCAGCCACTTACCGAGGCCGCCAAGGGGATCGATCGAGCGCGCTCCGGTTGTCTGCTCGACGCGGTCGATCCCGATCAGCGCAAGCGTCTTGGCGAGGTTCTGTGCGCACACCTGCAGGGTTGCGGCGAGCAGCCCCGCGGCCGCCAAAGCACGATTGTGGGTGCTCTCGCCGAGCAGCGCTACACCGAAGCCGAGCAGGACGATCCCGGCCTGCTCGACGGTGGAATATCCGAGGAAGCGCCGCAGCTCGTCTTGGGTGATCGCGTAGACGATTCCCGCCACCGCGGTGAGGGCGCCGAGGATCAGCACCGCGTCGCCGCACCAGGTGGGGAGCGGGCTCAGGATCGCGAACTCGAAACGCCACAGCCCGTAGAACCCGGCGGTGAGCGCCACCGACAGCCACGCCGCCCCGAGCCGCGGTGCCGCGTTGTAGCCCGCGGGCACTGCGCCATGCATCGGCAGCACGCCGATCTTAGTCCCGAAGGCGGTTAGGAATAGGACGAACAGCACCCCCCGCGTGCCCGCCGAAAGCGGCGCGTGCGCCCAGACGGCGAGCGAGAAGCTGTGGGTGTGACCGTAGAGCAGTGCGAACGCGGCCAACAGCGCGGCGCCGCCGAGCTTAGTCAGTCCGGCGGTGAAATAGCCCTCGAGTAGCGCGTCGGGACGCTCACGGTCGGCGCTCGCGATCAGGTAGATGCCGACCGCGAGCACCTCCCAGGCGAGGAAGAACAGGAATCCGTTGTCGGCGCCGACTGCCACCGAGACGGCCAGCACGATCACGCAGCCGAGCGCGGTCAACCACCTGCCCGGTGGCAGGTCGACCGCCGCCAGGGCCGTCGCCGCTCCGGCAACGCCGGTCAGCGCGAGGAAGATGCCGCCGAGCCCGTCGGCGCGCAGCGCGCAAGAGCCGAACCCGAGCCAGTCGCCCAGGCGCAGGACCGGGCGCGAGCCGCCGAGCGCCGCCGTCAGCCCCACAACCACCAACAGCACGCAGCCCAGCGCACTCGTCGCCGCCGCTAAACGGCCGAATCGCGCCGCCAGCAACGGTGCGAACGCGAGCGCCGCCATCGCGACCGCGAACGTGACCGTCATGCCTCGACCTCCTCTGTCAACCGCCCGACGGCGAGCAACAGCCCGTGCAGCAGCGCGATCGGCGCCGGCGGCGAGCCTGGGACGTACACGTCGACCGGCACCACCGCGTCCACACCACCGGCAACCAGGCCGTTCCCGGCCGCCAGACCGCCCGAGCATGCGTCGGTGCCGACCGCTACCAGCGCCTTGGGCTCAGGCATCACCGCCCAGGTTCTCCGAAGGGGCATGCGCATCGGGTCAGTTACACCGCCGGTGACGAGCAGGACATCCGCGTGCCGGGGTGCGGCGGTGAGGAAGAATCCCAACCGCTGAATGTCGTAATGCGGGTTCCACAGCGCCTGGATCTCCCACTCCTCGGCGCCGTCCGATCCTGTGTCGATGTGACGGATGTGGATCGAGCGCCCGAGCGACCGAGCCTGCTCAGCGAGCGCTCGACGCGCCGGGCGTTCGTCGTGGTGATCGACGTTCCCGACCACCAGCGAAGCTCGCGTGCGAGCGGCGGTCTCGTAGCGCCGCGCGAAGGCGAATCTAGCTGGCGCGGTGCGCACGCATTCGCCGCACTGGATGCAGCTCCCGCGATCGAGGCTGAGTCCGCCGCGAACGTCGACCCGGATCGCGCCGGTCGGGCAGAGTTGCGCCAGCGCGGGGTCAGCGCGCTCGGAGTCGAGCACCGCGATCGGCCCCTGATAGCCGCTGGGCGGAGGCTCGGCGCCGCGCGGATAGCGGGTCGTGATCCTGCCCGTGGCTAATCCGCGCGCAATCCAGGCGAGCATCAGCGATCGGCTCCCGCTGGTGTGAGCCCGAAGCTGTGCTCGATGAACGCCAGGTCGGTGAGGACATCCTTCGGGAACGCGCGCTCGAACAGCGCCCAGTTACGCAGCGACGGCGAGGCGACGTGCACGCCACGCAATTGCCCGCCACGTAGCTCGACCCACACCACCAGTTCGCCCTGCGCAGCCTCCGCCCAGCCGAACCCACACCCGTTCCCGTGGGCGGGAAGCGGTGCGAGGAGTTCCACGTCGCTGCGCCGCAGGTGATCGATCGACTGGCGGAGAATCCGCAGCGACTCTGACAGCTCGCCGAACCGGACCAGTACGCGCGCCATCGCGTCCTGCTCGCGGTGCGTCACCACTTGCAGGCCCAGACGTCGGTAATCGCCGTAGGGCCGCTCGTGGCGCGCGTCGGTCGACAGCCCCGAGCCGCGCGCCAGCGGGCCGACCGCGCTGTACTCCTCCACGAGCGCCCTGGGCAGGCGCCCGGTGCCGATCAGGCGGTCGGTCATCGAAGCGGTACCGAGAAACAAGCGCCGGTCACGGGTAAGGTCGCGCTCGAGCTCGTCCACCGCGTTCAGAAGGCTCCCGGGGGAGATCCGCCCATCCAGGCGCACGCCGCCGGGCACGATCACACCGCGGCCGAAGCGGCTGCCGGTGAGCTGTGCCCGCAACCGCATAACCTGCTCCTTGAGAATCTGAAACCGAGCCTGGCCGACCGACAGCGCGGTCGTCTCGGCCAGCTTGGCGATCACGTCGAGATGGTTGGCCAGCCGCTCGAGCTCGGCATGCACCGCGCGCCAGCACTCCGCCCTGACCGGCGCCGTGACACCGAGCGCGCGCTCGACCGCCTGCGAGAAGGCCAGCGCGTAGGCGACGCCGGAGATCCCCGCAATCCGCTCAGCGACGTGGACGGCGTGCGCCGGCGGCAGTCCCGCGAACCGCTGCTCGAGACCGCGGTGCTTGAAGAACGGTCGCGTGTGGATCCTGCTCACGTCCTCGCCGCCGGTCTGAATCAGAAACTGGATCGCCTCGAAGACCCCGGAGCGGACCGGCCCGTAGGGAATCGAGAACACGTCCACGCCGTCGACCGATTGATCGAGCGCGTCGGCGTCCGGGCGCGTCAGCGACGGCAGCTCGACCAGCCCGATCGGTCGTACGCCGTGACGGTCAGCGAGCTCCTGCTCGGCCCACCTCGCCGCTGGCCACCACGGCCCGAGCGCGGTGTACGCGGGGGGTTCCGGCCCGTCGTTTGGCGCCCGGAGTACGACGAGATCGCCACGGATCGCGAACACGCCGACGATCGCCGGTTCTGGCAGCTGCGCGCTGAGCAGGGTGACGAACCGGGCGCCCGCCCGATGCAGCATCTGGCATGCGCGACCGAAGGCAAGCGGCGTCAAGCGCACGCGCACCTCGTCCGGCGGGGACGGCTCGGCCACGCCGCCAAGATGCTCGGGCAGGTAGTCGGGAAGCTCGATCGGACCGGTGGCGAGGCTCATCGCGGGGGTGAAGACAGGAGATGGGTGGCGTGGGCGATCAGGATCGACAGCGGGCCCGGTAGATGAACGCCCAGGGCTACCACGACAAACAGGCACGCGAGCATCGCAACGACCATCCACGCACTACGCTCGCCCCGGTCCTCCGCTTCGCCCGGTGCGCGCGTCCCCTCGCTCGGTGCGCTTATCCGCTCGCGCGGCGGCGCGAGGACCATCCGGCCGGCGTGCCAGAGCACGCCGAAGAACGCCAGGTTGACGAACACCAGCAGTAGCGCCACGCCGACGTATTGCGGTGCGGCGAAGCCACCGGCGACGATCTGGAATTCGCTCCGAAACACTCCTGATAACGGCAGCCCGCACAACGCCAGCGCCGCAGCGAGGAACATCGGACCGCTCCAGGGCATCACGCGTGCCGCATCGCTCACGTCCTCGACCTCCTTGGAGTCATAGCCGCGCAGCAGCGAGCCCGCACCGAAGAACGCCAGTCCCTTCGCCGACGCGTGCGTGATCACATGCAGCAGCGCGCCGGCGACCGCGAGCGGGGCGCCGAACCCCACCCCGAGCGCAATCACGCCCATATGCTCGATCGACGAGTAGGCCAGCAGCCGCTTGTAGTTGCGCTGGCGCAGCACGAACAGGCTCGCCACGATCAGCGACATCACGCCGAACACGATCAGCACGTGCTCGGCGAACGAGCGCTGATCGGCGGCGACGGCGACCTGAAAGAACCGCAGAATCGCGTAGAACGCGCTCGCCAGCAATGCCCCGGAAAGCATTGCCGACACCGGCGCCGGCGCCTCGGAGTGAGCGTCCGGCAGCCATGTGTGGGTGGGCACGAAGCCCACCTTGGTGCCGAACCCGACAACCGCCAGCACGAACGACAGGCGCACCCCGTCACGCGCCAGCGCCGAGCCACGAGCGAAGAGGCGGGCAAACCGCGGCACGTAGGAGCTACCAAGCGCATGCGTCCCCGTCGCGTACAGGACGATGATCGCCAGCAGCGCAATGCCAAGGCCGCTGGAGGCGATCAGAATGTACTTCCAGGACGCCTCGAGCGCCGCGTCGGTCCGGTCGATTGCCACCAGCAGCGCCGAGACGATCGTCGTCAGCTCGACCGCCACCCAGAGGGTGCCGAAGTCACTCGCCAGCGGCACCAGCAGCATGCTCCAACCGAACAGGTTCAGCAACCCGAAATACCGGCGCGCGAAGCGGGGGAAATCCCCCTGACGCTCGTCGGCATGCAGATAGCCGATCGAGAACACCGCCGCGGTGGCGTACAGCAGACCAGTGGTGGCGAGGAACAGGGCCCCGAGCGAGTCCAGTCGCAGCCACCCGCCCGCGGCATGCACCGAGCGACCGTGCTCCACGGCGAGCGCCAGCGTGATCGCCAGACCGAAGCTCACCAGACCGGCCGCGAGCGTCGCCATGCGCGCCGCACGCCAGCCCGGCGCGATGCTGACCAGCGTGGCGACCAGCGGCGCCGCGAGGATGACGAACAGCGCCCAGCTCATCCGCTCAGCCGGTTCAGCACGTCGGTGCGCACCGCGGTGCGCGCGACGGCGAGGTACTGGACCAGTACGACGAACACGAGCACCCCGACCAGCACGTCGAATAGCAGCAGCAGGGCAAGGATGATCGGCAGCCCAGCCGCGATCACGAGACTCGCGACCGAGACGGCGTTCTCCAGCGCGAGAAAACCGAGCAGCTGCGACGGTGCATGCGGGCGCACCACCATCAACACGAACGCCACCAGAATGCCACCCAGCGCGACCGGCAGCGCCTCGAGGGGCAGCGCGGCCTCGCCGCCAATGTGGATTGGGCGCAGCACCACGAACGCTAACGCGCTCAGCATGATCGCGATCAGGATCGAGGACGGCACGCTGATGCTCGACGGCACCCGTGGATCGGTCTCGAGGTTGCGCAGCACGAACCGGATCCCGACGGGAAACAGCAGCGCTTTCAGCCCGATCGTCACCGCGGCCAGCACATACAGAGAGCTGCCGCCGCGCCCACTGGCCGCAGTCGCGAACGCGAGCGCGGCAACGACGGTCGAGCTGAGCGCGTAGATACGAAGCTGCTCCCAGACGTCCGGCGAGCGCAACATACCGAGCTCAAGCAGCAACACGACCACGGCGGTGATCGTTGCCGCGGCACCGAACACGCTCAGACGCACCGCGCCGAAGGACGGTCCGAACAGGAACATCACGACCGCCAGCACAGCCAGCATGAAGCTGGCGACCGTGAACTCGGGGATCTTGTACAGGCGCAGCTTCGCGAAGCTCGACTCGATCACCACCACCGCAACGCCGATTCCGACCGCTTTGAGGAACAGCAGCCCGATCGCCTCCAGCACGTGGTCGAGTCGGCCGTCCGCGGCCAGGCCCCAGGGGACCAGGAGCACATTGGCGAAAATCGTGTAGAGCACGAGCTGCTTGACCGCCGAGCCCCAGCGCAGGAATGCCAGTCCGGGCCCGGAATGCTCAGTCACGCGGCCCTCCTCGATCTGGCCGAATTCCAGCGTTCCTCCGTGGCTCTCGACCGGGATCCGTCCAGTCTCGGTCAGCACGAGCATGAAGAACGCCGCAACGATCAGCAGATGGCTCGGGCGCACCACCTCGACCACCGAGGAGCGCAGGGTGGCGCCGAGAACGTAGGGCAGGTCGGTATGCGTCGTGAGCGCGACGACGAAGATGACGAAGATCACCGTTGGCTCGTTCAGCGCGCCGAATGAGCGCAACCGGCTCGAGCCGAGCTGGGCATAGGGGCTACCGCTATCGATCGCGGCGATCGAAATGGCGAAGCTCGCCATCCCCAGAATCAGCCCGCCGCCGAGGATGTCACCCATATACCCCAGCGGCAGCCCGAAACTGGTCAGCACCGGGATCAGCAGGGGCACGGTCGCGTAGCCGGCAAAGCTCACGTACGGCGCCGCACGGAACAGGGGCCCGGCCGGCTCCGGCAACACCGTCTCCTTACGCAGGAGCTTCGCGATGTCGAAATACGGCTGCAGCACGTGCGGGCCCTGCCGCTGCTGGATTCTCGCCTTCGCCCACGCAATCAGGCCGCTGATCAGCGGAGCCATTGAGAGCACGGAAACGACCTGCAGAACCTGGACAGCCCAGTCGGGTAGGGTCGGCACGACGCTGACAAGCTCCTCTCGCGTGAAGCGGTTTCGCGAAAGGAGCCATCAGCCCTCGCGGGCGGTTCAGGAGCAGCGCTCCCGCCAGGACTCCATCTGGCTGGTCCAGAACATAGCGGAAGCTGTTCCTGGCCCGATGAGCCGCAACCGATGACGGGTATCATCTGCCTAGGCGATGAAGCCCGCCTGAAACCGCCGATCGTGGCTGATGGCTTCTGCCGTGAACCGAACCGGTGGAAGCTAACGTGGCGTTGCACAGCATTCTCTTTATGTCCGCGGAGGCCAGGGCGGAGGCCGACGGGGCGCAACAGCCGGAGTGCTTTGCGGACCTGAACCTCGATCAGGTTCTGGCGTCGATGATCGCCGGGCGCGAGGAGTATGAGCTCGCACCCTTCTTCTACGTTCCGTTGCGCGATGTCGCGGCGGTGCGCTATCGCCATGAGATCCTGCGCGATCTCGAGAAGACGGCGCTGTCCGCGACGGTGGGCGGGTTCGCGCGGCGGATGCAGTCGATGCGCGAGCAGCTTGCGCGAGCCGACAAGCTCCACTACCAACATCAGCGGCAGAGCTTGTTCCTGGATGCGGTGGATATTTACTGTCAGGCTGTCACCACCCTGGCCCAGGAGCTCTCCGTGCTCGAGGTCGGATCGCGCGGCATCCTGGCCTTGCGCGAGCACTTGGCGCACTACATCGCATCCGACGTGTTCACCTCGCTCGCCGGCGAAACGCAAGCGCACAAGGAAGCTCTCGCCGACGTGACCTACAGCGTGCACATCAAGGGAAACCGGGTCAGAGTCAGCAAGTACGAGGGGGAGGCTGACTACAGCGCGGAGGTGCTGGAGACGTTCGCGAAGTTCAAGCAGGGAGCGGTGAAGGGTTACCGATTCAAGTTTCCGGACTTGCTGGCCATGAACCACATCGAAGCGCAGATCCTTGAGCTCGTCGCGCGACTGCATCCCGATGTCTTCCTGGCGCTGGACGATTACTGCGCGCGCCGTCGAGACTATCTCGATGACACGATCGGTGCGTTTGACCACGAAGTTCAGTTCTATGTCGCCTATCTGCAATACATCGAGCGGTTCAAGTCAGCCGGGCTGAGGTTCTGCTACCCCCGCGTGTCGGATCGGTCGAAGGAGGTCTGCGCCAATCAGGCCTTCGACCTGGCGTTGGCCACCAAGCTCGTGTCCGAGCAAGCATCGGTGGTATGCAACGACTTCTTCCTGACCGACCCGGAGCGCATCTTGGTGGTCACCGGGCCGAACCAAGGTGGCAAGACCACGTTCGCGCGGATGTTCGGCCAGCTGCATTACCTCGGGAGCCTTGGATATCCGGTTCCCGGAAGCATGGCGCGGTTGTTTCTGGCCGACCAGGTGTTCACCCACTTCGAAATCGAGGAGGATCTTGCGACGCTGAGGGGAAGGCTCGAGGATGAGCTGTTCAGAATCCATGACGCTCTGAAGCAGGCCACGAGCAGCAGCATCGTCGTGATGAACGAAAGCTTCAGCTCAACGACGCTCAACGACGCTATGTTTCTCGGGACCGAGGTGATCACGCAGCTGATCGAGTTGGGGTCACTGTCCCTATACGTGACGTTCGTTGACGAGTTGGCGTCGCTCAGCGATGCGACGGTGAGCATGGTCAGCACGGTGCAGCCCGACAACCCAGCCGAGAGGACATACCGGGTGATCAGGAAACCTGCCGACGGGCTCGCGTACGCGGCGGCGATCGCCGAGAAGTACGGCCTCACATACGAGTCGCTGAGCAGGCGGATCGCGCGATGAAGGCCTTCCTGATGCATCGAGATCAGGATTTCGACCTGCAGCGCGAACTGCCGGTGAACGAAGCAGCTCTAACGCAAGACCTAGAGCTCAACACACTGTGCGGCGCGATGGCCGCAGGTGACGCAGTCCTGTTTGAGCTGGCCAAGCGAGGGGTGCTGTGCAGTCTCCAGGATCCGGAGGCGATCGTCTACCGCCAGCAGGTCCTCGGCGATTGTCTAGCGCAGCCCGCACTGGTGAGAGAGCTGTACGAGATTGCGGTTGAAGCGATCAAGGCCGAGCAGCGCGTGTGGAGCGGCATGTACGGATCGCCGACCACGACGCTGAATCGGTCGGTGCAGGTGATGGGGCTGTTCGTGTCCGCTCTCCATACACTTCGAGCGTTCGCCGACGAGCATGCCGCCAAGTTTCGCTCGGGAGGGTTCTCGCGCCTGTTCGCGATGCTCGCGACGGAGCTGCGCGACGAGTACTTCGAGAGCATCGAAGCACATCTGAAGGAGCTCAAGTTTCGCCGAGGCGTGCTGATCGGCCTGAGACTCGGCCGGGCCAACAAGGGCGTTGACTATGTGCTACGGAAGCCGGTCGAGCAGAGCTGGATGCAGCGATTCTCGATCGGCAGCCGGTCGGGGTACAGCTTTACGATCTCCGACCGCGACGAGAGTGGCTTCAAGGCCTTGTCGGACCTGGAAGGGAGGGGAATCAGCCTCGTCGCCAGCGCGGCCGCACAGTCGGCCGACCACATTCTGAGCTTCTTCACCATGCTACGAGCGGAGCTCGGCTTCTACGTCGGCTGCCTGAACCTGCACGAGCGGCTCGCCGAGTTAGGCGAGACGACCTGCTCACCTGTGCCCCTGTACCCGGGCCGCCCCGCCCTCTGCGCTCGGGGGCTCTATGAACCGTGCCTCGCGTTGGCCGTGAACGGCAGGGTGGCCGGCAACGATGTCAGCGCCGAGGGCAAGGTGCTTGTGATGATCACAGGCGCCAATCAAGGAGGGAAGTCGACCTTTCTGCGGAGCGCGGGCTTGGCGCAGCTGATGATGCAAAGCGGAATGTTCGTGGCGGCGGAGTCATTCAGTGCCAATGTCTGCGACGGCATGTTCACGCACTACAGGCGCGAAGAAGACTCCACGATGGAGAGCGGCAAGCTCGATGAGGAGCTCAGGCGGATGAGCGAGATCGCGGACCGGATCACACCAAACAGCATCCTGCTGTGCAACGAGTCTTTCGCCGCCACAAACGAACGGGAGGGATCCGAGATAGCGTGGCAAGTGGTCAGCGCGCTGACAGAAGCCGGGGTCAAGATCCTGTTCGTCACCCACCTGTTCGAACTCGCGCAGAGGTTCCACATCCAAAGGCTCGAAACGGCCCTCTTCCTGCGGGCCGAGAGGCAGTCTGACGGTCACCGCACGTTCCGCCTCCTGGAGGACGAACCGCTTCCAACGAGTTTTGGCGAGGACGCCTATCGAAAGATTTTCGGCACCGAGCGCGAAGCAACCGCGCCCGATGCTCCCGCCGACGGTTCCAAGAGCCCGTGCACGCCGAGAACAGCCGCCTGACTGGCCACTGCCGCGCGCGGGCGCGTGCTGGAAGCGGTCGACGAGCTGCATGCTTGTCAGGTGAGCCGACGGCCAATCCAGACAGCGAGGCGATGCGATGGAACTGAAATCGGAGGTCTTGACCGCAGAGATGCTCGAGCCGGGAAGCGGCGAGCTGGTCCGTACGCCGATTGAGGTGCGCTTCGATCCGCTGACGGGCCACAGCTCGCGGGTGCTGCCGGAGCGGGGGCTGATGCCCGTGAACGATTTCGACCTGGCAGCATTTGCGCGTGAAAGCGCAGGCCGCTGTCCGTTTTGCCCCGATCGCATCGATGAGCTGACGCCGAGGCTGCCGGCGGCGATCGATTCCGACGGACACATAGCGCGGGGTGCGGCAGTCCTGTTCCCGAACCTCCACGCGTATTCGCCTCACAGCTCGGTGTCGGTCTACTCGCCCCGGCTGCACTACCTGCCGCTCGGGGAGATGACCGAGCCCCTGATCGCTGACAACCTCGCGACGCAGGTCGTGTTCGCGCGGGCGGTGATGGCGGCCGACGAGGATGCGCGATGGGCGTCGATCAACGCCAACCACATGCTGCCCTCGGGAAGCTCGCTGTTCCATCCCCATCTGCAGGGTGTCGTCGATCCGCAGCCAACGACGTTCCAGCGTCTGCTGGCCGATGTTCCGGCCGAGCGGTTCGACGCGTATCTCGAAGCCGAGCGTCGCAGTGGCGCGCGCTATCTCGGCAATACCGGAGAGGTCGAGTGGCTCGTCAGCTTCGCCCCGATCGCACCCGCCGAGCTGAGAGCGTTCTTCGCGGGCTGTTCCTCGCCGGTCGAGCTGGACGACGGTCTAATCCGCGAGCTCGCGCACGGGTTGGCGCTGGCTCTGGGCGCTTACGCGGAGATGGGCTTTGAGAGCTTCAACCTCGCGATCTACGGGGCGCCTCCGGAGACCAACGGCTATCCGTTGAACCTGCGCCTCGCGTGTCGGTCCAACCTTCAGCCTTTCTACCGCTCGGACTCGACTTTCCTGGAGCGCCTGCACTGGGAGGGCGCGGTCGATCTGGCGCCCGAGAGTGTCGCCGAACGGATCGGGAATCGCTTCCAGCGTTAGCGCTGTGCGCTAGCTGCCGTTGCGAAGCGCGGCGGCGGCGGCGACGATGTCGGATTCGTATGGCGCGGTAGCCGCGCTTGAAGGCTAGCTTCATCGCGGTGGTTCAGTTTGCGCCCACGAGCGGCTTCTGCTCACCGTGCTGCTGCGGCTAATGGGCAAGTGGGCCTCGTAGCTACCCCGCTGGGGTGATCGGGTTCTCCCGGATGTGCCGTTCGGACACATGTGAGACAAACGTGGAACACCGGAGGGACACCATGAGCTACTACACAGCCACGGCCCGCTCGATCAGCGGCACGCTGCGGCACGAGATCGACGTCAACGCACGCCACACGATCATCACCGACGAACCAGCCACGCTCGGCGGCAGCGACAGCGCCCCAACTCCGCATGAGCTGCTCGCCGCCGCGCTCGCGTCATGCGTGTCGACGATGATCACGCTCTACGCCCAACGACGGGACTGGAACCTCGGCGACATCCAAGTCGACGTCAGCTACAACGCCGACACAACCCCCAGACAGGTCGCAGTCAGCATCCATCTACCCGAGGGGCTCACCGCCGACCAGGTCAAACGCCTTGAGCGCGTCGCCCTGACGTGCCCGGTGCGGCGCGCGCTCGAAGCCGGATTCACCTTCGACGAGCGACTCACGTGCGACCTCTCAGCGCCCGCCCAGACGACCATCGCCGGCGGGTAGCGTTCGCCCGCGCCGGCCGAGTCGATTTCCAGTCAAGTCAGGTCGTAAGGGCGAGCGGCGCGGAGCGCAGCGCGGCTTGGATCGCCGCGACGAGGTCTCTGGCCGAGGCCGCGGTGAGCTCCACCGCGACACGTGCCGAGGGTCCGCGCGAGGGGTCGGCGAAATCGATATTGAGCGTGTGCTCAGCCATTGCGTGGACCGGGTGGTCAAAGTAGACCGTGCCGTCGGTGACGCGGAACCAGCTGCTGTCCGGTCCCTTCGCGCTGCCACGCAGCGATGTCTTCACGGTTGCGTAGGTGCACATGCTCAGCCTCCAAGATGAGTGGTGTAGAACGCCGAGATCCGTTCCCAGCCATCGGTGGCGGCCGCCACGCGGTACGCAGGCCGGTCGACGGCGAAGAAGGCGTGACCGGCATCGTCGTAGCGGTGGAACTCGTGCGGCTTGTGGTTGACAATCAGGATCCGGTCCAACTCGGCTACCTGCTCGGGGCTGGGATGGGCATCCTCGTTGCCGAACAATCCCAGCAGCGGAGCGCGGAGATTCGGCAGCTGATCGACGAGGTTGCTGACCTGTAGCGGGAAGCCTTCCGGCGGGTCGCCGACGACGAACGCCCCGTAGCAGTCGACGGCCGCATCCACGTTCAGGTTGCAGGCGACCAGCACCGCCTGCCGCCCACCGGAGCAGTAGCCGATCACCCCGACCTTCCCGTTCGAGCTCGGCCGCGAACGCAGATATGCCCCAGCTCCCGCGACGTCACCGAGCAGCCGCTCGTCCGGGACCCCGCCTTGCGCTCGCGCAGTCGCCGCCGCATCGTCGGGCGCGGCACCCGGAGCCTCACGCCAGTACAGATTCGGGCAGATCGCGTCATAGCCGAGCTCGGCGAACCGCCGCACGATCTCCTTCGTAGCCCTGTCATAGCCCGGCATGTGATGGATCACCACCACGCCGCCGCGAGGCCCTTCATCGGCGGGGCGGGCGAGATAGGCCTCCACATGGTCGCCGCCCTGCCCGGTGATCTGCACCGTCTCCGCGATCAATGATTCGCTCATGCAGCCAATTGAATCAACATCCGCCAACTATCTTTGGCCACACACTGCGGAAGGAGCCAGAACGTGACATCGGTGAAAGAGGCGCATCACCCGCTGTTTGCCCGCCTTTACGGGTTCATGACGCGGTATGAGTCCGCGCAGGAGCGCGGGCACCGGACCGAGCTGTTGAGCGGGCTCTCGGGACGGGTCCTGGAGGTCGGCGCCGGCGCGGGCACGAACTTCGACTACTACCCGGCGGGAGTCACCGAAGTGGTCGCGGTCGAGCCTGAGGCCTACCTACGCGAGAAGGCAACCGCGGCCGCCACGCGGGCGCCGGTCAAGGTCACGGTGCTCACCGGGACGGCGGACCAGCTCCCCGCGCCGGACGGTGGCTTCGATTCTGCCGTCGCCTGCCTGGTGTTGTGCTCGGTGCCCGATCAAGCCGCCGCGCTGGCTGAACTGCGCCGCGTCTTGCGCCCTGGAGGCGAGCTGCGCTTCTACGAGCACGTGCTGTCACGCAAGCCGCTGGTCGCTTGGGCTCAGCGGTTGGTCGATCGCACGTTCTGGCCGACGACCTTCGGCGGTTGTCACACCGCCCGGGACACGCCCGCGGCGATCGCCGCCGCCGGGTTCAAAATTGAGCAGCAGCGCCGGATGTGGGTCGCGCCGGTACCGGTGGTGCTGCCGGCGGCCACGCACGCGCTCGGTCGGGCGCGCCGCTCGTAGGCTCGGCGACACTTAGTCGTGACGGCGTGCTGGCGGCAAACTCTGCCCACCGATTACCAGCACTTCTCGATCAACGGCCGCTGATCTTCGCCCGGAGCAGAGCACGTACTCGCGTGCCCGAACGGTGCACTAGACTCCCAGCTAGGGTGCAGCGCCCGTTCGACTAAGCAGTGCTCGTCGTTTCCGCGGTCGTTTGCCGGCAGCACGCTCTTGTGCGGCGGCAGACCTGTGGAGATCCGCGGAGTTCGGTGGACGCGAGCCGCTCCCGGGCCTCAGCACAACCGGCGTGTGCGCGCGCGACGCGCACAGAAATTCACCAACAAGGGACGGACAAGCATGGCGTCAAGTGGCAAGAAGAAGACCACGATGGCAAAACTCACCCGGGAGAGCAGACTCCGCGAGCGTCGCGTCGAGAAGAAGGCCAGAAAGGACGCGCGCAAGCACGCGGCAGCAAATCCCCCCGAGGAGCTCAGCGACACGCTGATCGACGACGACCCGGAAGCTGCGGAGTCCGACACCGGTCAGCCTTCGGTGGAAGCCGTGGTCGAGGTGCTCCGCGAGCGCTGATCGTTTGTTTTACTGCTTGGCCGGGAGCGATCGGGCGTACGCTACGCCCCGCTGTACCCATCGCTCGAGCTGACGCTTGGTGTGGACACCCTCGGCGTCCACCCGCAACCATCCGTCCAGCTCACGTCCGCGCATCTCGAACCGCCGCGCATGGGGCTTGTGGACCAGGGCCTCAGTTTCGGCGGGATCGCACCGCAGCAACAGCCCGCCCATGCCGCTGACGCTGACCGACATCTTGCCGTCGATCAAGAACGCCAGGCCGCCGAACATGCGTTTTTCCGACAGGCCGGCTTCGGTCGCGATCAGCTCGCGGATGCGGTTGGCGAGATCTTCGTCGTACGGCATCAGCGTCAGGCTCCCGGGCGGGCCGGCGTCACGATGTATCTCCTTCCTCGGAACGAGCGCTGCTAAACGCGCCAACCAACCGCTGCCCCCTCACCCTACTCCGGCAACCCCGCGTCGGCGAGCCGTTGCGGCGCGGGCGCGCGGAGGACGCCGTCCATCACCGTGTGCCCACCCGAGTAGGCTGTGGAGATGGAGTCGACGAGCGTCGGCGAACTCGTCAAGGTCGCCGGCGGCGGCCCGGAGCTCGACGGGATCGTGTTCGACGCGCCGAGCAGATCTAAGGTCGTGGTCGCCGTGGTGGAGCCAGGGCGGGGTCCCGTGTTTCGGACCGTTCATCCGAAGTCGTTGACCGAGCGCACGCAGGAAGGTCCCGACGACCGGGCGCTAAGGCTCCTCGTCCGTCGAACGCCGGCCCCGGTTCGCGGCGCGGCTCGAGGCGGGGCCGGGGCCGGCCGGGGCAACCCCGGCCACGCGCGACACGCGATGCACCGAACGACCGGCAAATAGCCCCCAGCGCCTCGTATCCCCATGATGTTGATCGTGACGCTCGCTGGTTGGCGGGCAAATCACGGACCTCCCTGGTGATCGAATGCGGCGGTCGGTCGTCCGTACTTCATCCCCACCAGGCATATCAGCAGGATGAGCGTCACCGCATTGGCCAAGATGACCGCGATGTCGGCCTGCAACACGCCGTAGAGGATCCAGCCCGTAACGCCTGTGCTCAACGTGAACAGGTACATGCCGGAGATGTCATCGGCCGTCCCGCGTCTCCAGGTTCGCAGCAGCTGAGGCACCCAGCACAGCGTGGTCAGACAGCCCGACAGGATGCCGAGCACCTCGATCACGCCGCCGTCGCTCCGTGCGTGTCAGCGCCGGCGAGCGATGACATGCTTGCCCTGACGACGAGCTCGGTCGGGAACTGATGATCGCCCGGCGGCGTTGGGTCCGCTGTTGTCAAGGTCACCGGCGCCGATGGATTCGGGCTTCCCAGTGCTGTAGCGTGAGTCGCGCTCGCAGCGCTTCGGGCTGGGGCACGTTGGCGAGCATCAGTTCGGTGTCCTGCCAGCGGTCGGCGTCGGGGATCTCGATCTCCACCGGGGCGCCGGAGAAGTTGGCGAGCACCAGCAGCTCGGTGCCGCGGTGGCGTCGAACGAAGGCGTACACCCAGCGGTGGTCGGTGAGCAGCATGCGGAAGTCACCGTGCACGACGACCGGTTCAGTGTGGCGCAACTCGATCAGTTGCCGGTAATGGTGGAAGACCGAGTCGCCGTCGGAGACCTCGGCTTGCGCGTTTATCTCCGCGTGATTGGCGTTGACCGCCATCCACGGCGTGCCGGTCGTGAAGCCGGCATGCCCGGAGCCGTCCCACTGCATTGGTGTGCGAGCGTTGTCGCGGCTCGCCGCGCGGAGGCTCCCAAGCACGTGCTCCGGGGGATCGCCACGCGCAACGGCCGCGGCGTAATGGTTGAGCGACTCAATGTCCCGGAAATCCTCGATTGACGCGAATGAGGCGTTCGTCATTCCAAGCTCTTCACCCTGGTAGATGTATGGGGTTCCGCGGTGCAGATGGAGGATCGTGCCCAGGAGCTTCGCCGCCCGCACGCGGTGCACGCCGTCGTCACCGAAGCGGGAGACGACGCGGGGCTGGTCGTGATTGTTCCAGTACAGGCTGTTCCAACCCACATCGGCGAGTCCGACCTGCCATCGGTTCAGCGAGGCCTTGAGGTCGCGCAGGTCGAGGGGATCGACGTCCCACTTGCTCGCACCCCGGTCCAACTGGACGTGCTCAAACTGGAACACCATGTCGAGCTCGCCGCGGGCCGGATCGGTGAACAGCCGGGCGTCGTCCACCGTCACCCCCGGCATCTCCCCGACGTTGAGCAGCTGCCCGCCACGCGGGACAAAGACCTCTCGGTGCATCTCCTGGAGGAACTCGTGGATCCGCGGGCCGTTGAGGAAATGCGGCGTGCCATCGCCGAGCCGACCGTGCTGCACGTGACCGTCGGGCAGCGCAGTGTCCTTCGAGAGCATGTTGACGACGTCCATCCGGAACCCATCGACGCCTCGCTCAAGCCACCAACGCATCATCGAATACACCGCCTGACGGACCTCCGGGTTCTCCCAATTCAGGTCCGGCTGCTTGCGTGAGAACAGATGCAGGTAGTACTCGCCGGTCCTCGGGTCGAGCTCCCACGCCGGACCGGAGAAGGCCGAACGCCAGTTGGTCGGCTCGGCGCCCGGGTCCCCGGACTCCATGCCCGCCCGCCCCGGCCGCCACCAGTACCAGTCGCGCCTGGCGTTGTCCGCGCTCGACCGCGACTCGACGAACCACGGATGCTCATCGGAGGTGTGGTTGACCACGAGATCCATCACGAGCTTCATCCCGCGCCGATGCACGGCAGCGAGGAGCGAGTCGAACTGCTCCAACGAGCCGAACGTCGAGTCGATGCCCTGGTAGTCGCTGATGTCGTAGCCCGCGTCATCCTGTGGCGAGGGGTAGATCGGCGATAGCCACAACACGTCGACCCCAAGCGCCGCCAGGTAGTCCAACCGCGAGATGATCCCCGCCAGATCGCCAATCCCGTCGCCGTCGCCGTCGGCGAAGCTGCGCGGCCAGATCTGATAGACGACCGCCGCCTTCCACCACGGCTCGTCCCCGTCGGCTCTCACGCAGGCCGCCCCCCATCTCGCCGGGGGAGCACCTCACCGGCATTCTTGCGGTCACTACCTCCGGACATCCTTGAGCGGCTCCTCGTGATCGATTCCTCACCCAGCGGTGATTACGGATCAAGGACATTACGGCGTGACTCCGGGTCACCGGGTCCCCACGCCGAGTGGCTAAGTGGTCGGCGACCACTCAGCTTGCGGCGCGCGTGGTTGACGACGCCGGTCAGGCGCGGTAAGTTGTCGCTGGGCGCGAGCCGATGACGTGTCAAAGAGCAGGTCCCTGGAGCTCTCAAGCCTGCCGCGCGACTTGCCCTTCGAGGGCCTTGTTATATGCGCGCTCCGGTGTCACGCTCGCGCCCACTTTACGACTGTTCGGCGCTGAACAGTCGTAAAACTGGAGCTGCACAGCTGCCGTCCCTGGTCGCCAAGGCCAGGTGGAGGTACGCTTGAGCGCAGCCGTCATCGTGCCCAGAGCCAACGAAATCAACCATTACCCGTCGCTGCCCGTGCGGCTCGCGATTTCGTGGGCCACGAACGCGCTGGTGCTGGCGATCGTCGCTGCCGTTCTCCACGGAGTGACGGTCAAGAACGCCGGGGCGCTGATCGAGGCGGCGGCGGTATTCGGAGTGCTGAACACGATCCTGAAGCCGCTGCTGAGGTTGGTGACGCTGCCCCTGGCCGTCCTCACGCTGGGGATCGCCTGGTTCTTCGTCTCGCTGCTGATGCTCGTGATCACGACCGACATCGTCAGCGGCTTCCACATCAGCGGCTTTTGGTCGCTGGTCGAGGCGACGCTGATCGTCTGGGTGGTGAATCTGTTGCTCGACTTCCTGCCCGGCCCCTGGCAGGTAACCGGACGGCGCCGGCAGCGACGCGGTGGAGCGCGACGTTCGGCCGACTCGAGGTGAGGCCGCGCTAGACGAGGACGTGACCCTGTCGGCACGCGTACGGCGGTTGGTGCGTGCCGTGAGTGAAGGCGACGACGCGATGGTGGAGGCGACGGTCCTCCGCCTCAGCCGGTCGCGACGAATGCTGAGCCCGCTGGCATTCGTGGTCGGGGGCTTCGCGATGCTGTTCAACGGAGTAAAGCTGCTGTTCTCGAACTGGCGGCTGACGCTGGTGCAGATCCTGCCGGCGATGTGGATTTGGCTCGCGATGTACGACCTGAAGGCCCACGTGCTGCACGGCCGGTCGTTCAATGTGATACGCGGCCCGGTGGTCATCGCGCTCGTGCTGGTGATCGCGGCGATCACCGCCGCCAGTTTCTTTCTCAACGCCGTGTTCGGGTTCGCGATCACTCGGCCGGGCGTCCCCAAGGTTCGGCCGGCGTTCGCGCAGGCACGCGATCACCTTGGCGTGATTCTGGGGTCGGGCTTCGTCGTGGGCGTGTTGCTCGGCCTGTCGACGATGGTCGTAACGCGCTGGGGGCATCCGTGGTTCTCATTCTGCTTGAGCGTGGTAATCGCGGTGATGATGGTGTGCTACGTCGCCGTCCCATCGCGGTTGATCGGCGTGAAGTCCACTTCGTCCAGGCGCGACAAGCTCACCGCGAGCGCCGTCGGCGGGGCAATCGGGACGGTGGTCTGCACGCCGCCGTACGTGATCGCCCGGATCGGCATCCTGATGCTCGGGTCGAAGCTGCTGTTCGTCCCGGGTCTGGTGATCCTGGCTGTCGGCGCGACGGTCCAGGCGGCTGCCACGGGCGCCGTCAAGGCGGTCAAGATGAGCGCCAAGCTGGTCGCGACGGATCCGCGCAAACAACCGCCGCCCCCGGTCCTCGGGGTGCCCGTGGCGGAGATCGAGGCGGTCGAGCCGGAGCCCGAACCGGCTGCCGCCCTCAGTCCGACGGACAGTCGGCCGAGTTCGTGACGACGCTCCTGCCGGCTTGCGCGAAGGTCACCAGCTGCCGGCGCTGCTCATCGTAGAGCTTGAGCCCCACGGCACGGATGCCATCCGCCAGCGACAGTGTCGGGACGTCGTGGAACATCGCGTTCTCGTCGTGCGCGCGCTGCAGGTTGTAGTTCGGGATCCGGGCGTTGAGGTGGTGGACGTGGTGTAGTCCGATGTTGCCCGAGAAGAACTGGAGCACCTTTGGAAGCTTCAGGTATGAGCTTCCGCGCAACGCCGCGTCGGCGTAGCTCCAGCGCTCGGCTGTCTCCCAGTACACGTCGTCGAACTGGTGCTGGACGTAGAACAGCCAGATGCCCGCGGCTCCCGCCATCGCCATGATCGGAACCTGTATCAGGAGGTAGTCCTGCCAGCCGATCAGCCAGCAGAGCGCGCCAACCAGCAGCACCAGCGCGAGATTCGTAGCCATGACGCTGCGCTGGATCCGCGGACGAGCGGAGCGCGAGACCACCCGTGGTTGCACGACCAGGGCGAAGATCGGGCCGATGCCGAACATCACCAGCGGATGGCGGAACAGACGGTAGGCAAGTCGCCCGCGCCGCGATCGAGCCTGATACTCGGCCACGGTGATCGTCGGGACGTCGCCGACCCCTCGACGATCGAGATCCCCGGCAGTGGCGTGGTGCACGGCATGGTTGTGCCGCCAGCACGCGAACGGCGCGAACACCAGCAGGCCCAGTGTCGTACCCAGCCATGCGTTCGCGCGTTTGGACCCCAGGAACGAGCCGTGGGTGCAGTCGTGAAACACGATGTACGTGCGCACGAGGAAGCCGGCCGCCACAATCGCCAACGCGAACGTGAGCAGATACGACACGCTCAGCGTCAGGTACATGAGCGCGAACAGCGCGACATACGGCACCACAGACGTGGCGAGGTTGATCGCGCTCCGCCTGCGGTGGGGGCGAGCATAGGGTGCGAGCGCCTCACGCCAGAACGGACGCTCGGGATTCGCCGGCTCGGCCCCCTCCGCGGTTGTGCTGCGCCGAGCGGCCACAAAATCAGTTGCGGTTGGGTCTTCTAGGAGCTGCGTCTGCACGTCAATGACCTCCGGGTCACCCTGCACATGAGGGAAAAGATCGGAAGTCAGATGGCGTTGCCCACTCCGTCCAGGAGCCGACCGCGCGGTGATGCCCTCCAGGACAGATACTACTAGCCGATCGTGCTCGCCCCAGCGTGTTGTGTCAGCCCGCTGCGGCCGCGGTACTCCCACAGCAACCGCGTCTCACCGAACGTCAACATCCGCCAGCGCTCGGATTGCGGCTCCCAGACGTGGACGGTTACGTCGACGATGCTGCGCACGTCCTCCAGCACGTCCACCGCCCCCCGGGCATCGAGGCCCTCGCCGAGGACCCGGCGAGTCATGATGTCGACCACCTTGAACTCCCGCTGTGCGCTGCGCTTCGCGGGACTTTCCGGTGGGCGCAGCGCGGGGAGGGGGAACCCGGGCACGCTCTCCCCCCCGCGCTTTCTCAGCAATCGTTCCAGCGGTACCACGTTGGCACCGGTGCCCTTCGTTTCGGTGTCGAGCACCCAGACGTTCGCCACTGGCAGTCCTGTGGGCGTCTACGCCGCGAGCCGGAGTTGCTCGAGCTCGGCGCTCGCGGCCAACCGACTGAGACCCTGCTGCTCGAGTTCGCGGGCCTTGGCCATCGGGATCCCGAGCTCAACTCCGGTCTGCTTGAGCGTTCGTGGCTCGTCTCCCTGGAGCCCGAAGCGAAGCCGGATCACGTTGCGCTCCGGTTCCGGCAGCCGCTGGACCACCTCGTTGATCCGCTGGTCGCGCTCGGCGTCGGCGATCTCGTCGCCAGGCTCGGGTCGATCGCTCGCGAGCAGGTCTCCGAGGGCCGTCTCACCGTCTTCACCCACCGGCTGATCGAGGCTCGTGATGCTCCGTGTCAGTTCGCGGAGCTCGGCGACCTCATCCACCGGGATCTCCGACACCGCCGCGATCTCCTCGTCAGTGGGCTCCCGCGAGAGCTTGGTGTTGAGCTCGCTCTCGATCTTGCGGACTTTGGTCTGGCGCTGGGCGACGTGGACCGGAAGCCGGATCGTCCTGCCGTGATTCTGCAGGCCGCGTTGGAGCGCCTGTCGGATCCACAGCGTCCCATAGGTCGAGAACTTGAAACCGCGCCGCCAGTCGAACTTCTCGACTGCGCGGATCAGTCCGAGCATCCCTTCCTGCACCAGGTCCTCCATCGGTAGGCCGTGACCTTGGTAGCGCCGGGCCTGCGAGACGACGAGTCGTAGGTTGGAATTGATCATCTGCTCCTTGGCCGCCAGGTCTCCACGCTCGATGCGCTTGGCCAACTGCACCTCTTCGGATGCGGTGAGCAGCGGATGGGCGCGGGCACGACGGAGAAACAGGTCGAGCGAGTTCTCGCCGGCCGCGGCCTGGCCGACGCCGCTCATCGCCCCCCCGTCGACGACGCCGTCCGGGCGGGAGGCGCTATGCGGGCTGCGCCGGCGTGTTTGGCGGGTGCTCCCGGGTGGGGTGCTTCCCTTATGGGCACCGCGCGTGCGCGGCCGAGAGGCTGGTTCATGGTGATCGCCCCAATCGTGGGGGGCGGTATCGCGATCCTGCATATCAAAGCTTGTCAGTTCTGGCTCCATGGTTTGCATGTTGATTCGTAGCGAGATTATAGCAATAGTTCGACGATCGTCGAACTATGCCTCGCGAAGCTTTGGTGGACATAAACCGGAGCTATCAACCTTCTCCGTTTGGGCCCAGCTCACGCTTGAGCACCTTGCCCATGTCGTTACGTGGCAGCGACCCTACGACACGCACCTCGCGCGGGCGCTTGTGCTTGGTCAGCAGGCGGGCGACGTGCCGGGCGAGCTCATCAGCATCGATCGCGTGGCCGGGCACGGCGACGACCCAGGCGACCACGCGCTCGCCGAGGTCCGGGTCCGGTCTGGCGGCGACCGCGGCCTCCGCCACCGCGGGATGCTCGAGCAGCGCTGCCTCGATCTCGCCGGCGCCGATTCGGTAGCCCCCGCTGTTGATCATGTCGGTGGCTCGGCGCCCGACGATTCGCAGCGAGCCAGACTCAGCCCGAGTGGCCAGATCGCCGGTCAAGAACCAACCGTCGCGCAGCGACTCCTCGGTCGCGTCAGGCCGGTTGAGGTAGCCCAGGAACAGGTTTGGGCCCCGGACGGCGACCTCGCCGATCTGCTCATCGTCGTCGGCCCCGATCGGGGCCCCTGCGTCATCGAGCAGCTTGATCTGTACGCCCGGGACGGCCGGTCCGACCCGCCCTGGGATCACCGG
>Ga0066790_10000126_pt1 | contig 23620 bp, 22 predicted proteins | sample OrgsoiDNA2013050_FD_70963 | JGI IMG/M metagenome (GOLD analysis project Ga0066790, IMG submission 70963) | Permafrost soil microbial communities from the Arctic, to analyse light accelerated degradation of dissolved organic matter (DOM) -... | ecosystem: Environmental > Terrestrial > Soil >...
TGTGCGAGACCTACGTCTATACTCCCGAGCCGCCCCTGGACTGTCCTATCACAGCCTTTGGTGGCGAACAGGACATGCTGGTCAGCCTCCCGGAGCTTGAGGCGTGGCATACACAGACGCGAGGCCCATTCAGTGTAAGGCTGTTTCAGGGCGATCACTTCTTCCTACAGAATCAGCAAGATGCGCTATTGCAGGCTCTGTCCTAATACGGGCCAAATCCTACTCGAACAAGAGCCGGAGCAGAGCATCCCATACACGCTCAGGCAGGAAACGGCGCAATGCAATCACGAAGGCGCTGCTGCGTGGAATGGCGTAGCGGGCGCGCGGGTGCTTGCTGCTCAGGATCTTGATTACCGTAGCGGCAAAGAGCTGTGGTGGGAAGCCTGTGGTGCTTGAGCGCTTGCCCATTTTCTCGACGCGCCTCAAAGGCCGCGCATATGGGCCTTCGCGCTGCTCTTCCAATAGCTTCTGCGCCCGCTGCATACCTGTCTGCCAGATCGTCGTGGGACTGGAACCCGGCTCGATCAGCACGACGCGCACACCAAACGGTGCCAGTTCCAGGCGCAGGGCATCGCTGAGCGCCTCTAACGCGAACTTGCTCGCCGAGTAAGCGCCCATGATGGGCGTAGAGAGGCGTCCGCTAATGCTGCTGACATTTAGAATTGTTCCCTTTGCTGGCTTCAGCAGCGGCAGCATGGCCTGGATGACCGCTAGCTGTGCAACCACGTTGACCTCAAATTGTGCGCGCAGATCGTCGAGGGGTAGCAGTTCCAGCGGTGCCGCGAACGCCGTGCCCGCGTTATTGAGCAGCGCGTCGAGCTGTGGCGTGGTCTCTGCGACCCTTTGCGCGAGTTCGGCGACCTGTTCGGGCTGTGTTATGTCACAGATGCTGGGGTGAAGCCCGTTCGCGCAGCCCATCGTTGCGGCCTCGGCAAGCAGGCTCTCCTGATCCTCTTCTTTGCGCACTGTGGCAAAGACTTGCCAGCCTCTTCTAGCCAGTTCAAGCGCGGCTACGCGTCCAAAGCCACTGGAGCAGCCGGTAACAACGGCGGTCTTATCATTTCCTGCCATATGGAGTTCTCGTTCCCTTACAAATTTCTTCTAAGTCCGCTCAAAGGAGTCCGAGAACGATTTCGATAATCTCTACATACATAGTTCTGGCCAGTCCCCTTGCGAACTTGAAAGGATTGCTGTCCCGACATTATCGCACGGTTTTTCCATTGTTGTTTAGGAGCGGCACTTATTCCTTCGCAAAAGGTCGGTTTATATCCGTGGAAGAAACCCAGCCGCCTGCTAAGACGTATCTTCTGTGAAGGATGAACGCTTTATGCATAGCAAGAAAGGTTGACCCATGCAGCAACAGCCGCGTTCCCGTTCGCAGGGATTTTCCCTCTTCCGTTCCCATGATCTTACTGAAATTCCACAGGTATACTCGTGGTTTGAGCAAATGCGCAACGACCAGCCGGTGTCCCTTGAAGAGAGGATGGGGATCTGGCAGGTATTTCGTTACGAGGACGTTTCAAAGGTCATTACCGATTATGCCCACTTCTCTTCGCAGGCATTTGGAGTGTCTGGCTCGTTTCTCAAAGACACACTGGTAGCAAAAGATCCGCCGGACCATCGCAAGCTGCGCAATCTGGTGAACCAGGCATTTACACCGCGTGCAGTGGCACGCCTCTCCGATCGCATCACGCAGATCACACAGGAGCTTCTGGGCGCGGTACGCAGCCAGGGCAGGATGGATGTGGTCTCCGATATAGCTTTTCCGCTACCCGCCAAAGTCATTGCGGAACTGCTTGGCGTACCAGCGGAGGATTGGAACATCTTTCAACGCTGGGCACGCGTCGACAGCTCGAGTCCCGCGCAACAAGCAGATGGACGTTCAATGCAGGAGGAGATGTCTAGCTACTTCTCGACGCTACTCAAAGAGCGCCGCCGCGCACCACGCGAGGACCTGATCAGCGCCCTGAGCGTTGCGGAAGTCGACGGTGAACGCTTGAGCGAGTCCGATCTGGTCAGTTTCTGCATATTGCTGCTGGCTGCCGGACAGGAGACGACGAAGAATCTGATTGCGAACGCCATTGTGTGCCTGACGGACCATCCAGACGCAATGCAACGGCTGGTGCGCGAGCCAGCCCTCATGCCAACCGCGATCGAAGAGATCCTGCGCTATCTTCCTCCCGTCTGGTTCCTCTTTCGCCAGACGACGACCGATGTTGAACTCGCGGGACAACACATTCCGGCCAATAACATGGTGCTGGCCTGGACCGCTTCAGCCAACCGCGATCCGGCCCAGTTTCCCGAGCCCGACCGCTTCGATATCGAGCGCGAGCCCAACCGTCATCTGGCCTTTGGACACGGCATCCATTTCTGCGTCGGCGCTCCTCTGGCCCGCCTGGAAGCCAGAATCGTCCTGCCTATGATGCTGGAACAACTCAAAGGTCTGCAGCGCGTGGAAGGCGTTCCGATTACTGCCCATATGGGCATTGTCTTTGTGATTCGCTTGCTTCCTGTGACTTTTCAACCGTGGTAAAAAGAGAGGAGGGAGCATATCTCATGGGTGCTCCCTCTTCTCTCAGTAACATAGATTCAAAAGGATTCAAGTATGACGACAGATAACAAATCACTCAGCTTTGCACGCGATATTCAGCCACTATTTCGTGAGGATGATAGAGAGGCCATGCAGTATGCTTTCGATCTCTGGAATTATCGCGATGTCAGCACGTACGCCGAAAGCATCCTTGAGCGGATCGAGGATGGCTCAATGCCATGCGACGAGGAGTGGCCCGCTGAGCAGATCACCCTCTTCCGCAACTGGATCGACGCGGGTATGCCCGCGTGATCCAATCGCTGCCTACCAATTAAATGGTAGCGAAACAGTAGAAGCCAGCTTTCAGCGTGTCCGATTTATTATTTCCTACACGTTAGAACGCTGGCTTCTCCCTACTATTTATATCAATGACTAAGGCACGAAACGCATAGGCGGCAGGCTAGCGACGGTTCAGACTGCGGTCGTCGTCGGGCCGTGGAGGCCATCCCTGTTGCGGTGGCTGATTCGGTGCCTGTTGTCCCCAGTTTTGCTGCTGCGGGGACTGCTTCGGCGCTTGCTGGCCCCAGACTTGCTGTTGATTGTACGGCCCCTGTTGTGGCTGTGCAGGCTGCTGCCATGACTGCTGTTGTGGCGGCTGCTGATTCCAGGGCTGAGCAGGCATCTGTGCAGCAACGGAGGACTCGGTGGCAGCGCGCTCGGCGCGAGCCTTGCGATCGTTGCGAATGTGACGCCAGACGTAGAGAACGATGAGAAGCACCACGAGCACCAGAATAACAACATCCAGGCTATGGAAGATCGGACTCAGCTTATCAAGATTGTTGCCGAGAATCGTGCCCACGTATGCAAGCAAGAGGCACCAGGGGAACGAGCCAAGGACGGTATAGAGACAGAACTTCCCAAAAGGCATGCGGGCGATACCGGCGGGCAGAGAGATGTAGGTACGTACCACGGGTAGCAGGCGTCCGAAGAAGGTCGTCAGGCTTCCCCAGCGCATGAAGAAACTATCGGCTTTATCGGCATCATGCTGGGAGATCAGTACATAGCGTCCATATTTCAGCATGAGCGGACGCCCACCGGCGTAGCCAATGCCATAGGCCGCGATCGATCCTACGAGGCAGCCTAATGATCCCGCCAGGGCGATCAGGACCAGATTGAGCCAGAGGGGGAAAGACGGACTCGTGCCGGGCATATGGCGCTGCGCGGTCGCTTGAGCAGCCAGAATGCCAGCCACGGGCATAACAATTTCACTAGGAAGAGGAATACAACAACTTTCAATAGCCATAGCAACGACAATACCCAATAAACCAGTTATCAGATAGAGATTAGTAATAAGCGTTGTTAGTGAGCTTGTTAAGTTTGCTAACAATGAAAAGCCTCCTTTGAGAACCTGCACTTTTGACCAATAGTAGCACACTTTGTCAAAAGAGGCCAGAATCACTAGTACAAATTCGCGAGACTAACGTCTATCCTTCTTCGTCGAAATCCTGCTCTTCAAGGCGCGAAGAGCGGCGAACGCTGCGAGGAGGCAACTGCTGCCAGAGTTCCTCGCGCAGCGGATCATCCTCGTACATGTAGGGAGCGCGGCGCTGCAGCGGTCTATTTATGCTCCCCGATGGACTATCATTGAGATGTGGATTACGGGCAATCTGCCCGGTGGAGCGACGAAACGAGCCAGTGTTGGGATAATGCATGTCAGTAAGATTCTCTGTCTTGGGATCTTCATGGGAGTATATGTCGTTGCGATCGAGCGAAGAGGGCGAGAACTCATTGAGCGGCGAATTGGCATCGACGAACTGGTTTCGCCTCTGCGGCGGCAGCGGTGCATGCAGGTCTCGCGGCGATAGCTGATGGGTAGGGCGTGGGCGTGGCATCCGTTCGTACTGTCCGGTCGCATCGCGCTCGGGCCGAACCGTGGGCATACGTTTCGCGGTATGTGTCGGCATGACCTCCACATCGTCTTCCTGCCGGGCCTTCTCCATGCGCGCAGCACGGAGAGCCGCCGACCGCTGGGAACGCAACATCGAGCCTGGTTCGTAGCCAGGAGAGCCTGGAGTATTGAGGTACCGGGTCGTGCGTCGTCCGGGAGCATCCTTCCCACGAGCCGCATTTTTCTGCGCAGGCCTGGGCAAAGGATCACGAGCATTCTGTTGCGCAGCAGGCAACCTGTTCAGAGTTTGGCCCTGTTCGGAGTAGCGTTGAGATCTGGGAGGTGGCAAACTGCGCGGGGCCTGTCGTGACAGGGCACGCTGCTGATAGTACTCTTCTTCCTCGTACCATGCCTCCTCCTCGGGGCCAGCCTTCAGCGCGTACCCCTCAGCTGCATATGTTCTACGCACGACCCTGGCAGGCACATCCTCATACACCTGTGAATATTCGTCCTGCTGCAGCTCAGCCTCGGCACGCAGTTGTTCATCATGGCGACGAGAGAGGTAGGAAAATAGCGTAAGGGAAATTGGAATGGTGAGAAGTATAGCAGCCAGCCCCCCTATCAGCCCACCAAGAACCCAGGAATTGAGTGTATTACCAAACCAGAGAACCACAGCAGCACCTGCGATAAACACCAACGCTGCAGCAACAACCTTCATCATCTCACACTCCAATGTCGATACTCTGGCCTTATGAAGCGTTGGGCCTTACGAACATCCCTGCTCGGGCGCGGATGGGCAAATCCTGGCCAGACGAGCGAAAAACCATTTGCACTTAACACGCCCTTAGCTCTACTCTTATCTGATCTTGGGAGTATCATGTCTTAGGAGAGAGGCACCTTTCATAAGTGATGAAAAATGACGCACTCCAAAATCGATACGTTAGCAAAAGTATACCAGACTTCGCACACGAGTGCAAGGGGGATAAAGCAGGAATTTACGCACAAAAGACGAATTTAGTGCGACCAATCAGGATAACACTACAGGCAGCAAAGCATATAGTGCCACGCGTTGTTCAGCATAAAAACGCGTGTCGGGCCATTTCTTCGCTGCCTTACCGGGTCATAAAAGAGAGCCAGGCTAGAAAATCAGGCGGCGTTGCCGCAGTGGCGGAAGATAGCAATGACCTTCCCCTGCACCTGCCATTCGCGGTCCCATACAAGTCTCGGAATGAGGATCGGCTCCAATTCGGAGTTCGCAGGCTGAAGGCGCACGCGGTCATGATCTTTTTCCTGATAAAAGCGCTTCAGGGTCGCGCTGCCGCTGATGCCTTCCTGCATATGGACCGCGACGACGATATCGCCATTCTGGCATGTCGCCTGTGGCTTAATCACCACATAATCGCCATCGCAGATGTGGTCCTCGATCATCGAACGTCCCTTCACGACCAGGGCATAGGTGCTGTCGCTCTCCACCAGGTCGCGGCCTACATCGACCGTCTGGTCGGGATTAGGAAAGATATCGAGTGGTTCACCGGCAGCAATCGTGCCTGCGACCGGGATACCGACCGTTGGCTTTATCAATTTGATGCCACGGCTCTTCTTCGCCTGACGGGAAATAAAGCCCTTCTTCTCCAGCATAGTCAGATGATAATCGACATGACCTGTGCTGGCAATCTTCAACTCGCGGCCAATCTCCCGATTGGTCGGTGGCATCCCCTCAGACTTCATGTATGATACTATAAAATCATACATGCGGCGTTGTATTTCACTGGCTTGCTCCAATGACGACATAGGAATCCTCCTGCCTTTCTATCACGTTTGCATGCATTCCCCGCCTCCTCAAAACTAGAACGGCCATTCAAGAAAATAATACCATAACGCCACAAGCAATACAAGCACTTTTGGAACGGATTTTCCGAATTTTTTTTCGTACCGCCCATGTTGGGGTCACTTTACCCTTGAATCGCTGCCAAAAGTCTTCTCTTGAAAAGGTGAGGAAATGGCTTGCAGCAATGTCCAGCCTTTGTTATACTTCCTCATATCCGTCTCCATAGAGGGGATTGATAAGAAATAGGACATCATTCTAATTTGCGCCTGACACTTCGATAGGTGTACAATAGAGTCGTTGGTTATTCGACGGACACAGGCACGAAAGAGAGAAGCAGATAAACATGGTTGAGATGACAGTTGAGAGCGTGCGTATAAACCTGGCCACGCAGCAGCGAGTGGTCATCTTAAAAGCAACGAAGCAAGAGCGCTATCTCTTTATCTGGATAGCTCACGCAGAGGCATATGCGATTGCCGTCGAACTGCAAGGCACTACCTCTCCACGACCACTTACACACGATCTCTTGAAGAATATTATTGGCGAACTGGGTGCGAAGATTGTCAGCATCGTGATATCCGATCTGATCGATGAGATCTATTATGCACGCATCGTGCTGGATGTCGCGGGCCGCCATGTCGAAATCGATTCGCGTCCGAGCGATGCGATCGCGCTTGCTGTGCGCGCCAAGACGCCTATTTTTGTTGAAGAGAGCGTGCTCGATCGCGCGGGGGTCGCTCTGGAGCAACCAGAAGAGAAGCAGGCAAGCTTGAGCAAGGCCGAAGCGAAGCAGCAAGAGGAAGAGAATAATCTGGACGCCTACCGTGACTTTATCAATACGCTGGATGTGCTGGACGAGTTTGGGAAAGACTAGCACATCCTCCCCAGTCTCAGATGACGCGTCCTCCCTGGCTCTAACGCGAGCGCAAGATGAGCTTCAAGCAGCGCACCAGGATGCGCGAAAGCAGGCCATAGGCTAAGATGGCTAGCAGGGTCGAAATTTCTACCGAAGCAGCTAATGGCATGGAAAACTGCTGTAACAATGCCTGCACCGGCCAGATCAAGAGCGCAGTGACGCTGTAAAAAATGCTTACCCAGGCAATGTCGTTCCACTGCGTTGCGATGGTGAGAACGAAGCGCGCCAGCAAAACAAGCTGTATCACGACGAAGAACAGCCCTACCAGCACCGGAAAAATGCGGCGTCTTTTCGTATTTGTAGAGACGCTACCTCCCGGTGGCATGGGCGCGTTTCCCGCATAGCCATCGTAGCCGCCCTGGCGGGTTGGGGTCGGTGGGAGATAGGGATAAGCACCGATCAGAGGAGCCTGTGGAGGCTGCGGTGAAAAGGGCCGATTGGGCACCGGTATCGTTGCCGGATTATCACCGGTCGCGGTTGGCGCGTATGGTGATACGGGCGATACGGCAAAATCTATTGGTTCGGTGGGCTGGTTGTGTTCATCAACCGGCTCGACACCTTTCTTCTGCGACTTTCTCATTCTGGCGGTCCTCCTCACACAAAACCTGAGCAGAGCAAAGCATACAACTACCTATTAATAGCATACTCTAGTATCATTACGAAATGAGACTTCATTGTTTACTTGACGCTGCCACGCTCTCTATTTCACCTATGAATATTACGGATCAGGCGGAAAGGGAGTTGTAGCAGAATCTGCGCTTTCTATGCAATGCTACCCATCCATTGGCAGACTATGCTACAATAAGCGAGAACCTGGCGACAAAGAGGAGCATGTCACCAGTGATTGAAAAGGTATGGAAACATACTCGCATGTGTGCGATGTTCACACATCAGAGCGTAGCGCACTCTGGCAAGTCGGTAGACTGCACTGCCGTGAATCTATGGACAGCGGATTGCAGATAAAGGCAGCGTAAAGCAGCCAATCACGAGAGCATTCATCTCTCATAGCTTCTGTGGATACCAGGAAGCGGTCTCTTGCCCGGCTAGGGCCATACACGGAGCAATCCGTGCGATGTACTGTACAACTGATTGAGGTCGTAGTGGCGTTGAGCCACATCTCAAGAGGTGATACAGCAACCGAGTATGTTTCAACACAAAAAGGAAGGCAGAGAGAGAATAGATTCATGACACAGATCGACAACCGTCAGCAGGAGCAGCAGAGTACGCCCACGCAGCCTACACCACGCCTGCGTTTCGCTCCCAGCCCGACCGGTTTTCAACATATTGGCGGCTTCCGCACCGCGCTTTTTAGCTGGCTTTATGCCCGCCACTGCGGAGGTCAATTTATCCTGCGCATCGAGGATACCGATGTCGCGCGTACCGTAGAGGGCGCGGTCGATGATCTCGTCGCAGGCATGAACTGGCTGGGCATGGATTATGACGAGGGGCCGGTTATTGGCGGTGCCTATGGTCCCTACTACCAGATGCAGCGCAAGGCGCTCTACCAGCACTACGCGGACCAGTTGATCGAGACGGGCCACGCCTACCGCTGCTACTGCACACCGCAGCGCCTGGAACAGATGCGCAAAGACCAGGAAGCGCAGAAACTGCCGCCGCGTTACGACCGCCGCTGTCGCTATCTGACCCCCGAAGAGCGCGTCGCTAACGAGGCGGCTGGCCTGCCTTCGACGGTGCGCTTCGCGATGCCAACGGAGGGCGAGACAGTCGTCCACGATATGGTGCATGGCGATATGGTCTTCAAAAATACTGACCTGGACGATATGGTGATTCTGAAATCCGACGGCCTGGCGCTCTATCACCTGGCGCATCTTGTCGACGATCACCTGATGGGGATCACGCATGTCCTGCGCGGCGAGGAATGGATCTCCAGCGCGCCACGCCATGTGCAGATCTACAAGGCTCTGGGCTGGGAGGCACCGCTCTTCTATCACCTTCCCAACATTTTGGGCAAGGATAAGAAGAAGCTGAGCAAGCGACGCAACGCGCCTTCCTGGTCGGACTACCAGCGCGAGGGCTATCTGCCGGAGGCGGTCTTCAACTTCCTGGCCCTGCTCGGCTGGTCTTATGACGACAAGACGGAGCTATTCACGCGAGAAGAACTGATTCGGGCGTTCTCGCTCGACCGCGTTGGCGTCTCCTCGGGCATTTATGATCCCGATAAGCTGCAGTGGATGAACGGCCTCTACATCCGCCGCTTGCCATTGGACGAGCTGGTTCAGCGCACGCTGCCCTATCTGGAACGACCAGCGGAACACGGCGGTCTGCCCGATAGCGTCGCTCGCCCGCTAGATATTGCCTATACGAAGCGTGTGCTGATGCTTGAACAGGAGCGCATGAAGACGCTGGGCGAGGCCGCCAGCCGGATTGGCTTCTTCTACGTCGATGAGCTGACGTACAGTCCAGCAATCCTTATCGAGAAGGGCATGGATTCAGCGCGCACACGCGACGCCCTGACGCAGGCACGCACTCTGCTGGCCAATCTGGGAAGTTGGGATGCGGCCTTGATGGAGCCACCCCTGCGCGAACTGGCAAAGACGCTCGGCCTGAAGGCGGGCCAGTTGTTTGGTCCGATCCGCAGCGCCGTGAGCGGACTGACGGCGACGCCCCCGCTCTTCCAGATGATGGAAGTGCTCGGTCGGGATGTAACATTAAGCCGGATCGACAAAGCGCTTGCCCTCCTGTCGTAACGGGACAGCATAAGAGGAGGAAAGGAGCTGCCTTTCCTCCGCATTTTTATAGAAGGCGCGCATATGATTAATAAAGACTACATCCTGCGTATGGCGGAGAAGATAGGGCGCTCGCTCGCCATCATTCTGGGCCTGCGCAAATATAATCAGCACGAAGAAGCGCTGATCTACATCGACGATACGCTTCTCCGAACCGTAGGACTGACCTCGCGCTTCATCAATTCCATCTCCGACGAAATGCTGGTCACGACAATCTCGCCCATCGGCGTGCTTAATATCGAAGCCTGCCTGTGGATCGCCGCGCTCCTCAAGGCCGAGGGCGACATCTATGAAGAGGAGCTGGACAAGAGCAACGAAAGCTACTACCATTATCAGAAGTCGCTCTACCTGTTCCTCGCCGCCGTCCTGCACGAGCACATCCCCACCGACGCCGACCTCTATAAAGATATCGAGCAGCTACTACAGAAGCTGGACGACTACGAACTCCCATCTCCCCTGAAAAGCAAGCTCTTCGCATACTACGAACTCAGCGGCCAGTACGCCAGGGCGGAGGACACGCTCTTCGACCTGCTAGAAACCGGCAATAATCGCGAGATGGTCGAGAGCGGACGAGCATTTTATACGCGCCTGCTTACAAAAAGCGATACTGATCTGCAAGCCGGAAATTTAGGGCGAGAAGAGGTGGATGAAGGGTTAGCACTGCTAGAAAAGAAGTAGCGCCACCCCTCCTCTTAATTCTTCCTCAGCGTAAGCACTCCAGGCAGCCGATCAAACATCATGACGCCGACGGGCAAGAGGACCAGCGTGCAACAACACAGGTACGCCAGCATGGCCCAGAGATAGCCAACCCAGCAGCCAATGAAGATGTAGTACAAGGCTCTCACGAAGAAGTTGTACTGTTGTACCGGGTTCACGGAGATGTTGATGTTCTGCTGGTACAGCACCGGTCCCATCCCTGGCTGCATGGCAACCGTGGAGACGTTTACACTCGTCTGCTGACTGGCGGGCTTCAGTGTCATAACTTGCGGTAATCGGTTCAGCATCATAAGACCAAGCGGCAATGTCACGATCAGGGCGCAAAGGGTGAAGCCGACATTGAGCCAGAAGAGTCCGACCCACCAGCCAACGAACAGGAAGTAGAGAATACGCACGAGCATCCCAGGTCCATTGGAGCCAATTTGCACGTTTACGTTCGTGCTCATCATCGGTGATGCAGCGTATTGTTGTTGCTGATAGAGCAGCGGCTGCTGATAACCCGGCGGCAGCGACATCGGTTGTTGCGGCCAGGGTTGCATCCGTGGAGGAGCTGATTGCTGAAACAACTGCCCTGGGCCGTCCAGCGGATACGATGACATTGGAGGAGCTGATTGCTGAAATAACTGCCCTGGGTCGTCCAGCGGATACGATGACAACGGCTGCCCTGAACCATATTGTTGTGGGTATTGCGGCGGCTGCCCCTGGAATGGCTGTTGATACATCGGCTGCTGGGGGTATGGTTGTTGTGGGTACTGTTGTGACATGCTGGCTTCTCCTTTGCACTGCATCAATTCCAATTTACCTGGTGCTATCGTAGCAATAGCACATTAAGGAATGGTAGAGAGATGGTAGTAATGATGTAAAGGTTAGCCAATTCCTTGTTTCAGATCAACATTCGCAATGATAAATGTGGCCTACTTTACAAAAATCACCATCGCTTCTCATATCGGCGCAAGAGTATCTTTTCTTTACCAATGAATAATTGTGCTATAATAGGATTAAGAGGAAGGGCGAACCATCGCTCTTTCTTCCAACAGAAACAGCTTCGGTACTTCCCTGTTTCTGTATTCTTCCAGTAAGGCCACTTCACATCCCCTCAGTCGATTTGACGAGGAGCCAGGAATACGACAACAGCCATCGCACATTCGCGAGACGGCACGGAACTCCTGACTTACCACACAAACGAATGCATACATCCACGTTATTACGCAAGGATGAGTAGGAACAATTAGCTTCCTGCGTGAACAGAGCATGAAATGGAGTAACTTCGATGAATACTCAAGTATACGGGACGGAGCAGCAGGACTACTCTGCCGGGTTCCACATGGCCGAAAATTACGCGTTCAAGTCCGAACGGGGACTGAGCAGGAAAATAGTTGAGCAGATCTCCGAGATGAAGGGCGAGCCTGGCTGGATGCGAGATTTCCGTCTTAAGAGCCTGACCCTCTTCGAGAAACGCCCCATGCCAACGTGGGGTGCCGATCTCTCGGGCATTGACTTCGACAACATCTACTACTATATCAAGCCGGTCGCGGAGCAGGGGAAAACCTGGGACGACATCCCCTCAGAGATGAAGGATACCTTTGATCGCCTGGGTATTCCGCAGGCTGAGCAGAAGTACCTGGCAGGCGTGACAGCACAGTACGAGAGTGAGGCCGTTTACCACAAGGTGCGCGAAGACCTTGAGAAGCTGGGTGTGATCTTCACCGATATGGATACGGCCCTGCGCGAGTATCCCGACATTATCAAAGAGCACTTCGGCACTGTGATTCCGCCGTCCGATAATAAGTTCGCCTCGCTCAATAGCGCGGTGTGGAGCGGTGGCAGCTTTGTCTACATACCCGAGGGCGTGCGTGTGGAAATTCCTTTGCAAGCCTACTTCCGCATCAATGCGCAGAACATGGGTCAGTTCGAGCGCACGCTGATTATCGCCGCTCCTGGCTCCTACGTCCATTATGTCGAGGGCTGTACTGCTCCGACGTATGCCAGCGATAGCCTGCACAGCGCGGTCGTCGAGATCAAGGTGATGGAGGGCGCGCGCGTTCGCTACACCACGATTCAGAACTGGTCGAAGAACGTTTATAATCTCGTCACCAAGCGGGCAGCGGTGTATCGGGACGCAACGATGGAATGGGTCGATGGCAACCTCGGCTCGAAGGTGACGATGAAGTATCCGGCGGTCCTGCTGATGGAGCCGGGCGCGCGCGGGGATATCCTTTCAGTCGCCTTCGCCAGCTCAGGGATGCACCTGGATGCGGGCGCGAAGGTCACGCACCTTGCTCCGTACACCACATCCCAGATTCTCTCGAAGTCGGTCTCGAAGGGCACTGGTCGCGCCTCGTATCGCGGACTGGTTCGCATCAATAAGGGGGCGCACCATACCAAATCCAGCGTGCGCTGCGACGCGCTTTTACTCGATGAGAACGCTCGTACTGACACCTACCCGACCATTCGCGTCGAAGAGAACCAGACCGAGGTTGGTCACGAGGCGACTGTCTCGCAGGTTGGCGGCGACCAGCTCTTCTACCTGATGAGCCGTGGCCTGGCTGAGTCCGAGGCGTATTCGCTGATTGTGAACGGCTTCATTGAGCCGATTACCAAGGAGCTGCCGATGGAGTACGCGGTTGAGTTGAACCGTTTGATCCAGTTGGAGATGTCGGGCAGCGTGGGCTAAAAGACAGCCTTGCTCAAAACAGGCGGGAGACCACCGGATTGGTGGTCTCCCGCCTGTTTTGAGCAAGCACGACAATTCTGCCTAACTCATGAATTTCTTCTTAGACGCGATCATGATATTGATTCCGTCTCTTTTCCCTTGATCGTCTCGCGGCATCGCGACGGAGCATGAAGCCAAAAGCGCACGCCAGGATCACAATGAGAAGGACAATAGGTATGAGTTGGAGCATGCTTTTCTTCCTTACGCTGCCGTATGACCGCCCAGGGTGACAGGTATCGGTTTGTGTGCCTTTGCATCCTGATGTTTGTTGAGACTTACCACGCTGAGTTCTTCACTGGACATGTTCACCTCATAGAAGTTCGCTTTGCTGAGGATCGCTCCATCCAGGTCTGCGCCACGCAGGTCGGCGTTGCTGAGATCTGCTCCCGTCAAGTCCGTGTGAGAGAGGTCGCTTCCACGGAAATCTGCCCTGTGCAGATATGCCCGCAAGAGATTTGCCCCACTCAGATTTGCCCCACTCAGATCCGCGTTGCGCAGGTCCGCGTCGCACAGATTCGCGTCGCTCAGATCCGCCCCTTGCAGATTAGCCTCGGTGAGATCGGCTCCATGCAGGTCGGCGCTATGCAGATCGGCTCCATGCAGGTCGGCACTATGCAGATCTGGCTCGTATGCCTGGACATCTGGATAGGTTCTACGCCATTTATCCCAGGGCGCTTTCCCTGATGCGAGAAGAACAAGTTGCTTCTGATTTGCCATGAAGATCACATCCTTTTCCATTATATATTGATGAAGAGAGGAATGTTGAGTAAGAGCTGTCACTCCTGGTGAACTTTCCCAATGAGAGAGCCACCGCGCTTCTACAAGCGGCGCTGTTCGTGAAGGAGGAGAAACAGTAATACAAAGAATTCATCTGAAGGGGCACGACTTACACAAAGATGTGTGAGACGTATTAAGTATACGCTATTTTTGATGAAAATGCAATATTTGGCGAAAACGAAAAACTAATGGTAAAGTATTTTTGCAGCTTGCTACTTACCATTTGAAATATAGGTTTTGCAAAGATGCTTGATCAGTAAAAATATTGTTGTATCTTCATACAAAATAGTATATAATTATGAGGTAGTATCGTTCTCCTTACTACGTTATATCCTCGATCTGTGTTCCTCTTATGGATGAAAGAGTGTTTTCAGCACATCTCTCTCATGAGAGCGCGATTTCATCTCTGGTCTTATTCGCGTGCTCGCTTCTATGCACCGCTCCCATTGACAAAAGGTAACGGCGACTGAGAAAGCACCTGCACTATTATGAATATACGAAAGATATCGTGTGTTGCTTATCAATCCTCTAAGGAGGCTTTCCATGAGTACATTTTTGTTGACCGGGCTGGGGGCCATCGTTCTTGTTCTGGTGTTCGTAGCATTCTCTGCTATGCGTGTCGTGCAACAGTATGAGCGAGGAGTGATTTTTGTGCTCGGGCGTTTGACTGGAGCCAAAGGTCCTGGTCTCTTCCTGGTCCCCCCGTTCATTTCGCGTATGAACAAAGTGGATCTGCGCATTGTCACGCTCACGGTGCCACCACAAGAGGTGATCACCCGCGATAACGTGACGATCAAGGTGACAGCGGTAATCTACTTCTACGTCGTCGATCCAATTGCCGCGGTGGTCAATGTCGTGAACTTCAACCAGGCGACCACACAGATTGGGCAAACGACCTTGCGTAACGTCCTGGGCCAATCGGAGTTGGATGAATTGCTGGCCGAGCGCAATAAGATCAACCAGAAGCTACAAACGATTATCGACGAGCATACGGCCCGTTGGGGCGTCAAAGTGACTGCCGTCGAGATCAAGGATGTGGAGTTACCCGCAACCATGCAGCGGGCTATGGCGAAACAGGCGGAGGCGGAGCGCGAGAAGCGCGCAAAGGTGATTCATGCCGCTGGCGAATTGCAAGCGTCAGCCTCGCTCGCTCAGGCCGCCGCGGTGATGAGTACACAGCCAGCTGCCCTACAACTGCGCTACCTGCAGACGCTAACTGAGATCGCCGTTGAGAAGAATTCGACCATCATCTTCCCTCTGCCTATTGATGTGCTCGCGCCAGTGATGGATCTGCTACGCCATCAGGCAAGCACACCAGCCCGCGAACCGCTCAATGGTTCTCGTAGCAGCGAACAGGCTATGTCTCGCTAACAGGACGAAGGATATATGAAACTGAAGCGCTATGTTACAAGACATAGCGCTTTACATATCCAGGCTGTGATAAGCTTCTACAACATTGGACCTCTTTTTGAAAGAGGGCTTGCACTGTTCTCAGGCTTCAATACACCTTCCAGTAATAAGCTTTACTGATGATGCCATTGCGAAAGATACTCCGAGGCAGCAACGTTTTCTTACTACGTCTATTCTGAACTATCTTGTCCAGCTGGAAGAATAGTATACTGTTTTGTAACAGGCTCAATACTTCTGCCCGTTGCGGTAAGTTGCCTTGTTCCCCAACATATGAAAGTTATATGCTTTCGTATGTTGGGGAACATTTCTATAGTTAAGTCATGACAATAGCCTATTTTCGTGCTTATTTATCGATTTTTGAGTTTTTCAAGTTTGACTTGCTTTTTCGGATGCGCGTTGACGCGCCTGCGAGAACGGCTTATCATAGAACCACTGGACAAAACGATGTGTATGGATTACACTTACTTAACTCGCCCTTAACATTTTTAACAAAGTCAGGAAGTAAGTGCCATCCATGTCCACGACGCAAAGCAAAGAAGTCTTTTTACCCAGGAGGGGTTCACGCGTGTCATCGGTCGATTCTTCGCAGGTTGTACGCTCCACTGTTGCCGATTCGTGGCGCTGGATATGGCGTGACACATTGATGCGCATACTTCCAATGGGGGCCGCGCCCTTTGTCTACATCGCTCTCTTTCACTTGCCGCTGTCGTTCCTGGGCCTGACGCTGCACAATGTGCCGCAGCAGGTTGTGCTCGGCGTAGTCGTAGGCATACTTATGGCTGCATTTGCCGCGTTTTACCGCATGTTCGTGGTTGGTCCCTGGTTTCGCTGGCCGACGCTCAACGATCACCTTGTGCAGAGTGCCTTCTACCTGTTCATCAATGCGCCGGTGGAGGAGCTGTTCTTTCGCGGACTCGTGTTAGCGGCGGTGACGCAATGGACGGGCTGGATCGGCTGGGGCTGGCTGGTCAGCACAGCGGCGTATACGCTCTACCATCGGTTAGGGAAGTGGAACTGGCGCAGCGTCGGCGGCGTCGGACTCGCGGGCGTCGTTTTCAGTCTCGTCTACCTGCTACCATCGGGACCACCCTCGCTGCTGGCGGTGACGATTGTCCACGGATTTACGACGAGTGGTTTCCTCAGCTGGGGCGATGAGGTATTGTATCGGCGTTGGAAGTACCGGCAGGCCCGTTCGTGAGGACTGCGCGCCTACAATTCTACATCGATGCCTATGTTTAGCTCCCTGGCGCGTCGGTAGGCGTGCAGCGCCACGGCGCTATCTTGCACGCCTACACCTACCGATTTGAAGAGCGTCACCTCCGTCTCGCTCTGGCGACCGGGCCGCGCGCCAGCAAGCAGTTCGCCAAGCTCGCTCCACGTCTCGGGACCACGACCCTTCTCTACACCCTGCAACAGGTCGCCAGCCTCCTCCAGGGCCGCTGCGCGCTGATCTACCACGACACGAGCGCGCATAACGGTCTCGGCATCTACCTCGCGCATGGCAGGAGTGAAGGCCCCAATGGCATTGATATGCGTACCGACAGCAAGATCGCTCCACTGAAAGAGAGGTTCAGTAGCAGTCGTGGCACAGGCAACCAGCGTGGCACCCGTGAGCGCCTCACGGGCAGAACGAGCGCGCTGGATGGGCGGGCAGGTAGCACCCAGCAGCGTGTGGAGGGTGGCGACGAGCGTTCGATAGTGCTCCTCATTACGATTCACCACGCGTATCTCTTGTAGGGGGCGCACGGTGTGTATAGCAAGCACCTGAGTAGGGGCCTGTCCTCCGGCACCAAAAAGCGCTAAAATATTGGCATTACGCAATGCAAGGATATCGGTTGCCAGTCCAGAGACGGCACCGGTCCGCATAGCGGTCAGCCAGGTACCATCCAGTATCGCAAGCGTCCTGCCAGTCGTTGAATCTACTACTAGGAGTGTTGCGTAGCTAAGGGGAAGCTTGCGAGACGGATTACGCGGCATCACCGTTATAACCTTAAGGCTAAATATACTCTGGTCGATCGTTTGTAAGAGAGAGGGCATCATCAGCGCGACGCCCTCTTCGGAGAGGTTCACGGACAGGCGCGGCGGCATCTCCGCCTGCCCCTGGTGAAGCGCAACAAAGGCGTTGCGCATGACACCGATCGCCTCGGGCATTGTCAGACAGCGCTCTACATCTGCGCGGGAGAGAATGAGAGCCATATGGTACGCACCTTTACTTCTCTACTTTAAGAGTTCTTGCTTACGTCCAGGCTGCAAAGTCCTGCTAAGGGTCCAATCGTTACCTTCAGGGGCCAGAATCGTCTAGCCAATAAAGTACGATAAAGAAAAGCAATTAGCAAGACGCGTTTTATATTTATGGAGGTCTAATTCTTTGAAAATTGTTGTTACCGGTGGAGCAGGTTTTATTGGCTCCCATCTTTGCGCCCGTCTCCTCGCTGAGGGGCATAAGGTGCTCTGTGTGGATAATCTTATCACTGGCTCTAGAGAAAATATCGCTTCACTGCTCGCTAATCCACATTTTACCTTTATACAACATGATGTGACACAGCCGTTCTATTGCGAAGCGGAGGCTATTTTTCACCTGGCAAGCCCCGCCAGTCCCGTAGGCTATATGGAGCATCCGATAGAGACGATCCTGGTCAATAGTCAGGGCACCTATCAGATGCTGGAGCTGGCACGCAAGCAGAATGCCCTGTTCCTGGTCTCCTCCACCTCCGAAATATACGGAGATCCCCAGGTGCATCCGCAGACCGAGGACTACTGGGGGAACGTCAATTCGATCGGCCCGCGCGCGTGCTACGATGAGAGCAAACGCCTGGGCGAGACGCTGACAATGGAGTTCTACCGCCAGTACCAGCTCAATGCGCGTATTGTGCGTATCTTCAATACCTATGGACCGAACAGCCAGGTAGACGATGGGCGCATGATTCCGAACTTTATCACGCAGGCGCTCAGAAATGAGCCGCTTATGATCTATGGCGATGGCAATAAAACGCGCAGTATCTGTTATGTAAGCGATCTGGTAGAAGGCTTGCTGCTGGCGATGTTTACGCCGGGGACTGCTGGCGAGGTCTTCAATCTCGGCAATACCGAAGAGCAGACCGTGATGGCATACGCGGAGACGATTATCCGCCTCTGCGAATCTTCATCGAGCATTCTCTTCGAGGAGAGCCGCATCGACGATCCCGAGCGGCGACGGCCAGATATCTCCAAGGCGCAACGCTTGCTGGGTTGGCAGTTGCGCGTCAATATGGAAGAGGGATTGAGACGCACGATTGAATGGTTCAGCCGCAATAACAATCGGCTGTCAGCGGTCTCTTAATCCATTTTCACTGCATCTTTGAGAGTTTCGTATGTAGAATACTTTCCCTTCCGAAGCGGCGGCAGGAGCTGCGTGCTCTTACGACCCGCTTGAGGGTACTGAAAGCAGAAGAAGTATGTATCACGCCGATAGCAGCAGGAGCATAGCGCATCTGCCGCCGGATACACTACCCACAAAAATCTCCGCGTTCGTGCATACGAACGCGGCAAACCTTGTTGGGTTCGGCGCGGGCATTTGCGCAATCTTCTGTCTACTCGCGCTACCATCAGCGAACTACTGGAATATTCGTCTGCCGCTCTACCTGGTGCTGGTCGTCTGGATACTGCTGCGTCCACGCGTGGCCCTCTACCTGCTCCCTATCGCCATACCGTGGGGTTCGTTGGACACGATCACGTTGGCGGGACTCAACCTGAACGGCGCAGATATTCTCGTCGGCTTGCTCGCCGTGAGCTGGCTGCTGAGCTTTACCCTGCGCCCGCTTCTAACGCGCCAGAAGAGCGGGCCGCTCGATCGCGAGGCGTTCAATACTCCTCGTTACCTTGTATTTGCTATGCTCACACTGTTGCTGGCGATGACGCTCTCCCTCGCGACGACGGAAGGCTTCAGCTTGAGCCTGAAAGAGATCGTGAAGTGGCTGGAAGCATTTGTGGTGCTTATACTGGGAACGCAGTACCTGCGCACGCGACGCCAGATCTGGACGCTGATCGTTATTACGTGCCTGGCCGCACTCTCGCAGGCGGTGCTGGGCTACCTGCAGGTTGCTCTGAATCTGGGACCGGCGTCCTTTATCCGTGATGCCGCGCTGCGCGTCTATGGCACCTTCGATCAGCCCAATCCTTACGCCGGTTATATCATTATGACACTGACGATCGTGATAGCCCTGCTGCTGTTGGGCAGAGGCGTGGTGATGCGTGTGCTGGCCGGGCTGACAACGATCGTGCTGGCGGGAGCCGAGATTCTCTCACAGTCGAAGGGTGGCTTCCTGGCGCTGGGCGTGGCGCTCCTGTTTATCGCCATAGTCGGACTCGTGCGCCATCACGTCCTCTTGAGCGTTATGCTCATCGCCGTGTTGTGTGGCGTCGCGCTCTACCTCGCTGGACTGCTTCCAGGCTCCCTTTTTGCATCGGCATTGCAGAGAATCGGCTTAGCAAACCTCTCTTTTCTCTTTCCGACGACCGAAAACTACGCCAATTCGGAACGCGTGGCCCACTGGGTCGCGGGCCTGCTGATGTTCCGCGATCATCCACTGCTTGGCGTGGGAATTGGGAACTACGCCACCGCGTATCCTCGCTACGCGCAGGGTATCTTCGTCATTCCATTGGGACACGCGCATAATTACTATATCAACATGGCTGCCGAGGCTGGCGTAGTCGGGCTGATAGGACTACTGGCGTTCCTGACGGCGGTATTTGTAAGCGGAGGACGCGTTCTGCGTGGTATCAACAAGAAGTATCGGCAGGCGACAGCGAATTTAGCAAAACCGCAACCGGGCATACAGATTGCAGAGGCACGAACACTACGCAAGCACTTCCGAGAACTAACGAACAAGCGGGCGCTGGCGGCTGGCCTGCTGGCGGCGCTGCTCTCTGTCTGCGTACACAATGTAGTCGATGATCTCTATGTACACAGTATGACGATCCTTTTTACGTTACTCCTCGTCATGCTCATTCGTCTAGAGGCAGGAGTATCCAAAAAAGGGAGTAATAGTAGCGCTTTCTAAGCGAACGACCATGCAGCGAGCAGTGGAGGACGTTTTGCTTACGGACAATATGCATGAAGATAGTGCGTCTTCTAGCGAGGGGCATCTTCAGACAGGCAAGATCACGCGCGAACTCCTTCTGACATCTCAGGATGAACCGGAGATCACGCAAGAACAACTCGCCCTGGGCAAGCGCCTACTGAACTGGCGCACGCTTCTTCCACTCGTCGTCGTCATCGTCGCGCTGATCTTCTTCGCACAACGCTCGAACATCAATCCGCAAAGAACGTGGGCCGCGATCCGCAGCGCCAATATGCTGCTCTTCCTGGCGGGTTTCGCCATCTACTACTTCTCGTTCGCGATCCGCGCGCTGCGCTGGCGTCTGCTGTTGGAGAACGCTGGCTTTACCAGGACAAAAGGGGTGCACCTGCCGGGCTTCTGGAAGCTGGTAGAGATAATCTACATCTCCTTCTTCGCAAACTCGGTCGTGCCCGCCAAGCTGGGCGATCTCTACCGCGCCTACCTGCTGCGCCAGGAGATTGGCGTCTCGACCACCCGCAGCTTTGGCACGGTCATCGCGGAACGCCTGCTAGACCTGATCGTGCTGCTGCTCATGTTTATTCCGGCGATCATCATTAGCCTGCACGCGAATATGCCGCCGCAGATCCGTCTTAGCCTTGAAATTTTACTGGCTGTCGTCGTTACGGGGATCGCGGGACTCTTTGTGCTGCATTATGCTCGCGAGCCGCTGGCGAAGCTTGTGCCACAGCGTTTTCGCGAACACTACTATCATTTTCAAGAAGGGACGCTCGGCTCGTTTCGCCGCCTGCCGCTACTGACGGCCCTGACGATCGGCGTGTGGAGCTGCGAGGCGCTACGTTTCTTCTTTGTCGCCGCCTCGCTCAACCTCATTGGTGGCAGCTTCATCCACATTCTCGCCGCTGCGGTCGTCGTCGGCCTGGGCGAGGCGCTGCTGACGGCGATCCCGACAACCGGCGGGGGCGTCGGTCTCGTCGAGGGCGGCATGGTTGCGATGATCGCGCTCTTCTATCAAGGAACGAACGCGTTGAACCTGACGGCAGCCGCCATTCTGCTTGATCGCACTATCACTTTACTTAGCATTCTGGTCATCGGTTCTTTTGTATTTCTGCTCGCCTTTGGTAAAAAGGCTGCCCGCAAGAAGCAGCGAATTTCGAGCTTCAATCAGCTTGACACAGAGGTATGACTACACTATAATTTTTCTCGCAGGTCCGCGCAGGGAGGAAAAAAGCTATACAACCTGGCATCCATCTCGGCGCGAAAATTGACCACGAGAGGGGTGAATTCTGGTTGTCGGAAGTCAAGATTAGCGAAAACGAGTCTTTTGAAACCGCTTTAAAACGCTTCAATCGCAAGACGCAGCAGGACGGTATCCTCGCGGAGGCACGTCGGCGCGAATACTTCGAGAAGCCGAGTATGAAGCGCAAACGTAAAGAGGCAGCTCGCAGACGCAAAGCTGTTCGCAGAGCCTAGAATTCTCAGGGTACTCCAGTAGCGAGTACCCTGAAACCTTTATTGCGAGGTCGCCTGGATAGTGAGGTTTAAGAAATGCAAGAACATCCGCTGATAGAACTTTACATTACGGTTGGTGATGACCAGCAAAATACGACCATTGAGCAATTGCTTGGCTCAGTCAACCTGGATGAGGTGGTCATGCGCACGTTGCAGGCGGCAAGGGTAGCGCAACCGGTGATGCTTACGCTGCTCATCACAGACGACGAGGGCATACGCGAGATGAATACTCAGTATCGCCAACAGGATAAACCCACCGATGTTCTCTCCTTCCCTCTACTGGAGAAACCGCTGGTAGAGGCTCCCCCCGAGCTGCTATGGAGCGTGCCGACGGGCGAAGAAACTGCTCCAGCGCAGGAGACGCCGCCATTCGTGACGCCCCCCGACATGGTTACTAATCTGGGCGATATTGTTATGTCGTGGCCCACGCTCGCTCAACAGGCAAAGGAGGCGGGACATAGCTCGCTCTACGAGCTGCTCTACCTGCTCGCACACGGCGTCCTGCACCTGGTGGGCTATGACGATCAGACCGAGGCGGGCTATCAGGCAATGGTTAATATCCAGGAAGCCGTTCTTAAAGAGATAGGACAGAAGGCGTAGAACGTTATGAGCCAGCCGCCGCTGCCTCCAACACCTCCTCCTGGCACGCCAGAGGCATACGGGCAACCGAAAAGTGAATGGCGGAAATTTATCGCGGGCTTTGGCTATGCCTTTAGCGGAGTACTTTATGCACTACGCACTCAGCGCAATGTCCGCGTCCACACATTTATCGGATCGCTCGCCATTCTTATGGGCATTCTCTTACGCATCTCCGCCATCGAGTTTGCGATGATCTTTATCGCCATCACAGGCGTCTTTATCGCCGAGATGTTCAACACCGTCATTGAACTCTCTATCGACCTCTCCACGCCAGAATATAATCCATTGGCAAAAATCGCGAAAGACGTGGCAGCAGGAGCCGTGCTGTTAAACGCGGTCCTTGCCATTATCATCGGACTATTCGTCTTTGGACCCCACCTGTGGACGCTTCTTATCAGCCATATCTGATTCAGCCACATTTGGTTGGGTGTGGTGAGCGCAGCAAAGGCTCAGATTGTCACTTTGCTCAGCACACCCAACACCTGCAAGCTACGTCGCACGGAGCCACGAGGAGTCAGGAAAAGGAGAACTGAAGAGTTGCGGGAGCGGCAGTACTACGACTTGACGCGCTCAACATATTTGCCGGTGCGCGTATCGATGCGAATCTTATCGCCAGGATTGACGAACAGGGGAACATTAACGACCGTGCCCGTCTCCAGCGTCGCTGGCTTGGTGACGTTGTTCGCGGTATCGCCGCGCACGCCCGGCTCAGCGCTCTCGACACGAAGTTCCAGAAAGTTCGGCATCTCGACGGCGACGATACTCTCGTTCTCGCTATCGACCAGCAATTCGACGACATCGCCCTCTTTGAGGAACTTCACGCTCTCCCCCAGCATCTCTTTGGCAAGCGGCTGCTGATCATAGGTGTCGTTATTCATAAAAACGTAGT
>Ga0066790_10000127_pt1 | contig 23590 bp, 27 predicted proteins | sample OrgsoiDNA2013050_FD_70963 | JGI IMG/M metagenome (GOLD analysis project Ga0066790, IMG submission 70963) | Permafrost soil microbial communities from the Arctic, to analyse light accelerated degradation of dissolved organic matter (DOM) -... | ecosystem: Environmental > Terrestrial > Soil >...
ACCTTGGTCCGGCAGGCCGCGCTCGAGCGACAGCCCTGAATCCGGGCGATGACGCCGTTGACGTCGCCGCGCGCCTCGGCCTGAACGAGCGCCGTGACCGCCGAGGTCTCGGCGCCGTCGGCGCTCCACACCCGCGCCAGCACGGCGCTGACGAACACGAACAGCACGCCACCGACCGCGATCAGGACCAGATACTTGCGCCGCATCGAGCGCCCATGATGCCCGGTCGCGGGCTCGCGGCGCGCCTCAGGCCCGGCGCGACCGGAGGCCCGGCCGCGGTCAGCCCGCGGCCGGAAAGTCCTCGCCGCTGAGCTCGAGGAAGCGCTCCACCGAGGCCTCCTGGTGCTCCATCCGCTCGGCCAGGGCCCGGGCATGCTGGGCCGCCTGCTGGAGGAAGTCCTCCACGCAGCGCTCGGGATCGTCGGCCAGCGGGTACACGCGGGTCAGGTCCTGCTGGGAGCAAGCGATCCCCAGCTGCGGCCGTCCTTCCGCGAGCGTGCGGGCGGCGCACACCGGCGTGACCACCAGCCGGCGCTCCGGGGCGACGAACGCGGTCGGCACCAGCCTCGGAGCGGGCAGCCGCACGGCCAGCTCGATCGAGTGGTCGACGGCGACCGTCCCGGTGAGCTCCGTCAGCGGCTGGCGCCACAGCTCCAGCACCATATCGGCGCCCACCAGTGCGTCGCGCAGGGTCGTGACCTGCTCCAGGTACAGGCGCTCGGCCTCCTCGCGGTCCCCGGCATCGGCCAGATCGAGATCGCACGGGACGCGCAGCAGCTCGCTGGCCGCCACCGTCGCCCCGGCCGATCGGCTGCCCCAGGTCACGTAGGTCTGCAGCGTGCCGAGGTCGCGGCGGCCGTGGAAGATCACCGTGACCGCCTCGCTGACCGGCAGGCCGCCGACCCGCAGCGACACGGCGACGGCCGTTGAGTCGTCCAGCAGCGCGCGCCGCAACAGGTCCTCTGCCGCTCCTTCGTCTCGATTGGGATCCTCTTCGAGCATCGCCCTGCTCCTTCAGATCGGCCGCTTGACTTCACTATTTACCCACAACCTGCGGCGATTGGCCACCGCCAACTGGAGCAGAGCGCGATCCACCCGCCTATCCAAGAGGCCGAACCGACCGGGTCGGGCCTCCGACGGGTAGGCTCCCGGGCGACGTGCGCCTGCTCTACAAGCCAATCGGGATCCTCGCCGGACTCGTCAGCGTCCGGATCAGCCGCCGCGTGTTCAACACGGTTTGGGCCAAGATCGACGCCGAGGAGGCGCCACCGACGCCCCGGAGCGGCCGGGCGAGCACGACCAAGGTCGTCGCCGCCGCGGCGATCGAGGCCGCCACCCTCGCCGGCACCAGGGCCGCCGTCGACCGCTCCGGCGCGCGCGTGTTCCACTACCTGATCGGCGTCTGGCCCGAGAAGCCGCCAAAGGTCGAGGACGCGGACGCCTAGCGTCCGCCCCGCAGTACGAACCCGTTCGCGGCCAGGTCCTGCAGGGCGTCCTCGAACGCGGCGAAGTCACGGCGCAGCAGCGCCTCGATCGGCCGGCCGACCAGGCCGTTCGTCCGCACCCAGCGCCTGAGCACGGCCGGCCCGGCCCGGTCCGCGCTCTCGTCGAGCAGGTCGAGCAGGATCGGGAGCTCGGGGCGGTGATCGAGCTGGCCCGAGAGCAGGGTCAGCGGATCGACACCGAGCACCGTGCAGAGCTCGTCCTCGTCCAGTCCCAGCAGCTCCATCAGGCGTAGGGCGCGCTCGCTGTGCACGCGGCGCCCGAGGCGCGGATCGTCGCGCTCGCCCACTACCGCGTGCGTGGTGCGGTCGGCAGCGGCGCGGTCCAGTAGCTCCTCAGAACAGCTGGTTCTCGCCGCCGAACACGTCGCTCACCGAGCCGTCGGTGAAGATCTGGCGGATCGAGTTCGTCAGCAGGTCGGCGCAGGAGAGCACGCGCACGTTCTCGGGAGCGCCGGGGCGCAGCGGGATCGTGTCGGTGACCACGATCTGCTCGAAGCGCGCCGAGGCGAGGTTCTCCCACGCGTTGCCCGAGAACACGCCGTGGGTCGCCGCCGCGTAGACACGGCGCGCACCGGCGTCCTTGACCGCCTCGGCCGCGGCCTTGAGCGTGCCCGCCGTGTCGATGATGTCGTCGACGATCACGGCCGTCTTGTCGGCCACGTCGCCGATCACATAGTTGATCTCGGCCACCTGCTGCGCGGGGCGCTCCTTGTTCAGGATGGCCAGGTCGGCCCCGATCTTGGAGGCGAACTTCTTGTTCAGCTTCACGCGGCCGGCATCCGGCGCGACCACGACCAGGTCCTCGAGCCCGAGGTCGGCGAAGTACTGGGTGAGCATGAACAGCGCCGTCATGTGGTCGCACGGCTTCTGGAAGAAACCCTGGATCTGGCCCGAGTGCAGATCCATGGTCAGCAACCGGTCGATCCCGGCCGACTCGAGCATCCGGGCCACCAGGCGGGCGGTGATCGGCTCCCGCGGCGAGGACTTCTTGTCCTGCCGCGAATAGCCATACCACGGGGTGACCGCGATCACCCGGTGGGCCGAGCCATGCACGGCGGCCTCGATCATGACCAGCAGCTCCATCAGCGCATCGTTGGCGCTCAGGCCCTCGTACGGGTTGCCGCAGGTGGGCTGGACGATGAACACGTCGGCGCCGCGCACCGACTCGTCGTAGCGACAGTAGACCTCGCCGTTGGCGAACGTCTTCAGGGTCACGCCGCCCAGGCCGACTCCGAGCTTCGAGGCGATGTTGGCCGCCAATCCCGGGTTACCCCGCCCCGAGAAGAGCATCAACCGCTTGTTGTATTCCAGTTGCAGGTCGCTCGGCGTGGGGCGCGATTGCAGCATGCTCACGGTGCAGCCGAGTGTACGCCCGACCGCTGACGTCTGACCGCGAACCCGCTACTCCGCCGGCTCTTCCCGCGCCGCGGCGGCGGCCTGAGCGGCGCGCTGGGCCGCGTAGCCCTCGAGGTTCTGCTGGCGACTGCGGGCGACGCCGAGGGCCCCGGGCGCGACATCGTTGGTGATCACCGACCCGGCGGCCGTGTAGGCGTCGTCGCCGACGCTGACGGGGGCGACGAAGGCGGTGTCGACGCTGACCCTGACCCGGGCTCCGATCGTAGTGCGGTGCTTGCGGTAGCCGTCGTAGTTGGCGGTGATGGTGCCGGCACCGATGTTCGATTTCTCGCCAATGTCCGTGTCGCCGATGTACGACAGGTGCGGGACCTTGGTGCCGGGGCCGATGTTCGAGTTCTTGATCTCGACGAACGTCCCCGCCTTGGCCCCCTCGCTGAGGACCGCGCCGGGCCGCAGGTACGCGAACGGGCCGACGGACACCCGAGCGTCGATGTCCGCCTCGACCACGTGCGAACTCAGGACCTTGGACTCGTCACCCACGGTCGTGTCGATCAGCGTCGCCAGAGGCCCGATCGTCGCCCGCGCGCCGATCCGCGTGTCCCCGTGCAGTGAGCTGAACGGCGCGATCACGGTGTCCTGACCGATCTCGACCCCGGCGTCGATCACGGTGGCCTCGGGTGAGACGATCGTCACGCCGGCCAGCATGTGCCGCTCGTGGATGCGCCGCTGAGCCAGCGCGGTCACCGCCGCCAGGCCGACCCGGTCGTTGACGCCCAGCGTGACGGAGGGGTCACTGACCTCATGCGCGCCGACCGTGCGGTCGTGGCTCCTCAGAATCGGCAGCACGTCGGGCAGGTACAGCTCGCCCTGGGCGTTGTCGGAGGAGACCTGCGCCAGCGCCTGAAGCAGCGGACCGCCGTCGAAGGCGAAGATGCCGGTGTTGACCTCGCGGATGTGCAGCTCGAGCTCGGTCGCGTCGCCCGGCGCCTTGGTCTCCACCACGCGCTCGACGGTCCCATCGGGCGCTCGTACCACGCGTCCGTAGCCGCTCGGGTCCTGGAGCACCATCGTGGCCATCGTGGCCGCGGAGCCGGCCCGCTCGTGCGCCTGCACCAGGCCCCTGAGCGTCTCCGCGGTGATCAGCGGCACGTCGCCCGCCAGCACGACGACCGTGCGGTCCGCGTCGATGTGGCCGGCCGCGGCGCTGACGGCGTCGGCGGTCCCGTTGGGCCGCTCCTGGATCGCCACCACGACGTCCTCGCCGAGCGAGCCCTCCAGGCACCGCTCGGGCGAGTCGACGACCACGACCCGGCCGGCGCCGGCCTCGTGCGCGGCCGCCACCGGCCAGGCGATCATCGGCCGGCCGCAGACCGGGTGCAGCAGCTTCGGCGTTGCCGAGCGCATGCGCGTGCCCTGCCCAGCGGCGAGGATGACGACGACGGGGCCGGTCACGCGACGATCGTAGGCGATTGCGCGGCGGCGGCAACCGCTGCGCCTCGGACCCTGCGTCCAGCCGCTCAGCACCGCGTCGTCGTCGGATCCGGCGGATTGACGAAGCGCCAGCCGTAATACAGCGATGCGAGCGGGTAGGCCTGCGCCTCAATCGCGGTGGTGATGCCTTGGTTTCGTCCGTCGGCGCAGATCGCGTTGATGACCTGTCCCTCGGTCGCGTATCGGCCCAGACCCATCACCAGCGAGTTGAACTTGGCGTAGTACTGCCACGCAAGCGTGTTCAGCTTCCCGCCCTCGCACTCAAGCGGTCCGGTGGTGCCATCGACGGCTGAGGTGAGTTGAGCCGTGCATACGTCGACCGAAGGCGTGACGGTCGCCGGCACGAGGATGGGGCGGCTCTGAGCGGTGGAGCCGCCGCTGGCCACGATGATCACCGCCGCCACCGCCACGAGCACCGCGACGGGTCCCCCGAGTTTGAGCCACCGGGGCCTCGCGCTCAACACGCGCGACCACCACTCGCCGTGCCGCCGGGCGATCCGTGACAGCTCGCTGACATCGTGTTGCCAGCGCTTGTTGCTCAGCTCGAACGCCTGGCGCTTGGCCAGCGAGGAGAGATCCGAGGGCAGCAAACCCGGCGCCGGCCTCTCGGCGCCCTCCACGAGTACGGGGACCACGCCAACGTCAGCGCGGGATAGCGCCGCCGCCACCTCCCTGCGGACGAAGTCGTCGGCGTGATCGAGCCGCCGCGTGCCGTCTCCAAGCGTGGCCTCGAGCCATTCCTTGCCGATCAACACGAATGCCACATCGCAGGTGCTGAGCGCTTGATCGATCCGGGACCTCGAAGTCTGCCCCGGGGTCGATCGCATCGGTGTCGATGAACACGTGCGAGCGGCCAAACCGCGCACGCAGGTCAGCGGCCAGGTGTCCGGCCTCACCCGAGGTGTCCTCACGCCTGTAGGAGATGAAGATGCTCGGCACCGCGCGGAACCCCCCGGTTCGCCCAAATCCAAGCCAGGGTGCGTCGAGGCGGCGACATCCTACCGTCGCCACGCACGCGAAGGACGAATTGGGGAGCCTGGATTCGAACCAGGATTGCACGGCTCCAAAGGCCGGCGTCTTGCCGTTAGACCACTCCCCAGAGCAACCTCGCCCCAAGCGCTGGAGCACCTGCTCGTTCGGGCGTCGTGACCTTAGCCAAAGCGGGACGGGCTCGCTGCCCACCGGCGAAATCCGCAGATTGCGTCAATCGAGCCGGCTCATGCCGGCGCCCGTGAGGGCCGATCAGCCGGTGGGCTGGTCGGGTCGCTCGCTGGAGCTGGCGAACGGGGAGGCGTAGTACGCGGCGATGGCCACGCAGATCAGGAGCGTGGCGTAGGCCGACAGCGACGCGATCGCCGTCGCGACCGCATAGGGCACGAGCCCCGTCAGAGCCCGCGAGAGGATCCGCCGCCGCTCCGCCTCGGACAGCTCCGTCCGCAGCAGGCCGGGCCTGGAGATCAGGATGTGGCGTTGCGTGGCCGAGAAGGCCAGGGCCATGACCAGGAACGAGCCGGCGTAGACCGCCGCGGCCAGATGCTGGCCGCTGCTCTCCCTGACGTACTCGGCCACCAGCGAGGTCGTGAACGGCAGGATCACGATCGTCAGCAGCAGCAACAGGTTGAGGATCATCAGCGTGTGGTCGATGGCGCGCAGGCGGCCGATCATCGCGTGGTGGTTGATCCAGATGATCCCGATCGTCACGAACGAGGTGACCAGGGCGAGATAGTTGGGCCACATCTGCCCCAGCTCGTGAGCGAGACTCCCCCCTGGGTTGGGCACGTGGATGTCCAGCACCAGCAGGGTGATCGCCACCGCGATCACCCCGTCGGAGAATGCTTCGAGTCGGCCCGGGCTCATCAGCCGAACGTTCGCCAGGTCGCGGCGGCTCCCTTCAGCCGGCCGCGATTCTGGTCATCTCCTGCCGCGCAGGATCCGCGCGATCTCGGGCGGCAGGGTCGGGTCAGCCAGCGCCGCGCGCACATCCGAGGGCCGGTGCAGCGACCTCTCCGCCCGCAGGATGCCGACCTCCAGACCGGCCCGATGGGCAGCCGCGAGACCCATGGCCATCACGTCCGGGCTGCGCCATGCCTGCTCGCGGAGACCGAACAACTCGGGCAGCGGACGGGCGAGCCCGATCAGGTAGAAGCCGCCGTCGATCGCCGGGCCGAGCACGAGATCGCAACCGGCGGCGAGGTCCCCGAGCGCTGCGGTCCCGTGCTCGGGCCGCAGCCGTGGGAGATCGGGCCACGCGATCAGCAGCGGTCCGGTACGCCGGTAGAACACGCGTCCCGCGGCGTCGGCGATCCGGCCGGCGATCCCGTCGCCGTTCTGGGGGAACAGGGTGGCGCCACCCGGGATCAGCCGGCGCACCTCCTCGACGGCATCGGGTGGCTCGTGCGCCGCGAACACCCCGCCCGGCGCCACCTCGTGCGCCCACCCCGCCGTCTGCGCGATCAGCGCCGCCTGCAACGCCACGCAGCCGTCGGGCCCGAGCATCGGCTCGAGCGCCCGGCGCACCTCCCCCCGGCGCGGAGCCCGTGCCATGACGAGCACCGCTGGATCGCCGGCGCTCATTCCCGGTCGAAGCGGTAGACCGTCCCGGCCGGCGACGGCGGCCTCGCGACCAGGCGGGGCAGCGCGCCTCGCAGCACGTCGGCGAAGATCGCCGAGCTGCGGCCCATCAGCTCGATCAGCGTGGAGACGGGCGTCGGCTCACCCGGCTTGACCTCGTTCGCGTAGTCGGTGGCGAAGCCCATCAGCGCGAACGGCAACTCGAGCTCGCCGCACAGCACGGTCTCCGGGCCCGCCGTCTGGCTCACGGCGGTGACCCCGCAGGCGGCCAGCCGGGCGATCTCGGTTGGGGTGTTGAAGCGAGGACCGTCGACGTGGCCGTAGGTCCCTCCGTCACGCGCGCTGCGCCCGACGTCGGCGGCCGCCGCGAGCAACGCCGCCCTGACATCGGCCGAGAACGGGCTGCCGTGCAGGATCCAGTGCCCGCGCTCGGGGTCACCCGGCTCGGTGAAGAACGTGCACAGCGAACCGTCGGGGAGGCGGTTGGAGGCAAAGTGGAGGTCGTCGAACACGATCAGCGACCCGAGCTCGATGGACGGGTCGACCACACCGCAAACGGTGCAGCCGATCACGGCGATCGCGCCCATCTCCTTGAGCGCCCAGATGTTGGCGCGGTGGGTGACGTGGTTGGAGAGGCGAGTGTGGCCGGCCAGATGTCGGGAGACGTGCAGCGCCATCACGCCGGCGCAGCTCCCCCGGGTCACGGTGGCGCGGCCGAACGGGGTATCCACCTCCGTGGCCTCCGCTGCCTCGAAGTCGGCGAGTGCGTACGTCCCGGAGCCGGTGATGATCCCGATGGCCATGGCGGCGCGATCCTCGCGGGTCCTAGTCCGCCACCATCGCCACGACGCGCGCCGGCGCGCCGCTGCCGCCCTTGAGCTTGAGCGGCAGGCAGGAGACGGTGAAGCCGGTGGGCGGGAGCCCGGACAGGTTCACCAGCCGCTCGATCTGGCAGTAGGCCCGATCGGCCTGATGGGCGGCCCAGAAGATCCCCGGCTCGTCTCGCCGCTTGGCCTCCTCGGCCTGCATCCACAGCGGCGCGTCCCACCCCCAGGCGTCGATCCCCATCACCCGGATGCCATGGTCACAGAGCCAGTGCGTCGCCTCGGCGGTAACCCCACAGCCATGAGCCATGTAGTCGGGCTGGCCGTAGAAGCGGTCACAGTCCGTGCGCACGAGCACAATGTCCAACGCGGCAAGCTCGTGGCCGGCGAGCTTCAGCCCCTGCTCCAGGTCCGGCACCGTCATCGCCTCGCCATCGGCCTTGTGGGTCATGTCGATCACGACCCCGGGCGCGAAGAACCACTCCAGCGGTACCTCGTCGATCTTCTGTGCGGGGTGACCCTCGACGATCGAGTTGTAGTGCCAGGGAGCGTCGACGTGAGTCGAGTTGTGGGTGCCGAAGCGGGTGAAGGTGTCGATCGCCCAACCCTCGCGGTTGCGCAGCAGGGCCGGGGGCAGCCCGAACATCGCGTCGACGTCGCGCGCGCCGGCGGCGTGATCGGCGTAGGAGATGTCGGTCCGCAGCAGCTCGGGCAGCTCGGGCGGGCTCTGCTCGATCGGCGCCGAGAGGTCGATGATCCTCATCGCGGAACGCGCCCGCCCTCGGCGCCCGGCTCAGTGGCGGGACCCCGAGGTGCCGCGATGCCCAGCACGCGCATGGCCTTCAGCCCCAGCGACAGCTTCTCGCGACCATCGGTGGAGGACACATCGAGGCCGGTCAGCTCCCGCACGCGCTCGAAGCGGTAGCGGATCGTGTGGCGGTGAGTGATCAGACGCGCTGCGGTCGCGTTCACGTTCGCGTCGCATTCCAGGAAGGTGGAGAGCGTTCCCAGCAGATCGGTCTCGTACTGCTCGTCATAGGCCACGAGCGGGCTCACGGTCTCCTTGTAGAAGCGGTTCAGCTCGGCCGGGTCGTTCATGTGCGGGAGCAGCAGCTGGTAGGTCCCGGTCTCGGCGTAGGCGAGCTCGGAGCGCTCCTGGTCACCCTCGACCACGTTCGCGGCCAGCAGCGCCTCGTTGCCGGCGCGGTGCAGATCGAGCGGATCCTCGGCGCGACGGCTGCGGCCGATCGCGAAGGCGAATCCGGGCAGTCCGGATTCGAGCTCGCGCAGCACCGAGGCGGCGACGCGGCGGCCGGTGTCGCCGTCCGGGTCCGGAACGAGCACCATGACCTCGCCCGCGTCGGACTCCGAGGAGGCGGCGATCGCCCCCGGGGCGATCGAACGCGCCCCGCGTCCGGTCACCGCCAGCAGCCGCTGGCGCCAGTCGTCCTCGGTGGGGCTCCGCGGATGGGCCCGCACCACGACCACGCTGCCCCCGGACCCGAGGTCGGATCCGAGCTCCTTGCCCCGGGCGACCAGGTCGTCGCGGTGCTCGATCCGGCGCGCCAGCACCGCGCGCTGGAAGGTCGTGGCCGCCTCCTCAGAGGCCCGCTCGGGCGCCCGTACCCGCTCGACCTCGGAGCCGATCAGGGTGGTGACCAGCCGCAGCAGAGCGGCATCGGGGGCCGGGTCCCGGACCCGCATGCGCAGCTGCCCCACCGGCGCCTCGGCGACGCGCAACTCGATCGTCATCACGTCGCCGGCGTCGCGCATCAGCGATCGCTCGTCGGCCGGGGATCGCGCGGCCACGGCCAGAATCGCCCCGGAGCGGTCGATCAGGATCAGGCTCGCCTCGAGCGCGCGCGCCGCGGCGCGCAGGATCTCCGGCAGCCCGGCGCCCGCCTCGACGGCGTCGGTGATCGCGGCCAGCGCCCCCAGGTCCGGCGGGCTCGCCTGACGGGGCGCAGCTCCCTCGGACATGAGGCTAGCTCCTCGCCACTCGGGGCACTAGTGACACCAGATGACCCGCGGCCACTCGAAGACTCGCGGCCACTAGAAGATCCGCGGCCACTCGAAGACGACGAACGCGCCTGCCAGCACGCCGAGGCCCACAAGCGCGGCCAGCACATACAGCGAGAGAAGCACCACGGCCACTCGCTCCACCGGCTTCCGGTAGGCGGTGATGGCCGGCACGAGGACGAGGGCGCAGAAGACCGCCAGGCCGAAGACGCCGAGACAGGCTCCGACCAAGTAGGTGATTGTCTGGTTGCTCATGGCGTCACGTGAATTGTGCCCGACACCGGCGACGATCGAGCCGCTGAGCGCGCCGCCGCGCTAATCGACGCGGGTCGTCCCTGCAAACACCGCATCGGCCGGCATCGCCGCGCTCGCGCCAGGGTAGCGTCCGGCGAGGGCCACAGCCACCTCTTCGGCTTTCGACCCGGCCCACCAGAGCCCTGCCACGGTGGGGCCGGACCCGGACACGAACACGTGGTCGGCGCCAAGGCCCCACACCGCCTCGATCGCCTCGTCGATCGGCGGGCAGAGCGAGCGGGCCGCAGCTTCGAGGTCGTTGCGAATCAGCTCCGGTGGCAGCTGAGCGCCCGCGGTGAGGGCCGCGCGCAAGCGGGTCAGGTTCTCGCGCAGCTCCTCGGGCCGGCGCCCCAGTCCGAGCCGGTCGGCTTCGGCGTAGACGGCCACGGTCGAGAGCGCCGCCGGCAGCGGCACGATCACCAGCGCGTGCGGCGCGATCGCCGGCACCGTCTCGACAAGGTCTCCGGCTCCCGTGCCCAGCACCAGCCCCGGCTGAAGCTGGCTCGGCACGTCGGCGCCGAGCGCCGCGGCCAGCTCGGAGACGACCGGAGGGGCGGGAAGCGGCGCCGCCGCGGCCGCGAGACGCAGGGCACAGGCCGCGTCGGCCGATCCTCCGCCCATCCCCGCCGCGACCGGGATCTGCTTGCGCACCTCGATCCGCACCGGGGGTCCGTCCCATCCGCGCTCCCGCAGTCCGGCGATCGCGGCGCCGACGAGGTTGGGACCCTCAACGCCCGGACAGATGACCTCGTCCGCGCCCGAGGCACGGGTTTCGAGCGTCAGCTCGTCGGCCAGCGAGACGGACTCGAACAGGGTCACCAGCTCGTGGCGGCCGCCGGCGCGCGGGCCACCGAGGAACAGGCTGAGGTTGACCTTGCCGGGAGCCAGCGCACGGATCCTCATGGCCGCACTCCGTGTCCGCTCCGCGCCGTCACGGCGACAGCCGCTCCGCCAGGGCCCGGAACTCCTCGGGCGAGAGCCGCTCGGCGCGCTCGTCGGCCGGGTGGCCCAGCGCCACCAGCGCCTCCCGGGCCCGCTCTCTGTCCTCGGGCGCCGCGCCCGGGGCCAGGGCCAGCGAACGCGCGAGCGCCTTGCGGCGGTGCGCGAAGGCGGAGTGCACCAGGGTGCGGACGTCAGGCTCGGCCGCGGGGCCGCGACGCTCGAGGCCGACCAGCACCGAGTCGACGTTGGGCACCGGGCGGAAGACGGTGCGCGCGACTCCTCTGCGCACCCGCACCTCGCAGGCCAGCTGCGCGAGGACCGAGGGAATCCCGTAGGCCGCCGTACCCGGGGCCGCCGCGAGCCGCTCGCCGACCTCGCGCTGCACCATCACCACCCAGCTGCGCACCGTGGGGAGCTGCTCGATCGTCCGCAGGATCACGGTCGCGGCGATTCCGTAGGGCAGATTGGCGATCACCTTGCCGGGCGCCGGGGAGAGCGAGGGGAGGTCGAGCGCCAGCGCGTCGCCGAAGTGCAGGCTGATGTTCGTGAACGGCGCCAGCGCAGCTCGCAGCGGCTGCTCCAGGCGCAGGTCCACCTCGACCACGTGCACGTGCGCGGCGCGAGCCGCCAGTCGCTCGGAGAGCACGCCCTGGCCGCCGCCGATCTCCAGCACGACATCGTCGGGGCCGAGTTGAGCAAGCCGCTCGATCACATCGAGGATGTTGCGGTCGACGAGGAAGTTCTGCCCGAGGTCCCTGGCCCGCCGGGAGCTCACCATCCGAACAGCGTCGCGGCGTTGCGCTCAACCGCCGACTCGAGCTCGCCGTAGCCCACCCGGCGCTCGATCGCCAGCGCCTGCGCCGTGTGGATCACGTGCGCGGGCTCGTTGGCGTGACCGCGAACCGCCTGCGGCGCCAGGAACGGAGCATCCGTCTCGACCAGCAGGCGGTCGGCCGGGACGCGCAGCGCCGCCGAGCGCAGGCTCGCGGCGCTCGGGTAGGTGACGTTGCCGGCGAACGAGATCCACCAATCGGGATGCTCCAGGCACTCGTCGATTCGATCCGCCATCGAGAAGCAGTGCAGAATCACCTTGAGCCCGTCCGCGTGCTCGCCCAGCAGCGACAGCGTGTCGTCCTCGGCCGCGCGGGTGTGGATGATCAGCGGCTTGCCGGTCTCGCGGGCGAGCTCGATCTGGGCCCGGAACGCGCGCTCCTGATCGGGGTGGGGCGCGCTGGTGCGGTAGTAGTCGAGCCCCGTCTCGCCGATGGCGACGCACTTCTCGTGCGCGGCCAGGGCGCGCAGCTCGGCGAGATCCGCATCGTCGAAGCCCGTCGCCTCGTTGGGATGGCGGCCAATCGCCACGTACACCTGCGGGAAGTCCTCGGCGGCGGCCAGCGCGGCCCGGCACGAGGCTCCCGTCGTGCCGACGGTCAGCATCCGGGTAACCCCGGCGGTGTCGGCCGCCGCGACCAGCTCGGCATCCGGCGGCTTGCAGAACTCGAGGTGGGTATGACTGTCGATCACGCGGGCTTCCTCGTCACGCGGGCTTGGGGAACAGCGGCTCCAGCGCGTCCACGGATGCGCCGGACCCGTGCTCGGCGAAGCCGGCGCCGGCGTAATCGAGCTCCGGTGCGCCGATCGCCGCCAGCAGCTTCTCGACGCTCGCAGGGATGTACGGATGCAGGGTGATGCTGATCACCCGCACACCCTCGGCCAGCGACGCCAGCGTCTGGTCGAGCGCGTTGGATTGGCTCGGGTCCTTGGCTAGCTGCCACGGCGCGCGCTCCTCGACGTAGCGGTTGAGCCGCCGCACCCGCAGCCAGATCGCCTCCAGCGCCTGGGTCGGCTCGGCCCGGTCGAGCAACCGGGCCACCTCGCCCGCGAGGCCGTCGAACTCGGCCGTCAGCTCGGGATCGGTGCCGGCGGTGGGGATCACGCCGTCGCGGTAGCGCCGGATCATCGCGATCGTGCGGCTGGCCAGGTTGCCGTACTCGTTGGCCAGCTCGGTGTCATAGCGAGAGCGGACCGCCTGCATCCCGACGGCCCCATCGCCGCCGAACGGCACGTCGCGCATCAGGTAGAAGCGCAGGGCATCCGTGCCGAGCGCCTCCATCACCTCGAACGGGTCGAGCACGTTGCCCAGCGACTTGCTCATCTTGCGTCCATCGGCACCGAGCAGGAAACCGTGGACGAAGACGTGCTCGGGCACCGGCAGGCCTGCGGCCATCAGCATTGCCGGCCAGTACACGGTGTGGAACTTGAGGATGTCCTTGCCGATGACGTGGTAGGTCGCGGGCCAGAACCGGGGCACGAGATCCTCACCGGGCCGGGCATAGGTGAGCGCCGTGTAGTAGTTGAGCAGCGCGTCGAACCAGACGTAGAACACGTGCGACGGGTCCCACGGCACCTGGACCCCCCACTTCAGGTGCGCCCGGGAGAGCGACACGTCCTGGAGGCCCTGGGAGATGAACGACCGGGCCTCGTTGAAGTGGTGGGAGGGCATGACGAAGTCCGGGCGCTCGGCATACAGCCGCTCGAGCGGCTCCTGGAAGGTCGAGAGGCGGAAGAACCAGTTCTCCTCCTGCTGGCGCTCGAGCGGGATCTCGTGGATCGGGCAGCGGTTGCCCTCCGCGATCTCGTTCTCGACCTTGAAGTCGGCGCACTTGGGGCAGTACCAGCCCTCGTACAGGCCCTTGTAGACGTGACCGTTGTTGTACACGCGCTGGAGGATCTCCTGCACCTTGGCCTCGTGCTCCACGTCGGAGGTGCGGATGAAGAAGTCGTTGGACGCCGACAGGCGCGGCATCAGCGCCTTGAAGCGCTCGGCGTTGCGGTCGGCCAGCTCCTTCGGCTCCAGGCCGAGCGCATGGGCGGCGTCGGCCACCGGCTCGCCGTGCTCATCGGTCCCGGTGAGGAAGAACACGTCCTCGCCGCGCTGGCGCATGTGCCGCGCCATCACGTCGCAGGCGATCGTCGTGTACGCGTGCCCCAGGTGCGGCTGTGCATTGACGTAGTAGATCGGCGTGGTGATGTAGAACGACATCGGCTGACACGAAGGCTATCCGGGCCCGTGGGCAACGGGGGTCAGAGCAGCCGCGGGCCAGCCGGGAGGGTGGGCGGATTTCGGACGTATATCGTCCGAAATCCGCCCACCCTCGGCCCCGGGCGCCGGGGCCGCCGGCGCTACTCCGGCTTCGCGGTGAGCGCTCGATACAGCGCGTTGGCGCTGACGCCGGTCAGGCCGGCGACGACGCCCGCTGCCGGACGCGGCTTGGCGCCCGCGTCGATCAGCTTGCGCAGCGCCGCGAGCGCGGGGCCGAGGTCCGCCTCGTGGGTGGGCGCCGGGCCCACCACCAGCGCGACCTCGCCGCGCGGGGGCTCCTGCGCGTACCGCGCCGCGACCTCTGCGGCGCTGCCGCGCACGACCTCCTCGTGGGCCTTGGTGAGCTCTCGGCAGACGGCGACTGGACGCTCGGGGTCGAGCGCGGCGAGGACCTCGAGCGATGCTGCCACCCGTCGCGGCGACTCGAACGCGACCAGCGTCTCAGGCGAGGCGAATGTCTGCTCGAGCTCTGAGCGCTTGCGCGGCAGGAAGCCCACGAACCGCCAGCGGTCGGCGGGCAGCGCGCTGGCCACCAGCGCCGCCACGGCGGCCGACGGGCCCGGGAGCACCTCCACGGCCAGACCGGCGGCGACGCAGGCCCGCACGAGCACGAAGCCGGGGTCCGAGACCAGCGGCATCCCCGCGTCGGAGACGAGCGCCACGACCGCTCCCTCGCCCATCCGCTTCACGAGCTCGGTGGCGCGCTCACGCTCGTTGTGCTCGTGATAGCTCACCAGCCGGGCCTTGACGCCGTAGCGGTCGAGCAGCACGCGCGTGCGCCGGGTGTCCTCGCAGGCCACGACGTCGGCCTCGCGCAGGGCCGCCAGCACGCGCAGCGTGACGTCCTCCAGGTTGCCGATCGGGGTCGGGCACACGATCAGGCGCCCCCCGCTCACGTGATCGGCTCCGCCCGCCGCGCAAGGCCGTCGAACGCCAGCGCCGCGGCGCCGATCATTCCCGCCTCGACCCCGTACCGCGCCGCCACGATCCGCACCACATCACGGGACGGAGGCAGCGCTCGCTCGGCCACGACCTTGCGCGCCGGGGCGAGCAGCAGGTCACCGGCCGCGATCACGCCGCCGCCGACCACGACGACCTCGGGATTGAAGATGTTGACGTAATTCGCGATCGCGACCCCGAGCCGCCTGCCGACCAGCGCGATCGTGTCGATCGCCGCCTGGTCGCCGTCGTGGGCGAGCTCGGTGACCAGCGGCCCGGCCAGCTCGCGGCCCGCCGCGAGCGCGCGGCCCAGCCCGGAGTCCGGGCGCTCGCCCGCGATCCGGCGGGCCTCGCGCCGCAGCGCGGTGCCCGATGCCAGCGCCTCCACGCAGCCTCGGTTGGGACAGTTGCCGTTGCAGCGCGGCCCGTCCATCTCGATCACCACGTGGCCGAGCTCGGCCCCGGCGCCGATCGATCCCCGGTACACCTCGTCGCGGATGATCAGGCCGCCGCCGATGCCGGTCCCGACGGTCAGGATCACCGCCTCGCGAGCGCCGCGGGCGGCGCCGGACCGGTGCTCGGCGAGCGCGGTCGCGTTCCCATCGTTGTCCACGAACACCGGCAGGCCGATCCGTTCGGTCATCACGTCGCGGAAGGCGAGGTCGGCCAGCGGCAGGTGAACCGCGATCACCGCGATTCCGGCCCGCTGATCGATCAGGGCCGGAATCCCGAAGCCGACGGCGGCGATCTCGGCGTCGGTCGACTCGCGCACCTCCCGGACCGCGTCCAGGGTGGTGTCGAGCAATGCCGACTGGTCGAGACCTGCCACCGAACGCTGCGCTCGATGATGGACGCGCATGCGGTCGTCCACCGCGCCTGCCAGCAACTTCGTTCCGCCCAGATCGACGCCGATGACGCGTCGTGCGGCCATGTCGTCATCATATGCGGGTCCGTATGCCCCACGACGCTGACAAGCGGGCACGGTCCGAGGAGGCTTCGGCCTACAGCCTGTACCGATCGGGAGAGCAAGGCCCCGGCCGGTCGCGGCGAGACCCGGACCCACGCCCATACACGACCTACCGCGCCGGCCCGAAAGGGCTCATGGCTCGGCTGCGCGGTGAGGACGAGCTGGCCCTTCCCGCGCCGGGCGGCGGCGGCCCCGATGAGCCCCGCCGGCGGCCGGGCCGGCGACGCGGGGATGGGGGGTCCGACCGGCGGGTCACCCCTCGCCGCGTGCTCAAGTACGTGGCGATCGCGATCGCGGCCTGGCTGCTGCTGTCGCTGGTCCTGTTCATCGTGAGCGCCGAGACCCAGCAGGGCTCGGTGCCCGCCTCCGCGGAGGCCGCGCTGACCCCGGGCGGCAACATGCTCACCTCCACCGACACCGTGCTGGTGATCGGCACCGACACGCGACCGCCGGGCTCGAAGGAGCCGGGGGCCAACACGAACGACGCCGGAAGCCGCTCGGACACGATCATGCTGTGGCGGGTCGGCGGCGGCGTGTCGCGCCGGCTCTCCATCCCGCGTGACACGGTGGCGGCGATCCCCGGCCACGGCACGAGCAAGATCAATGCAGCCTACGCATACGGCGGCCCGGCACTCACAATCAAGACGATCGAGCAGTTCACGGGCGTGAAGATCAACCATCTGATCCTGGTGAACTTCGTCAACTTCCCCAAGTTCATCGACGCACTGGGCGGAGTCGACGTCACCACCGCGAAGATCTGCTCGGACATCAGCGGCGGCACGAAGAATGGCGGCTTCTCGCTCTACCTCAATCCGGGCACCCATCACCTCAACGGGATCCAGGCGCTGACCCTGGCCCGGACCCGCGAGAACAAGTGCGATCCGGCCGAGAGCGACCTCACCCGAGTCAAGCGCCAGCAGCAGATCCTCAACTCGATCAAGTCCCAGCTGCTCTCGCCGGGGACGTTCCTCCGGCTCCCCTGGGTCTCCTGGACCGCGCCGCAGGCGATCAAGAGCGACATGGGCGGGTTCACCTTGCTGAGCCTGGCCACGGCCGCCGCCGTCGGCGGCTCGGCCCCCGTGGCGGTACTCAAGCCGACCGGAGCCGTGACCCTCCCCGACGGCGAGTCGGGGCTGACGATTACGCCCGGCGCCGTGCAGAGCGCCGTCTCGAAGTTCCTGAACGGCTGAGCCGGCGGCTCAGTCCGAGGAGGACGAGCTCTTGCTGTCGGACTTCGAGGCGGTCGAGGTGGCGGGCTCGGACTTGGAATCCGATTTGGAGTCCGAGGACGAACTCGAGGAGTCGCCGTCCTTGCCCTTGCCCTTGCCCTCGCCCTCGCCGGCGTCCTTGAGCTCGCGGGAGCGCTTACGGGATCCGTAGTCGGTGGAGTAGAAGCCGGAACCCTTGAAGTGGATCGCGATCGGATGGAATACGCGCTCGACCGGGGCTTCGCACACCTGGCAGGTCGTGACCGGGTCATCGCTCATGCGCTGCATGACCTCGAAGTTGTGCCCCGTCTTGCATTTGTACTCGTAGATCGGCATCGCTTCAATAAGTATATCGGCCGTTTTCTTGGCACTCTGGAGCCGAGAGTGCCAAGAGGGCCGCCTCGCCGCTAGGATCAGGTCAGTGTCCCAGGACGTCGTGACGATGGACAAGATCGTGTCGTTGTGCAAGCGGCGCGGCTTCATCTTCCCCAGCAGCGAGATCTATGGCGGCCTCGGCTCGAGCTACGACTACGGGCACTACGGGGTGCTGCTCAAGAGCAACGTCAAGGCCCAGTGGTGGCGCTCGATGCTGCAGGAGCGCGATGACATCGTCGCGCTCGACTCGGCAATCATCCAGCACCCGCGGACGTGGGAGGCGAGCGGGCACCTGGCGGGGTTCACGGACCCGATGGTCGACTGCCGCACGTGCAAGCTCCGCTTTCGCGCCGACCGGCTCGTGGATGCGCAGTGCGGGCGCAAGCCCTCCAAGCACCCGGGCGAGACAAGCGACTGCGACCTGACCGAGGCCCGCGACTTCAACCTCATGTTCGAGACCACGGTGGGCCCGATCAAGGACGAGGGCGCGACGGTGTACCTGCGGCCCGAGACCGCCCAGGGGATCTTCCTCAACTTCAAGCACTACCTGCAGTTCTCGCGCAAGAAGCCGCCGTTCGGGATCGCCCAGATCGGCAAGAGCTTCCGCAACGAGATCACGCCGGGGAACTTCATCTTCCGCACCCGCGAGTTCGAGCAGATGGAGATGGAGTTCTTCGTCCCGCCCGAGGACGCGGACCGGTGGTTCGAGCACTGGGTCTCCGAGCGCATGAGCTGGTACACGCGGCTGGGGATCCGCGCGGACCATCTGCGCCTGCGCCCGCACGAGCAGGACGAGCTGTCGCACTACTCGAGCGCCACCTCCGACGTCGAGTATCTGTTCCCGATCGACTGGCAGGAGCTCGAGGGGGTCGCGAACCGCGGCGACTTCGATCTCCGCGCGCACGCCGAGCACTCGGGGCAGAAGCTCGAGTACGTCGACACAGCCAGCGGCGCGCGCTACGTCCCGCACGTGATCGAGCCTGCGGCCGGCGCCGACCGCGCCACGCTCGCGTTCCTGGTCGACGCCTACGACGAGGACGAGATCGGGGGCGAGGGCAGGACCGTGCTGCGGCTGCACCCACAGCTCGCGCCGGTCAAGGTGGCGATCCTGCCCCTGGTCAAGAAGGACGGGCAACCCGAGCTGGCCACGGAGATCTACCGCGACCTGCGCGAGCGGGTCCAGGCCGAATACGACGAGGGCGGCGCGATCGGCCGCCGCTACCGGCGCCAGGACGAGATCGGCACGCCGTGGGGGGTGACGATCGATCACCAGTCGCTGGAGGACCGCACCGTCACGCTTCGCGACCGCGACAGCCTGGCCCAGGAGCGGATCGCCATCGCCGAGCTCCCCAACGAGATCGAGCGGCGCCTGCGCGCGCCGTGGAAGTCGCCCAAGGCGTAAGGCCCTGGCCTGGCCGGGGGAGGGGCGGCGGCGTGCCGCCGGTCGTCTCAGCTCTCGCGGCAGGCCAGGTCGCAGAACGGGCGGTTGCCGCTCTTCCCGCAGAGGCAGACGGTGGCCCTGGTCTCGATCTGCTCTCCGTCGCCCAGATCCAGCCGCAGGTCACCCATGATCGCCATCGGACCCCCGTCCTGGAACGAGATCCGGGTCGGCCGCACGGGCTCCTCGGCCGGCCCGTCGCCGAGCCTGTACTGAAGCGCGCCGCTCGGGCAGCGCGTGATCACGGACACGATCTCGGCCGCGGGGGCCGAGGAGGGCTGGATCCACGGCCGGCGCTTGGTGTCGAACACGCCCGGCAGTCGGCGCACGCACTCGGCAGCATGGATGCAGCGGGCCGAGTCGTACTCGACCGAGATGCCGGCGCCCTCGTAGCGCTTGACGTGGGAGCGGTCAGGCGTCGGGGCGCTCATGCCGCGCTCTCAACCGGTTCCCCTGGACGCGTTCCTCGCCGCTCACAGGAAGAAGCCTACCCGGGCCCGATACTCGCCCGGCGGGACCCGGGCCAGACACTCGCCCGGCGGGGCCCGGGCCAGACACTCGCCCGGCAGGGCCTCACCTGAGCTGCGCCTGCGCGGAGGCGGTGAACCCGTCGGGCGTGGGCGTGGCGCTCACGCCCTGCACTGCGACGTGCGGGTCACCGAACACGGTCAGCGTGGCCAGGCCCCCGAGCGGGACCTGGGGCTCGACGACGAGGCGGCCGTCCTGCGCGCGCACCGTCGCATCGACGCTCGCGGTGACGCCGATCAGGCTCGCGGTGCCCCTGAGCGTCAGCTGCCCGTTACCCGAGGCGACCGGCGTGACCGACTGCAGGATCGGCAGCGCGGTCTGGAGGTCTGACTCGGTGATGTGGGCCGAGCCGGTCAGCTGGTTGCCACGCTTGCGCAGGGTGGCGTTGCGCAGCGTGAGCAGGCCGGTGTTGAGCTCGCCGGCCGATGCGTCCAGCGAGCCCACGTCGGCGGTCTGCCCGAGCAGGCTTCCGAGGTTGCCGGGAGCCGACTGGTACGTGCCCATCCGGATCACGACGCGGTCCGCCTGATGCCACAGCAGCTCGATTGCCGGGAACGCGTGCACCTCGACGTGGAGCACGGTGCCGTTGCGGGCGAGCCGGTCGCGCAGGCGCTGCGCGGCGATCCCCGGAAGCACGAGCTGCGCGACCACCAGCACCAGCAGGACGACGCCCGCGGCGACGAGGATGGCTGTGCGCCTCACGCGGGGAACGTTATTGGACCGTGCCGGCGCCGATCGCCGGTCCCCGACGGGGCGCGGAGCTCAACGCACGCCGAGCAGATCCACGACGAAGACGAGCGTCTCGTCGAGACCGATGACGCCACCGGCGCCGCGCTTGCCGTATGCGAGCGTCGGCGGGATCGTGATCCGGCGCCGACCGCCGACCTTCATCCCCGCCACGCCCCGTCACTCCTGCGCCATCGCCAGCAGAGTCGTGACCGTGTTCCAGTTGCGAGCCGTCGCGGTGACCCCGAGGCGCCGGTCGGAGATCAGCTTGGCCAGAGCGGAGCGCTGGATTCCCTCGGGATGCCAGGCGTAGATCTCGCGACCGCTGTGGGCGAAGCGCTCGGGCGAGACGTCGACCGCGGCGATCTCGGCGATCGCCTCGGCGCTTGGCTCACCCGACAGGAAGCTGACCTGATAGCGCTTGGGTTCGTCGGCCACTTCGGCCAGCGGGTTCAGCGCAACCACCGCGGCCAGCTCCTCCCGGGTCCGCACGACCACCTTCGCGTCGATCCCGAACCCGGCCAGCACGTGCCCCTCCAGCTCGCGCTGGAGCCGCTCCGGGTCCAGATCGCTGGAGAGCAGGATGTTGCCGCTCTGCACGCACGTGCGCACATCGGGGTAGCCCGCGCCGGTCAGCAGATCTCGCAGGTCGCCCATTGCGACGCGCCGGTTGGGGCCGAGGTTGATGCCTCGCAAGAGTGCGATCTGGACGCTCATCGCGCCGTCAGCCTACCCCCAGCGGCCATCGCCCGGTCATGGCCCCGTGCTTTCCTGAGGAGATCGTCTCCAACGCCGCGGTGCTGCTGTTCGGCGGAATCGAGACGACCGAGGGCATGATCGCCAATTCGCTGACCCGGACCGGTTCGAGCTGCGGCGGGGCGAGGAACGCCGCCACCTCGCGTTCGCCCACGGCCCGTTCGTTTGTGTGGGCGTGCACCTAGCCCGGCTCGAGGCGCGCGTAACCCTGGCCTCACTGCTGACCCGGCTGCCGCGGCTGCGGCTCGACCCCGAGCGCCCGGCGACCGTCAGTGGCCCTTGGCCGGTACGGCGGATGAAGTGGCTGCCACCACGAAGCCCCCCATTCTAGTTTCGCACTGAAACGACGAAGGCGCCCGACCCGCAGGCGCCTTCGCGAGCGTGAAACCTCTCAGGACGAGATCAGGCGGCTGACACCGGTGAGCTCGGGGGCGCCGGGGTGGTGTTGGCCGGCGGCGTGTACTCGAACTCCTCCTCCGCCCCGAACAGCGTGTCGAGCACCTTGGAGCGTAGTCCCTCGGAGGCGACCATGGCGACGCCCGTGCCGACGGTGGCCACGATCACGACGCGACCGAAGGTCAGTCCCTTGCGGGCTTTCTTCTTCGGAGCCTCCACGAGCGCGGTGGTCGCGTCGCGGGCGGCCGAGAAGGCCACCTGCAGATCGCGCTGCAGCTTCTTGTCCTCCATCAGCTTTGCCGGCGTCCTGCCGTTGGCGAGGCGCCCATAGGCGCTGCGGCTCGAGTCCATCGCGGTGGCGATCGAGTCGCGCAGGTGGGCATCCTCGATCAAGCGGTGGATGTAAGGATTGGACTTCACAATCTCGACGACCTCTGCCGGATTGAACGCGGCGGCCTTCGCCTTGGCCTTGTTACGTCTTGACATGTCGCTCCCTGTGGTCCGTTTGCGCGTGCGTGCTCAGAATACGCGAATACGATGGGCCCTCGTGAGCGGGAATCTACCCGTCGGCCGCAGCGCTCAACCGAGCCCGGCGCCGGGTCCGAGGGGCCTCGAGCGCCACATCGAGCACCTCGCCGATCTCCGAGACGAACACGAACTCGAGATTCTTACGCAGGTGCTCCGGGATCTCGTCGATGTCCTGCGCGTTCAGCTCGGGGGCGATGACGCGCTTGATCCCGTAGCGCTGCGCCGCGAGCGCCTTCTCCTTCAGGCCGCCGATCGGGAGCACCTGGCCAGTGAGCGTGATCTCACCGGTCATCGCGGTGTCGGCGCGAACCGGCCGGCCGGAGAGCAGCGAGGCGAGCGCGGTCGCCATCGTGATGCCGGCGCTCGGACCGTCCTTGGGGATCGCCCCTGCGGGCACGTGGATGTGGATGTCGTGCTTGGCGAACCAGTCCTCCGGGAGCTCGGGGAAGAGCTCGTATGCATTGCTGCGCACGTAGGAGAGCGCCGCCTGGGCTGACTCCTTCATCACGTCGCCGAGCATGCCCGTGATCGTCAGCTTGCCGGTTCCTTGCATCGCCGTCGCCTCGATGAACAGCACGTCGCCGCCGACCGGGGTCCAGGCCAGCCCCGTGGCGACGCCGGGGCGTGAGGTCCGCCGGCGCGTCTCGGAATAGAACTTGGGCTTGCCGAGCAGCTCCCGGACCCGCGGCGCGGTGATCGTCACCTTGCGCTTGGCCTTGCCCTCGGCGAACTGACGGGCGACCTTGCGGGCCACCGAGCCGATTTCGCGCTCGAGCTGGCGCACGCCGGCCTCGCGCGTGTAGTCGGAGATGATCGACTTCAGCGCCGCGTCGGAGAACGCGATCTTGCTGTTGCTCAGCCCGTTGCGCTCGATCTGGCGCGGCACCAGATAGCGCCTGGCGATCTCGAGCTTCTCGGCCTCGGTATAGCCCGCGAGCTGGATCATCTCCATCCGGTCCCGGAGCGGGCCGGGGATCGTCTCGATCGTGTTCGCCGTGGTCACGAAGATCACGTGCGAGAGGTCGAACTGGAGGTCGAGGTAGTGATCGCGGAAGTTCGCGTTCTGCTCCGGATCGAGCACCTCCAGCATCGCGCTGGAGGGATCCCCTCGGAAGTCGGCCCCCATCTTGTCGATCTCGTCGATCATCAGCAGCGGGTTCTTGGCCCCCGCGTCGCGCATCGCGCGGATGATCGTGCCCGGCATCGCGCCGATGTAGGTGCGGCGGTGACCGCGGATCTCGGCCTCGTCGCGCACGCCCCCGACGCTGATGCGCTCGAACTTGCGACCCAGCGCTCGGGCGATGGAACGCCCCAGCGAGGTCTTGCCGACGCCGGGCGGGCCGACGAACAGCAGGATCGAGCCGCGGGCGTCGGGCTTGAGCGAGCGCACCGCGAGGAACTCCAGGATCCGGTCCTTGACCTGCTCGATGTCGTAGTGGTCCTCGTCGAGCACGTCGCGCGCATGCGCGAGGTCGAGGTTGTCCTCGGTGGCGGTGTCCCAGGGGAGCGCGGCGATCCATTCGAGGTAGCTGCGCACGACGCCGTACTCGGCCATCGCCGGCTGCAGGCGCTCCAGTCGGGCGAGCTCGCGGTCAACCTGCTTGCGAACCTCCTCCGGCAGGTC
>Ga0066790_10000130_pt1 | contig 23387 bp, 23 predicted proteins | sample OrgsoiDNA2013050_FD_70963 | JGI IMG/M metagenome (GOLD analysis project Ga0066790, IMG submission 70963) | Permafrost soil microbial communities from the Arctic, to analyse light accelerated degradation of dissolved organic matter (DOM) -... | ecosystem: Environmental > Terrestrial > Soil >...
CTGCACCGTTCACCTCGCCGGCCTCGGGCACGAACCCGACTCCGAACCCGCAACGAACTTACGGGGCTACCCACTTAGGGTCGACCCAGTGAAACGCGGACGCAGAGAACACGGCCTGAAACTGCTCGCGGGGAAGCAGTGCATCCTCAAACTGAGCGTTCACAAATTCCACCTCTCCAGCACCTGCCAGGTTCTGCCTGGCCAGTGCAATGAGGCTCTTGCCGGGTTCGAGTGCTGTGACGTGCAGGCCCCGAGCGACAAGGGCGCGCGTTAGCTGGCCGCTTCCACACCCGACGTCAAGCACATGATCACCGCTCCCGATCCCTGCGACCTGACAAGCTTGGTCGACGAGTTCGTCAGGATAAGTCGGACGGCGACGGTCGTACTCAGCCGCGATCTCATCAAAAACCTTGCCGTAACGACGTGCAGTAGATTCTGGTAGCCGTGTCATTCATTGGCCTCCAGTCATGCTCGTTACCGTGATCGCCACGTCATGGTCGCGGCTAAGTTCCGGCGCCTGATTTCCCCCGTCCGGCGCCACGGCTTACGTAACCACGGCAGCCGGGGATCCCTCTGCCTGCCATGTGAGTCCTGAACGGAGAGGGCGCCTTGGCCGGTGAGGCCGGGCGGCTCCTCCTGGCCAAAGGTGATCACGATCTCCCTGCCGTTGGCATAGCTGACCACAGGCCGCCGGAGCATGTCACCCACCCGGCGGGCGACCTTCTGGAACAACTCCGCCATCTCAGGGGTATCGGCGCTCACCCGGAACCGTCCCCTGGCGACGAGCGTCCGGGCGACATAAGAGGAGAAGTTCACCTCAGCCCGGGCTTCCTCCTCCGCGCTGAGCGGGATGCGCTGAGGCGCGGGCTGCGTGCCAGCGGGCCGGGTCATCGCTGACCTCCTCGTGATCGCCGTAGCCTCTAGGGTGCCATCCGCGCCGCCCCTTCGGAGTCATTGCTGAGCATCTGGCGATCACTTGTGCAGCACCGAAGTGCGGCAGTCGCACCCCTCCCGCCGGGGCCCGCTCCGCCGCCGTCAGCCCGCCTGGAAGCCGCCCCTGACCCCGTGCATGTCCGGGCCGCGTTCGTGTCCGACGACGACATCCAGGCCATGACCATCGCCTACACGACCGACATCCCGGCCGGGCTGCCCGCGCTGACCGCTGGCGAGGCCGCATGATCACCGGCTGGCTATCGGCTGAGGACTGCCCCGACTGCGGCGGGCCGCTGCTCGACATCTGCACCGGCTCCTGGCTTGCCCCGGCTGCGGCTACCGCATCACCTGGCACGCCACCGACCACGACGACTCCACCGAACCCGACCCCGACTCGGCTGACCCCGAAAACGAGGCGACCACATGACAGTCCGCGTGAGTGAGTGGCTCCCCGTCTGGCTCCCGAAGATCGAAAAGGGGCCTCGGAGGATCTCCGAAACCCCTTCTGACCTGCAAGTTCTGGTCGGGACGGCGGGATTCGAACCCGCGACCCCTTGACCCCCAGTCAAGTGCGCTACCAAGCTGCGCTACGTCCCGGAACCGACCACCCGCCAGTGGCGCGACGGGCTTACATACCTTAGCGCAGGATGGCAGGAGAACGGTTCCGCCGTCGCCTGCGCGCCCACGATCCGGCACGGACGGCTACCACCGGGGATGCGCGGCCACTACACGTCGCGGCGGAGCAGCACGAACGCCGTCACGGCTATGAGGGCAGCGGCGAGGAAGACGAAGACGCCGGTCTCGATGCCCTGGAATGCCCAGTAGCGGCTGGCGGGCTGGTAGGTGAGGTACCCGCGGAAGCCGTGGTCGCGCACGCAGGAAAGCATCCCGCGTACCCCCTGACTGAATGTCGTCCGGCAGGCGCGCGGGATGATGGGCACGTTGTTGATGGTCAGGAGGCCGGAGGAGTATCGCTGGCCGCCCGGGCCGACGGCGCCCGAGGTGAGCAGCCAGTAGGACCCGGCAGGCGTCGCGGGGCGGACCACGCTGAAGACTGTCGTGATCGCGCTCATGTAGTGCGGGCGCAGCCAGGTCGCGATCACCAGTCGCAGGGCTGCGAAGACGCCCAGGGTGACGGCCAGCGCGGGCAGCGTACGGCGCAAGACGGTGCCTGCCGCCATGCCGAGGGCGACCGCGAACAGGGCGTAGCCCATGGGGACGATGCCCTGGATGTCGAACTTGCCGACGTCGAAGTTCTGGTGGCGAAGGGCGTTCTCCGGGCTGGACCACCAGGTGACCAGGGCCGAGACAGCGCCGCCCCAGACGGTCGCGCCGAGCAGGACCCAGCCGGACTTGACGGTGAGCCAGCGCTTGCGGGTAACGCTCTGCATCCAGGCGAACTGGCCGGTGCCCGTCTCCAGTTCGCTGGCCACCAGCGGGCCGCCCCAGAACACCCCCAGCAGGCACGGCACCGCCAAGGTCAGCGTGACCAGGATGAACAGCACCGGACTGCCGAGGGTCAGCGTGCTCGGGAGAGTGCCGCAGGTATGGCTCGCGGTGCACGCGGCAAGGGCGGAGCGGTACTGCGACGCCATCTGCAGGCCGGTGACCAGCAGCAGGACGGCAAAGGCGGCGAGGGCGGCCGCGGCGATATACGCCTGGTGGCGGTGCTGACGCCAGGTAAGCCAGGTCATCAGTCTTCTCCCACCGTCGTCAGGTGCGTGAGCGCGGGCGGGGCGCCCTGGCCGAGGTAGCCGAGAACCAGTTCTTCGAGGCCGACGTCGGCGGTCTCCCAGGCGGGGTCGGTGACCGGGCCGTTCAGCCGGATGAGCAGGGTGATCTGGCGGGCGGTGCGCACGGCCTGCACGAGCGTGTGGGTCCGTTCGAGCGCCGTGGTGTCCTTGCGGGGCCCGACCAGGACCTGATGCTCGGCGAGCACGGTGTCGATGTCGCCGCATAGCTGGACCCGCGACGCGGCCAGCAGGATGAGATGGTCGCAGATCCGTTCTAGGTCGGCGACCAGGTGCGAGGACAGCAAGACGGTCAGGCCGCCGGCGGCCACCGCGTCGGCCAGGGTGGCGAGGAAGTGCCGCCGGGCGAGCGGATCGAGCGCCGCGACGGGCTCGTCGAGCAGCAGCAGGCGGGGCCGTTTGGCCAGCGTCAGCGCCAGCGCCACCTGGGCACGCTGGCCGCCGGACAGCGTGCCCACCGCCTGGTCAGGCGGAATATCCAGGCTCTTCAGCCGCTGCCGCACGGACGCGGCGTCCCAGCGGGGGTTCAGGCGCGCGCCGGCGCCGATGTGATCCTCGGCGCTCAGCCGCCGGTACAGCGGGATCTCCTGGGCGAGGAAGCCAATCCCGGCGAGAAAGGCCGGGTCCTGGCGGGGGGTGCTGCCAAGCACCGCGACGTCACCGCCGCTCGGCCAGGCCAGGCCGGCGAGCAATCGCAGCAGCGTTGTCTTCCCGGCGCCGTTCGGGCCGATCAGTGCGGATATCCGGCCTTCGGGCACGGTGATGGTGGCCTCGCGCAGGGCAGTGACCTTGCGATAGCGCTTCGAGAGCCCTCGGGTCTGGATCACGGGCCGGGTCGCGCCCTGGTCGGCCGTCACGCGATCTCCTCCGCGGCCGCTGCCTGCAGCGTGACGCGCAGCAGCGATTCGATCGACTCGTCGTCCAGCCCAGCCTCGCGGGCACCGCGCACCCACCGGCCCAGACTGCGGGCCAGCCGCGAATGCGTGCCCGGAGGCGGCCCGGCCGGACGGCGCAGCACGAACGTGCCATGACCGGCCCGGGGCTCGACCAGGCCCTCGCGCTCTAGGTCGCGGTAGGCCTTGAGCACGGTGTTGGGGTTGATCGCGGTCGCTGCGACAACCTCCCGCACCGTGGGGAGCTTGTCTCCCACCTCGAGCACGCCCATCCGCAGTGCTTGCCGGACTTGCTGGACGATCTGCAGATACGGCGGTACGACCGAGCGGCCGTCAAGTCGGAAGCTGATCATCTTCTATCCTCAAAGTACTAGAGTGATAAGACTTTAAATCTCACCGGCGGCGGCCGTCAACCCGGCTGGTGCGCGCCCGGGTCGCCTCCCCGGGTCGCCTCCGGGGCAGATTCCGAAGGCCGTTCACGGCTCGGCAGGTTTGGGCCACGCGAAGGCTGGCAATGACCTGCGCCGCGTGGCTCCGCCGCCACGAGTCTTCCGCGTGCAGCCGAACGGAGTCACTGACCCCCATGAGCGACCGCCTGGCCGGCCTTGTTCCCTGCCCGAGATCCGTCCGCCCGCTGCACGGCAGCCTCCTGCTGACGGCGCCGGTCGTAGTCGCCGGGGGCCGCGACGGCGGACCAGCCCAAGAGCCAGCCCGGGCGGCGGCCGCGGTAAGCCGGGTCCTCGGCAGCATCCCCTGGCCAGGCCGCCCGGCGCGCGAAGTCAGCGGCCCCAGCACGGGCAGCCAGGCCAGCGCCCACAGCCCGGACCGGCCGGACAGCTCCCGGCTCACCGTCGACATCGCCGCCGACCTGGCGCAGGAGGCGTACCGGCTCACCATCAGCCAGGCCGGAATCTCCATCGTGGCGGGGGGAGTGGCGGGCGCCTTCTACGCGGCGCAGACGCTGCGCCAGCTCCTGCCCGACGACGCCTGGCGCAGCGCCCCGATCACCGCCGCCCCGAACCCCGCCACCGCCGTCGCCACCACCCTGGCCACCGGCTGGCTGCTGCCCTGCGCCGAGATCGAGGACGCGCCCGCCCTGGCCTGGCGTGGCGCGCACCTGGACGTGGCCAGGCACTTCTTCCCGAAGCGGGAGCTGATCACGCTCATCGACGCGTTCGCCGCGCTCAAGCTGAACAGGTTGCATCTCCATCTCACCGACGACCAGGGCTGGCGAATCGAGAGCCGACGTTATCCCGTCCTGCAGGAGATCGGCTCGCACCGGCCGCGGACCAGGATCAACCTGAGCCGGGAACAGCCACCGGTCTACGACGAGACGCCGCACGGCGGCTACTACACGCTCGCGGACCTGGCTGAGATCGCGGCCTATGCGGCGGAGCGCATGATCGAGATCGTTCCGGAGATCGAGGTGCCGGGGCACGCCAGCGCGCTGCTCGCGGCGCTGCCGGAACTCGGCGCGGGGAGCCCGCCGCCGGGCGGCTACCAGGTCAGCCCTGACTGGGGGATCTTCCCGGCCCTGATGTCGCCGCTGCCGCGCACAATGGAGTACCTGAGGGAGATCTTCGGTGAGCTCCTGTCAGCGGTCCCTGCGCGCTATGTGCATATCGGCGGGGACGAGTGCGTTCTGGACTCATGGCGTGATGATCCGGTGATCGACGCCTACCGCAGGCAGCGCGGCATCGGGGGCACCGCGGAGCTGCATGCCGTCTTCCTGCGCGAGGTGGCCGACATGCTGGCGGCCGACTACGGGGTCAGGGCGGTGGTCTGGGACGAGGGCTTCGCCAGCGCCGGCGGGCAGCGCGGGATGCTGCGCGCGGACACGATCGTGATGGCCTGGCGGGGCATGCGGATCGCGCGAAGCGCCGCCGAGGCGGGGCATGACGTCATCGCGGCGCCGGTGCTGCCCACCTACTTCGACAACTACCAGTCCGACTCCGGCACCGAGCCGGTCGGGATCGGCGGCCCGGTGCGGGTGCAGGACGTGGCGGCGTTCTCGCCGGTGCCGCAGGACTGGCCGGCGCCAGCCCAGCAGCGGCTGCTCGGCACCCAGTTCCAGGTGTGGACGGAGTACATCAGGAACAGCCGCGAGCTGGAGTACATGATCTTCCCGCGGGCCTGCGCGCTGGCCGACGTGGCGTGGGCGGGGAAGCCGGTGCTGGATGAGGCGGTGCTGGATGGTGCGGTGCTGGATGAGGCGGGGACGGGCATGCCGCCCGCGCTCGCCGCACGCCTGGCCGCGCACCTGCGCAGGCTGGATGCCGCCGGGCTGGAGTACCGGCCGCTCGGCGGCCCCCGGCCGTGGCAGCGCGGCGGCACCGGCCCGCGGCGGCACCGGCCTGGCGCCCGGGTCCGCGGTGCGATGGCCCGCCTGGATGAGCTCGCCGCGGCCGACGGCACCGCGCTCGCCGCCTCCGAGGGCACCTAGCGCGCCCGGCAGCCCGGCCTACGACGAGCCGCCTGGCACTCTGCACGCCTCCCGGTCGTTGCCGTTTCGAATGACGACGGCAAGCGGCCGGCAAGCCCGGGCAGCCAGGGGCGGCAGCGGCCAGATCCGGAGCGAACGGCGTGACGGCACCAGGCTCAATTCGGGGAGTGGCGGGCCCGCGAGGCCGGAGCTACCGGCGGTACCGGCGTCCGTGGTGGTCGCGCCTGATCCGGACCCTGGTCGCCTTCGTCGTGGTCGTCCTGTGCCTGAGCCTGGCCGCGTTCGGCGGCCTGATGGCCCTCACGCCGTCGGTCAGCAACGCCCGGCTGATCGCCCAGGCGCAGGCCGCCGCCCATCACTCCGCCTATCCCGGGCCGCAGGTCCCGGCGCGCTTCGCCGCGGCCCTGGAGGCCACCGAGGATCACCGCTTCACCGAGGAACCCGGCATCGACCCGGTTGCCGTCCTCCGGTTTCTGGGCGGACCGCTCACCAGCAAGAATGATCAGGGTGGCGCCACCATCTACCAGCAGCTGGCCAAGATGCTCTACACCCCGGGCCAGGCCGGGCTGGTGGTCGAGGCGAAGCAGGTAGCCCTGGCCGTCAAGCTCAAGTACGGCTACACCGGGGACGAGATCCTCCGCCTCTACGCGGACGTCGCATACTTCGGCAACAACTTCTACGGCCTGTCGGCGGCCAGCTGCGGCTACTTCGGGGTCACGCCGGCCAGGCTGTCCTGGGCGCAGGCGGCGCTGATGGCCGGCCTCGTGCAGGGCCCCTCGGCGGATGACCCGCTGACGTCTCCCACGCGCGGCCGGGCGCGGGAGGAACACGTCATCGGCCGCCTGGTCGCGGTCGGAGAGCTGACTCAGTCGCAGGCCGACCAGGCCCTGGCGGTGCCGCTGAGTGCTCTGCTGGCGAACGCCGGTCAGGGCTGTCGGGCATAGCTTCCACCCGAATAGTTAACTAATTCTTCTCGCCTCATCGACTCGCATCCTGTCGGTGTGGCTGGGTGCCGGTGCCCCCGCGGCCGCGGTTGGCGCCAGCGCCTCGTGCTCTTCCTCCAGCACCTCGATGATCGACTCGTGCCAGACGAACCGGCGGTAGGACCAGAAGCGGAAGATCGTGCCGAGCAGGATGCCGCCGAGGTTGGCGAGGTTGAACCAGAGCTTGCCCTGGAGCCCCAGCAGGTCCTGAACGATTCCGACGCAGGCGTACTGGATGAGTATGCCCACCCCGTTCATCGCGAAGAATAGGACGCTCTCGCGCAGGGTGCCGGTACGCGGGCGGTGCCGGTACGTCCAGTAGCGGTTGCCGAGGAAGGTCACGATGGTCGCGACAAAGGTGGCGACGGTGACGGCCTTGTACTTGCCCAGGCCGGCGTCGAAGCGCAGGAGGTCAGCGCCAACGAAGCTGATGATGAAGCCGACGCCGCCGACCACGCCGAACTTGGCGACCTCGTGGATCAGGTGCCGGAACCGCGCGTACAGGCCCTGGACACTGCTCACCTGGGCGACCATCCTTTTCTGGGCCGTGCTGTGGGCGCTGTGCCCGTGTGGAGTGCTGTTTCTGCGTGCACTGCGTCCGCGTGGTGCACCGTGCCTGCCGCGCTGCTTCTGCTGCACTGCTGATGTCCTGCTCGCTGAGGTGCGAAACTTCTGACCCGCGACCGCCGGTGCGCTCTGAGCGAGGTTACCCGCCGGGCGTCCCCCGTGTGGCCATCCTGGGATCAGCTCGTGTGTCCGGTTCGCCACACTTGCCGCCCGATGGCCGTCCCCGAGCGAATATCCGTTCGGAAATGCGGGCGGACCCGGGTACTGTCTCTTAGTGCCCACTACCGAGGTTCTCATTCGCGCGAGGAACCTTACCAAGCGGTTCGGCGAGTTCACGGCGGTCGACGGCATCGGTTTTGAGCTGCACCGGGGCGAGGCGTTCGGCTTCCTGGGGCCCAACGGGGCGGGCAAATCTTCCACGATGCGCATGATCGGCTGCGTATCGCCGCCGACCGGCGGCGAGCTGTCCATCCTGGGGATGGACTCGGTGGCGCAGGGACAGGTCATCCGGGGCCGGCTGGGCGTCGTTCCGCAGGAGGACACGCTCGATGTCGAGCTCACTGTCCGGGAGAACCTGCTGATCTACGGCCGCTACTTCGGCCTGCCCAGGGACCTGATTGCGGAGCGGACCAGCCGCCTGCTGAACTTCGTGCAGCTGGCCGACCGGGCCGGTGACCAGGTGGAGTCGCTGTCGGGCGGGATGAAGCGCCGCCTGACGATCGCCCGCTCGCTGATCAACGAGCCGGAGATCCTGCTGCTGGACGAGCCGACCACCGGGCTGGACCCGCAGGCCCGGCATGTGGTCTGGGACCGGCTGTTCCGGCTCAAGCAGCAGGGCGTGACGCTCGTGCTGACCACGCACTACATGGACGAGGCCGAGCAGCTGTGCGACCGCCTGGTGGTGATGGACGGCGGCCGGATCGCCGCGGAGGGCTCGCCGCGGGAGCTGATCGAGCGGTACTCCACGCCCGAGGTGCTGGAGCTCCGGTTCCATCCCTCCGACCATGACCAGGCGGCGGAGAAGCTGGCTGACGTACCGGCGGACCGGGCCGAGATCCTGGCCGACCGGCTCCTGCTCTACGTGCCCGACGGTGACGCCGCGCTGGCGGCCGTCCGGGCCCGCGGCGTGGACCCGCTCACCTCGCTGGTGCGCCGCAGCACCCTGGAGGACGTGTTCCTCCGGCTGACCGGCCGCCGCCTGGAGGACTGATGGGCTCGCCGGCCGTTTCCGCGCGCCCTCGGTCGCCAGCCCCTCGGTCGCCAGTCCCTCGGTCGCCAGTCCCGTGGCCGCTGGCCCCGTGGTCGCTAGCACTGCGAGCGTTCCGGTTCTGGCTGACCAACTACCGCCGTACCTGGCGCGGCTCGATCTACTCCAGCGTCGCCAGCCCGGTGCTGTACCTGGGCGCGATGGGCCTGGGCCTCGGCACGCTCGTGGACCAGCACGGCACGGCACGCCTCGGCGGCGTCAGCTACCTGGCCTTCCTCGCGCCCGGCCTGCTGGCGGCGACCGCGATGCAGACTGCCATGGGCGAGGCGACCTACCCGGTCCTGGCCTCGGTGAAGTGGCTCAAGACCTACCAGGCGGCCGCCGCGACTCCGCTGCGCCCGGCCGACCTGATGCGCGGCCACCTGCTGTTCACCGCCATGCGCCTGCTGATGAACTGCGCGATCTTCCTGGTCGTGATGACCGCCTTCGGCGCGGCGCGGTCGCTGTGGCTGCTGGCGACGATCCCGGTCTGCCTGCTCACCGGGCTGGCGTTCGCCGCGCCCATCGAGGCGTTCGCGATCACCCGCAACAAGGACTCCTCGTTCGCGATGCTCTACCGCTTCTTCCTGATCCCGCTGTTCCTGTTCTCGGGCACGTTCTTCCCGGTCAGCCAGCTGCCGGGATGGATCAGGCCGGTGGCCTACGCGACGCCGCTGTGGCACGGGGTGGCGCTGTGCCGCTCGCTGAGCCTCGGTACCCCCGACCTGGGCGGCGCGCTCGTGCACGTTAGTTACCTCGCGGTCCTTGCCCTTGCGGGCCTGCTCATCGGCCAGCGCACCTACCGCAGGCGGCTCTATGTCTAGCCCGACCACGCCGTCACTGCGGGAGCTGCCGCTGCGACTCCTGCCCGCGCCGATGCTGGCGGCCCGCGGGGGCGCGCTCGGCGGCCGCGGCAGCTCGCGGCTGATCGAGCGGCATGCCCGCGCCTACCGGCACGCCTGGCTGATGCTGCTGTCGGGGGTGTTCGAGCCCCTGTTCTACCTGCTGTCCATCGGCGTCGGAATCGGCGGGCTGGTGGGCCGGGTCACCGGCCCGGGCGGCCACCTCATCGGCTTCACCAGCTTCGTGGCCCCGGCGCTGCTGGCGACCTCGGCAATGAACGGCGCCGTGATGGACTCCACGTTCAACGTGTTCTTCCGGCTCAAGTACGCCAAGCTTTACGACTCCGCGCTGGCCACGCCGATGCGCTCGGGTGACATCGCCCTCGGCGAGATCGGCTGGGCGCTGATCCGCGGCGGCCTGTACGCGGTGTCGTTCCTGGCGGTCATGCTCGCGATGGGCCTGGTCCACTCGCCGTGGGCGGTCCTGGCGCTGCCGGCCGCGCTGCTGATCGGCTTTGCCTTCGCCGGCGCGGGGATGGCGGCGACCACCTTCATGAGCAGCTGGCAGCATTTTGAGTTCGTGACGCTGGCGACGCTGCCCATGTTCCTGTTCTCGACGACCTTCTACCCTCTCGGCGTCTATCCGCGGGCGATCCAGGTCGCGGTCGAGTGCACCCCCCTGTTCCAGGGGGTCACGCTCATGCGCGGCCTGACTCTCGGCGCGGTCGGCCCCGGCCTGCTCTGGCCCGTCCTGTACCTGGCCGTCATGGGCGTGGCCGGCCTGGCGCTCGCCGGCCGCCGGATCAGCCGCCTGCTGCTGCGCTAGCCGGAGCCGCGGTCGCCGGCTCCCCGCCGCGCACTCGTCGGCCGCGTCAGGTTGCCTCCGTGCCACCTGGGTATCATTACAAAGAGTGACTATATGATCACAATATGGGAGCGCAGACCATGGGGGCGAAGGCGTCGAGGGCGGAGCCGCGGGCTGGGCCACGGCCGAAGCGCAGGGGAACGGACTACTCGCCGCTTGCCGTGCTCCAGTTCGCCATCAGCCAGGTACTGGGCGCCGCTTCAGAGCAGAGCGGCGCCGCGCAGGCGACCAGCGCCCCAGTGCCGGATGCCGGGGCGGGACCGGATGCCGAGGCGGGACCGGCGGGCGGGGCGGGACCGGATGCCGGGGCGGGACCGGCGGGCGGGGCTGTTCCTGACAGTCTGCGGCAGGTCCTTGAGCAGGCCACCGTGGCGCTGCATGGCCGCGCGGCCCTTCTGGTCCGGGTGGCGGCGGGCGGGCCGGCGGTGCTGGTCGCCGCGCACCCGCCCGATGTCTCGGACCCGGTGCTGCTCACCGAGATCGGTGCCTGGCTCGCCGAGCGGGGCGAAACCGCCGGCCCGGCCGGCGAGGTCCGGGAACGCACGCTGCTCGGCGCGCCCGGACCGGGCGAGCCGGCGGCGCCCTGGCGGGATGGGCGAACGCTCAGCGCGCTGAGCGCCAGCGCCCGGCCCCCTGCCGGACGGAATCCCTACGCCCTCATCGTGATCGGCGACGGTCGCGCGTGGGCCGACGAGGACCGATCCACGGTCCAGGCGCTGGCGACCATCATCGTCTACTGCCAGCACATGGCAGACGACAGCAAGGAGATTGCCGAGCGGCGGGCCGTCTCGATCGCGCTGATCGAGGCTTCGCCCGACGCGGTGGTGATCGCCGACTCAGCGCGACGGATCGCGGGATTCAACCCGGCCGCCGAGGAACTCTACGGGCGGCGTCGTGCGGAGGTCATGGGCCAGGACATGCCCTCACTGCTCATCCCGGAGCGCGACCGGGCGCGGTACATGGTCGGCACCGAGGAGTTTCTGCGCTCCGGACAGCCGGGCGAGTTCAGCAGGCGGATGCACCTTCCCGTGCTGCGCTCCGACGGCACGGAGCGGCTGGTGGAACTGACCCCGCTAGCTCTGGTCGTGCGCGGCGAGGCCTTCTTCTGCGGTTTCCTGCGCGACATCACGGAACTGGAGCGTGCCCACGCCGCTCTGTCGGCCAGCGAGGCGGAGCTCCGGCTGCTGTCCGAGCTGGCCCCCGTCGGCATCGCCCGAACCGACCCGGCCGGCACGTCCAGCTTCGTCAACGAGCGGTGGTGCGTGCTCGGCAAGGGGCAGCCCGCCGGGTTCCTCGGGGAGTCCTGGCTGCGCGTGGTCCACCCGGCCGACACCGCCAGGGTGGCGCAGGAGTGGGCGACCGCGCGCGCCTCCGGCGTGGAGCTACGCGTCGACTGCCGGCTGCGACCCGGCGGCGGCCACGCCATCTGGGTGCATGCGGCGGTGGCTCCGCTGCCTGGGGACGACGGCCGGCCGGGCGGTTACCTGGTCGCGCTGACGAACGTGTCCGCGCGTAAGCGGGCCGAGGAGGAAAGGGCCAGGCTGCTCGCCGCCGAGAGAGCCGCCCGCCGTCACCTCGCCGACCAGACCCAGCGGCTGAACAGCCTCATCGCGGTGGCCATCCCCGGCATACTGGTCGCGGACGAGCACGACATCGTCGTCCAGCTCAACGCGAGCCTGTGTGACCTGCTGGGCATTGATGAGCCGCCCGAGCGGCTGACCGGCGCCAGCATCTACGAGCTGACCGGCGCGGTGGAGCGCACCTTCGCCGATCCGGCGGCGGTCCTGGAGCACATGGAGCGCCACCGGCAGGCCCGCCAGCGGGTGGCCGACGCGCGGTTCAGCTGCGCGGACGGCCGCACCGTGGACGTCGATTACTGGCCCGTCCGGGTCGGCGGGGAATACCGCGGGGACATCTGGCTGCTCTGGGACGTCTCCGAGCGGGTGGCGCGGGAAGAGGAGCGTGAGCGCGCGCTGGCCGCCGAGCTGGCCGCCCGGCGCGCCGCCGAGCAGGCCCAGGCCCAGCTGGCCGCGCAGAACGACAGGCTGCGCGAGCTGGACGACTTCAAGACGCAGTTCCTGGCGACCGTCTCGCACGAGCTGCGCGGGCCGTTGTCCTCTATCAGTTCCTACGCGGCGCTGATCAGCGACGACACACCCGAGCTGCCGGATCAGGCCCGCGAGTTCCTCAGCGTGATCGAGCGCAACTCCGACCGGGTGATCCAGCTCGTCGGCGACCTGCTGCTGCTCAGCCAGATCGAGGCCGGGGTCATCCCGCTGGAGCCGGCGCCGGCGGACGTCCCCGCGATGGTGGCGGAGGCGGTCGCCACGGCGGCACCCGCCGCCGCGCAGCGCGGGGTCGCGCTGGGGTCCGTGTCCGCCGACGGTCCGCCGCTGCGCGCCGATCGTTTCCGGCTGCTTCAGGTGATCGACAACCTGATCAACAACGCGATCAAGTTCACCGAGCCGGGCGGCCAGGTCAGGGTGACCGCGGTGCCGACGGGAAAAGGGCCGACCGGAGAGGGCTGGCGGCTCGACGTGACGGACTCCGGCACCGGAATCGCGCCGAAGGACCTGGACCACCTGTTTGAGCGGTTTTACCGCTCCGCCAGTGTCAAGACTGCCGGCCGTCCCGGTTCCGGGCTGGGCCTGTCGATCGTCAAGGAGATCATCGAGCTGCACGGCGGCCGCGTCGAGGTGTCCAGCGAGCTGGGGGAGGGGACGACCTTCAGCGTCTGCCTGCCGTCCGGCGGACCAGGGAGCTGACCGGTCAAGTCACCGGATAAGATCACCGCCGAGGCGAGGAGCGGGCCGGGTTCATGCTGGTGATCGACTGCACCGATCGTGAGCGGCTGGCCCGTTTCTGGGCCGCCGCCCTGGGCTATGAGCTTGAGCCAGTCCCGGCTGGCTTCGCCACCTGGGATGACTACTGGCGCGACATCAACTAGCGGCGGCCGGGCCGGCCGCCGCTCAGGTAACGGGCGGCGGCCTGCCCTCGGCGCTCGCGGCGAGTCCGTTGTCCCACGCGCATACGGCGCACGCATGGCGGAACGCCGAGCGGGCGAACTCCAGGGCGGCCGCGTGCGGATTCGGGCTGGAGCGGACGTCATCCCAGTCCAGGATGTACTCGCCGAGGACCCCGTCCCAGTGCGCGGCCGCCGGGGACAAGGTCATGTGCGCGAAGCCTTCCGGCGCCGGGTGCGCGTACGCGTAGAACGCCGCCTTGCCGTAACGCGCGTCACCAGGCCACCAGCCGACCGCGACCTCCTGCGCGTCCATCGCGTTGCGCATGATGAAGTCATCCGACGGCGGATTGGCCGGGGCCCCGGAGAATAGGCTGACCGCCAGGTCGAACGATCCCCACCACGCGTTGACCGGCGTCGAGCGCCCGCGGTAGGGGGCCCGGTACTCCGCCAGGACCAGCGCGGCCTGGGTCGCCGCGGCGAAGTAGCCGGCCACCTCGTCGGGGTCATAGTGCGCGTGCTGGTAGTCCTTGTCCAGCGGCACGCTCCACGGAACCTCCTGCGGCGTCAGGTTGATCTCCGCCGCGCCGCCCGCGCCGCCCAGGTCGTGCACGGCCGTCAGCACGTCCCGGGTGACGTCGGCGACCGCCCGGTGCGGGGTCAGCGCGATACGTTCGGCCCGGCCGCTGGTGTGCTCCACCACCGCCTCGTGGGATCGCAGGTCGAGCACCACGACCAGCGCCCCGGAACCATCCGGCGCGGGCAGCGGCGCCGTCTCCCACCCCCGCGCCGTCAGGCGCAGCGCCGCGTGCTGCAACTGCGGCTCGGGCGGGGCAAGCTTCGCCGCCAGCTTGCCCAGTAGCTGGGTGTGCGCATGCAGCGTGTCGCACGTCGCGCGCCACTGCTCGTAGGACAGCGTCGGCCAGTTCTTGGACATGAGCTGCAGATTATTCGACCAGCCCGCAGCACTCAACCAGCCACCAGCGGGCGTCGCGCCCAGGACGCCGGCCGCGGGCGGCATTTCCTGACATGCTGGCCCGGGTCGACTGAGATCTGTGCTGAGGGAGCATCGGTGTTGATTGAGCATCGGGGCGTTGCCCCGCAGGTCCATCCCAGCGCCTACGTGGCGCCCAACGCGGTCGTCTGCGGCGGGGCCCGCATCGGGCCGGATGCCCGCATCCTGTTCGGGGCCGTGCTGACCGCCGAGGATGGCGAGATCCGCGTCGGCGCTCGCAGCGTCGTGATGGAGAACGCGGTCGTGCGCGGCCGCGCCCGGCATCCCGCGGTCATCGGTGACGACGTCCTCGTTGGGCCGCATGCCCACCTCAACGGGGCGGCCGTCGGCGACGGAAGCTTCCTGGCGACGGGCGCCGCGCTGTTCCCCGGCTGCGTCGTGGGGGCGGGCAGCGAGGTGCGGATCCACGGCGTCGTACACGTCAACACGGTTCTGCTGCCGGGCACCGTGGTGCCGATCGGCTGGGTCGCCGTGGGAAACCCGGCGCAGCTGTTCCCCCCGGATCAGCATGAGCAGATCTGGGGCATTCAGGAGTCACTCGACTTCCCTGGCACCGTCTACGGCGTCAGCCGCGCGACCTCGGCGACCGACCGGATGTCCAGGCAAGCGCGCTGGTTCGCCGCGCACCGCAATGACCGCATCGTGGGGGAATCCGGCCCCGGAAACGACGCCTGATCCGTCAGCTGGGCCCTCGGAAGCCTTCAGCGGACACTCAGGCTGGCGACGGTAGATTGGGCGCATGGATGAGAACCGGGCCCGGCGGGTCACCGATGCGCTACGGGATCGCGGCATCGACGCGCACCTGGCGAAGTTGGGCATCGACGCCTACGCAGTGCGCGTTCGCGTCAGCGGCGGCCGCGAGGCGGTCTGGGGTGCCGAGGGCACGGCGAGCCTGGCGGCCGAGGTGCTGGCCGACGGTGACCTGGTCGGCTACGTTCCCGAGATCCCTGGCTCGGCGACCTTCGACGAGGCGGGAGTCGTCGACGCCATCGCGCGCGCCGACTACGACCAGCCCATCGGGCGCGAGCGGCCGGAAGCACCCCCGCCAGCCCCGGCGCTGCCCAGGGAGGGCGGGCTCTTCCGGCGCTTCCTCGACGGCTTCCGGTACGACTCGGAGTAAATTTTCCGGTACGACTCGGAGTAAATTCGGCGTCATAACTCCGCTGGACCGTCGATCCGGTGCGCCAGCGCCTCGACCCGGGCGTGCAGCTCGGCCACGTATCCCTCGGACTCGGGCTTCATCAGGACGCTGCGCACGATGCGGCCGGCCGCGGCATCGGTCGTGATGGCCGGGTGGCGGCGGGCGAACGCCTCGGCCGGCACCCGCATCGTGCTCACGAACACGGGCCGCTGCGCGCGGGTCATCCCGTCGGCCAGCAGCCGCGCGCTGCCCTCGTCGATCGCCGACAGCCGGTGCGCCGGAACTCCGGGCCCGGCCGTCAGCGGGAAGTAGCAGACGATGTCCAGCTCGGGCCGCTGGTACAGATCCAGCCGGCGGGAGTCCTCCAGCAGCCGCGCCCAGGCCAGCGCGGCCCGGCGGCAGGCCGCGAGGGCCTGGCCGAGGCCGGCGGCCGTGGGCGGCAGGAGCCGGAAGGTCAGCCACAGCGCGGCGGCCGCGGCGCCGGCCCGCGAGCATTCCAGGCTGATCTCGCCGAGGTGCAGCTCGCTGGAGGTGAAGTAGGTATAGGGGGAGTCGTGCAGGTAGAAGCGGCCCACCTCGGGGTCGGCGAACAGGACGGCCCCGCACCCGTAGGGCTGGAGCCCGTGCTTGTGCGGGTCGATCACCACCGAGTCACACTCGGCGATCGCCCGCCAGGGCGCCGGGTCCAGCCCGGCCGGGCCGTCCAGGCCGGCCAGCAGGGTGTAGAAGCCGCCGTAGGCCGCGTCGACGTGCACGCGCACCCCGTGCCTGCGGGCGACGGCGAGCACGCCGTGCACGGGGTCGATGGCGCCGAGCCCGGTCGTGCCGGCCGTCGCGACGACCGTGCCGACCTGGCCGCGGGCCAGCAGCGCGTCGAGCTCATCGAGGTCCAGCCGCCCGGCGGCGTCGACCCCGACGGCGGTTCCCGCGATGCCGAGGACGCCGCACATCCGGCCGTGCGTGTAGTGCGCCTCGGTGCTGTAGGCGATGCCCCGCCCCGGATGCAGCTCGCGGGCGACGAACAGGGCCTCCAGGTTGGCGATGGTCCCGCTGGTGGTCAGGTGGCCCAGGTGCTGCGCCATCCCGAACATCGCGGCCAGCTGCGCGATGACCTCCTTCTCCATCTGCGCCGTGGCCGGGCCGCCGTCCAGCGCGTGGTTGTTCGGGTTGATCAGCATCGCGGTGAGATAGCCGGCCACGGCGGCGGGGTGCGGCGGCTTGAGCATCTGGCCGGCGTAGGCGGGGTGGAAGAACGGGTAGTTGTCCCGCAGTCGCCCGGTGAACTCGCCGAACACGGCGGCGACCTGCTCGTCGCTGACCCGCAGCGACTCGTGCTGCTCAACGGGCCCGAAGCCCGCCTGCCAGTCGGCGATCGCGTCCAGGCCCGCGCCTAGCCAGCGCTGCAGATCCATACTTCATGATCCTGAAGCCTTTTGGGGGTGCGCACCCCCAAAAGGCTTCAGGATCATGGCCGGGACCGCGCAGGCCGGGGAGCAGCCCCGGGACCTGGTGTAGCCGCGTCGCTCAAGCGCCTGGGCGACCTGGGCCGCGACCACGCAGGGCCGCTGGCTGACGTCTAGCCAGCTGTACCGGAGGGTGATGACGCCGTCGGCCGCGGCGGCGTTGTCGCGGCGGACGTCGGTCCAGCGCAGGTCGCCGGGGTGGGCGGCGCGGCCGTCTAGCTCCACCGCGACGCCGTAATCGTCGTAGAGGACGTCCCGGTACTGGGTGCGGCGGCCGTGCCGGGCCCGGGCCTGCCGGGTGCCGCGCGGCAGGGCGTGCGGCCGCTCGACGTCCCGCAGGTAGCGGTGCTCCAGGCTGGAGTGCACGCCGTCCCAGTCTGGGGTCAGCGCCGTCGCCAGGTCAGCGCGCCAGCACATCCGGGTGCGCTGGGCCATCGCGTCGCGCAGCAGGGCCTGCGTGGTGAGCCGGCGTCCCAGGCCGCGGGTGATCCAGCCGTAGGCGTCATCGACGGTCGCCGCCGCGTCGGCCAGGTCGAGCACCGTCTCCTCGATCCGGGTCCGCGGTGGCGCGAGCGCGGGATGCAGTGCCTGGGCCGCGCGACCGGACCGGTGCAGGACCACTCCGGGGATCGGGCCGGCGCACCGGTCAATGGGGATCGTGACGTGGATGGGCACGCTCGGCCGGTCGGTCAGCGCGGCCAGCTCGGCCGCGGTCTGATAGCTCAGCATGGCGCCGGAGCCCGCGCGCAGCGCGGCCGCCCACAAGATGGCCCGGCGCCCCGGCGGGCCGGAGAACACGGCATAGACGCCGGCCTGCAGCCGCTGCCACTGTCCGGCAGCCAGCCGCCACCGGATGACCTCCCTGGTCAGCCCTCCGGCGAGGACCTGTGTGCTCGTCAGGATGCCGTCCTGAGACCAGGCCAGCTCGTGCAGCGGCTCAGGTAACTCGCTCGCCATGCCCCCCAGAATGGGCGGCAACACCGACATTCGGCTCATCGTGAAGTCTTTTGGGGGTCCGGACCCCCAAAAGACTTCACGATGAGCCGGGTCCCGCTCACTCGCCGGAGAAGTACCGCCGGGGAGTGTCGACCAGCGGACGAAGACATGTTCGTGCATGAGGGTGGTGCCCATGCTCGTCACGTCGATAAGGCCCCGGACGGTCTCGACCTGTGCCATGCCCTGACCGTAGCGTGGAGTCTTACCGGCCAGTAGGTACTCTGGTCCGGACTTCGCCTGGAGGCCGCACGATGGAATTCGCTTTTGACGCGCGTACCGAGGATCTTCGAGGGCAGCTGCTGTCCTTCATGGACGAGCAGGTCTACCCGGCCGAGAAGGTGTTCGCCGAGCAGGTGGACAAGCTGGCCGCCGAGGGCCGGATCTGGGAGCGCCCGCCCATCATCGACGAGCTGAAGGCGCGGGCCCGCAAGCGCGGCCTGTGGAACCTGTTCCTCACCCATCGCCCCGAGGGCGCCGGCCTCACGAACCTCCAGTACGCCCCGCTGGCGGAGATCACCGGGCACAGCCCGTCCCTCGCGCCGGAGGCGCTCAACTGCGCCGCGCCCGATACCGGCAACATGGAACTGCTGGCCGACTTCGGGAGCTCCCAGCAGCAGGAACGCTGGCTCAAGCCCCTGCTCGACGGCGAGATCCGGTCTGCCTTCTGCATGACGGAGCCGGACGTGGCCTCCTCCGACGCCACCAACATCGCGACCAGCATCGAGCGCGACGGCGACACCTACGTCATTAACGGCCGCAAGTGGTGGTCGTCCGGAGCAATGGACCCCCGCGCCCAGATCTTTATCGTCATGGGCAAGACGGATCCCGCGGCGCCCAGGCACCAGCAGCAGTCGATGATCCTGGTGCCCCGGAACACCCCCGGCGTGACCGTCCAGCGCGGCGTGCTCGTCTACGGCTTCACCGACGGCACGCACGGCGGGCACGCCGAAATCGAGTTCGACAACGTCCGGGTACCCGCCGAGAACCTGATCGCCGGCGAGGGAGACGGCTTCGCGATCGCGCAGGCCAGGCTCGGTCCCGGCCGGATCCACCACTGCATGCGGTTGATCGGCTCCGCCGAGCGCGCCCTTGAGCTCATGTGCCGGCGGGTCACCGACCGGGTCGCGTTCGGCAAGCCGCTGGCCGAGCAGGGTGTCATCCAGGACTGGATCGCGGAGTCGCGGGTACGGATCGAGTCGGCCCGGCTGCTGGTCCTCAAAACCGCCTGGCTCATGGACACCGCCGGCAACAAGGGCGCGCATACCGAGATCCAGGCCATCAAGATCGCGACGCCCAGGATGGCGCAATGGGTGATCGACAAGGCGATCCAGGCCCACGGCGCCGGCGGTATCAGCCAGGACTACCCGCTGGCCCACCTGTGGGCCAGCGCCCGCACGCTCCGGTTCGCGGACGGGCCGGACGAGGTGCACAAGCGCTCGCTCGCCCGGCGGGAACTGAGGAAGTACTCGCACTAACCGTGACCTAAACTGGGCCTACCGCGCGTTATCGCATCATCCGCAGCAGCAAGCAGGAGGTTTACATGTCAGACGGGCCGCAGGATGCTTCGGCAGGGACGCCGCGGGTCGCTCTCGTCACGGGGGGAGCGCGCGGCATTGGCGCGTCGACGGCCAGGCGGCTGGCCGCGGACGGCCTGACGGTCGCCGTGCTCGATCTCAAGGAGGGGGACAGCGCCGCGACCGTCGACGCGATCATCGCGGCCGGCGGCAAGGCGCTGGCCGTCGGCGCGGACGTCAGCGACAGCGATCAGGTCAAGGCGGCGGTGGATAAGGTCGCCACGGAACTCGGGCCGCCGGTGGTGCTGGTCAACAACGCCGGCGTGCTCCGCGACAACCTGCTGTTCAAGATGACCGATGACGACTGGGACACGGTCCTGGGCATCCACTTGCGGGGCTCGTTCCTGATGAGCAGGGCCTGCCAGAAGCACATGGTGGACCAGAAGTTCGGCCGGATCGTCAACCTGTCGTCCAGCTCAGCGCTGGGCAACCGCGGCCAGGCCAACTACTCGGCCGCCAAGGCCGGGCTGCAGGGCTTCACCAAGACGCTGGCCATCGAGCTGGGCCCGTTCGGGGTGACCGCCAACGCCGTCGCGCCCGGCTTCATCGCCACGGACATGACCGCCGCCACCGCGGCCCGGGTCAAGATGGACTTCGACGATTTCCAGAAGGCGGCCGCCGCGGCGAACCCGGTGCGCCGCATCGGACAGCCCGACGATGTCGCGCACGTGATCTCGTTCCTGGTCAGCGAGGGTGCCGGGTTCGTGTCGGGCCAGGTCATCTACGTGGCCGGCGGCCCGCTGTGCTAACCGGCGACCCAGCCGGGGGTGCCCGGGGGTCGTCCCCCGGGGCCAGCACCGAGGTGACCGCCGGGGACCTGCGCGGCCAGGTACGGGAGTTCCTGGCCGCGCACGATCCGGCGCAGCCCGACCGGCTGGAGTTCCTGCGGGCGCGCTTCGACGCCGGGCTGGCCTGGGTGCATTACCCGGCCGGGCTGGGCGGGCAGGGGCTGTCCCGCTCGCTCCAGCCGGTCGTGGACGACGAGTTCGCCGCCGCGGGAGCGCCGGGCAACCGGCCCGAGCGCAACGGCATCGGCCTGGGCATGGCCGCCCCGACGATCCTTGCCTACGGCAGCGCGGAGCAGGAGGAGCGCTGGCTGCGGCCGCTGTGGACCGGCGAGGAGGTCTGGTGCCAGCTCTTCAGCGAGCCGGGGGCCGGCTCCGACCTGGCCGGGCTCGCTACCCGGGCGGTGCGTGACGGCGACGACTGGGTCGTGAACGGGCAAAAGGTCTGGACATCGTCGGCGCATATCGCCAGCCGGGCCCTGCTGGTCACCCGGACCGACCCGGCCGTCCCCAAGCACAAGGGCATGACCTACTTCGCGGTGGACATGCGGGCGCCGGGGGTCGAGGTCAGGCCGCTGCGCCAGATCACGGGCGAGGCCGAGTTCAACGAGGTCTTCCTCACCGACGTGCGGATCCCCGATGCCGACCGGATCGGCGAGGTCGGCCAGGGCTGGCAGGTCTCCAACGCGACGCTCATGAACGAGCGGGTATCGATCGGCGGCGGCGCCGCTGCGCGCGAGGGCGGCATGATCGGCCAGGCGGCCCGGACCTGGCGCGAGCACCCGGAGCTGCGCACGCCCGGCCTGCACGACCGGATCCTCCGGCTGTGGACCGAGGCAGAGGTGGCCCGGCTCGCCGGCAGCCGGCTCCGCCAGCAGCTCGCGGTCGGCCAGCCTGGCCCGGAAGGGTCGGCGGCCAAGCTGGTGTTCGCCCGGCTGAACCAGGACATCACCGAGTTCGAGGTGGAACTGGCCGGCGCCGACGGGCTGCGTTATGCGGACTGGTCCCTGCGCCGGCCGGAGACGACCAACTTCTATGGCCGCGAGTCCGGATACCGCTTCCTGCGGTCGAAGGGCAACTCGATCGAGGGCGGGACCTCGGAGATCCTGCGCAACATCATCGCCGAGCGGGTGCTCGGGCTGCCCACCGAGGTCAGGGTGGACAAGGACGTGCCATGGAAGGACCTGCCGCGATGAGCCAGGCAACCCAGACTCCGCCCTCGGCTACGCCGCCGGGCCAGTCCGCCGGCCCCGCGGCGGGCCCCGACCTGCTGTATGGCGAGGACGAGACCGACCTGCGCGGCGCCGTGCGCTCGCTGCTGGAGGACCGGGCGCAATGGCGCGACGTCCTGGCCAGGACCGAGACCGGTCAGACCTACGACACCGGCCTCTGGCGGACGCTGGCGGCCGAGGTCGGCTGCGCAGGCCTGCTGGTGCCCGAGTCCCAGGGCGGCGCGGGCGCGTCCTACCGGGAGGCGGCGGTGGTGGCCGAGGAGCTCGGCCGGGCCGCGGCCGCCGTTCCGTTCCTGGGCAGTGCCGTGGTGGCGACGACGGCGCTGCTGGCGGCCGGGCACGATGAGCTGCTGGCGGAGGTCGCCAGCGGGATGGTGACCGCCGCGCTCGCCGTCCCGTTCGCCGTCGGCGGTTTCGCCACGGCTCCGTTTGCGACTGGATCCGGCTCGCGGCAGGTTCCGACGGTCCGCCTGGACGGCGGCGGCGCGGGTGACGCGGCCGGGACCTACCGGCTGACCGGCTCGGTGGCCGGGGTGGCCGACGCCCTGACCGCTGACGTGCTGCTCGTCCCGGCCGACGGCGTGCCCTACGGGTTGTACGCCGTGCGCGCCGACGAGGCCAGGATGACCAGGACCCCGGTCGTCTCGCTGGACATGACCCGACAGCTGTGCGACCTGACCCTGGACAACGTCCCGGCCCGGCGGGTCGCGGTAGGCGACGGCGCCGCGCAGGCGGTCGCCGCGGCCCTCACCGCCGGCGCCGGGATCCTCGCCTCCGAGCAGCTCGGCATCGCCGACCGGTGCCTCGAGCTGACCGTCGCCTACGTCAAGGAGCGGCGCCAGTTCGCTCGGCCGATCGGGTCGTTCCAGGCGATCAAGCACCGGCTCGCCGACCTGTGGGTGGCCGTCATCCAGGCGCGCGCGGCGGCCAGGTACGCGGCAAACTGCCTGGCCACCGGCGACCCGGACACCCTGGTGGCCGTGGCACTGGCCAAGGCGACCTGCTCCGACGTGGCGGTCAAGGCCGGCCAGGAGACCGTGCAGCTGCACGGCGGGATCGGCTTCACCTGGGAGCATCCGGCGCACCTGTACCTCAAGCGCGCCAAGGCCGACTCGATCGGCTTCGGCACGGCCGACGCGCACCGCGCGTCGCTGGCCGAGTTGGCCGACCTGCCGCCCGCCGGGGCCGACGGGGCGTAGCGCGCCAGCCGACATCTCACCCGGAGGCGGGGCAGCGCAGGAGGCGGGGCCATGCAGAAGGTAGCCGGAGCGGGCGTAGTGGTCACCGGCGGCGGCAGCGGCATCGGTGCCGCCCTGGCCCGCCGGTTCGCCGCCGAGGGCGCGCGCGTCGTCATTAACGACATCAACGCCGGCACGGCGGCCGCCGTGGCTGCCGCCTGCGGTGCCGTGTCCGTTCCCGGTGACGCGGCCAGCGAGGCGGGCGTCGCCGCGCTGATCGCCGCCGCCCGCGCTGAGCTCGGCGAGATCGACCTGTACTGCGCGAATGCCGGGATCGCCCGCACCGGCGGCCCGGCGGCTCCCGAGGCCGACTGGGACGCTTCCTGGCAGGTCAACGTGATGGCGCACGTCCGCGCGGCCCGGCTGCTGACCGGTCCCTGGCTCGACCGGGGGAGCGGCCACCTGATCTGTACCGTGTCGGCGGCCGGGCTGCTGTCCATGGTGGGATCGGCGCCGTA
>Ga0066790_10000131_pt1 | contig 23346 bp, 19 predicted proteins | sample OrgsoiDNA2013050_FD_70963 | JGI IMG/M metagenome (GOLD analysis project Ga0066790, IMG submission 70963) | Permafrost soil microbial communities from the Arctic, to analyse light accelerated degradation of dissolved organic matter (DOM) -... | ecosystem: Environmental > Terrestrial > Soil >...
CGGTCCGCGGGCAGCAGGGCCAGCGCCGGGCCGCCGGCTCCCTGGCCGAGCAGCACCGAGACGGTGGGCCCCCGGTGGGTGAGGAGACCTGCCAGGCAGCAGGCGATCTCCCGGGCCAGGCCGTCCTCCTCCGCCTGCGGAGACAGTTCGGCACCCGGCGTGTCGATCACGGTGATCAGGGGCAGCCGCAGTTCGGCGGCCAGCCGGATCCCCCGCTGGGCCAGGCGCAGCCCGGCGGGACCGGGCGGCGACTGCCGGCGGTCCTGGCCGATGACCACGCACGGGTAGCCGCCGATGCGCGCCAGGGCGAGGATCATCCCGGTCTGCCGCAGCGGTCCCGTTTGCAGCGGTCCCGTTTGCAGCGGAACGGTGTCGGTGGCGGCCGCCTGGAGCAGGTCGGCGGTGCCGGGCCGGTCGGCCGCGCGGGTGCGCAGGACCGATTTCCACGCCGGGCCGCCGGTCACGCCGGGGGACTCCGGAGCCGGGGCGGCCGGGCGCGGTGCGGGGGTGAGCGCGGTGAGCAGGCGGTCCAGGAACGCGGCCAGGTCGCCTGGCGCGACGACGGCGTCGACCAGTCCGTGGGCGTACAGGTTCTCGGCGGTCTGAACGTCCTCAGGGAAAGGGGCGCCGTGCAGGCCCTGGTAGACCCGCGGGCCGAGAAAGCCGATCATCGCCCCGGGCTCGGCGATCGTCAGGTGCCCTAGGGACGCCCAGGAGGCGAACACCCCGCCGGTGGTGGGGTGCCGCAGATAGGCGACGTACGGCAGGTGCGCGGCCTTGTGCGCGGCGACCGCCGCGGTGATCTTCACCATCTGGAGGAAGGCGACCGTGCCCTCCTGCATCCGGGTGCCGCCCGAGGCGGGCAGGGAGATCATCGGGAGGCGTTCCGCGGTGGCGCGCTCGACCGCGCGTGCCAGGCGCTCCCCGGCGGCCACACCGATCGACCCGCCCAGGAACGCGAACTCAGTCGCCGCCACGGCCACGCGGCGCCCGCCGATCAGGCCCGTCCCGGTGATGACCGACTCGTCCAGCCCGGTCTTCTCCCGCGCCCGGGCCAGGTCCGCCTCGTAGGGCGCGTAGCCGGTCCCGGGCCGCCCGCCGGCCGGGCGGTCGGGCGGCACACCGGCCGGCCCGTCAGGTCGCACGTCGTCCACGTCATCCCACGAGCGGAACGTCCCGGGATCCAGCAGCGCGGCGAGCAGATCACGTGCGTTCATGCCCCCAGGCCTATCGCACAGCGGCGCGGGCGCGCGAGGGAGACGCGAGGGAGGCGCGGGGGGAGAGCGGCGTCCGCGGCTGGCCGGCGGGCGTCAGCGTCCCGCTGAAGTGCCAACCCGCTGGCTGAACGGCACGGTGACAGTGACGGAATCGGCGAACCAGTGGGCACCTTGCGGGTAAAACGGAGCGCCGCAGACACCCTGCAGATAGTGCATTTCGGCTCCTGCGCCAAGGAACTGATTGTTGTTGTAAAAACCGAATATGTCCCTGACGATGTATGTAATAGTTCCTGTGTAAAGGCCGTTCTGCTGGTGTCCGCGGCCGGTGATGTCCAGGCCCTGGGTGCCGCCGAATGCCGCCTGCAGGGCGAAGCTGGCGCCGAGGCCGGAAAAGTCCGGATTGTATGTCACTGCGGTGACATCCGCGTTCTGCCTGCCGGCGTCGAGAAGGTGCTTCGCCTGTTTCTGGACGGTTTTATCCAGTGCCTGGAAGATGGAACTTTGCTGCACAGCGCGGGACAGGACGGACCCGTCGGGCCGGTCAATGGGCGTGCCGCTGCCGCCGAGGAAGTGGAGCAGGAAGGCGCTGCCGTCCGGCGCACCCAGGCTCGCGAACAAGTGGGCCGCCATGATGCCGTCGCCGCGGTCGCGGGCCGCCTGCTGCGGGAGGCACTGGGCGGCCAGTTTGCTGCTTCCCACGGCGAACTCTGAGTTCGGGTCCGGTGGCACCGGCGGTTCCGGCAGCGCCCTTCGCCCCGTTATCGTGAAACCGCACTGGCCGCCGTCGTTGCCGGGTCCTTCCGACCCGCCCGGCTCGCCGGCGGGGATGCACGTCGCTGACGGGCCGTGCGTGGCGTGAGCGCTGCGGGACGCGGTTGCGTCCCGCAGCGCTCCGGGCCACCGTGCATGGGGCGCGGCCTGCGCGGCTTCCGCGGCCGACGGCAGCGTTATACCGCCCAGGCAGGCCAGCAGGGCGAAAGCACATGAAGCACCACGGAATTCCGTTGACAGCCGCATTATTCTCCTAATGCCAAATGCCGGATTTATGCAGTCACCAGGACTCCTTTTTGGCCCTAATGGCGCATAAACGACATCCGCCAAGAATGTACGCGAAAATGTTAGGGGGCTGACCTGCTACGCCGGTCATTCTATAGCGCGAACGAGGCGGGCAGGCCCTGCGGCTAGCCAAATTTTAATCGCTATAGAAACTGCAGAAATAGACCGCCTGCAACCTCCGCTCTGGTAATCGGCGGCTGCCGTCTTGTGCGGACACCAATCTGCGCACGAGTTGCGCTCCGCGGGCACGCCGACCCTGGTATCGCGCTCGGCTATACGCCGTAGACATGCATCTCGAGGGGGGCGGCCTGGTGTGCGACGCGCTGGCGTACTCGCCTGGATCTGCCGCGGCGGATGATCACCGGGAGTGCGAGGGCAGAATGGAAGCCATGACTGAGCCCACGAGCCGCGCGGCGGAGATTGCCTGGCACGAGTCCGGCAAATACTCCGACATCCGGTACGAGACCACCGGCGACGGCATCGCCAAGATCACCATCTGCCGTCCCGAGGTGCACAACGCGTTCCGGCCGCAGACCCTCATCGAGATATCGCACGCCCTGAACGCGGCACGTGAGGACGAGTCAGCCGGCGTCATCATCCTGACCGGCGAAGGCGGCCAGGCCTTCTGCTCCGGTGGTGACCAGCGGGTGCGCGGCGACAGTGGTTACCAGGCGGACGAGAACAGCACGGGCCGCTTCCACGTCACCGACCTGCACGTGCAGATGAGGCGCACGCCTAAGCCGATCGTGGCCATGGTGGCCGGCTGGGCCATCGGCGGGGGCCAGGTGCTGCAACTGGTATGTGACCTGGCCATCGCCGCCGACAACGCGCGGTTCGGGCAGGTGGGGCCGAGAGTCGGTTCCTTCGACGGCGGATTCGGCGCCTCCTTGCTCACGCAGGTCGTGGGAGCGCGCAAGGCCAAGGAAATATGGTTCCTGTGCCGCCAGTACGACGCGCAGCAGGCCCTGGACATGGGCCTGGTCAACACCGTGGTCCCGCTGGCCGACCTAGAGCAGGAAACCGTGAAGTGGTGCCGCGAGATGCTGGCTCTCTCGCCGTTCGCGCTGCGCCTGATGAAGGCGAGCTTTCACGCGGCCGAGGACGGCTACGCGGGTATTCAGCAACTCGCCCACGATGCCAACCTGCTGTTCTACGGATCTGAGGAGGCCCAGGAGGGCCGCGAGGCCTTCAAGGCCAAGCGCGCCCCCGACTTCGGCCGGTTCCCGCACCGCGCCTAGTCCAGGTCAAGTTCCCGGCGGGTGTATTGAATAGCCCTTCTCCGCCTCCATTCCCTGTGGAAAGCTGAACTCTCAGGTCTTTTTTGGGGGGCATATGGCCAGCAGGCGGCACCGGCTCGACCCGGTGGGGCCATTCGGCAACCCGGACGGGTCACGGGCCGACATAGAAGACCTGGTCAGCGAATTCGTCGACTTCGGAGGTAACCCGGCCTACGGCCACCTGGCCACCCGTGCGAACGACTCCAAGGTGCGGGTCATCGTCGGGAAACTGGGGGCAGGTAAGACCGTCTACCTGCGACGGCTTCAGGACTTCCAGGCTCACCAGGATTCGGTATATTCCGACGCGCCGCAGCAGAGCCTGCCCAAGACAGAAGTCATCGTCAAGGCGTGCCAGTGGTTCTCCGATCGGGTCCTGGTGGAGAAGTGGATGCAGATCTGGGACCGCGCGATCATGCGATCACTCGCCTCCCACCTGCTGCGCCGTCCTGAATTGCGGCAGCAACTGCACGATGAGCAGATTGCCGAGCTTGAAGAGTCCTATGTCCGCCTCATCGGCGCCGACTTCCGCCGTCCCCGTTCGATCTACAGCCAGGTGCGGGACATCATCAACGAGCGGCAGACGGCCCACCAGCTGTCCACGTACCTCGATGATCCGCTCTGGGATGATCTTGAGGACCTGCTGGGCGAGGTGGTCGGCCAGTGCAAGCCCATCTACTTCTACCTCGACGCGGTGGACGAGGAGTTCAGCCACGCGCCGATGTACTGGCTGAAATGCCAGGAGGGGCTCTTCTATCAGGTCATGCGGCTGCTCCGCGATCACCGGCTGGGTGGCCGGCTGCATGTTGTCGTCTGCATCCGCGACATCGTGATGTCATCGGTCTACCGGTCAGAACACGCGCCGCGTTATTACAACGAACCGCATATCCGGGTCCTCACCTGGGATCGGGGATCGCTGCTCTACCTGCTGGAGCACAAGCTGCGGCGGTTGCCGCCGTCGCTGCTGATGCGCCGCTCCATCGACGGCGGCACGACGATCCGCGACTGGCTGGGGACCAACGGCGACTGGCCGGGTCCCGACGGCGGCGAGACGATCGACAACTACCTGCTGAGCCACACGCGGCTGATCCCGCGCGACATCATCTCACTCGGCAATGAACTGTCCGAAGAGGTGCTGCGGCAGAAGCAGGCCGGTGCCGCGGGCCTGCCGCCGGAGGTCCTGCAGAGCGTGGTCCGGCGCTGCGCCAAGCGCTTCGGGGACTCCCAGCTGGCCCAGTGCGCGAATCAGGTCTCCTCTGACCTCATGCCGAAGAACGCCGCGATGCAGAACTACTCCGAGGTGTTCACCAGCACGCAGGCCTACATCACCGGCGTGCAGGAGGACATCCGCAGTTTCGTGCGGATGATCGGCGTCGACCGCTTCCCGCGGGCGGACCTTCAGAGCCTGCAGGATCTGGCCGATCAGCACTTTGAAAAGGCGACCGACCTCGCCTCGGTCCTCTGGCAGAACGGCCTGCTGGGCTACGCCGACGAGACGGGGCGGCGCCGCTTCTATTCTCTGGGTGACGTCGAGCAATTTCATCTGCCACCGGAAGTGGATACGTATGTGCTGCATCCGTGCCTGGTGCACTCGGTCGGCGGGATCCGGCAAACCGGGATCGGGGCTGGCGGGAGCGGGAGACCATAGGTGAGTGCGGTCCGGGTCCTGGAGTACTCGAGCTGGAACGAGTTCAAGCGGGATCTCCTCACCGAACTGTTCGGCGACGGCGTCTACAAGCCCGGTCTTTACCTCTTCCGGGGGATGGGCAACGCCGACTGGAGCCTGGCGTCAGCTTTCGACCGGCGTTTCGGAACGTTGCCCCATGACCAGCGACTGCGGCTGTGGGAAGAGCTGATCGGCCACTGGCGGCGCAGTTGCCAGGAGAACGGCGTGCCCGATTCCGTCGTACGCGACGATCAGCAACTCTGGGCCCTCGGGCAGCACCATGGCCTGCCGACGCGCTTGCTCGACTGGAGCACCAGCCCGTATGTCGCCGCGTTCTTCGCCTTCTACTACTGGGTGCTCCGGCTGCCCCAGGAGTACGGCCACGTGGTGATCTGGGCCCTGCATCTGGACAATCCGGTCTGGTCCGGGGAGATGGGAGTCGAAGTCGTCACCCCGCCGGCGCTGGAAAACCTCCGGCTGCGCAATCAGGGCGGCAAGTTCACCCTTTCCCGTACCCCCTTCGCGTCTCTGCAGGAGTACGTCGAGCAGTCGGCGACCGGCCTCGCCCTGACCAAGATCGTGCTGCCCGCCCGGGAAGCGGTGCGGGCGCTGCCGGACCTGGATGCGATGGGCATCAACAATTACCGTCTGTTCCCGGACCTGACGGGTCTCGCCGAGATGACGACCATGCGGCTGCTCCTGGGACTGGCGGCGGGCGCCGGTGAAGGGGAGTGGCCGCAGGTGCCCGCGTCCGGGTCGCTGCGGCTGACGGGTCCGGTGCATGCCCACCACCAGTCCCGCATCTGACCGCCAGTACGTCTCGTCGCGGTACGAGAGGTTCAGGCTGCATACCCGGCGGAACATCTCGAAGGCGGCCGTCTCCGGTGTCAGCGTGGCCGGAATTCTGGCGGGTTTTCTGTCGGCCACGGGCACGGTCTGGCCGCTTCTTGCTTATCTCGCGGTGATCGCGGCCGTCGGCGTCCTCGTCCTCGTCCTGCTGAGCGTGCCCGGCGGCGCAGCCGGGTATGTGATGTTGTGGCTGCGCCGCCAGCAGCGTTCTCAATTGCCCGGAAGGCCCCAGCAGCTGGAGCTCGTGTCCTCGGGGGTTCGCCGCGGTGGCGCAAATTTTGTACTCGCCAACCGGTGCGATGATCCGGTATACGGCGCGGGCCTGCGGGCATTGCTGGGGGATTCTCAGCCGATGATCATCATGCCGAGCAATCCGCGGGACGTGGGAAAGCCGCACGAGCTGCTGTATCCACTGTACGTGAGCGGCCGTTCGCGGTCGCACGTCCAGCTGGACGTGCGACCGGCCGGCATCCCCCTGCCCGTCCTGAGCTTCGAGCGTGAGCTTCCCGAAGGAGCGCAGGATCCGGACCACACGCTGGCCATCCGGGATCTCGTCTACGTCCCGGAGCTGGTGCTGGCGCTGCAGGAAGCGGGGGCGTGCCTCGGGACGCCGTTGACCTGGCCGGAGCACTGCGTTGATCCGCAGATGATCGCGTCACGGGATGTGATAGTTATCGGCGGCCCCGATACGAACTTCTGGCATGCCGCGCTGTTCGAGGCCGTTGCGCGTGAATTCGACGTCCCGGGGAGCTCCATTCCATTGGCCGTGAGCCTGCGTGAGCTCCGGAACGGCTCCCCGGTGTACGGCTCGAGGTCGATGCTGGTGCACCTTCATGCCCCGGCCGACCTGCCGCAGCCCGAAGATGGCCTCCTGGAAATGGATGAACGGCTGTTTCCGACGTTCGGCATGACCATGGCGTGCCGCAACCCGTTCGCCGCGGCCGTCGGCGTATCGCGCTGGTGCGTCTTCGTGGCCGGGACCAGGAGCCTCGGTACCAGCGGTGCTGTTCTGGGCCTGGCCGCCATGCTGAGGCAGATGCGAAGCGATCCCGGTCTGAACTTCAGCAGTACGGTACCGACCGCCCGTGACGGCGTGCAGGCCCAGGTCTCCGCGGTCCTGTTCAGGACCAGCCAGGTTGAGCAGGCCATGCTGCGGCGCGACGGCACCCTGCTGAACCGCCAGCGGCACACGCTCCCGCCGGTCGGGCCCGATCCCGGGTACAGCGACACCTACCTGCCGACGAAGGTCGAATTCCTGCACTACGACGGTGTGCGGTCGGCCTGGCGTCCGCTGTGCGCCGTCCCAGAGGCCTGACCACCTGCGCCAGCAGCCACCCGCCCTGAGGTAGGCCAGGAGTGGGGCAGGCGCGGGCCTGTTCAGGCCGAGGAGGCTTTGGTCAGAGCTAGCCGCTGACTGGGCTTCCCGGCTGTGGACGTCGCTGAAGATCGTGACCGGCGTCGCCGACGGCACCACCAACGTGCAGGTCTCCGCCGACCGGCTATCCCTGGGCCGGCTGCCGGTGGCCAGCATCACCGGTCCGGACGGCCGGCCGTTCACCCACACGGTCACCGCGGTTATGCTGCAGCCGGCCCTGAGCGAGCTCGAGCGCAGCCGGGAGGGAATCCGGCGTGAGATGGCCATCCGGTACGCCGGGGCCAGCCAGCTGAACCAGATACAGCAGTTCGCGGCGGACGGCACCGCGCGGCTGGGCATCGTGGCGGCGGGCAAGACGTATCTGGACCTGCGTCATGCGCTGGCGACGCTGGGGCTGGACGACGCCGAGCTCGGGCGCCGTCCTCTACAACTCGGCCGTGGCCATGACCGGCGGCCAGGAACCTGCCGGTGGCATGCCCGTTGAGTCGATGGCCCGTCAGTTGCTCGCCGAGGGGGTGGCGCGGGTCCTCGTCACCACCGAGGACCCGGGCCGGTACCGCGGCCGTGACCTGCCGCGAGGTGTGCAGGTGTGGCCACGCATGCGTCTGGTGGAGGCCCAGGAGACGCTCGCCGCGATCAAGGGCGTGACCGTGCTGATCCACGATCAGATGTGCGCGACGGAACTGCGGCGCAAGCGCAAGCGCGGCCTGGCCGCCGTGCCCCGGGAGCGTGTCATGATCAATGAGCGCATCTGCGAAGGCTGCGGTGATTGCGGCCACACGTCCAACTGCCTGTCGGTCCAGCCCGTCGAGACCGAATTCGGGCGCAAGACGAAGATCGACCAATCCTCCTGCAACGTCGACCTGTCGTGCCTGGCCGGGGACTGCCCGTCGTTTGTCACGGTCAAACTGCCCAAGGAGCCGGCCCGCGGGCGAGTACGCGGACGAGTACGCGGGCGAGTACGCGGACGAGTACACGGGCGGGTACGCTGAGGGCAGCCGGGCGAGTGGCTGCCCTCAGCGGTGACCTGCCGGACCCGGTGATCCGCGCCGATCCCGCGGCCAGGCCGCACGTGACCCGGGTCGCCGGCATCGGCGGCACGGGCGTGGTCACGGTTTCGGCGATCCTCAGTGCCGCGGCGGCGTTCGCTGGGTACGACGTCGCCGCCCTGGACCAGACCGGCCTGGCGCAGAAGGGCGGCGCGGTCATCTCCGATGTGATCATCGGCGGTCCGGCCGGGCGCGGCAACGGGCTGGCCGCGGGTGAATGCGACCTCTACGTCGGGTGCGACCTGCTCGTCGCGGCCGAGGACGCCAACCTCACGGTGACGGACCCGGACCGGACGGTGGCGGTGGTGTCCACGGATGTGGTCCCGACGGGCGCGATGGTCACCGACGCCCGGTCACCCTTCCCTGAGGTCAGTACGCTGACCCAGCGGATCCGGATGGCGACCAGGTCCGCCGACGCGGTGTTCGCCGAAGCCAGGCGGACCTGCACGGCGCTGTTCGGATCGGACCATTTCGCCAACGTCTTCCTGCTCGGCTGTGCCTTCCAGGGCGGCAACCTGCCGCTGCCCGGGTCCGCGATCGAGGCGGCCATCACCGCGAACGGCGTGGCCGTGCCGGCCAACCTGGACGCGTTCCGCCGCGGCCGCCAGGCCGTCTGCGACCCCGGCGGCCTGGCTGAAGCACTCCGTGTCGCCCGCGTCCTCGCCGGCGGCAAGGACGCGGGCCGCCCGCGCCCGGCGCCGGGCCCGGCCGTGCAGGACGTGATCGGGCTGGTCGGCGCGGCACCCGGATCGGACCTGGAACGGCTGGCCGCGGACCGGGTCCGGGACCTCGTCGCCTACCAGGACCTCGGCTACGCCCGGCGCTACGCCCGCACCGTGGCCCGGGTCCACCAGCGCGAGCAAGCCGTGTGCCCGGGCCAGACCGAGCTCACCGAGGTGGTGGCGCGTTATCTGTACAAGCTGATGGCCTACAAGGACGAATACGAGGTGGCCCGGCTTGCCCTTTCCGCCGAAGCCGGCGCCGCGGTCGCCGACGAGTTCGGGCCCGGTGCGCGTGTCTCCTACCGCCTGCACCCGCCGGTCCTCCGGGCCCTGGGAGTGAAGCGCAAGCTGAGCCTCGGCCCCTGGTTCCGCCCGGCGTTCGCCGTGCTGCGCCCGGCGCGGCGACTGCGCGGCACGGCCCTGGACCCGTTCGGGCACACCGAGGTCCGCCGGACCGAGCGGGCCCTCGTCGGCGAGTACCTGGAGTCCGTGGACCTCATCCTGGACGCGCTGAGCGAGGGCACGCACGAGCGCTGCGTCGAGATTGCGGCGCTGCCGGACCAGATCCGCGGCTACGAGCAGATCAAGATGACCGCGGTCGCCCACTACCGGGAAAGCCGGGCCGAGCTGAGCAAGTCCCTGGCCACCATGACCGCCGCGGCGCCGTAGCCGGGCCGGATCGCCCGGGGAAAGGTGACGGACGCCGGACCGGCCACTGGCGCCGATCCGGAATCCCCGCCGCAGGCCGTTCGACGAGGCAGTACACCGCGACCGCTGGTTACAGATCGGCGGAGTGGCGGGTGCGACGCTGGTCCCGCGTACTGTCATGCGTGCCGCGGAGCGGGCGAATCATCCCACGACCGGGCAGGCGACGGGCATGGGGACCTTGCGCACTTCGAACAGAGTCCGGTCATCGCCGATTCCCCTGTCCGGTTGATCTTCGGGCGCCTGGCCGCGCTGCGCAGGCCCCGGCGGCTGCTGCCCGCGGGACTGCTGCCCGCGGGACCGCTGCTGGTGCCGTGCGTCGAACATCGCGAGCCCAAAGGCCAGCCACAGTATGAAATAGAAGCCTGAGAGAGAGGCGAAAATGCTCCAGGCGTTGGGATCGTCGGGGAGGAATCCGAAAAAGACGGCTGGCGGTATGAACCCGCACACCGCCCACGTGAGCGCCAGGTTCTTCGTCGGCCGCAGGACGCGGGGCGTGCCGGGCCGGCCCCGCCGGGCTTCGGCCAGCCCGGCGGGAAGGTCGGCGGTGAGCGCGGCCAGTTCCGCATAGGTCCGCGAGGCGAACGCCCGGCCCACCCGCAGGTCGAACTCGTCCCGGGTCAGCCGGCCCTGCACAAACGCGGCCTTGAGCGTGCCGATCACTTGCTCGCGGTCGGCGTGACTAGCCCTGAGGTGGCCACGGCCCGCAGCGGCTGCTGCCATCTCATCTCCCGGCCCTGCCATCATCGGCGCCTCCCCACGACGAGCGCAATGAAAGCAAGCGTAACGCGGCTGCCCCTCGGCAGGCCATCCTCCAAGAGCCACTGACCCCTTGCCATGTCAAGGCGAGCGATGCCCGGGTAAGCCCGGGAGCGCGGTAAGCGTCCAGGCGACCACTGGGCCCGGCCTGCTGAGCACGTGCACCATCTGATCACCGACACCGTGTTGGCGAAGTAGTTGGCCACGTAGGCCGTGTGGGCGCCGAGGTCCACCGCTACCCCCAGCGGTTGTGCGCCCACATGGATGGTGGCCGTTACCGTGCTGGTGGCCTCGTTGATCACCGACACCGTGTCATCGGAGTAGTTGGTGACGAAGACGGTGCGGGCCGCGGGATCCACCGCCACCCCTCCCGGGTGGCCGCCCACGCCGATGGTGCGGATCACCGTGCCGGTGGCCTCGTTGATCACCGACACCGTGTTATCGGAGTAGTTGGTGACGAAGACGGTGCGGGCCGCGGGGTTCACCGCCACCCCTTCCGGGTGGCCGCCCACGCTGATGGTGCGGGTCACGGTCATGGTGCCCTCGTTGATCACCGACACCGTGTTGTTGCCGACGTTGGTCACGTAGACGGTGCGGGCCGCGGGATCCACCGCCACCGCGGTCGGGTATGAGCCCACGCGGATGGTGCGGGTCACGGTCATGGTGGCCGCGTTGATCACCGATACCGTGCCATTGGTGGAGCTGGTCACGTAGACGGTGTGGGCCGCGGGATCCACCGCCACCCCGATCGGGCCTGGCCCCACGCGCATGGTGCAGGTCACGGTCATGGTGGCCGCGTTGATCATCGACACCGTGCCATCGCCGTCGTTGGTCACGTACACGGTGCGGGCCGCGGGATCCACCGCCACCGCCTCCGGGTATGAGCCCACGCGGATGGTGCGGATCACGGTGCTGGTGGCCTCGTCGATCACCGACACCGTGCTGCTGCCGACGTTGGCCACGTAGACGGCATGGGTGGCGGGATCCACCGCGCTCGCGGCCGGGCCGTAACCGACGGGGATGGTGCGGGCCGGCCGGTATCGAACCGCCGCCGACGCGTGCGCCGCAGTCACCAGCGGCATTCCTCCCACCACCACCGCCACCACGGCGGCGCACCACCCGCGCGCGGAAAACCACCCACGAAACCCTGTGACGCTGCGAACGCCCCCCGGTACGCGCATAACCTCTCCCTCTGTCCTTCGCCCCGGGCCCAGCGGATATGGCCGGGCCCGCTCATGTGCCATTCCTAACTTAAGGTAACAGAAGATCACGCTACGTAACCAGAATGCGCGCGCCCTCGCATTGAAAGCTGCCGGCCGGCCCGGAGGAAGGCTGCGCGCATACCAGGCAGGCTGACGGAGCCACTTGGTCCCCAGCTGAGGGTGAGCTAGCCGATGATTATGCCGACTAGCTGCGGAAACTGAGTCGGGACGGCGGGATTTGAACCCGCGACAGGCTAGACCGTAGGCACTGCACCGGCCACCAGAGACATGAGAGGCTCGGCCAGGAAATCATCGTCAGCTGCGTCTAGCCACTGCACTAGGACATTGATATTCGGGAGGGCCAGCGGCCCATCAGGCCAACCATGCCGCAGAGACCGCCGACGGCAATCAGTGCAGCGGCCCCGGCGCCATTGCTTCCCACGAACGACGCGGTACCACCCGCCAGCCAGGAGGCGAGGCCTACCATGGTCAGCGTAACCCGATGCTTTCTGCCCATCAGGCGGGCGGACACTGCAGCCGACCGCTGATAGCGCACCTGCTCCATCAGCGGGTCAGGCCGTAGCGCTTGAGACTGGCCGCCATGCTGGCGATGCCGTCAGCGAGGTCCGCGACATCGTCAATCGCCGCGGTCGATGGTTCCTCGTCGGAGATCTCGCCGAACTCGTGGGCCGCGTTCGGGCCGAGACCGCGGGTCACGAACCGGATGTTCTCCCCTTTCATCTGCGCGACCCGGTCGAGCACAATGGCACGGTCCGGGCCGAGGTCGCCGTCGCCGAACACCGCGACGACGCGGTCACCGGTGAAGCCGTCCAGGACCTGGTGGCACCGGGCCAGCGCGGGAAGCAGGTTGGTGCCGCCGCAGATGTGCGCCCCGTCGAGCACCGCCGTTGCCGCCCGGCCGTCGGGCGTCGGCTTGGCCAGGGCGGTCACGCCGGTGTCCCAGAGGATGACACCGACCTTGTAGTGGGCGGCGATCGCCTCGGTGACGAATTGCCTGGCGCCGCGCACCGCTTCGATGAGCGGTGTACCGCTCATCGAGCCGCTCACGTCGATGCAGAGCATCACCGTGCCGCCGAAGCGGCCCTGGACGGCCCGCACGTGCGGGCCTGGCGGGATCTGGGTGAGTCCTGGAGCGCTGAACGGGCGTCGTATCCACGTGGTCATCTGTGATCCTCCGGCTAGCGGGTGAGGCCAAAGTGCTTGAGGCTGGTCGCCATGTCGGCAATGCCGTCGGCCAGGTCCGTCACACCGTTGATCACGGCGCTCGACGGTGCATCGTCGGAGATCTCGCCGAATTCCTGGGCGGCGTATGGGCCGAGGCCGCGGGTGACGAATCGGATATTCTCCGCCTTCATCTGCGCGACCTTGGCCAGCACCGGCGGTTTCGGGGTGAGGTCTCCGTCCCCGAACAGCGCCACCACCCGGTCACCGGTGAACCTGTCCAGAATCTGATGACAGTGCTCAAGTGGCGTGAGCAGGTAGTTGGCACCCCACGCGCGGTTCACCGGCGCGAGCAGGTTCAGCGCGACCTTCCCGTCGGCGGTCGGTTCGCAGACCGTTTCCACCCGGGTGTTCCAGAGCATGACGCCGACGTTGTAGCGGGCGGCTACGGCCTCGGCGACGAACTGCCTGGCCCCGCGGACCGCTTCCAGGATTGGCGCGCCGTCCATCGATCCGCTCACGTCGATGCAGAGCATCACTGTGCCCCCGAAGCGACCCTGCAGCGCGCGCAGGTGCGGTCCGGGCGGGATCTGCGTCAGCCCGGGAGCGCTGAATGGGCGCCGAATCCAGCTGACCATCTCTCACCCCCGTACCGTGGTCAGCCCGACCAGCCGGGTCAGACGCTCGGTCTCCGCACCGTCGACGACGCCTTCGACGCAGGCCTCGAGCCGCAGTTCGCGGCCCGACACTGGCTCGTGGGCAATGACCGTCAGGCGGCCGTCGACCGCGATCCGCATGGTTATCCTGATCAGCGAGCCTGCCGGAAGAGAACCGATCCCCGCCAGCTCACCGTCCAGGGCGCGGCGGTTGTGCCCGGCCTCTGGCGACGGGGCTGGGCCGGCCTGCTCGTACACCTGAACGCGGACCGACTCCTGGTTCTCGAGGATCGTGCCGAATCGTTCCTCGGTCCGCTCGACGGGCAGCGGAGTGTTCGCCATGACCAGGTGCTCGACGAGGCTGCGATCCCCGGACGGGTCGAAGCTGTCCTCGATCAGGATGCCGACGGCGCGGGGCGTCACCGGGATCACCTGCCCCGTGCGCTGCGCGCCGCCACTCGCCCCGCCGCGCGCGGCAGTGAGCGCCGTGAGCTGCGGCGTTCCGGCGAGGTGGTGGGCGCGTAGCGCGGCGCCCTTGGCCACGGCCAGGTCCGGATCGGTGAGCCGCGGCTTCTTTCCCAGCATCGCGGTCAGCCGGTCCGCCAGCATCGGGATCCGGCTGGACCCGCCGACCATGATCACGTCATCGACGTCGCGGCGGCCGTCCAGCTTCGCCGTGCCGAGTACTCGCTCGATGATCTCCGCCGTCGTGTCGAACAGGTCGCCGCAACAAGCGTCCAGGTCCGATCGGGTGATCGTCACTGTGGTCCGGCCCGCCGGGGTGCGCACGACCACCGGCCGGGAGGTCCGCGCGCTGAGGTCCTTCTTCGCCGCTTCCGCCTCGAGCACCAGCTCTCCGAGCATCTTCCGGTCGTCGGTGATCTCGTCCAGCTCGTCCGGCGACATTCGGTCTCCGAGCCGTCCGAGGATCACGTCGAGCAGCCGCTGATCGACATCGGCACCGCCGAGCGACGAATGCCCGTCGGTGGCCAGGACGCGCACCTCGCCGCCGGAGATCCTCAGCACCGTGGTGTCGAACGTGCCGCCGCCGAGATCGTAGACGAGAACAGTCCGGTCGCCGCCGGAGGTCAGGCCATAGTGCGCGGCCGCGGCCACCGGCTCGTCGAGCAACTCCAGCACGTCGATCCCGGCGATGACGCCGGCCTGGTAGGTCGCCTCGCGCTCGGCGAGGCCGAAGTAGGCCGGGACCGTGATGATGGCACTCACCTTGCCGGATGAACCGGGTGAGCCGGTTGCTGCGGTCACAAGCTGCCGCAAGATGAGCGCTGACACCGACTCTGGGGTGTGCTCCTGGTTGCGGATCCGCAGCGGGAACTCAGTGCCGATAGCCCGCTTGATCAGCTGCACGCCGTTCTCCGGGTCCACCGCAGTCGCCTGCACAGCTTCCTCACCGACCACTGCGGTCCCGTCCGGCTCGAAGTAGACGACAGACGGCGTGGTCTCGCCGCCGTTGGCGTTCGGTAGCACCACGACCGTGCCGTCGTCGTCCACGGAGGCCACAGCCGAGTTCGTGGTCCCCAGATCGATCCCAACGACATGCCTTCCCGGCGGGCTCATCCCTGGATCCTGTCCAGGTGCAGGGCATGGGTGACCGGGTTGACAAGACTGTGAAGGGGGAAGAACGGTCCGTAACCCGCCAGCCCAGAGCCGAATGACACGAGGAGCAGCACGGTGATCGTCGCGGTGACCGAGCGGTAGGCGACGACGTGGGGCGGCGTCCTCGGCGGTGTCTTCACAGGTGTCGTCGTCATGACCACGCCTCTGCGGGGCCGCTGGAGACCTGCTCGGCGCGGTGGTGGCCGGACCCGTCGGCCCGCGCCGGGTCCGCTCGGCCGGATGAACTCCCCGGATCAGGTGGGTCGGCAGGAAGCCGGACGCCGTGCGACGTCAGCAGCCAGCGCAGCGGAGCGCCCGGGTCGTCCCGGCCGCCTGGCTGCTCGTGCTGCGACGCGACCGTGAAGAACCTGACCTCCTTGAACTCGCGGGGCGCGAAAATAACCAGGTTGTGCACGCCGGAGTCCCGCAGCCACTGCGCGATGGCCGCTGAGCCGGTCGGCAGGTTGATGCCGGCCGAGCGCACCAGGTCAGCCTTTGAAACCACGACGGCGAGCAACTGCGTGCTGGCTGGCACCCCGCTGTCCCGCAGCCGGGACATGATTTCGTCGTAGGTGAGCTCCGGGTCGCTGGCGGCGTTCGCGAGGTCCAGCGCAGACCCATCCCGGTCGGCGAGCTGCATGCGGATGACCTCGAGCGAGAACGGGTCTAGGACGTACACCAAGCCGTGGCTGTCGTCGAGGAACCGGAGCGTGTCGGGCTGCCGGGCGCTGCGGAAGTGCTCCCCGGCGGTGTCGAACAGGTGGATGAGCTGAGACCGGCGGCCTGCGCCCAGCCGGCAGGTCAGCGTGACCTGGGTATTCGTCGAGGTCTTCGCCGTCTCCCGGCCGGACTGGACGACGCTGAGGCCGAACTCGGACAGATCCCGCGAATCTTGGTCCGGGAAGCTGACGTCGAGTCCCGCCCGCTGCGCGGTCCGCATCAGGCTGTTGAGCGACGCGTACAGGAATCGGGTCTTGCCAGCGGAGATGTCCCCGAATACCGGCACCCGCACGTCGCGCACGGCGCCCATACCTTTCGGCAGTGGGGCCCCGCATCGCTTGCACAGGGGAGTCACCCGCCAGGCCGTGCGGGACGCCATCGTGGGCAGGTGCGTGCCGCACTGGCAGCGGCGCAGCAGCAGCCCGAGTCGGCCAGGGCGGATGTCGTGGTGCGGCCGCTGGCACGTGGGGCACTGGTAGGCAGGCCACGGCGTCACATGGAAGCACTGCATGCAGGCCGCCTGGGTGAGCTGCCGGCCGCGCCGCCACCGCTCCGCCGCCCGCAGGGCCGCTGCCGCCGGGACGAGCACCGCCAGGCTGGCCCAAGCGCAGACCGCGTTCACGATCGCGTACACCAGGTGGCAGAACCAGCTAGCCAGGGTCGCCAGGAGCAGGAACGCCATGACGGCGATCGGAATGGGGAACACTATCCACCAGCCGATACTGGAATGGAAGAACACCCGGGCTGGCCTTCGCCATAGCGCCGCATTGTTCGCCGAGACGTTCGCCCGCGTCAGCTCCAGGTCCGCCCGTGACTGGCGGAACGGATAGAACGGCCACGCGATATCCGGCTTGAACTCGCCCGGGCCGATTGGATGCGCCTTGACCTGCTCGTCCTGATCGGTACCGGGCGTCACCAGGTCGGGGTCGAGCGCGATCGCGCGGACGAAGGCGACCGAGAAGAGCACCACGCCGAGGGCGAGCGCGCACGCGGCCAGGATCGCCACGGGATAGGTGACGTGGTAGTTGTTCATCAGCGGCTGCCGTCCCTTTTGATCCACAAATTGCGCCGCGCCCGCGGCGTCTCCTGAACGAAGAGCGAGTCCCACATCGGCCGCGTGTCCGGCCGGAGTTCGCGCGTCACGGCGGCGGACCACCGGTCGAAGTCACGCTGGGGGAGCTTGCTCGCGTAGTCGCGGACCGCGCCAGCCAGCTGCTCCGCTACCTTTTGCGGCACGTGCTCATCGGCCAAGCACCCGACGCACCAGAGCCCGTCGCGAGCGAGGTCCCTGGTGCCGAGCGTGGCGGCCCACCGCTCCACCAGCGCCCGGGCCAGCGACGACTTGAGCGAGGTCAGTACGGCGGTTGCGAGCCACGGGTGCCGGCTTTCTAGACATGCCTCCAGCACATCGTCGAGCCGTGCCTTCACAACGGCGGCGTCCGCCTCGCGCAGCCGCACAATGGCGTCGTCGAAGTACCCGGTGTCGGTCAGCAGCCTGTCCTCGAGCGCGCGGCGGGTGAAGGCCCGCACCTGCCGGTCGGACTCGAGCACCTTGACGAGCGGCCCAGACGCCGGCGCCTTGCCCCGCTTGTCCAGGCTGGCCAGCAGCTCGAGCAGGGCCCGCGACGGCTTCTCCGACATCCGCGTGAGCTGCTCGGCCGCGCGCTGGGCGATCGTTGGCTCGACGTCCAGCGAGTCGGGCAGGTCGGTGAGGAGGGTGACGGCAACGCTGCCGTCAACGGCGTTCCACTCGATGAGCGCCTGCTGCAGTCCGGCCGATGCGGTCGCCGCCCTTGGTGCCCGGACCGGCGACTGCGCGAGTTGAGCCACGTTGGCCAGCAGCCAGCGCAGGCGCTGGACCCGGTGCGCCTGGCCCCCGTCGACGATCAGGGACGCCTGGATGTGGCAGTCGAGCGGTTCGCTCAGGTCGGCGCGGTCAGCGAAGTAGCAGTTCAGCCCCCGGATGGCGGTCATGATGCTCGCCACGCCGTCGGCGTGCGCCCGGCGGCGCAGCTCGTCGTGCGCGTAGTTGAGGATCTCGGCGCGCAGCGCCCACCCGTCCGGGTGGTACGCGCCGGGACGGTCGATCCACCCGCTCACGAAGTCGCGCAGCCGCTCCTCGAGCGGGGGCGGGAGCTCGGGCTCGATCCCGTGTCGGCGGGCCAGACGCAGCAGCAGATCGGCCTGCTGGTTGGCGCTCAGCAGAAGGGCGGACGACAACTCGCTCTCCGCGTCCCGGTGAGCGCCGACGTCGAGCGGTGCGGGGGGAAGCACCTCCCCAACCGGCGCCCCCCGGCCATCGCGGACCTCCGCGAGCTCGGTGGTGAGCAGCTGGATGCGCACGGCCGCCGGATTGACGTCCAGGCGCTTGTCCGCCACCGCGGCGTCGATCCAGCGCAGCGGCCCGGCGGACGGCGCGGAGTCGAGGATGATAGCCGCTACCGCCGGCCCGTGCTCGTCGAGCAATTCCGGGCCGGCGCCGTCCAGCCAGCGGAACAGCGCCTGCGGCTCGGGACGGTCATCCGGCTTGGTCAGCGCCCACGCGGTGTGCATGGCGTCGCGGCCGCCACCGAGCACGTCGGCCAGCTCGACCGCGTCGACGACGTCGTAGGGGTCCTCCTCCTCGGCGGCGAAGCGGCTAGCGAAGAACACGGCCCGCTCGCTCGTCTCCGCCTCGTCCGCGGCGCACGTCCGGGCGTCCAGGACGAACCGCTGGGTGACCAGTTTCGGCGTGATCTTCGGAAACAGGCTCGCGGGCGCGGCGACGACACGATGCTTGGCGTCGAGCGGAGCCGAGCTGAACACCTTGAACGAGACGTCCAGCGCGTGCCGCGACGGAAGCAGCAGCGTAGCCGCGGCGATCCAGGTCATGGCCTCGTCCGGGTCGTCGGCCACGATCACCACGCGCTTGCCCTGGGGGTCTTCGAGCACGCTGAGCAGCCTGGCGAGGGCCAGGCCGCGCTCCGGGATCGCCCGCGCCCAGTCCGCGACCGTCTCCACAGTGAGCGGTCCTGGTTCCAGGTCGGCGGCGTCGAACTGCGAACAGGCTTTGCTGTCCCACGGCTCGGCGCGCCACAGGCCCGATCGCCACAGCTGGGCCGGCCGGACCGGCCCGTACAGGTCCGGCTCCATGGTCAGCAGGCAGTCGGCGAGGTGGTTGCCGTCGCGCCCGCCGGTGGCCACCTTTCCGAGGTAGCGGCTCTCCGCCGTTCCGTACCCCGCACCGCTTACGTGCGCGAACCCAAGCGGGAAGTCCTCGACGGGGCGTTGCCGCCGGAGCCACGGCAGCTGCACGTCATACAGCAGCCAGCTGACCGCGAGCTGCGACTGTGCCGGATCCACTCCGGACGACTGGGCCTGCACCTGGAAGCCGCCGCCCGCACCGCGCCCCATGCCCGGCCGGCAGTCGGTGTACAGCAGGCGGTCGAAGAGCTCGGCGGTCATGCCGACCGCACCGTCCCCGACTTGGACAGCAGCCAGAGCACAGGGTCTTCAACCCGATGCGGCCGCACCCCGCCCGCGGCCACGGTGCTGGTCTCGTAGTTGGGCTCGGCGCCTAGCGCGGACACGCCGAAGTAGCGGAATTCCGTGTAATTCAGCCGCATGTGCGTGTCGATGTCCTGCGCGTTCCATCCGTACAGCAGCGCCAGCATGTGCTCGTGCACAGACTGGCCGTCCCCGTTGTCATAGGCGGCCACCGGGGGCGTAGCCGCCATCAGCGAGTTGCCCCGGTCCAGCGTCGGGAAGAACGCGTCGATCTTCGAGAACACGACCGCGACCGGGACGGAGATTTTCCGGTTCTTCTTGATGTTGTGCTCGACCTTGAGCATCTCGGTGATGTTATTCACCACGTCGAGCGGCGCGTCGTCGTCGACGTTGATCGCTGCGTCGGGCAGGTTGAGCCGGGCCCGCGCGCCAGGCAGGGCAAACGGGTCCAGCACCACCAAGAGCCCGTCGCAGACCGACAGGTACTGCAGGGTGAACGCGGTCGACACATCGTTCAGGTCCTCACCCGCCGTGTCGATGAACGAGAGCAGCGTGGACTTGATCGAGGTGCGCCCCATCCGGGACGTTTCCTGCTGCCAGCGCAGCAGGAGCGGTGCGGCATGCCCTCGCGCCGCATGCTGGCTGGTGGGGGGCGGCAGCACGCGATCCTTGTACAGGGGGGATTCGCGGTTGGCCTGGTAGTCGCTCAGCCCCTGGTGGCCGTCGGGGTTGTCGGTGGCCAGCCTGACGGCGGCGTCGTACCGCTTCCCGACGACGTCCTTTAGCTGCTTAACCAGGACGGTCATTAGCACGGTCTTGCCGCTGCCCTTCGAACCGACCAGGCCGATCATCGGGCTCTTGGAATCCGCGAAGTCGGACGGCAGCGCGGTATGGCACTCCGGGCAGGCGCGCAGGTTGGTCTTGCCGCCGCACTGAGGGCAGTACGCGGGACCGCTCACCTTTTCCGGCGGAGCGAACGTCGGGTATGTCTCCCGCGTGCTTTTGGTCAGCTTCTCCCGCGCCCCGTCGACTTCCTTCTTGCACTCGGTGTTGCCGCGGCCGAGGCACTGGAACCACAGGCGCGAGGGATCGATCCGCTGGAAGCAGAACGGGCAGACCGTGGTCGTGGCCACTATGACTCCTTAAGTCTGGTGATAGGCGGGTCGATGAGCCTGGCTTGCCCGGCGACGACGAAGCACCGGACCCAGACCGTCTTGCGCGGGACGGTGACCTTGTGCTCGTCCGGAACCCCCGGCCGCAGCGTCACGGTGGTGTCGAGGACGGTCTCGCCATCGGACGGGCTGGTCGGCATCACGCGGCCGGGCGAGGCCACCATTCGTACCCGGACGCCGGCACACGCCTGATCCGCGGTGAACGCCACCTTCTTCAGGCGGCCGCGCAGCGTCGGTGCGAGGCTAAACACGTCGTAGCTGATCGGCGTCTCCACCACCTGGGCGATCGTGGCCGACACCGGCGGCGACGTGAAGGACGCCTTGCCGACCGTGATCACGGCGCGCACCTCGACCTCGCACGGACCGCGGCCGAGCGGGATCTTGACCCCGCCGGCCGACCGGTACTGCGCGCGGTCGACGTGGATCACGTCTTCCTCGCCGTCGAGCAGCCAGCTCACCTCGGCGACCTGCGAGCTCGGCGGCCACTCCCAGGACACGGTGGCGTAGCCGGCGAACGGCGTCACCGCCAGCTGACGCACCGGGTCGGTCACGGCGACCGTTGCGGGCTTGCCCACGACGATGCCCGCGCCGCCGATCGAGAACGGCACGAGGTGGTGCACCCCGGGCGGAAGGTCGGTCTCGAAGCCGGTCTCGCGCCCCGCTGAGACGAGGGTGCCGGTCACCTCCGTGCCGCCGCTCGTCATGTCATCCGCCGACACTATTTTTCCGAACGAAAATGCTGGTTCCCGGCCCGAGCGCACGATCCTGACGTCCGAGCTGTCGACCGGAAGCCAGGTGACCCGCACGCGGATGGCGTCGTCCGTGCCGACGGGCCGGGCGCGCAGCGTGGAGATCGGCCGGGCTTCCGCCCGCGACGTGGCGCTGATGTGCTCGGGCACCGAGCGCAGGTCGGCGCCGTCCGGACCGGTGTAGACCGCGGTGACCTCGAACTGCTGTTGCTGGCCCTCGGTCAGCCCGCTGACCTGGCAGCTGCTGCCGGTGACCCGGACCGGCGTCGGGGCCCCTCTCGGCGCGGTCCTCGTGACCTCGACCCGGGCGTCCGGGTGCGCCGACCAGGTCAGCGCCACCGTGGTCGGGCCGACCTCGGCCCTGAGCTTGGACACCGGGGGCAGCAGCGTGACCGAGACGGTCGCGGGGCGCGAGGGCGGCCTGCCGCCGCCGACGGCGAAGACTGCGTACTGGATGGGCCGGCCCACCAGGGCGTGCGGGTCCGTGCCGGTATTCCCGCGGTCCTGGTGCACCGGCTCGCCCTCGGCCGACGCGGTGAGCGGGCGCTGCTGCGTGCTCCGGCGGACCACATAGACCGTGTCCGGGTCGTGGCCGGGCGCAGGCCGCCAGAACAGCTGGACGGCGGTACCGTCACCCGAGGCGCGCAGATCCGCGGGCGGCGGCAGCGGGACCACCGCCAGCTCGGCGGCGGCGTCCTCGGCGCTGGTCAGCGCCGCCTCGGCCAGGAGTTTCGCGGCGCGCGCCTCGTCCAGTACCGCGAGTGCCGCCCGGGCGTCGGCGATCAGCTGGTCGAACCGCTGCTGCGCGGCCTCGACCTGCTGTATGGCCTCCGTGCGTAGGCCCGAGTCGGAGGGCAGGCTCATGGCCGCGGCCTTCGCCTCATTCAGCCGTCCGGTGGCGAGCAGGTCCGGCACTCGCTGCGGCCCGGTGGCCGCCGTAGCACCCTGCTCAGTCCCGAGGACCGCGATGACCGCGGCGTCGTGTGCCTCCAGCCCGGCCTCGCGCAGCTCCGCCGCTGTGATGTCCGCCGACACGGACGCCGGGTCCCGGGCGATCGTCACCATGTGGTAAAGAGCGACGTCGCGCAGGTCCACGCCGTCCCGCACCGCCTTGCGCAGGACCGCGAGCGCGGCGCGCCGGGCGTCCACGGTCGCCGACTTGCGCTGCTTGTCAGCCTCCGTACTCTGCGCGTCGACAGCGACGGCGTCCAGCCGCTTACGCGAGTCGGCCAGGCACTCATACCTGTCAACCAGGCGGAACGTCCCTGCGCCGGGGTGTACCAGCTCGGGCACCGACGGCACCGCACACATCGACATGGCGTCGAGCAGGGCCTTGAAGGTGCCCATCGGCTCGGCTGCGGGGAGAGTCACGTTGGCGATGACGGCCAGCCCGGCCCGTTCGGCGGCCTGATTTGCTTGTTCTGGGGTGAGGCCGAGCTTGGCGGCGAACGGCCCGAGAATCCCCGGGGAGACGACGCCGAGCTTGCCGTAGCGCCGTTGCAGCTCGTCGGCCAGGACCGTGATCGACGCGTCGGCGGCCTTCTGTCGGTCGGACTGCCGCCCCTGCCACCACTCGCGCTTGTCCATGTTCGCGCCGTGCTCGGCGCGCAGCCGCTCGTCCTCGGTCCGGCACAGCTTGGCCACCTGGGCCCAGGTGGCCTTGCCGGTGTAGACCTTGTTCCAGTACGCGCGGACCGCCTTGACCTGCGCGGCGATCTCGGCGTCGGTGGCCGGGAGCGTGATCGCGTATCGCGACATCAGGTCGCCGGGCGCACTTCGCACGTTGCGGTGCTCCTTGAGGAACTTGTCGCGGTACTCGGTCTCGTCGAAGCGCATGTCCGGCTACGAAGTGCTGATGGACAGGCCGCGGTGGATCTGTATCGCCTCGTC
>Ga0066790_10000134_pt1 | contig 23210 bp, 19 predicted proteins | sample OrgsoiDNA2013050_FD_70963 | JGI IMG/M metagenome (GOLD analysis project Ga0066790, IMG submission 70963) | Permafrost soil microbial communities from the Arctic, to analyse light accelerated degradation of dissolved organic matter (DOM) -... | ecosystem: Environmental > Terrestrial > Soil >...
CAGTTATAGCGCTGGCGCTAGGTCGTGAGCCTCAGGTGGCGGGTGTCACTTCTCGGTTGATCTGGCGCGGCGAGGTGCTGCTGATCAGGAGTGCCTCACTTTTGCTGGCAGAAGGAGCTGCGGTAACTGCGGCCAGGATCAGAACCTGCGGAAGTCGGGGTGGTCGTCGTGCCACCACACCAGCACCACCTTGCCGACGATGCTCGAGCCCTTGACCAGCCCCCAGTAGCGGCTGTCGCACGAGATTGCCCGGTTGTCGCCCAGCACGTAGAACTCGCCTGGCGGAACCTGGTAGGGGTGCTGGCTGCTCGCGTGCGGTACCGGCGGCCCGAGCGGGTCGTCGTGCGGCAGGTAGGGCTCGGCCAGCAGCCGCCCGTTCACGTAGATGCTGCTGCCCGACGAGTAGATCGTCTGCCCCGGCAGCGCGATGACGCGCTTGACCAGGTCGCCTTCCTGCGGCCCGCCGCAGTGGTCGAGCGGCGGGTGGCTGAACACCACGATGTCGCCCTCGCGTACGTCACGCCAGGTGAAGAACGCCTTCTGCACCAGGACCCGGTCGTACACGCCGAGCGTCGGCACCATGGACGATGAGGGGATCCAGAAGGCCTGGAGCGCGAACGCCCGCACCAGGCCGGCCAGCAGCACCGCCACGAGGATCATGATGGCCGTCTCGGCCAGCGCCCGCCTCCGCCGCCGGCGCCGCCGGGGGCCGCCCCCGGCAGGGCCGGCGTCAGCAGGACCGGCCATGCCCGGCTTCCCGGATGATCACCTGCGGGCGGCCCATGGCGGGGGTCACGCCCGGAACGGGCTCAGGCGAGCCAGGCCGGCAGTGCGCGCGTCCGCGGGCCTGGCTCGTGCTGGCCGCCCTGGCCGGCGCCGCCGGGGCCAGCAGCCCCGCCGAGACGCCCACCGAGCAGGCCGCGACCAGCAGCGCGCAGGCCACCGCGGTCAGGCGCGGGCCGGGGCGCGGCGTGAGCCGCTCCCGCGCTGCGCCCGCCAGGTAGCTCCAGGCAACCGAGACCGCCGGGGTCCCGTCCCTGATGAGCAGCGCGGCCAGCTCTGCGGCCTCGTCGCCGTGCCGCCGCCGCCAGCGGGCCGGGTAGCACCGCAGCACGGTCCCGACCAGCCGGGCCGCCCGGGGGTCATCCATCAGATGCCGCCCAGCCGCAGCCGCAGCCGCCCGGCCGCGCTGACTCGCTCAAGCGAATCGAGGTGCACGCGAAGCGCCGCCGCCCCCGGCGCGGTAATGCGGTAAGGATGGCGCCGGTCCTCGGCGGGCAGCGGGTCGATCAAGCCGAGCCGCTCGAGCCGGTCCAGCGCGCCGTAGAGCGTGCCGGGCCCAAGCTCGACGCCGACGAGCTCCTTGATGTCCTGGATCAGCGCGTAGCCGTGCTTAGATCCGCCGGCGAGGCTGATCAGGATCAGCACCGACGCCTCGCCGACCCGGCGCAGCACGTCCTGCCCGGCCCTGCCGTCCCGTCTGCTCACGACCACTCGCCCTCCTAATACGTCGACCAATATATCAGTCAGCGTAGTAGTCGCGCCCGGGCGGCACGGAAACAGCGGGCCGTGCTCCAGGCGGGGGAGCACGTGCCCGGCGCGGCCGGTGCGCGACATCCGGATCGGCGTCCAGCGGCCGCGCCGCCGCCAAGCGCCGGAGACCCAGCGGTCAAATGAGGCCCTCCTGTCGGTTCCGTGGGCAGGTTCGTGATCATCTTCCTGGGAGTGCGGGCCGCAGGCCGCCGAGTGCGAGCATGGCCAGGCCGATAAGGGCGGCGGGGTTGTGGAACCCGAAGGCCATGCTGGTGATGACCCTTATCTTGGCGTTCACCGATTCGATCAGGCCGTTGCTGAGCAGCGCGGCCAGCTCAGCGACGTTCGCGCAATCTTGGTAGAAGTCCGCCCGCAGACCGAGAACGACGAGCGCCCGGGCCGCGCCGCTGCCGCCGCCGGTTCCCGGGAGCGGCCGGGCGACGGCGAGCAGCACCCTGATGAACTGCAGCCGTTCCGCCTCGTCGGTGCACTGGGTGAAGACGTCCTCGAACTGGTCGACAATGACCACAGGCCGGGCCCTTCGGTCCGGCCGTCCAGGCCGCCGCTATCCCGGCCCTCGCCGGTGAGTGCTCTCGCGGCCAGTGTCCTGGCCGCCAGCGCCGCCGCTACGGCCGCCGGGTCGCCGTCCAGGGCCGGAAGCGGCGCCGGGTTCCCGTGGCGGGTCATCACGGCGGCCAGCGCGGCTCGGCGCGAGGATGTTGTCACGATCCGCGGCCAGCGCCATCTTAACGGCGTCCAGTTGGCGGAGGACTTCCGAGACGCCCGCCCGGAGCCCTGGGCCTGCCTCGCCTGGAGCGTCCAGCGCCTCCTGGATCGCCGTGGTCCGGACGGTGCGCAGCGACGTGTCGCTTAGCTTACATATAGGGCAAGGAGTGGCTAACTCCCCTCCGGCGAGCGCTCCTGGCGTTCAGCGCTGACAAACGTCCCGCGCGCCTGGATCGTGTACACCAGTCCCTCGTCGCGCAGAACCGCGACCGCTCGTCGGGCCGTAGTTCTAGCTACGCCCCACTCCTGGACGATGGCAGTCTCGGCGGGCACCCGCTGATTCGGACTAAATTCCCCCGATTCAATGCGGGTGCGGAGCCAGGCAGCGATCTGCTTGTGCGGCGGCACGGGCCCGTCGTAGATGATCTCCACCTGAGCTAAGTTGCCAGGTGGATGACGTTGCTAACTATTGGGCTACATTTATCTACGGAGGTAGACGTAGCGATACGTCTCGACCTATGATCGAGACCATGGCCTGGATCAGCTACCAGTTCATCGTCACTCTCGACAGCGATGAGGAGCTTTCTGACGGCGCCAAGGACGCGGTTGCCGCCGCCCTGGCCAGGGCCGTCCCCCGTGCACGGCGGATCACTTGCACTCGCGCCGGACCGGCGCTCGCCGCTGACGAGGCGCTCGGGGTTATCCGCAGCGGAAGATCTGACCTCAACTGAGGGCTCAAGCTGGATGCGTGGCGGCGGCTGGCCCTGGCCATAGGGTGAGCGGGGTGAGCGGCAGCGCCGCCCGGCGCTTAAGTGGCAGCGAGGGGATCGGTGATGGCACGCATAGTCTGCGTGCACGGGATTGGCCAGCAGCACAAGGGCGCGGAGACCCTCGCTGCGGAGTGGGCGGCGGCGTTGCGCGACGGGGTTCGCCGGTCCGGCGGGACAGTCTCTAGCCAGCCACTGCCACTGCCGGGAGACAGCGACATCCGGTGCGTGTTTTATGGCGATGTGTTCCGTCCGCCGGGGCGCCTGCTGGGCCCGTCCGACCCCTGGCTGACAGCGGACGACGTCGACGACTTTGAGCGGGAGCTGCTGCTCGCGTGGTGGCGGGCTGCTGCCGAGACAGACGCCTGCGTCATCAGCCCAGGTGCGCGCTCATTGGCGCGGACGCCCGGGAGCGTGCAGGCCGCGCTGCGGGCGTTAAGCACGTCGGCGTTTTTCGGCGGAGTAGCGGACCGGCTGATGCTGACTGACGTGCGGCAGGTCCGCCGGTACCTGACCGAGCCAGGAGTCCGCGAGGCCGTGCAGAACCGGGTCTCGGCGGCGGTCAGCTGCGATACCCGCGTGGTCGTGGGGCACTCGCTGGGGTCGGTGGTGGCTTACGAAGCATTGTGCGCCCACCCGGAGTGGCCAGTGCGGGCGCTGGTGACGCTGGGATCCCCGCTGGGCATCAGGAACCTGATCTTCGACCGGCTGGTGCCGGCCCCGGCCGCCGTGGCGGACGGGCGCCCGCCGGGCGCCTGGCCGGGTGCAGTGGCGGCGTGGACCAACGTGGCCGATAGCGGGGACGCAGTAGCACTGGTCAAGGATCTGCGCCCGCTTTTCGGCGACCGCGTGGCGTGCTGGCTGGTGCATAACGGGTCGCAGGCGCATGCGGTCAAGCCGTACCTGACTGCGGCGCAGACGGGTGCGGCGATAGCGGCCGAACTCTGGGACTCGCCCCGGCTCGGCATCGGATAGTCGGTCGGCTCCGGTTGCTGGCCGAAGAGGCCGTCAGAACCCGCGACGCTATGGCATCGTGTGCACGATGAATACTGCATGTTGCTGTTTCAGCCGGGCCTGAGCGCATGCCCCCGACTGGTCCCGTTCGAGCCGGGCTGGGCGCAGGTCGCAGGTTCCTGATCACTGGTGCCGTCAGCCAGTACTCGCATGAACCCGCCTGGAATCGAGAGGAGCTGGCAGCCGGCCTGCAGGAGATAGTCACGCTGTTCACCAGGGACCTGGGGTACGAGCATGTGCCGCTGATCGGAATGGACCCGACGAAGCTGGAAATCCAGGACGCGCTGCGGACGTTCTGTACCGCACCTGACCGGCGGCGAGATGACTATCTCGTTGTCTACCTGGCCGGGCACGGGGACGTCCTGCAGACCGGGACGAGCGAAGTCGAGCATGTCCTGCTGCCGGCGGACGCGGTGCCAGCTGACCTGCGGCGGCGGGTCATCCGAACCGGAGACCTGGCCGAGTGGATTCTCGCCGACACGCTGGTCAGTCGGCTACTCCTGCTGATTGACACCTGTTATTCCGGCCTCGGCGGCATGGACTTCACCCAGAACGCGGCCTGGGCCAGGAAGGCAGGCCAGTTCGGTTGGCCGAACGGGTCAGGCGTGGTCGTAGTATCGGCAACCCAGCCACGGCAGGAGGCCATCGCCGGGGTATTTGCGGGCCGGGATAGCCGGGCGATCCGCGAACTGGCCCTAAGATGCCGGCCCCCGGGCCGGCTGGCTATCGACGCGGTTGTCAATGTCATCAACGCCGATCCGGGCTTCCCCCCGACTCAGCGAGCACAGTGGTCGCTGGTACTGGGCAATGGCGAGATCCCAGATTTCCTGCCCTATCCGCACCGGGCTGTAGATCCAGCAGATCTCGATCTGGCGAACTGGTCCTGGAACTGGCTGCACCGGCGCGATCACGAGGACCGCCGTGCCGAGGAACTGCGTGGCCAGTTCGCTCCCCGGACGGACGGGTTCATCGGCCGGGGCCCTGCGCTGACGGACATCTCGTGCTGGCTCGAGGACCTGGCCCAATCGCGGCCGCTGATAGTGACCGGCGATCCGGGGTCAGGGAAGACGGCCGTCCTGGGGATACTGGCCCTTCTGAGTGATCCGCGATGCCGCCCGACGGTACCGCGGGACGGCCTGCCCGCAGGGATCGTCCCCCGTGCGGGGATGATCGACGTGTCCATCTATGCCGGCGCGCTGGCCAGTGACCAGGTACTGGCGGCGCTGGCGCTGGCGGCTGGCCTCGATGATCCCGATCCCGATCCCGATCCCGCCGAGTTCGACAGGGGAGTGGCCCGGCTGCTCGCCGGGCTCGGCCAGCGCGACCGCCCGCTGATCGCGATGATCGACGCTATAGACGAGGCCGCTGATCCCGCTCACCTCGCCGGCCGGTTGCTACGGCCGCTGATCGAGCAGGGCCACGGCAGCGTGCGGCTGCTCCTGGGCACGCGGCGACACATCGGGCCGCAGCTGAGCCGGGCGTGGATGCAGACGTGCGAGGTCATCGACCTCGATGCACCCCGTTACGCCGACCCGGACAGCCTGGCCGCGACGGTACGCCGCATCCTACGCAGCGGCGCGAGCCCGGCGGACTCGTCGCCGTTCGCCGACTGCCCACCAAAGATCCTGCAGACCGTCACGTCCGCGATCGCCGCAGCCGCAGGACGCTCGTTCTTCGTCGCCCGGATCCTGGCCGCCACCCAGGCGACCCAGCCGTTGCCCGACCTCAGCGATCCCTGGTGGGCCCACAGCCTGCCCAGCCGGGCCGGCCCGGCCATGCGGCGTGATCTGGAGTCAAGGCTGAGCTTCGATGCCGACCGGGCGCTCGACCTGCTCCGCCCGCTTGCCTACGCCCAGGGCGCCGGCTTGCCGTGGGAGGACATCTGGCCGCGGCTGGCCGCTGCCCTGTCCGGCGGGCGCAGTTATACCAACGAGGATCTGCTGTGGCTAGACGACCGCGCGGGCTCCTACCTAGCGGAGAGCGGGACCATCGCCGACCGGCCTGTCTACCAGCTATATCACCGGTCGCTCGGCGGCTATCTGCGGTTTGGCCGCGACGAGGTGGCTGACGAGAGGGCCATCACCGCAGCGCTGATCACGCACGTGCCCCGGGACTTCAGCGGCCGCCTCGACTGGGCGGCCGCCCACCCCTATATCAGGGCCCACCTGGCTGCCCACGCCGATCGCAGCGGCACCCTTGACGCTCTCGCACAGGACCCTGGGTTCCTGCTCGCCGCAGACCCGCCGCGAATACTCACCATCCTTGACCGCGACACGGTCAGCCCGGCTGCCCGCGCCGCCGGGCGGGCCTACCGGCGCGCCCGGCCCTTAGTACAGCGCAGCCCGGATGCCGAGCGCCTCGCCTACCTTGCCCTGGCCGCTCACTACGAGCATGCCGACGACCTTGCGGCCCAGGCCCAGACGGCCGCTGACTGGCTCGGCTCCACGTGGCGACCGCTGTGGGCGTCCTGGCAGCCGCTTCAGCCGAACCAGGAAATCACTGGCCATGACGGCGAGGTGACTGCAGTGGCAGCAGCCGAGCTAGACGGCCGCCCGGTCATCATCTCCGGGAGTAGCGACCGGACCATCCGGGTCTGGGACCTGGCCACCGGAGCCCGGCGCGGTGATCCGCTTACCGGGCACGCCGGCGCCGTCAGGTCAGTGACAACCGCCCAGCTGGACGGCCGCCCCGTGATCATCTCCGGGAGCAACGACCACACCATCCGGGTCTGGGACCTGGCTGACGGCATTGCCCTGTCCGAGCCGCTGACTGGGCACTGCGGCTCGGTAACGGCCGTAGCGGCGGCCAAGCTGGACGGCCGGCCCGTCATCATCTCCGGCAGCGAAGACACCACCGTGCGGACCTGGGAACTGGCGACAGGCAAGCTTGTCGGCGCGCTAGCACCCGGCCACGACGCCCCGGTCAATGCCGTGGCCGCCGCCCAGCCAGACGCCCAGCCAGACGGCCAGTCCGTCATCGTCTCCGGCGCCGACGACGGCACCATGCAGATCTGGGAGCTAGCCGCCCTGGACCGAGTTCATCCCCCGATAGTTGGCCATGCCAGCTCGGTGGGGTCGGTGACTACCGCCCGGCTCGGCGGGCGGGTAGTGGTCATCTCCGCCAGCGGCGACGAAACGGTCCGGGTCTGGGACCTGGCTGACGGCACCCCCGTCAGCAGCCCGCTCACCGGTCACGTAGGCGCGGTGAACGCCGTGACCACCGCGATCCTGGACGGCAGGCCGGTCCTGGTCTCCGGGAGCGACGACGGGACGCTCAGAATCTGGGACCTCGCCGCCGGCGCGCCCGTCGGCCAGCCCGCCGCCCGCCATTCCGGCGCCGTTAGCGCCACGGTCGACGCCGAGCTAGCTGGCCGCCCGGTGGTCGTCTCCGGCGGCAGCGACGGCGCCATCCTGGTCTGGGACCTAGCCACCCGTGAACCCGCAGGAACCCCGCTGGCCGGGCACGACGGCTGGGTGAGGTCGCTGGCGGCCGCCGTGCTGGACGGCCAGCCGGTCATCGTCTCCGGCAGCGACGATCGGACCATCCGGGTCTGGGACCTGGCCACCCGGACGCTGGTCGGCACACCTCTCACCGGCCATGACGGCGCGGTCGCCGCGGTGGCCACGGCCGAGCTGGACGGCCGGCACCTCATCATTTCGGGCAGCGACGATCAGACGCTGCGGGCCTGGGACCTGGCCACCGGAAGGCCTATCGGCAGGCCCTGGGCCGGACACGATGGCACGGTGGTCGCGCTAGCCGCGACTCAGCTAGACGGGCGCCCGGCCATCGTGTCCGGCAGCAGCGACAGCACGATCCGGATCTGGGACCTGGCCACCGGCGAGTCGATGGGCGGCCCGCTGGCGAGCCAGGCCGGCTGGGTGCTCGCAGTGACGGTCGCGTGGCTGGACGGCCGTCGCGTGATCGTCGCCGGCTGCGACGACGGCACCGTCCGGATCTGGGACCTGGTGACCAGGGCCGTCGTCGGCCGGCCGATCGCCGGTCACGACAGCTCGGTATACGCCGTGGCGGCTGCGGAGCTCGACGGTCGGCCCGTCGTGGTCTCAGGGAGCGATGACGAGGTCGTGCGGGTCTGGGACCTGGCCACCGGTGCCCCTGCCCGCGGGCCGCTCAAGGGCCATGCAGGCTGGGTGCTGTCGGTGACCGCCACCTGCCTAGACGGCAGGCCCGTGGTCATCTCGGGCGGCGGCGACGAGACGGTCCGGGTCTGGGACCTGGCGGCCAGCCCTCCGGCAGGCAAGGTACTGGGCGGCGACGTTGCCGGCGTGAACGCGCTGGCCAGCGCCGAAGTTAACGGCCGCCGCGTGGTCATCTCCGGGGGCAGGGACAAGGCGGTGCGAGTCTGGGACCTGGCCACCGGCCAGCCCGTGGGCGAGCCGATGGCGGGCCACGCCGGCGCCGTCAGATCCCTCACCGCTACCGAGCTGGACGGCCGGCCCATCGTCGTCTCCGGCGGCGACGACGGCACCCTGCAGCTCTGGGACCTGGCCGCCAGACGATCCGCCGGCCAGCTGATACGCAGCCCTGATAACAGGATCCTCACCGTGACCGCCACTCGCCTGAACGGCCGCCCCGTCGTCATCTCCGGCAGCGACAACGGCGCGGTGCGGGTGTGGGACCTGGCTACCCGCAGCCTGGTGGGCGCGCTGCTGGCTAGCCGGGCTGGCACCGTCAGGTCCGTCACCACCGCCCAGCTGGACGGCCGGCCCGTCATTATCTCCGGCAGCAGCGACAGCACCATCCAGATCTGGGACCTGGCCACCGGACGGCGCAGCCGGGAGCCCTGCACTGGCCCCCATGGCGCCGTGACGTCAGTGGCCGTCGCCGACTTGGACGGCCGGCCCGTCATTGTCGCCGGCAGCAGCGACGGCACCGTCTGGGTCTGGGACCTGGCCACCGGACGGCCCGCCGGGGAACCGCTGTCCAGCCCCCTTGGAGGCGTGACGTCCGTTGCGGGCACGCCGCGCGCAGCTGGCCGCATGGGCCGCGGCTGCCGGACTTTCGCGGTGGCCGGGATAGGGTCCAGCGCGGCCGTCCTGGCCTGCTCTGCGGCGGCGGCTGGCACCCAGACCTGGCAGCAGGTAGCGGCACCCCGGCTCGCCAGCCAGGTACTCGCCGTAGCGTGGCCGGCGCCGGCCACCTTCGTCGCGGCCACCGAGCGGGGGATCGTCGCTATCGAACTACCCCCCCAAGAGCGCTGATCTCCGCAGGCGGGCGGCTGGCTACAGTTCCTTTCTCGCCACGCCGGTGGTGCTCGGCGGCTGGACTAGGGCGACCTGGATGGCGTCGGGACCGGGGTGCGGCCCGATGGTGAGGGAACCGGCTGATGGCCTTCCGGCGACGATGACGTGGGCGTGGGCGCGGGTGTCGGTGACCGCGTCGCAGCCTTGGTCGGCGACCGGGTCGGTGGGGCGACTGGGCTGACCGGGCGCTGCGGACCGGGGTGGCTCCCGGCCGAGGAGCTGGCCAGGACGCCAGTCACGATCGCGCCGGCCACCGCCACGGCCGCCAGAGCGTCTCGCGCTACCCGCCACCGCCGGCGGCGGCCGCCTAGGCGCATGACCTGAGCCGCGGGTAGCGGCCGCGCCTCTTGCGCAGCCTCGCTGGCGATCCGCTGCAGTTCGTCCCCGAGGTCAGACATCGCCCACCTGCTGCCCGTCCTGCCCGTCGCCGTCGCGGCGGCCGCGGCTGGAGCCGTGCCCGGCGGGCTCGCGCAGGTGCGGAACGAGGGCCGCGCGACCGCGGGCCAGCCGGGCTTTCACCGTACCTTCCGGAACGCCGGTCTCCGCGGCGATCTGCGCGACGGTCAGGTCACACAGGTAGTAGAGGACGATCGCCCGCCGTTGCGCGGCCGGTACCTTGCGCAGCGCCTGGATGAGGGCCACCCGGTCCGGGGTGGGCCCGTCGGCGGTCTGCGGCTGAGGGTGGGAGCGCATCAGCAGACTGCCGAGCCGGGCCCGGTTCCACCGTGACATCGCGATGCGCCACGCGGCGGCACGTACCCACGCCTCCGGCGCACTCTGGGTATTCAGTTTCTCGCGGTGTGCCCACGCCCGCACGAAGGCTTCCTGCACCGCGTCGTGCGCCTCTGCGTGATCGCCGGTCATCACGTAGAGCTGGCCGGCGAGCCGCCGGAACGAGCCGGCGTAGAAGTCGGTGAACTCTTCGGGGGTCACGAGTCTCCTGGCTTCCCTTCGGGCTGATTGCGCCCGTTGCAACCGGATTGACCCCGCCCACGGTAAGCGAGTTATGGCCCTGGTTGTCGGTAATCGGGCGTCGAATGCCGCACTGTTTTTTTCTGTGGCTGGCATGCAACCAGGCGCCCGTCCCGCAGGTAGATACAGGGACTGCCGGCGACCGAGCCGGCCTGAACTGGAGGCCAGAATGAAGATGCCCGATAGGCGCACGACGACGTGGCTGGCGCTGCCCGCAGCCGCCCTGCTGGCCGGTGGCGTCGGTCTCGCGATCGCGTCGGCGGCCAGTCAGCCGGCCTCGTCCAGGCTGGACGCCGTGACGTCCCACGCATCAACCCCGACGCCCGTGCCGTCACGGTCCCCGTCCCCGTCCCCGTCGCCGACGCGGCGCACGCCGACGCCCGTGCCATCGCGGTCCCCGTCCCCGTCCCCGTCCCCGTCGCCGACGCGGCGCACGCCGACGCCCGTGCCGTCACGGTCCCCGTCCCCCTCGCCGACGCGGCGCACGCCGACGCCCGTGCCGTCACGGTCCCCGTCCCCGTCGCCAACGCCGCGGGGTCCGACGCCATCGCCGTCGCCGACGCGCCGCTAGTCGGTCGGGATCACGAAGGTATCTGCGGCGGCCTGAATCTGGGCGACGTACTTCCGCCAGGAGGACTGGTCGGTGGCCTCGTCGCGAGCCGGGCCAGCTTTTCCGTCGATGAGCTCCCGCCTGCCGACGCACCGGGCTCCGGCGCGCCCCGCAGGGTCAGGTGTCGCCGGACGCGGCCGCGGGCTTGCGGCCGCCGCCGAGGAATGACTCGACGAAGTCCGGGCTGGCGGTCAGCTCGGCGGGGGTTCCCGTCATCCGGACCTCCCCGCCGCCCAGGACGTAGGTGCGGTCGGAGATGGCCAGCACGGACTTGGCCCGCTGCTCGACGATCAGCACCGCCGCGCCGCTGACCGCTAGCTGCCGGACGTGTTCCTCCAGCAGTTCCGCTGCCACCTTGGGGGCGAGGTTCGCGGTGGGCTCGTCGAGCAGGAACACGCCCGGCTCGAGCATGAGCACGCGGCCCATCGCGAGCATCTTGCGCTCGCCGCCGCTGAGCTTGCCCGCGGGGCGGCCGAGCATCGCGGCGAGCCGCGGGAAGACCGCCAGGACCCGCTCGGTGCGCGCGGCGAGCTCGTGCCGGCGCAGCAGGTAGCCGCCCATGTCCAGGTTCTCCCGCACGGTCAGCGGCGCGAACACGTCGTCCACCTGCGGCACGTAGCCAACCCCGGCGCGGGCGATCTCCTCCGGGGCCTGGTTGGTGATGTCGAGGTCGCCGACCCGGACGCGGCCGGGGGAGACGCGCACGATTCCGACCAGGCTCTTGAGCAGCGTGCTCTTCCCTGAGCCGTTGGGGCCGACGAGCGAGACGATCTCGGCCGGATCGGCGCTCACGGTGATCCCGCGGATGACCGGATCGCCGCCGTACCCGGCGGTGATGTTCTCGGCGCGCAGCGACAGGCCGGCGACCAGCGGCTCAGCCGACAAGGTATGCCTCCACGACCTCGCTGCGGGCCCGCAGCTCCCGCATGGTGCCCTCCGCGAGCACGGCGCCCTCGGCCATCACGATCACCGGATCGCAGAACTCGTCCATGATGGCCAGCTCATGCTCGACCATGAGGATGGTCATGCCGTCGCGGCAGAGCGCCACCAGCTCGTCGCCGATCCGGCGGGCCAGGTTCGGGTGCACGCCGGCCATCGGCTCGTCGAGCAGCAGCATCGACGGCTCGGCCATCAGCGCGCGCATGATCTCGACGAGCCGGCGCTGGCCGCCGCTCAGGTCGCCGGCGTAGCGGTTGGCCACGTCGCGCAGGCCGAAGCGGTCCAGGATGATCCCCGCCCGGTCGATCGCGGCCTGCTCGTCGCCGCTCCAGTAACGCCTGCCGCGAACCGCGCCGCGCAGCGAGTCGCCGCGGTGCCCGGGCACCGCGGACAGGAGGTTCTCCAGCACGGTGAGCCGCTTGAATTCGCTGGCCAGTTGGAAGGTCCGGACCAGGCCGATGCGGGCCCGGCGGAACGCGGGCATCCCGGTGATGTCCTGCCCGAGATAGCTGATCGTCCCGGACGAGGCCGGCAGGGTGCCGGCGAGCATCGCCAGCAGCGTGGACTTCCCCGCGCCGTTGGGCCCGATCAGGCCGGTCAGCGTGCCGCGCCGGACCGACAGGGACACGCCGTCGACCGCCCGCACGCCGCCGAAGTCGCGGACGAGGTCGCAAGCCTGCAGCATCACCTGGCCCGCGCCCGGCCCGGCGGCCTGGACGGCGGTGGCCGGCGGCGTCCGCTCGACGGAGCGGGTAACGGGGTCGGCCGGCGCACTCTCACCGGGGCTAGCCGGAGCGGTGCGGTCGCCAGCGGGCAGCGGCTGCGGCGGCAGGGCGATCACCCGCTTGCGCTCGGGCAGGATGCCCTGCGGCCGGAGCCACAGGAACACGACGATCAGCAGGCCGATCGCGACCCATTCCAGCGAGGGGATCAGGTTGGGCGGCAGGTTGTTCGAGCTGGGGATGAACCGCGTTACCTCCTCGAATCCGACCGGCACGAGGATGGCCCCGAGCACCGCGCCGCGGTGGTTGCCCGCGCCGCCGATGATCACGGCCGCGAACAGCACGACGGTCTCGGCGTAGCCCCAGGCGGCCGGCGACCACGTCGTGATGTAGGAGACGAGGATGCCGCCGGACAGGCCGGCGATCGCCCCGCCGATCACCAGCACCCCGGTGCGCAGCGACAGCAGGTTCTTGCCGAGCGAGTCGGCCACGGCGTCGTTGTCGCGCATGGCCCGCAGCGAGCGCCCGTACGGCGACTCGGTGATCCGGCGCACGAACAGGTAGACACCCACGCACAGGACGAGGGCGACCGCGGTGAAGGCCCACTCGTAGCCCTGCGTCTGCGCGTTGAGCTTGCCCTGCAGCGGCAGCGGGATGACGGAGATCCCGGCATCGCCGTTGAACAGCGGCACGTAGTTGGTGACGAGCAGGTTGACCAGCACGGCCGTGACGAGCAGGCCGACGGCGGCGAAGTCACCGCGCAGCCGCCTGCCCACCAGGAAGGTGAACGGCAGCGCGAGTACGCCGCCGACCACCGCCGCGCCGAGCCACGGGATCGGGAAGGGCAGGTGCCAGCCGCCGATATAACGCTGGAACCCGCCGTTGGCGGAGTCGGACGGCATGGCCAGGACGGCCGCGGTGTAGCCGCCGGCCGCCTGGAAGATGATGAAGCCGAAGTTGGTGACACCCGCGATCCCGAACTGCTGGCTCAGGCCGAGGCAGGCCATAGCGTCGACGGCCGCGTAAACCAGCAGGTTAACGAGGTAGAACGCGTTCATTTGAGGCCCCGTCCGCTGGTCCTGGTCATGCCCGGGCTCCGAGCAGGCCGGCCGGGCGCACGCCGAGCATGAGGAGCAGCACCACGAAGGCGACCACGTACTTGTAGTCGGCCGGGATGAACGTGGCGCTGACCTCGGTGGCGATGCCGATCACCGTCGCGCCGAGCATGGCGCCGTAGGCCTGGCCGGGACCCCCGAGGAAGACGGCGGCAAGGATCAGCACCAGGAACACGTCCGTGCTGGTGGCATCGAAGCTGCCCGAGTCGATGGCGAAGACCACGCCCGCCAGGCCGCACATGGCCCCGGTCAGCGCCCAGGTGCTGGTGATGACGCGGCCGGTCCGGATCCCGCAGTTGCGGGCCAGCGTCGCGTTGGCGGCCGTCGCGCGCATCGCCTTGCCCAGCTTGGAGTAGCGCAGCAGCACGTGCACGCCCCCCATGACCAGCAGGCTCACGCCGATGACGGCGAGCTGCACGGCGGTCAGGATCAGGCCGCCGGCGCGCAGCGTGGGCCCCTGGCTCATGGCGTACGAGACGCTGGTGCCGCCGGCCAGCGCCTGCACGCCGAACTCGATGATGAGCGTGATCCCCAGCGACACGATCACCAGGGTGATCGGGGAGGCGCCCCGTCGCTGGAACGGCGTGTACACGGCCGAGTTCAGCAGCACCGACCCGGCCGAGCACGCGACGACCGCCACCGGCAGCCCGATCCACACCGACAGGCCCGCATGGTTCAGCACGTAGGTGATGAACGCGCCGGCGATCATCACCGCCCCGTACGCCAGGTTGAGCACGTCGGTGACGCCGAACTGCAGCGTGAAACCGACCGAGGCGATGGCCAGGACCGAGGCGGTCACCAGCCCGAATCCGACAGAGGCGAGGAAAAGCGACACGAGTGGCAGCCCTCCCGCTACGCAGCCGCGCCGGTCATCCGGCCAGGGCCCTGAGCTGCGCCGCCGTCAGGTTTCCGACGACGTTGACCTGGCCGGCCGCGCTGTAGGTGTCGACCTGGAAGATCCCGGTCGAGTCGTGGTAGCTATCGAAGTTCGTCGGGCCGCCAGGACCCTCGTACCTGATGGCCTTGCCGCCCTTGAGCGCCGACGCGCACTGGGCGAACGAGTAGCACACCTGCGCGCCCGGCACTCCGTTACCGATCTTGAGGACGTCCGGGCCGTACGAGCTGGGGCTGGTGCTCTTCGACATGAGCATGGCCAGCGCGGCCAGGTTGATCCCGTCGTAGAGGTGAACGCCGCCCGGCGCGCTCAGGTACGTGGTGAAGTCGCCGGTGGCACCGGGGACCTTGCCCTGCTGCGACAGCAGCGCCTTGGAGAAGGCCTGGTAGGCGGGACCGGCCGACTCGACCACCAGGTTGTCGGCACGGAAGTTCGAGGCGAACTGCGCGGCACCCATGGCCGCGGCGGCGGATTTGAAGAACGAGGGCGAGATGGCGGCCGACGTCCCGATGACCGGGATGACCTTCCCGCCGTTGAGCTGCTTGATCTCGGCGAAGAGGGTGGGATCGGCCGAGCCGAGGGCCTCGGTCATGATCGCGTCGGGGTGGGACTGGATGATCGCCTCGGCCTCGGTCCGGAAGGTGGTGGCCTTCAGGTCGAGCGTCTGGTTCGTCGCCAGGGCGATCCCGGCCTTCTTCAGCGCGCTGACCGCGGGCTGGACGAAGGTCTGCGAGCCGATGTCGTTGCCGAAGGCCAGCGCGATTCGCTTGTAGTGCAGCTGCTGGGCGATCGCGACCATCGCATAGGACTCTTCGAGGTCAGGGGGGACCAGCCGGTAGAAGTACGGGTAGTGGACATGGTCGAACTCGGACTGCCCCGTCATGCAGAAGGAGGCCATCTTGTGCGCGTCGATGATCGGGACGACCGACGCGGCCTCGTCGGAGGTGCAGCCGATCACCAGAGCCAGGCTGGAGGTGGTGGCGAACATCTGGTTGACCGCCGGGACCGCGTCGGCCGGGTCGCCGCGGGTGTCGACGCTCTTGCACGTCAGCTTGTGCCCGAGCACGCCGCCCGCGGCGTTGATGGCCGAGGTAGCGCCGTAGCAGGAGGCCAGGTATGTGGGCCCGAGCGCGGCGTCGGCCCCGCTGAACGGGGCGACGTCGGCGACGGTCAGCGTCGAGCCGGACGCCGCCGCCGTGCCGCCGCCGCCGGAGCCGGAGCTAGTGCTGCCGCAGGCGGACATCGCGACGGCCAGCACGGCGGCGCCCAGCGCTGCGGCCGGGCGGGCCAGCCGCCTGCGCCTGACGAATGATGAAGATGATGCCGCGTCCGCGGCGGCGCCAGCGGCGTTCGCCGCGGACAGGGGGGTCGGAATGCTCATCGTGCCCTCCAGGCTGCGCTGATGAAGGGAGCCGGACCGGTGGTCCGCGGGGTTTGTCTCGGTAAAGCGGTATCTCGGTAGGCGGAAGGATCTCGGCCGCCGCAGGGATCTGGGGCGGGGTGCAGGAGCGGCGGGGTGCAGGGGCGCGGTTTCAGGGGCGCGGGATTCAGATCCCGCTCGCCAGCGGCGTTCCCGGCTGCCAGCGCCAGTCGCCGGGCGGGTTGTCCTCAGCGACTATGCGATTGCGGATGGTGCCGACCTGCTCGACGGTGACCTCGATGACATCGCCGGGATGCATCCAGACCGGCGGCGTCCGGGCGAATCCGACCCCGCCCGGCGTCCCGGTGGCGATGACGTCGCCCGGAACCAGGCGCGTGAAGGAGGAGAAGAACTCGACGGCGCTCGGCACGTCGACGAGCATCAGCGAGGTCCGCGAGGACTGCATGACCGTGCCGTTGAGGGTGGAGCTGATGGCCAGGTCGCTGACGTCGACCTCGTCCGGGGTGACGACCTCGGGGCCGATCGGCATGCTGCCCTCGAAGTTCTTCCCGGCCGTCCACTGGCTGGCCGCCCGCTGCCAGTCGCGGGCCGAGGCGTCATTGAGGACCACGAAGCCCGCGATAGCGTCCAGCGCCTTGTCCGCCCGGATGTACCGGCCGCCGCTGCCGATCACGATGCCGAGCTCGGCCTCGTAGTCGAAGCGCTCGGTCAGCGCGGGCTTGACCATGTCGGCATACGGTCCCAGCACGCTGCCGGTGCCGCGGACGAATGCGTCCGGCCAGGTCGGGACCGCCCGGCCGCCCTCGAGGGCATGTGCCGAGTAGTTCAGCCCCAGGCACAGGATGCGCGGCGAGTCCGGCACCGCGGGAGCGAACTCGGCCTCGGTGACGTCCCGGCCCTCGCGGTCTTGCACCCGGCGGATGCTGTCCATCGCCAGCGGCCCGGCCTCCAGGACGCTCTGCAGGGCAGAGAACCGGGGATCGCCGGTCGCGGCGGCGACATCGACGTAGCCAGAGCTCCCCCGGACATGCAGCCGCGGGCCGTTGGGGGTGGCGATGGTGGCGAGCCGCACAGGTAACCTCCTGATCAGCCAATCCGGCGGTCAGCCGCTGGATTGGTCCAACGTCCCGGATTGGTTGAGCATAGGTCCAACCAATCCGCGGGTCAAGAGGGGCCAGGAGATAGCTATCAGGCTTTTAAGTAAAGTTTCGGGATAGCATTGGTAGGATTGGTTGCGTACCAGCCGCGACCGGCTAGCGCGGTGGAGGGGCCGATGCGAACAGCCGCAGGAACCGGCAGCCCAGGACCGGCGCTCCCGGAGCGCGCGGCCGGGGCGGCCTCGCCGGACGGGGCGACCCGGCCGGACGATCAGGGAGCGGGGTCAGCCCTGGCCGAGCATGGACAGCGGCTGGCCACGCTCATCCTGGCCGAGTCACAGCGCCTCGGCCTCGGCCCCGGATCCCGGCTGCCGACCGAGCGCCAGCTAGCGGTGGACCTGGGGGTGACCCGGTCGTCGGTGCGGCACGCCCTCGCGCTGCTGGAGGCACAGGGCCGCATCTCCCGTGAGGTTGGCCGCGGCACGTTTCTGCGCGACCCGGCGCAGCCGCCCGCCGCTCCGCCCCAGCCGGAGCGGGGCGCGGCCCCGCGGGCCGGGGCCCCCGACGGCGCGGGGCTTTCCGGGCCGGTCGGCGCGGACTTCGCGCCGGCCGACGTGATGACGGTCCGCAGGCTGCTGGAGCCGGCCTCGATGCCGCTGGTGGTGGCCTGGGCGACGGCCGCGGACCTGGACGAGATGGAACGCTGCCTGGAGGGCGGCGATCACGCGGCCAGCTACGAGGAGTTCGAGGGCTGGGACCTGGCCCTGCACCGCTGCATCATGCAGTCGAGCCGCAGCCCCCTGCTCGCCGCGCTCTACGGCGCCATCGAGCAGGCCCGGCACGGGCAGGTCTGGGGTGACCTCAAGCGCCGCAGTTCCTCGACCGAGCACCGCCAGGAGTACCAGGAGGATCACCGGGCGATCGTGGCGGCGCTGCGCGCCCGGGATTCCGCCGCCGCGGTCGAGTCCATGCGGCTGCACCTGACCAGGGTGTCGGATCACCTGCTCACCACGGACTCGGCCGCGGTCGTCAGCTGGGGATGACGGGCTGCGCGGCGCGCCGCACGTCATGGTTGGGCATCTACTGCCACTGTGGCGACGGCAGGTGCCCAACCACGTCGTTAGTCGGCTTGACCCGGGCCTGGCTAGTCTCCCGCGGGGTGCGGCTCGCGCCAGCGGCTGGTGATCGGCAGGCGGCGGTCACGGCCGAAGTTCTTCGGTGAGATCTTCGGGCCCGGAGGGTACTGCCGACGCTTGTACTCCGCCCGGTCGACCAGCCGGATCACGCGCTCGACCAGGGCGGGATCGTGGCCGGCGGCAATGAGCTGCGCCGCGCCCAGGTCCTTCTCGACGTAGTCGTCCAGCAGCACGTCCAGGACCGCGTAGTCCGGCAGGGAATCGCTGTCGAGCTGGCCGGGCGCGAGCTCGGCGCTCGGCGGCTTGGTGATCGAGTTCTCCGGGATGGGCGGCGTCTGGCCGAGCTCGGCGCCCCGCTGGTTACGCCACCGGGACAGCTCCCAGACCAGGGTCTTGGGCACGTCCTTGATGGGTGCGTAGCCGCCCGCTGAGTCGCCGTAGAGGGTGGAGTAGCCCGTGGCGAGCTCGCTCTTGTTCCCGGTGGTCAGCACCAGCTGACCCTGCTCGTTCGAGAGTGACATCAAGATCATGCCGCGGACCCTGGCCTGCAGGTTCTCGGCGGCCAGGCCGTGCAGGTCAAGGTCGGCCTCGAAGGCGTCCACGATGGGCGCGATGGGCACGGTCCGGGCTTGCAGGCCCTGCCGCTTCGCGAGGTCCTCGGCGTCGCCGACCGAGTGATCGGACGAATGAAGGCTCGGCATCAGCACCACGTGGACCTGGCCGGCGCCGATGGCGTCGGCGGCAATGGTGGCGGTCAGGGCGGAGTCGATCCCGCCGGACAGGCCCAGCAGCACCGAGCGGAAGCCGTTCTTGACCACGTAGTCGCGTACGCCGGTGACCAGCGCCGCATAGACCTCGGCCAGGTCCGGCAGGCGTGGCCAGAACGCCTGCGGCGGCGTCGCCGGGCTGGCGTGCGCCGCGGGCTGGTCGGACGCCGCGAGCCGGTCGGACGGCTCCGGCACCGCGCCCAGTTCGACCCGGTGAATGGTCATGACCGTGCCGTCGGCGGCGTCGGCGCGCTCCCGGCCCGGTGCCCGGCTCAGGTCCGCGCTCGCCAGGTCGAGGTCGGCGACGACCAGCGCCTCCTCGAACTGCGGGCCCCGGGCCAGCAGGCCGCCGTCGGCGTCCACGATGATCGAGTCGCCGTCGAAGACCAGCTCGTCCTGGCCGCCGATCAGGTTCGCGTACGCGAGCGGGGCGCCGGCCTCGCGGGCCCGCCGCTGGCAGAGCTCCAGCCTGTTGTCGTCCTTGCCCTGCTCGTAAGGCGAGGCGTTGGGCACCACCAGCAGGCCGGCTCCGGCCTGCCGGGCCACGGCCACCGGACCGCCCTCCTGCCACAGGTCTTCGCAGATGGCGATGGCCACGTCGACGGGCTGGCCGTCGGCCGCGGCCAGCCGGAAAACGGGCAGCGTGTCGCCGGGCACGAAGTAGCGGTACTCGTCGAACACCCCGTAGTTGGGCAGGTGATGCTTGGCCGAGGTGACGGCGACGGCGCCGCCGTGCAGCAGTGCGGCCGCGTCCTGCGGCGCGCCGGCCGGCAGCCCGAGCCGGGGCTGCAGTCCAGCCCGGCGGTCGAGGTAGCCGACCACGACGGCCATCCCGCCGAGGCCGCCGGCCGCCAGCCGCCCGGCCAGTTCCGCGAGGGCGGCGACGGACGCCTCGACGAACGACGCGCGCAGCGCGAGGTCCTCGACCGGGTAGCCGGTCAGCATCATCTCCGGGAAGACGACGACCCTGGCCCCCTGCTCGGCGGCCCGCCTGGTCCAGGCGAGCACTTTGCCACCATTTCCGGCGAGGTCACCGACGACGGCATTGACCTGCGCGAGCGCGATCCGCAGCTGAGGCACCCGGCCAGCTTATTCGCAGCGGTCGGGCGCCCCCGAGCGTGCCCGGGGCGCCAGGCAGGGTCTCGCGCGGCGCGGTCCGCGCCGGCCGGTGCGCATGCGGTTATATCCGGCAACCCGGAAATGCGATCCAGGTGCCCCGGTAATCATTTTCCCGGAAAAATAGAACAACCGATTACTTGCCATATTGCAGAGCGGGAAGAAGGTAATGGGTGGCAGGTGCGGCTTATGCGCACGCGATATAAAACGGGGCGGCCGGCGTTACTCTCTAATCCTTCTGAGCTGGGGTTAACGCTGCTACAGTTCTCACGTCCTGGCACGCGCCGTGGGGACCAATGGCGCGCCAGATCAATCGCGGATATGTATTCCGGGCATACTTCCATACACCAATGAGAAAGCGGGTAAAATCAGATGACACGGACGGGCTCTAACGGCGTGGGCCTCGGCGCTGGTTCGGCGCCGGCGGGCCCGAGAAGGGCGGCCGTGCGGTGGGGCGCGGCTGGTGCCGCAGTCGTCGCGACGGCAGCGCTGGGCCTGGGCGGCGCCTCGGCGGCGATGGCCTCCCCGGTGGTAGTCATCCCGGTGGCCTGCAGCGTGATCTCGCTGCACAACGCCATTAACTTCGCGCCGAGCGACGCGATCCTCAGCCTCAAGCCGGGCTGCGTTTATCGCCTCATCGCGAAGCTGCCGAACGTGACGTCGAACCTGACCATTCAGGGCAACGGCGACGTCATAACGCGTTTCGGTGGCGGGACCTTCACGGCGCTTACGGACAACGGCGCGCAGCTGAATATCAACCGGCTGACGATGTCGGACTTCCACGGCAATGCTACTAGCCCCGGTGCGCTGAACAATAACGGCGGAGTCGTCACGATCACCAAGAGCAGCTTTGCCGACAACGACGGCGGCTGGGGCGGCGCGATCCTGAACAACAACGGCGGCAACCTCTCCGCCACCAGCACCAACTTCGTCGATAACGACGCTCTCTTCGGCGGCGCTATCTCTAACCGCAATAACTCGGTCGCGTGGCTCAGCACCGACATCTTCGCGGACAACGCGGCGAACACCGGCGGCGCGATCTTCATCACGAGCGGTCACGTCACGGTGACGGGTACCGGGTCCAGCATCAGTAGCAGCACCTCCTTCGCGGGCAACGACGCCATCAGCGGCTACGGCGGCGCGATCGACAACCTCGGCGGCACGCTGGCCGTGACCTTCACCAACTTCGCTGAGAACGACGCCGATCACGACGGCGGCGCCGTGTGGAACGGCGGCGGCGCGAGCACCATCGGCTCTAGCGGCTTTACGGGCAACTTCGCCGATCACGACGGCGGCGCGATCGCCACGACTAAGAGCCTGAGTCTGTCGAGTGACACGATCTCGCTCAACCGGGCCAACCACAGCGGCGGCGGCATCGTCGTCAACGGCGGCACCACGTCCCTGAACAGGACCGACGTGTTCGCCAACTCGGCAGGCAACACCGGCGGCGGCATCCGCCGCAACTCGGGCTTGGTGAGCCTGACGAACAACAGCCTGGTGAAGCTGAACCGTCCGAACAACTGCTCGGGTTTCTTCTGCTGAGCTTGACAGTCGCTCGTTAAGTCGGCCCCGCGGAGGAAGCTTCCCCCGCGGGGCCGGCGCATACGCGGCTGTAACCTTTCCGAAACATGAGCCGGGCAGACTGTGGCGGTGGACAGGCAGGAAGAGTTCGTGCTCAGGACGCTCGAGGAGCGGGACATCCGTTTCGTGCGCCTCTGGTTCACCGACGTGCTGGGATACCTCAAGTCGGTAGCCGTGGCGCCCGCGGAGCTTGAGGGCGCATTCGCCGAGGGGATCGGGTTCGACGGCTCCGCGGTCGAGGGCTTCGCGCGGGTCTACGAGGCGGACATGCTCGCCAAGCCGGATCCGTCGACGTTCCAGCTGATGCCCGTGGGCGATGTCGAGGCAGGCACCGGCCGGATGTTCTGCGACATCCTGACGCCCGACGGCAGCCCCTCCTTCGCCGATCCCCGGCACGTCCTCAAGCGTGCCCTCGCCCGCGCTGCCCGACTCGGTTTTACCTTTTACACCCACCCCGAGATCGAGTTCTTCCTGCTGCGGGAGAAGCCGGAGCCGGGAGCCAGGCCGCGGCCGATTGACACCGGCGGCTACTTCGACCACACCCCGCACAGCATCGCCCATGACTTCCGCCGCGAGGCGATCACGATGCTGGAAGCGCTGGGCATTTCCGTGGAGTTCAGCCATCACGAGGGAGCGCCGGGCCAGCAGGAGATCGACCTGCGCTACGCCGACGCGCTGAGCACGGCCGACAACATCATGACCTTCCGGCTGGCCATGAAGGAAGTGGCGCTCCAGCAGGGGGTCTACGCCTCCTTCATGCCCAAGCCGTTCAGCGATTACCCCGGCTCCGGCATGCATACGCACATGTCGCTCTTCGAGGGCGACCGGAACGTCTTCTACGAGCCCGGCGCGGACTTCCAGATCTCCAAGGTCGGCCGGGCGTTCATCGCCGGGCTGCTGCGGCACGCCGCGGAGATCACCGCGGTCTGCAACCAGTGGGTCAACTCCTATAAGCGGCTGTGGGGCGGGACGGAGCGGATCGCCGGGGCGGGCGGCGAGGCCCCCGCCTATGTCTGCTGGGGACATAACAACCGCTCGGCGCTGATCCGGGTGCCCATGTACAAGCCGCACAAGGGAAATGCCACCAGGATCGAGTTCCGTTCCATCGACCCGGCCTGCAACCCGTACCTGGCCTTCGCCGTCATCCTGAGCGCTGGGCTCAAGGGGATCGAGGAGGACTACGAGCTGCCGCCCGGGTCCGAGGACGACGTCTGGGCGCTGACTTCCGCCGAGCGGCGGGCGCTGGGCATCGACCCGCTGCCGCAGAACCTTTCCGAGGCCGTCGACGTGATGCAGGACAGCGAGCTGGTGGCCGAGGCGCTGGGGGAGCAGGTCTTCGACTTCTTCCTGCGTAACAAGCGCGAGGAGTGGCAGGAGTTCCGTCGCCAGGTCACCCAGTTCGAGCTCGACCGCTACCTTCCCGTGCTCTGACCGTGCTCTGACCCCTCAGGGAATACCCCTTTCGTGGCGGGCGGGGTGCGGGCGGGGTGAGGAGGCGGCCTTGAGCGCGATGGCTGAGCCTGCGGGGGCGCCGGACTGGCAGATCATCAGGTGATACGCGACGAGCGGCGATCGTCG